>Ga0114947_10000096_pt1 | contig 23611 bp, 24 predicted proteins | sample CR02metaG_FD_99656 | JGI IMG/M metagenome (GOLD analysis project Ga0114947, IMG submission 99656) | Deep subsurface microbial communities from Mariana Trench to uncover new lineages of life (NeLLi) - CR02 metaG | ecosystem: Environmental > Aquatic > Marine > Ocean trench > Sediment ...
CGTTCGTTGTATGCCGAATCGAGAAACCAAAACAATAGTCGGTGATGACGGGCGACGGCTCGCTGCGGGCAAGCAAAACGAAATTCCTCTTCTATACTGAAGTGGACACAACTAAAACAAGAAAAGGACTTAGTCATGTTGAAGAAAATCATGTTGACCACCGTAACATCTGTATTCCTGCTTCTTTCGGTCGCTGTCAATGCAGAGCCGGTCACGATCGTGTTCTCCTGCGAATTGAAAGATGGCAGCACCAAGGAGGACGCTATGGAAGTCAATGCCAGATGGCTCAAGTGGGCTCGCTCAACGGGCGGTTCTGACGAGATCACGAGTTCCTACGTCTCGACTATCATCGGTGACCTCGGTGGTTTTCTGTGGGTTGACACCTATCCGGATATCTCGACCTGGGGCAAGGTTTCCGACGCCGACTCCGAGTTCGACGCTGAATTTGACGAAGTCTCGACCTGCAGCAGTAACCGCATGTACCGGGGCGAAGAGACCATACCCGCCAAGTAGTCTGACGAAGCGACCCCAGATATATTCTGGGGTCGTTGCCTTGCTCAAGTACTTCGACAAGCGCTGAACCAACGGCCGTTTCTGGCCGCGAGCTGCCCGACGAAATTCCTCGGAAACAGCCTGTTGAGCGACCGCTATTAGAAAATCCGGACGTTTGTGAATTTCCGCGGCGCAAAGCGCCAACTGAGTGATTGCTGCTGCTACGCGCCGGCTATCGTCATTTCCTCTATCAGAATGGAACCGCAGCGCATGCCACTACGCAAATCCTGGTCATTACCGATGACCACGATGCGCCGATAGAGATTCTTCAGATTGCCCGCAATGGTCACTTCGTGCACGGCATGCTGAATTTCTCCGTTCTTCACCCAATGACCAACGGCACCGCGCGAGTAGTCCCCTGTGACAGGATTCACGCCCTGCCCAATTAATTCCTCGACGATAAATCCAGTCCCCATCTCAACGACGAGTTGTGCCTGGTCGGTATCGCTGCCTGGAACGAGCAAGTTTTGTGCACCACCCGCATTCGCTGTTGTCTCGAGCCCCAGGCGGCGAGCAGAATAACTACTGAGCACATAACTCTGCAACACGCCGTCCGTGAAGATATCCCGATCAGAGGTTGCGACGCCTTCACTATCGTATGCGCGGCTAGCCATGCCCTGCGCAATATGTGGCCGCTGCTGAATCTGCACAAAGTCAGGAAAAATTTGTTCGCCCACGGCATCGAGCAAAAAGGATGAGCGTCGATATTGCGAGCCACCGGAAATTGCACTAATCGCATGCCCGATAAATCCTCGTGCAAGCTCCGGGATATACAACACGGGCACATTCGTCGTCCTGATCTTCCGCGCGCCAAGTCGGCCGACCGCTTTCTGCGCCGCTCTTTTGCCAACCGACGCCGCATCGTCGAGCGCTCCAGGAACACGCGACGAGGTGTAATGATAGTCGCGCTGCATGCTACCGTCCGCCTCCGCAAGAACAACACAGGTGACGCTGTGACTGGTCTTGGAATAGCTGGCAATGAAACCGTGTGTGTTGCCGTAGGCGCGCGTTCCGCGGTTGGTTGCAACGGTTCCGCCCTCGGAATTACTGATGCGCTTGTCGTATGCCAGCGCTGCGCTCTCGGTCTCGATCGCAAGGGAGATCGCCTGCTCGGCATCGATTTCCCAAGGGTGATCGAGATCAAGGTCAATCAGGTTTGTCGCCATGCGCTCGGCATCCGCCAGTCCTGAATGCGGATCCTTAGCCGTAAGCGTCGCAAATGAACACGCTTTGGCAACGGCTTCACGAATGGCCGCGGGTGAAATGTCGGATGTATTCGCATTACCCTTGCAGCAATCCTTGTACACCGTGATACCGATCCCACGATCATTCGTGAACTCCAGGCTCTCAACGTCACCGAGTCGTGCCGTTGCGGACAGCCCGTTATCCTGACTCGCGGCCACTTCGGCCTGATCAACACCCAGATTGCGCGCCTCCTCCAACGCCAGAGCAACAAGGTTCTCCAGATCTTCCCTGCCCAGCGACTCGCGCTTTGCTATTTCTGACATCGTTCGAACATTCCTTACGCGTGGTAGACTCCCGCCGCTGATCGGTGGACTGACCGCGGGGAGTACTGTAACCAGTGACTGAAACAAAGCCCAGCAAAAGCGCACGAAAACGCGAGTATCTGGCGCTGCAGAAATTGGGAGAAGAGCTCATCACGCTCAAACAGTCCGATCTCTACAGCCTGCCCCTTGACGATGACCTTCGACTGGCCGTTACGGAGGCGCGCCAGATCAAAGCGCGCGGTGCGTTACGCCGCCAAAAACAATACATCGGAAAACTGATGCGCCATATTGATCCGGAACCGCTGCGCTCTGAACTTGCGAAGCTACGTCATTAACTAAAATGATAGTATTTCCCGATGAATATTGATGTCGGCATTATCATGGGTTCCCGTTCAGACTGGGAAACGATGCAGTACGCGAGCAGAACGCTAACCGAGCTCGGCGTGAGTTTTGAGGTGAAAGTTGTTTCTGCGCATCGCACCCCCGATTTGTTATTCGAATACGCGGATACCGCTGTCGCGCGCGGCTTAAAAGTCATTATTGCCGGTGCCGGCGGCGCCGCGCACTTGCCCGGCATGACGGCAGCCAAGACGCGCTTGCCAGTCCTCGGAGTCCCCGTGCAGTCCGACGCACTGAACGGCATGGACTCGTTGCTCTCCATCGCTCAAATGCCGGCAGGAATTCCCGTTGGCAGCATGGCGATTGGCCGTGCGGGTGCCGTCAATGCGGCTCTGCTCGCCGCCGCCATCCTCGCCAACAATGATGCAGCAGTGGCCTCAGCACTGGAGGACTTCCGCACGAACCAGACCGACGAGGTTCTGGGCGACAGCGACCCCTCTTAGTGGTCCAACGCGTGACTGGTAATGAGTTCAGCGAGTTGTGAAGTGGTCGAGCACTAGGCGCACCTCGCAGGTAATGGCAAGCCCTTGCCAAAAGGTGCAACGACGCGGGCGACCGCTTCACAGCTCGCCCGAAGGGAGCACCCCAGGTTATCTAATACGGCGTTACAGTCCTTGCAAAGGACTCGCCATTCACTTCGGACTGCGCCTTGCCTGGGATCACCTGGGGTGCTCTGAACACATCAACATTTACACGTTGAACCACTGACGATGCGCATCGGAATTATTGGCGCCGGGCAGCTCGGCCAGATGCTTGGATTCGCGGCGCGTAGTCTGGACGTTGACGTGCGATTCGTCGATCCCTCCGACCATCCTCCTGCCGCCGTTTGCGGCAAGGTGATTCAAAGCGCCTTTGACGATGCGGTCGCGCTCATGGCGCTTGCTGATACCTGTAACGTCATCACGTACGAGTTCGAAAATATTCCGGTGTCTGCGCTGCAGCATATTGAAGGAATCGTGCCGATCTACCCGCCACTATCCGCGCTGCGGCACTCGCAGGATCGTTATGACGAGAAACGATTGTTCGATGAGCTCGACATTCCGCTCGCCGGATATTACGCCCTCGATACTCGCGAAGACCTGCACGCTGCGGCCAAAATCCTCGGGCTGCCGATGGTTATCAAGACGCGGCGATTCGGCTATGACGGCAAAGGCCAGGTCGTTACCAGAACGGCCGTCGATCTCGACAAGGCCTGGGCTGAACTTGGCGATCAGGCGCTCATTGCCGAACAGCTGATTCCCTTCGACTATGAAATTTCTTGCATCGGCGTTCGCAATGTCGACGGCGACATCGCCATTTATCCGCTTAGTCGCAATGTTCATGTCGACGGTATATTGCGAACGTCTCGGTCACCTCTCGATCGACCCAAACTTGCAAAAATGGCATCCGACTACGTATGCAGCCTGCTCAATCACCTCGATTATGTGGGGGTACTGGCATTGGAGCTGTTCGTCGTCGGCGACAAGTTAATCGCTAACGAATTTGCACCACGCGTGCACAACTCGGGTCACTGGACTATCGAAGGATCGGAAACCAGTCAGTTCGAGAACCATCTGCGCGCCATCATGAGCCAGCCGTTGGGGTCGATAGCGAGCCGCGGCCACGCCGGCATGGTCAATCTGATCGGTGAGATTTCGGCGGCGACTCGCGCGCTTACGGTCGGCGAATTGCACGATTATGGTAAGGTGCCCCGCCCTGGCCGCAAACTTGGCCATGTAACCGTCGTCGGAAATACTGCCGAACAGCGCGACGCCCTTATCGACATAATCAACAAGACTGTGATGTAGTCCACCCGACACGTTGAGAACACGGCGTATCCCGTGCCGTGAAAAAACAGGTAAACTTGTTCCAGCCATGTCTTATCTGAAACACTTCAGACTATCGGAGCAGCCGTTTCGGCTGACGCCCGACCCTGAATTCCTTTACTGGAGCAAGCAGCACTCACGTGCAAAGGCCTATATGGAATCGACCATCTGGCTTGCGGATGGTTTCGTTGTCATCACCGGTGAAATCGGTTCAGGAAAAACCACGCTGCTGCAGTCATTTTTGTCAGAGTTAGGCGATGACGTGGTGCACGCTGTCGTGTCGCAGACACAACTGACGCCAACGCAATTTCTGCAGGCCGTGCTAACCGAGTTCGGCTTCAAGCCGTTTAAAAAGCGCAAAGTTGAACTGCTGGACATGCTCAATATGTTCCTGATCGAACAGTATTCGAGCGGCAAAAAAGTCGTATTGATCATCGATGAAGCCCAGAACCTGACGAAGAAAGTGCTTGAAGAGATTCGCCTGCTCTCGGGAATTGAAACACACAAGGAAAAGGTGCTGCGCATCATTTTGGCCGGGCAGCCAGAACTCAAAGACACGCTGGACCTGGCCAGCATGAAACAGCTGATGCAGCGCGTTCGATTGCGCTTTCACATCGGCCCGCTTGATCGCCGCGAGATGCGAGAATACGTCGAGCGGAGGTTATCTATCGCAGGGCGAAAGAAAGCGGACCTGTTTTCCGATGACAGCTTTGAGGTTTTGTATCGATTCTCAGGCGGTGTGCCGCGCCTGATCAATACGCTGTGCGACACTGCGTTGCTGTGCGCATTCGCGGATGATAAGAAGGTCGTAGACGCTGACGATGTCAGCACGGCGGCCGAAGAGTTGAACTGGCCGGAACACGAGTCTAATACGGGTGTTTTCGATCAACTTCGGCGACGGCAAGCAGATCGCCATTCCGACTCCGATTTGCACATTTCTCGAATCGAAGTTCGCACGGACAATGCGATTGTTGACGTTCTCACGTTCCCGCTGGGACGCGTAATCGTCGGCCGTTCACCGGACAATGAAATCTACATCCAGAGCAAGTTTGTCAGTCGCCATCATGCACAGCTAATCAGCGACGAAAGCGGCTGCGTCATTGAAGATCTGAACAGCACCAACGGCGTTTTCCTCGGCGATAAGCAGATCAAGAAATACCGCCTTTGTGATGGCGACATAATCTCGATCGGCGTACATGAACTCGTCTATCACGACCTGCGCGATGCACAGGAATTCGACGGCCGCGAAACGATTGCGGAAGACGAAACAGGTGATCAGGGATCGGCCGTTAACGAAAAGTAGGTGTTTAGTAATCCTGTCGCTGACCGACACGACGATCCGTAACCCGGTGGTCGCGGCGCTTCAGGAAAACCACCATTCCGGCCACCAGGCAGATGAGCCCAACGACGAAACAAATCGTCGGCCAGTGCCAGTGATTGACGTACATGGAAGCGCCCAGGCAGGTGGCTCCTACCAGCAGGTAAAAGTACGGCAAACTTTCGTAGATTGGCTTCGAGACCCACATATTGGCGTCGTTATCATCCCCGGGGTCAATTCATTTTCCATAGCGGGGAGCCGTTGTCCAGTGGAAATCGAACTTTCTGTCAGGATTCCCCTGCGCTAAACAGCCCCATAATCCTGGAAAGTATTGATTCAGACAGGCCATCGACAGAGAGATCAGGCTCGATTTCGCCCATGTCGCCGCTTATATTTTGCACGAATTGCTGGGAATTAGCGTCCGTATCCTGCTCTGTTATTGTATTTTCGAATGCCATTGCAAACTGCCTCCTTGCGATACCATAAAAGGTAACGCAGCACTATGTTCAATGGAGTGAGCTGTCTCACATTGTGCGCTGTGAAACGCGTGATTTTCGGCTTATGTAAAAGTGCCCCCGCCTAACCTGTGCCGCCGACCGTAATCTCATCGATCTTCAATGTCGGTTGACCCACGCCGACAGGCACCGATTGCCCTTCCTTGCCACACGTGCCAACTCCCGAATCCAGTTCGAGGTCGTTACCAACCATCGAAATTTTGCTGAGCGCTTCGGGCCCGTCGCCAATGAGCATCGCGCCCTTGACTGGCGCGGTCACCTTGCCCTTCTCGATCAGGTACGCCTCGCTCGCCGAAAACACGAACTTGCCAGACGTGATGTCAACCTGACCCCCGCCGAAGTTCGGCGCATAAATACCCTTGTCCACCGACGCGATAATCTCCTCCGGATCGTGTGGGCCGGCAAGCATGTAGGTGTTTGTCATGCGCGGCATCGGGACGTGTGCAAACGATTCCCGGCGGCCGTTCCCAGTTGATTTGACGCCCATCAGGCGAGCGTTGAGCTTGTCCTGCATATAGCCCTTGAGCACGCCATTCTCTACCAGTACTGAATACTGGCCCGGCGTTCCCTCATCATCGACCGTAAGTGAACCGCGACGGTCGGCAATGGTTCCATCATCAACGATGGTGCACAACGAAGACGCGACCTTTTGACCCAACCTGCCGCAGAACGCCGACGTGCCCTTGCGGTTAAAGTCACCTTCCAGTCCGTGACCAACGGCCTCGTGGAGCAATATCCCCGGCCAGCCAGGTCCCAACACGATCGGCATCGTACCGGCCGGCGCAGCCTGCGCGTCAAATTGCACAACGGCCTGGCGAACCGCTTCACGCGCGAAATCCATCGCGATGTCGCCGTCCAGGAAATAGTTCAGGTCCGTGCGTGCACCACCCCCCGCGTAGCCCTGCTCTCGCCGCCCGCCCTGTTCAAGTATCACACTGACATTCAGGCGCACGAGCGGCCGCACATCGGCCGCTATCGTACCGTCGGAAGCAAGCACCAGAATCAGGTCCTGACTACTCGCAAGACTAACGATAACCTGCGTGACGCGCGGGTCCATGGCGCGGGTCGCCGCATCGATTTCGCTGAGCAATGCGGTCTTTTGTGTGTCGTCTATACTGGTCGTTGGATCATGCGCCGTGTACAACGGCGCGACATGACTGCGACTCCAGGCCTGCACACTTCTGTCCTGTCCCTGGCGCGCAATGGCCCGCGCCGCGCTCGCTGCTCGTTCGAGCGCCGGCATCACGAGCTCATCTGAATACGCAAAACCGGTTTTCTCGCCACTGGTTGCGCGTACGCCCACGCCCTGATCGAGACTGAAACTGCCGTCGCGGATGATGCCGTCCTCAAGCGTCCAACTCTCGTGGCGACTGACTTGAAAATACAGGTCGGCGTAGTCCACGCCGCCCTTCATCATGCGGCCAAGCGTGCTACTGAGATTGCGCTCATCAAGCCCGGCAGGCTCAAGCATGCGGGACATTAATGCATCAATGGTATTATCGTTCAAATTCAAGTTCCGTAACGGTCATAACCGTCGGTTCGCGAGCGCCGGGAACTCACTGCGTATCTTTATCGGCAACTCCGGATCAATATCCGCCACCACATGGCAGTTGCCGTCGGCCACTTCGGCCAGAATACTGCCCCAAGGGTCGATAATCAGTGAATGCCCGTACGTCGATCGATGATCAGGGTGTTCCCCATATTGCCCGGGTGCGATCACATACGCCAGATTTTCGATAGCGCGAGCACGCAGCAGCGCATGCCAGTGAACTTCCCCGGTCGTCGCAGTAAATGCCGCCGGCACAGTGAATACCGTCGCTCCAGCATCGACAAGTTGTCGAAACAGCTCCGGAAACCGCACGTCGTAACAGATCGTCAGCCCGATGCGACCGCAGGGCGTGTCCACAGTAACGACTTCGTCGCCCGGATACATTGACCGTGACTCGCGATACGACTCTTGCTGATCGACCAAATCAACGTCGAATAAATGGATTTTTCGATAAACCGTTCGTGCGTTGCCGCCCGCGTCATACACAGGGCACGCACCGTACACGCGATTGGCCTCTATCTCCGGCGATACCAACGGCATACTGCCCGCAACTATCCACAGACCGAGCCGCTGCGATACCTCAGACAAAAACGTCTGTATGGGCCCTTCTCCGGGCTCCTCCGCGACTTTCGCCTTGTCCCTGCCCCGTTCACCCATCAAGGCGAAATTCTCCGGCAGAACGGCCAATACGCAGCCATCGTCCGCCGCATCGCGCAGCAGCCTCCCCGCCAGTTGCAGATTTGCGGCCACATCGGAACCGCTGTTCATCTGAATAGCTGCTACCCGCATCAGAGTCCCCTACTCTCCCTCAACCAAACAACCAGCGAGTTCGCCACTGGCGACGAAAGCGTCTGAATCCACCGCGTCGACGGACGGCTCATCCCACGAACCGCTGATACCGTAATAGACCTGCCCCACCTCCTGCAGTGGTTTCTTGAAAATCTGCGAAAAAAGGTACAGAACGGCTGCAACCTGGGGACCAGCAACAACTGCGCCGACGATCGGCAGCGTATTGCCGACATTCGCAGATACAATCGCCGTCTGATTGTACGTACGGTTGGCTAGATCTGCCTCACCAACGATACCGATGTCGGCCGCCGGACCTTCCAGCGACAGATCGCAAGTAAGCGTCTTGCCGTCATCAATTTTGAAGGTTCCGGCAATCTTGTCGAAGCCGAATCCCTTCCTAAACACATCGCGAAAATCGAATGACAGCCGGCGCGGCAGTGCGGTGATACTCATCAGTCCGAACACACGGCCTGCGCCGGGCTCCACTTCCTCCAGCTGACCATTCCCGAATCGTACTTCGACCTCGCCATCCAGCACGTCGAAGAAATCCGCGCGCGGGCCGCCCGACCAGTTCAGGTCAAAGACAATGCTCATATCATTGCTAACGATACCTGGCTGATAATTCAGTCGTGTCATTGTCTCTTCGACGTCGGTGCTGGTCAGCGTGGCAGCGATAAAACTGTGGCTGCCAAGCGGATCCGTATCATCTGACATCCAGCGACCTGTACCAACAATCTCATAGGTTGCGTCCTTGCTCGAAATATTGACAGCCCGGAGTCCGTTCTCGGTTTTCTCGAGCGTCGCGGTCACAGCGCCAAGATAACGATCGCCGAACGCGAATTCCGCCGCCTGCAATTGAATCGGCGGCAGATTGCGCGGATCGATTTCTGACACAGAGGATTCTTCGGCCTCATCGCCGGGCAGACGCAGCTTCTCCATCTCCAGCACCATGGCGCGATGTCCACCAAAGTCATACGGAACGAATACCGATCCAACGATATCGTCACCGTCGAACTGCACCAACCAGTCGCGCGCACTGCGATCAACTCTTACTCGATGACCTTGCAGATGCTGTCCAAGGACATACAAGTCATCGACAATCAAATCGATAGAGCGGATGCGATCCGCGGCGCCCACGTTCTTTTCGCCGCTGCGCGACAGGCTGAGCCAATCCTGCAGACGCACGACACCCGTGGTGCCGCGAATATGCAGGCCGCGTGTATCCGCTGCTTCCATGACCTCGCCACCCAGGGTGACGACGCCGCGATCGAAGTCCCAGCTTCCTTCGGGGCGGTTGAACGCGAGTTGCCAGGAGACAAGGTCTGCGGCAGATCCTGCAGTCTCGATAATGTCACCGCCCGGCATGAAACGAATATCGCCGGACACGTGCAGAATTGACTCCGCAGGTTTTGCTACGGGCTCTGGCAGGTCGAATGCCAGACCTTCCAGATCGCTTTCGATCAGAATCGTCAGCGGCAATGGTATTTCCGCGTTGCCGTCTGGAAAAAGAATACGGGCCTCATACTGCGTCGCACCGCTGACCATGCCCTCCAGCGGCAGGCTGAAATCATTGACGATCGCATCACCCGTGACCGTACCTTCGACGATCGCTATCACGGAGAACCGCGGATCTTCAGTACGGCGCAGCGAAATACTGACGTCCTGACCGAGAAAACGGCCACCGAGTCCCTCGCTGGAGATCCGTTCACGCTCGATCGTAACCTCACCCATCAGTTCTGTGATGGGCGGGTCGAGTCCCGCAATGGCCAGTGTGCCGTTGTTGCTGCGCACGCGCGCAATGAATTCAAATTCCTGAACTCTTTCTATTTTTAACGGGATCGTCAAGTCGAATGTAAATGACGCATCGCCTGATACGGATATGCGATCGAGCTGCCCACCAAACACATCGGCGATCGGGCTCCGCATCGAGAAGTCTCGAATCGCCTCCAGGGTACTGGCCGAAAAAGACTTGATGCTCAGAACAGGATCACGCAAATCCGGAATATCGATGTTCGCGTTGACGACCGGAATTCCAGCGCTGACCGAGCGATTCTCTGTCGTATAGAGACGTGAATTGTCGAGTACGATATCCATATCCGACTGTTCCGTCGCAGGCCACAGTCTGTGGTACTTGAATGTCATGTTGCGAACAGACGCTTCCATCAGCAACCGTCCCTCACCGCCATCGAACGGAAACTTGTCGATGGGACCATTGAGTGACATCGTGCCGCGTGGGATTGAGCCGCTAACCAGCGCCATCTGAAACCATTCATACAATCTCGGCGACAAACCTTTTTTCGGAATGTAGCGTTTTGCCTCGGCAAGGTCCGAAATACTCCAGGTACTCGCCAAATCGATTTCGGGCGATGCACCATCCTTGTTGAGAACCAGCTGTATGTTGCTTTGACTGTAGAAAAATTCGTTTTGAATAACGATGCTGTCGGAAAGGATTGTCGTTCGGTTATTACTATTTCGCCAGATAACCGTACCGTCGGCGAAATCAATTTTTATTGCTTCGGGGAGGTAATCGTGAACTCGCACCTCCAGGTCCCCTGAACTGATTTCCAGCAGCCCACCCGAACGGTTCGCTCGCACCAGTCCCGAGAATCCGCGTACGCCGGGTCGCCCAGGAGCATCCAGAAATCCCACCCGATCGAATTCCGCCGATATATTGAATCGCGGCTCATTGCTGTCGATTTCCGATACCGTTGCGACGAGGTTACGAACGATGCCCGACGGCGCGAAGCTCGCGAGAGCCACGCGCTGTTCCTTTTCGAGCCACGGCTCAAGCACGGCCACGTCATCGAGATTGAGATACGAGGCTCGTGTATCGAGCATGACAATGCTGCCATCTCTATCGACACTCGCTTCGACCCTCAGTGTCGATTCCTGCCACTCATGATCTTGAAACGCGAGGACAAATTCGTGGGCGGCGACCAGCCAGCCGCTGTCGGATATATCAACCTCCACACGGCCTCTGACGTCGAAGTGGTCTTCACTCCCCAAAGCGACATCCATGAATTCAAGTTCTGCGGTGGCATTCGTTACGTGGTGATTGGAGAACGCTAACGCCAGTTCCATGTCACCGATTCCCGACTGAAATCGCTTCTCCGTGCGGAAAAGGCTCGACCAGCCAGGGAGACTGATGTTGTCTGCCTCGACAACAAAGTCCCAGCCGCGCTCCGCGACGGGAACAGTCAGCACTTGAATAGCCGACACACTCAGCTCTCGTCCGAGCTCATTGGGCAAGTCAATATCAGCGTCTATCGCGATTCGTTTTTGGTCAACGCTTACGCGAACGCGAGGAAGCGTGAAAATGTGCGGGCGTTTGTCCCCAGGCTGAATGAATCGCAATTCAATGTCTTCGCCGATCACCTCGATGTTGACCGCCGCCCGATTCGACCCGCCGGCAAAGGAGCCGAGCAGATCATCGGCGCGGATGCCCTGAATGTGGTAGCTGTCGTCGCCGATGCGGCGAATATCGATGCTCGTATCACGAATGACCACCCGGTCCACAATCAAGGTCCGGTCAAACAGCAACCGCATGAGTCCGATACCGATTCGCACTTCCTCAGCGGCGATAATTCGGACATCGTCGCCTTCACGAACAAGCTCGGCGTCATAGAACTCAAGTTCGGGGCCGCTCAGGCCCCAGCGGGCATCCATACCGGAAAACTCGACCTGCATTCCGATCGCCGTGCTCGCCCACCCCTTGATTTCATCCTGATACTCCGGGAGCCGCGGCAGGAACAGTCGAAACAACCCTACGGCAATAGCTAACAGAATCACTATGCCTGCCATCGAATAGGCAAGAAAACTGATCAGGCGACGGACAATGCTGTTCATGATGGCCGGTGACTCCACTTCACATCAGCACAACGTCGAACTGATCCTGAAGGTACAGCGACTCCGTTTGCAGGCGAATTGACTTGCCCGTTTGTTCTTGCAGCTCGGCCAGGCTGCGTGCCTGCTCATCCAACAGCAACTCGATAACGTCCTGGTGCGCGAGGACCAGTGCCTCTTCAAATTCAAATTGTCGCGACTGGCGAATGATTTCGCGGAAGACTTCGAAGCACACGGTCTCTGCCGTCATGACAAAGCCGCGCCCGTTACAGCCCGGGCAATCTTCGCCCAGAACGTGTTGCAGACTCTCGCGTGTTCGTTTGCGCGTCATTTCGACCAGTCCCAGTGACGACACCGGCATGATCTGGTGGCGGGCGTGATCACGTGACAGAGATTTTTCCAGTACCTGCAGTAACTTGTCGCGATGATTCGACTCCTCCATGTCGATGAAATCGATAATGATAATGCCACCAAGATTGCGCAGCCGAAGCTGCCTGGCTATTGCAACTGCTGCCTCAAGGTTGGTTCGATAGATGGTTTCTTCGAGATTCCGGTGCCCGACGTAACCGCCCGTATTCACATCGACCGTCGTCATGGCCTCGGTTTGATCGAAAATTATGTAACCACCTGATTTCAAAGGAATACTTCGGGCCATTGATTTGCGTATTTCGTCTTCGATACCGTGCAGATCGAATATCGGGCGACGGCACTTGTAATGTTCCAGCATCGGTTCAGCATCCGGAAGGTAGGTACTTGTGAATTCCCGCATAGCCCTGAAATCAGGCTCGGAATCAACAAGAATTCGTTCCACATCCGTCGTCACCAGATCGCGAAGTACGCGCAATGGCAACGAAAGATCCTCGTGAACCAGTGTTTTTACATCAGCGACCCTGCACCGCTGCTGAACAACATCCCACAACTTGAGCGTATACCGGAGATCCGCTGAGATGGCATCCGCCGAGGTTCCCTCGGCGACCGTCCTGACGATCGCGCCGCATTCCAGCCCGTGCTCCCTGAGTAGACCATCAACCATAGTGCGGAGTCGTTCACGTTCCTCGTCGTCTTCAATGCGTGCGGATACGCCGACTGCCCCTCCGCGCGGCAACAGCACCAGGTGCCGAGAGGGTAACGTGACATAGGTCGAAAGCCGCGCGCCCTTGTTGCCGAGCGGGTCTTTGACCACCTGCACCATGATGTCATCACCCTCGCGAATGAGATCTTTAATGTTGGGTACTTCACCGCTGTTCTCAGAACTTAATGGTGATGCGATATCGGACGCGTGCAGAAAGGCAGTTCTTTCGAGCCCAATATCAATAAATGCCGCCTGCATGCCGGGTAGAACCCGGCAAACCCGACCCTTGTAAATATTGCTTGTCAGGCCGCGCCGCGCCGCCCGCTCAATGTGAACCTCCTGCAACACACCGTTCTCAAGCAGTGCGGCGCGCACTTCGCTGGGCGTAACGTTGACCAGGATTTCTTCTTTCGGCGATTCGTCGGTCATTTCTTATTCACAAGTACGTCGATTCCGGCCGCCTGCAACAACTCAACCGTCTCAAAAACCGGCAGCCCTACGACTCCGGAATAGCTACCATTGATGCCTTCAACAAACAGGCCACCCAACCCTTGAATGGCATAAGCGCCAGCCTTGTCACAGGGCTCTCCACTTTGCCAGTATAAAAAGGCTTCGTCCCGACAAATTTCGCGAAACTGAACTTCAGTCGACGAAAACGCGGCACGAACACCGTTGGGAGTCCGTAATGCGATGCCTGTCAGTACCCTGTGGTTCCTACCCGACAGAGTCATTAGCATTTCCACGGCATCGTCGGCATTGCGTGGCTTTCCCAACACACGCTCAGCCAATACGACCGCCGTATCCGCGCCCAGAATCAATTGACCGTCCCTGGCGATCGCCGCTTCGGCCTTGGCTGCAGCCAGCCTTAGCACCATCTGTTGCGGCGACTCCCCATCGAGCCGGCTTTCGTCGATCGCAGCGCCCTCAGCCGTAAATTCAAGGCCCAGGGAGCGCAGGATTTCCTGGCGTCTAGGCGACGATGAAGCCAGATGCAATAACGGCAAAGAACTCATAGCGGTTTCTCAATCGCGGTGATATGGATGCCCGGTCTGCAATGACCATGCCCGATAGAGCTGCTCCACTAGCAACGCGCGAGCCAATCCGTGCGGTAACGTTAACTGGGACAGCGACCACAGTTGGTCTGCGCGTAGCCGAACGGCTTCAGATACTCCATCCGGGCCGCCAATGATGAAGCAGAGGTTCCGCCCGTCTGACTGCCAGTCCGACATTCGCGATGCCAGCGATCTGCTGGTTTGCTGTTCGCCGCGCTCGTCCAACAACACGACCTGCTCGGTCGGGTTAAGCTTGGCGAGAATGTGCTCTCCCTCCGTTTCCATCGCCTGACGCGATTTGTCATTCTTGTTGCGGCGCACTGTGGGGATTGTATCAAGGCGAAATTTCCACTCGCGCGGAAAACGCTCAGTATACGTGCCGAAAGCGTCCTCGACCCAAGACGGTTGGCGATCGCCAACGGCTAAAAGACGAATATGCACGACCTACCCGTCGGTCGCCACAGCGTCTCCGGACGGTGCAATCGACCAGAGTTTCTCCAGATTGTAGAACTCACGTACTTTGGGCAGCATCACATGGACCAATGCATCCTGCAGATCCAGTAACACCCACTCGCAACCGCTCTCTCCTTCAATGCCAGTCGGACGATTGCCGGCTGCCTTGGCTTTTTCGGCAACATTGTCGACCAGCGCCTTAACATGCCGGCCAGACGTACCACTCGCCACGATCATCCAGTCGGTCACCGTCGTCATATCGCGAACATCGAGCCTGACGATATCCAGCGCTTTGATGTCCTGCAACGCCTCAACGACGAGGTCGCTCAATTCTTCGCTATTCATGCACATCCCTCATATAAACTCCAGTCTCCTCTATGACTTCTCTCACAGCATCCGGCATCAGGAAGCGCGGATCGCGTCCTGCCGCAACCAGATCCCGGATCTCGGATGACGCGATTTCAAGTTGCGTCACCGCATGAATGTGTATTCGTCCATGCGTGGCCGCATGCAGGTCATCGACCCGATGGGTACCGTGTTCAGTAATCAGTTCGCCCAGCGGACCGATATCCGGCGCCCTCCAGCCCGGCCGATGTGCGACAACAATATGGGCAACATCGAGAATTTCATCCCAACGGTGCCACTTATGCAGCCCGAGAAACGCATCCATGCCCAGGATCAGACCCAGCGACTGATCCGGAAATTCCTCACGCAACCCGATTAATGTGTCGATCGAGTAAGACGGCCCGTCACGGCGTAGCTCCCGATCGTCGCTGAAAAAACCGTCCTGTCCGGCAATCGCGACGTGAACCATTTGAAATCGCAACTTAGCGTCGGCAATCGTTGTGCCCCGATGCGGTGGATCGCCGCATGGGATAAAGCGAACCTCGTGAAAGCGCAGTGCCTGCAACATTTCGAACGCCGTTCGCAGGTGGCCATAATGAATCGGGTCAAATGTACCGCCAAAAGCGCCAATCAGTTTCATTGCGACAGGCACACGACGACATCGGTCGCCATTCGCCATGGGTTGCCTTCGCGTTGTCCTTTGGCCGCAGCGTCGGCGCGACCGGTCGCTTTTAGCAGCTTGTGAAAGTCACCGTGCTGATGCCGGCCGATACAGCTGCGGACCAGACCTTGCCGGTTGCGCCAAACACCGGATTTTTGCATCGCACCACCGAGATCGCCGCCCTGCCGAATGACGTCGTCCAGTGTTGCCAGCGTGCGCAACTCACGAGTCAATGCCCACATCACGATGACGGGCTCCACGCCTTCGGCACGCAGTCCACCCAGAATTTTTACACAACGATGGGTGTCACCGGCAAGCGCCGCATCAGTCAGCTTGTAAACATCGTATCGACTACTGTTTGCCACCGCGTCGTTAACGGCCTCGGCACTGACCTTTCCCTCGCCGAGTATTAATCGCAGTTTTTCGATTTCCTGTTGGGCCGCGAGCAGATTGCCTTCGACCCGATCTGCGATCAAAGCTGCCGCATCATGATCGGGCTGCAATCCGGCGGCACGCATTCTGCTGGCTACCCAGCCCGGAAGTTCACGTACACCGATCGGCCAGACCGGCAGTGACACTCCTTTCTTGTCGATAGTCTTCGCCCACTTCGATGCGCCGCTGCTTTTGTCGAGTTTGGGGCCGATTACGATGACTAGCAGCTCCGGCCCGGACTGCCCCACCAGATCAATAATCGCCTGACTGCCTGCCGTACCGGGTTTGCCGGTCGGCAGCCGCAATTCGATGATGCGCTGCTCGGCAAACAACGACAGATTGCCGGTCGACGCCAGCAGCCCATGCCAGTCAAATCCTGCCGTCGCCGTGTGCCGCTCGCGAGACGTGAAACCGCGCGCGCGCGCCGTTTCACGGATAGTGTCCAGTGCCTCGTCAACAAGCAGGTGCTCGTCACCAGTAACAAGGTAACAAGGAGCGAGCGTTTTCAGGAGATGCGAGGAAAGCTGATTAGCCTGGATCTTCAAGCAAGCTGCTCCATGCTTATCGATTCGTCTTCGAGCAGGACGGGAATACCATCATCGACAGGGTAAATGCGTTTGCCGTCGTCGGTAATCAGCGCCTCGGTCAGCGCGGCGGCGACGGTTGAACCCCCGTGATTAACGAGCTTACCAGCGTCGATTGCCGCGTTGACGCGGGCCAGTTTTTCTTTTTTTAGCACCGACAGGCCCTTGTGGGAGACCGGGCATCGCAGAATCGTCAGTAAGCGCTTGTCCATGCGCCCATTGTAGCGCTTCAATAGCGCTTCAGCACGGCTGCAAGCTCAATATTGCCGCTGCTTTGTGCCGCCGCAATCGCCGCTGGCACATCTTCGATGTGCGGCCTGAAACTCTCGTCGAGCAAGCGGCAACGCATAATGACTTTGAGGGCCAGAATCGTCTCGCCATGCTGCAACATGTCGTGAATATAGTGCTGCGCGAAGAACAGCGCGTGCGTGTTGTTTTCCCAACGCATCATGCGATCGAAAAACCACGCCCAGGCCGCTGCCGCATCCGCTTCCTGCCCGATCCAATCGATGATGTGTTTGAAACCGCCCTGTCTATTGCCCCGGCTGACAAACCCGTATGCATGCGTCAAGACGTCGGTACGGGCTTTTTCCAGATCGCCCGCTATCTCGTCGCCGCCAGGTTGCAGCGAATCGGGGATGCTGATGTCCTCCATCAAACGGTACGGCTCAATCAGGCTACCGACAAGAGAAAAAAATGACACTAACAAAAACATTTGCACCAGGTTGGCGATCATCCATGCCAGCGACTGCGCCTGAATACTGAGCCAGCCCGCAATGACCATATAGGCCGTGGCGATCCAGAACGTTGCCTTGCACTTTTGCAACAACCGGCTGATCGCGACCGGACTGAGGCTTTGCAGCGGTGAATGCGTGATCGCGAGAATCGCAAGAGATGCTGGCAGGACGATTCCGGCCAGCAGCAAAACCAGCCATCCAGCCCGTACGCCAAAGTTTTGGCTCACCGACGATACGGCCCATCCGGCGAGGATGAACAACGGCACCGGAAACAATGTCCACGCGTTACCTAGCCAGTTGAAAAACTCAGCGTCCAGCGCCGGCGGTTCCCGTCCTAGCGCGCGCGCCTCGAGAACGATCATTTGCAGACGAAACACGGCTGGCACGACAAGAAACATAAGAAACAGGCCAAGCACGCCACCCCAGCGCGCAAAAGACATCAGCAACCAGAGGAGTAGCACTGGCAATACGACACTGGCATGCGTTATCGGATAGACGATAGCTCGGGCGACGTCAATCGGCTTCATTCTTGTCCGTTTTGGAATCGGGCACCGGATCGTATCCCGATCCACCCCAGGGGTGGCAACGGCCGATACGATTTGCCGCCAGCGAGATTCCTCTCAGGAGCCCATGTTCTTGCAACGCTTCAATCGCATAGCTTGAACAGGTGGGATCGAATCGACAGCTGGGTCCAAGCCATGGAGAAACTGCCAGCCGGTAAATCCGTAACAGTTGGATGAGCGGCCACGCGAACATATTTTTGCTCACGGCACTGGCCATCAGGAAGCCTCCAGGGCTTCTGACGCAAATCGCCGGATCGCCTTGAGCATTGACCACAATCCATTGCTGCGCGTTGGGCTCAGGTGGCTTTCGAGCTGCAAAGCGGCAACAAAATCCGGTGGCGTATCGAGTATATCTTGCGGTTTTCGCCCACTATATATTCTTAGCAGCAAAGCGATCAGGCCGGAAACAATGGCAGCATCGCTGATTGCCCGAAACTGCAGCCGGCCATCTTTTTGATCAGCGACAAACCACACCTGCGACTGACAGCCACGAATGCGGTTGTCTTCGGTCTGCAGTGTCTCCGGAAATTTGGGCAGGCGGCGACCCAGGTCAATCAGATATTGGTAGCGGTCCATCCAGTCTTCAAACATTTCGAAGTCCCCGATGAGTTCCTGCTGCGCCGCCTGTATCTCGTTGCTCACTGACGACTCCGGCGCCACGTCGTACCGTCGCGGCCATCCTGAATCGTAATCCCGGCGTCGACAAGTTGATCGCGGAAAGCATCGGCTGCCGTATAATCGCCAGCAGCTTTCGCCGCGGTGCGTTTTTCGATCAGCACTTCGATTTCTTCGGCAGGCAAATCACCCTCTACATGCCCGGCAAACCATGCGTCCGGATCAGTGCCCAATAGACCCAGTAACTCGCCGCACGCGTACATCTGGGCCGCCAGCTCGGACTTCGTCTTTGCGTCACTCGCTTTGTTGAGACTGCGGGCAAGTCCGAAAAATTCCGCCATGGCTTTCGGCGTGTTGAGATCGTCTTCAAGTGCTGCCAGCAGTGTTTGCGAAACCTCTGCGGCCGCGCGAGCATCGTCGGACACGTCAATACCCTGCACAGCACCGTACAGCCGGTCCAGCATGCGTCTTGCCGACTCAATCGTTTCTGCGGACCAGTCGAGTGGTTGTCGGTAATGAGCACCCAGGAGTGCGAGTCGAATGACTTCCCCTGGAACCGTTTTGATCAGGTCATGCACGAGCAGCACATTGCCCAGCGATTTGGACATCTTGGTGTGGTCCATGCTGAGAAAGCCGTTGTGCAGCCAATAGCGCACGAACGGCGCACCGCCATGCGCGCTGCAGCTCTGCGCCATCTCATTTTCATGATGCGGAAACACAAGATCTTGCCCGCCGGCATGAATATCAATCGTATCACCGAGATGTTTTTCAGCCATCGCAGAACACTCAATGTGCCAGCCCGGCCGGCCACGACCCCACGGGGACTCCCAGCCAGGCAGTTCAGGTGTTGATGGTTTCCACAACACGAAATCGTGTGCCGCTTTTTTGTAGGGAGCGACCTCGACCCGGGCGCCAGCGATCATCTCCCGCAGATTGCGCTTTGAAAGCGCACCGTAATTGTCTTTTGATGACACGTCGAACAGTACATGACCTTCAGCCTCGTACGCGAATCCATTCGCAATCAATATCTCGATCATCGCGATCATTTCAGCGATGTGCTGAGTTGCGCGTGGCTCTATGTCGGGTGGGCGGACACCGAGCGCACCCATGTCGTCGTTGTACGCCGTGATGAAATGCGCCGTGATCTCGTCGATAGGCTTGCCAGTCTCAACAGACGCCGCATTTATCTTGTCATCAACGTCCGTGATATTGCGCGCGAATGTCAGCTTGTAGGTGCGCCGCAGTAACCTTGCCAGCAGGTCGAATACGACCGCCGGTCGCGCGTTGCCTACGTGAGCGTAGTTGTAAACGGTCGGCCCGCACAGATACATCGTCACCTCGCCTTCGATCAGGGGCTCGAACGGTACTTTCTTGCCGCGAAGTGTGTCGTGTAGCTGTATGGTCATGAATTAGCGGCTCGGCCGATCAAAGGACGCAATCATAGCAACATTGCTGCCAGCCGCTACGCCCGGTATTCTTCCGGCCCCAGAATCATTACAGCAAGGAATCACAATGCCTGTCGCGTCTGTCAGATTTCGAGCCCGCAAATCAATCGAGCAGGTTGAGGAAGGCAGCGAACTTGCGCCCAAGTTCGACGATCGCGGACTGATCACCGTCGTAACAACCGATGTCAACAGCGGCGAACTGCTCATGCAGGGGTGCATGAACGCTGAGGCCCTGCAGCTCACGATTGCAACGGGTGAGGCACATTACTATAGCCGCAGTCGCCAGGCTCTCTGGCACAAAGGCGCCACGAGCGGCCTGGTGCAATCGGTTCGGGAACTGTTGATCGACGATGATCAGGACTGCATCTGGCTACGGGTCGATGTCACAGGCGGCGCCAGCTGTCACGTCGGCTACCGCAGCTGCTTCTATCGTAAGATCCCGGTAGGCAACGACTTCGCGAGCAAGCAACAGCAAGGACATGTGGAACTTGAATGGACGGACACCGAGAAGGTCTTCGATCCCGACGAAGTTTACGGCGACATGCCGAACCCAACCGTCCTCTGATTGCGGGCCATGTCAGACGCCATTGGCAGAGTGGTCGTCGGCCAACCCGCATTGCATGGTCAGAACCGGCCTTCAGCGTCATGCCGCCGTTTATCTCGCAGACGTCGCGCTGCCGGCTGCGGTTCCGCCATCGCAATCGCCCGCGCCTGATACGCGTACTCGATCGTGCCGATCAACCACAGGAAATACCCGATCAGCTCGATGAATTCCTCGACGGCGAGCGTGACGATGCGTGTGTAATCCTCACCGAGTATCGACATCCACAACGGCTCGTGGCCAACCAACCGCACGAACGCAAACAGGATAACGGCACCCGAAAACAACAGGGTAAGGCCCGGTGATGGCCAGATTCGGGCAAGCGCAATCTGTAGACGTTTGCGGCTCCTGTACGTATAGGCAATCACCAGCGACCCAATTACGACAATGATCACCTGCCACAGATTGTCGATAATGAATCGATCCAGAAAGTAGTCCAACTCTCGAATCAGAAACGCCAGTGCCATGCCGCCGAACGGAATCGCAATCGGTCGCTGCATCGGGCAATAGCGGGCCACCCACCACATGATGACGCCGCAGACGCCGAGAATGATGGCCTGGATAATCTCAACCGGAGAGAATTCGCTGGTGCCATACTGATCCGTTTCACTGACCATGATGTGGAGCTTGAGGCTGCCCGGAGCTACAAGTTCCATTTGTGTCAGCGCCCACGTCACAAACGCGATAGCAATGAAATACAGCAGGTAGCGTAACCAGGGCATGCCAAACTATACACTGCAACCGATTTATTGACGTAATCTGTTGGTCGGTATACCGGCGTGCGTCAGAAGCCCATGATTCATAAGAAACTCCGCCGCATCCCCGGCATCGTTTTGAAACCAGTCTTTGGTATTGCCAAGGCGAAAGCTGTAGCCCCAGGCATCCATGTCGAGCATCAGTTGATCCCGCCCGACGCCGTCGAGCTGATCCGCCAATAGAACCTGCAGATAACAGACGGCAGATTCCTCAAGATCGTCGCCGCCGGCATCGCGCTCAAGGCCGGCACGTCGACGTTCCGTCATGCAGATGAGGTGGCAGAATTCATGTAGCAGGGAGTGCACCGGTGTGTCTTCGCGAACGTAAACGGTGCGGCCAACAATGCCCGCTTCCGCGTCGCCCCAGAAACTGCCGGTTATCGCACGATCAGTTTCCTGCTGCACCAGCTCGATATCGTAACGCTGTAGCAGTGAGTCAATTGTTGCACGCGGCACACCGGATACGAGCAACATCGAACGTCAGAGCGTGGAAATCTGCTTCATGACAATGCGCACGAGGTCCTTGACGATCGCATCCCGAAGCAGCTCCTCTTCACTTGCCTTACCCAATACCAACGTCGAGTCGTAGGTATAGTCTCGCGTCAGTGTCAGCGTTTGCTGCGGCAGCAGGTTGTCGGTTCCCGCCTCGAGACTGTATGCAATCGTATAGAAGACCTCATATTCGGTCGGTACGTTGCGCGCCGAAACGGATAACACCCGCTGCGCGGTCTCATCAAACGAAAGCGTAAATATCGCAGTCGCCGTAGCGGCACTATCGGCAAATTCGACGCCCGCAGCCCGCAGCTGTGCCTCGAACTCCCTCAGGAACAGACTATAGCGGTCACTCGTCGCAATATAGGTTCGCTCCATCCCCGCCGGAGGCGTAAACGCGCCCTGCAATTGAAATCCACACGACGCAGTAACGGCTGCCGCCAATATCAACAGCACCGTGCGAGCTGGCCTAAACAACGATGTTCACCAATCGACCAGGCACAATAATCACCCTGCGAACCTTTCTGCCATCGACAAAACGTTGCACGTTGTCGTCAGCGAGTGCCTGGCGTTCGATCGCGTCATTCGGCGCATCGTTCGCGACCAAAATTCGTGCCCGAAGCTTGCCATTAACTTGTACCACCATCTCAATAGTGTCGCGCTCCAGCGCGCTATCATCAACTACAGGCCAGTGATGATCGATTAACGCGTCGTCGTGACCGAGCTCTTGCCACAGCGCATGGCAGATGTGCGGCACCATGGGTGACAACATCACGACAACGGCCTCCAGCGACTCGCGCACGACAGCGCGGCCCGCGTCCGAATCGTCGGCAAGCTTGTTGACCGCATTCAATAATTCCATTGCAGCGGCAACCGCCGTATTGAAACTGTGCCGCCGCCCAATATCGTCATCGATTTTCGCGATTGTCTGATGCGTTTTGCGGCGCAGCTCTTTAAGCGTGTCGTCGAGCACGCTGGTGTCGACAGGCCCTGCCGGCCCGCCGGCCACATGCTCAGTGACGGCGCTCCAGAAGCGCTTCAGGAAACGAAAACTGCCCTGTACGCCCTCGTCGGACCAGTCCAGCGTCTGCTCCGGTGGCGCAGCAAACATCATGAACAGCCGTACGGTGTCAGCGCCGTATTTTTCGATAAGCCCCTGCGGATCGACCGTATTCCCTTTCGCTTTGGACATTTTAGCGCCATCTTTGAGCACCATACCCTGCGTCAGCAGGTTGGTGAAGGGTTCGGACAAATCGGAAATTCCTTCGTCACGCATTACGCGCTGGAAAAACCGTGAGTAAAGCAAATGTAAAATCGCATGTTCGATGCCGCCCGTATATTGATCTACCGGCGTCCAATACTTTGCTCGATCATCGAGCATCGCGTTGTCACTGTCCGGGCACGCATAGCGCGCGAAATACCAGGAAGACTCAACAAATGTGTCGAACGTATCCGTTTCGCGCCGGGCATCCTTGCCGCATTTCGGGCAGGGGACATTGACGAACTCCGGCATATCTTTGAGCGGC
>Ga0114947_10000100_pt1 | contig 23372 bp, 18 predicted proteins | sample CR02metaG_FD_99656 | JGI IMG/M metagenome (GOLD analysis project Ga0114947, IMG submission 99656) | Deep subsurface microbial communities from Mariana Trench to uncover new lineages of life (NeLLi) - CR02 metaG | ecosystem: Environmental > Aquatic > Marine > Ocean trench > Sediment ...
AAGGGATGCGTCAATGAACACTATGTTTTATGTCGTATGTATTGTGGCAATAGTATTTGCAGCGGACAGCTATCAAAAGTATCTAAAATTGAAACGCGAAAAAGAAGAACATGACCCGGAGATTGAAGAGTCACTCGCAAAAATCGCAGTGCTCGAGGAACGCATTCGAGTTCTTGAGCGAATCGTTACCGAGAATAAGCCCGATCTAAGTCGGGAAATCGAAAATCTCAAGTAGGCTCGAAAAACAACGCCCGTTCATAAACGGGCTTTTTTGCAATTCAGAATTCTGATTTATTCATTCGAGCGCGATTTATAGGCCCGAATTTCAGCATTGAATTGCTCGACCGTTTTGGTTTGTTCGTCGACGGCAGCGTCGTATTTCTTGTCGAACATGATTTTCCGCTGCCGTTTACCTTCTTCGTCATCGCGAGCCAATGCCTGTGCAGCAACAATTTCATCGGCTTCGATACAGGTCAGATACTCCGCCATGGTTTTCTGGTAGACGGAAATTACCTTCACGCCAGCCAACATTTCGTCTTTGCTCGCCGTAGCGCCGTCTGGAAGGTTTCTCGGCAGTGCTGGATAATCACATGCCAGTACAATAGACGCTGGAAACACGAGCGCGATATGGAAAGCCACTTTTATCATCTTGTTCATTGATTCAACTTTAGCTTAATCCTGCAGTACTGCCGCAGGTGGTGATGGTGTTAGGACAATTTAATCACGTTGCGGCGGCTGAGTGAAGTCAGGCGAACAGCGCGCGGTGTGTGTCGGTACCATCGGCCTGCGCCAGCAATAGTTCAAGATAGTTATCTGAGCTCATCGGATCTCCGAACAACAGTCCCTGAACATATGTGCATCCAAGTTTTTGCAGGAAATTCAACTGTGCCTCATCCTCGACTCCTTCGGCAACGACGTCCATGTTCATGTTCCGGCCCATCTGGATGATGGTATCGACAATGACCGCGTCATCCGGATTGTTAACCACATCACGTACGAACGACTTATCGATCTTCAGAGTGCTAATTGGAAATTGCTGTAGCGCACTTAACGAAGAATAACCGGTACCAAAATCATCGATCGCGAGATGCAGCCCGAGGGCGTATAACTGATCCAGCATCTTAATTGTTCGTTCCGGGTTCTCCATCAAGGTTGTCTCGGTGATTTCGAGCTCAAGGGAAGTAGGCGAAACCTCATGGCTGCGAAGAATTGAGCTGATGCGGCTTATGAAGTTCATTTGCCGCAACTGCTTGAGTGACAGATTCACTGATACGCGACCAGGTGACGGCACGGACAGTTGCCACAAACGAAAATCTTCGCAAACCTTATCCAGCACCCATTCGCCGATCTCGATAATGAGATTTGTCTCCTCGGCAATCGGAATGAAGTCCGCTGGTAATATCAACCCGCGCTCCGGCAGCTCCCAGCGGACCAGCGCTTCGGCGCCGAAGACTTCTCCAGTCTCGAGATTGTATTTCGGCTGATAATGGACCAGTAGCTCGTCTCTTTCGAAGGCTCGCTTCAGCTTGCTTTTCGTCTTGAGCCGCTCGACAGACGCTTCGTTCATCTTCGGTGCGTAAAAAGAAAACACGCCACCGCCCGACTTCTTTGCGTGATACAGCGCGGCGTCGGCATTACGAATCAGATCAATTACGTTCGGTGCGTCCTTGGGGTAATAGGCAACGCCCATGCTGGTGGTCATGAAGACCTCGTGGCCCTGCACAAGAAACGGATCGGCGATGCGATTCAGGAGCTCTTGCGCCAGTTCGCTGGTTCGGACAATGCCCTTCTCGTCTGGACTCAACTCATCAATGATGACGGCAAACTCATCGCCGGCCAGTCGACCAATTATCGAGTCCCTGGGTAGCGCTGCCAGCAGACGTTTGGCGACTGTTTCCAAGGTAGTGTCACCCGCCAAATGACCGAATGTGTCATTAATTTCCTTAAAGTGATCGACATCCAGGTAGAACAGACACAATGACTTTCCGGTGCGTCTGGCTCGGGCGATGCGGTGTTGCAACAGGTGCTGGAACTGCATGCGGTTGGGAATTTTCGTGAGCGGATCAATCCGTGCCAGGTAGCGGATGCGTTTCTCGGCACGCCGCCGTTCGGTAATATTTTGTGCGGCGTATATGCGTCGGGTGGGCGCTCCTCCTATATCCTCAACGATGGAGCAAGTGTAGGAAACGGGAATGGATTTGCCGAATTTGCTTTCGAAGATTGCCTCCTTGGGCAGTCCTGACGGCGTGTCTTCTGCTAGCGAAGGGCCTTTGTCGGTATCGACGATATAATCGATGTTGCTACCAATCAATTCATCATCCGCATAACCAAGAAGATGCGTTGTCGCCTTGTTGATTCGAGTGATACGACCGTCGTCGCCAGTAACGATAATGGCTTCATTCATGCCTGAGAGAAGGCTATCGACGTAATCGCGGGAATGAGTGGTCTTGCGCAACTGCTGGCGCATGTCATTGAATACAGCAGCCAGGTCGCCAAGTTCGTCATGGTGGGATTCAATCAGAGGCTCACCGAAATCGGCATCGCGAAACTTTTCCACCTGCACTTTGAGTTGCCGAATTCGTTTGGTATGGCTACGAACAACAAGCCATACGACTCCGCCGCAGAGCAAGAACGCCGCCAGGGTTCCGGCACCGGCCCATAAATAACTTACGCGGCGGCTTTCTTGCTGTTTGTTCCTGAGTTCCGCTGCAAACCTTGCCGACTCGGTGTGCAGATCCGCCAGATCGAACGCGCCCGACAGGACAGCGACTTCCGCGTCACCCACATTGATCGGATAACTGATCAACAGTCTTTCCGCAAGCCAGTTTGTTCCGGTCGTTGCGTCGAAATGTGGATAACTGCCCGATTCATAAACTCGCCCCGAACTGTTGACGTACCGAATTCCAGTGAGGGTCTTGTTCTCGGCCAGAATTGTGTTCAGCGCGAGATAAATACCGGGGGGCGCTCCACTCGCGGCCGCCTCGACCATGCTATCCGCAGCGTCATGAATCTGAGCGCGTGCTCTGCGCTCAAAGCTCGCTTCTACAAGCTGATCGTATTCGGCTGAACTGGTGTTAACAATTTGATTCGCGAGCCAGCGATACTGGCCGTAAAAAACGGACAACATGATGCCGGAGACAGCGGCGCCAAGCGCCACCGCAAGCAAGAGCAAGCGAGGAGTTCTGTTGCCGATCATTTCGTGATTTTTATTCGGCTATATGGCAGTGCTCAGTGTAGCATCTGCGGTGTCGACGCATTAAGAGTTATCCGAATCGGACTAAAATGCGTTAGCTATCGCGTTTCTCAACAAATTCAAGCGGATCGGAGCGACCCGTCGTTCTCATTACACCCTCAACGATTGCGCCTTCAGCAACGGCAATGGCCTCGCCTGTAACAGTCCCGACTATTCTGGCGGTATCGGTGATTTCCACCTTGCTATTAGCGGCAATATCACCTTCGACTTGCCCGGCGATAATGACATTATCGGCTCGGATAGTGCCCTGCCAATAGCCGTTTCCAGATAGCGATACCGTGCCAGTGATATCGCAATCGCCCGCGACTTCGCCACTGACGATTAAATCGCCGCTGCCAGTTATCTCGCCACTGATCTTGCAGCCTTCGTTAATAAGCGTTGCTTTGCTCGATGATTGGTCACGCACTCGTCTAAGTCTGGACTCGTTCATATAGCCTGGGCCTCAAAAGTAGAGAAAAATAACTATCGAGCGAATACTACCCTATTTCGATTTCTTCGCGACTTTCACTGTAATTGCGCGTGGTTGCGACCGTTATGGTAAAACATGCGAATCCGATCCCAGTAGCCTAAGGATAATAATTGAAACAAGGTTTCGACAAGCGCCTGAACGCTGTCGCCGACGGTGACTTACTCTATGGCGGATTGAAAGGAATCGAGAAGGAATCGCTGCGCATCGCGGCTGACGGCGGGCTATCGATGCTTGATCATCCGAACGGACTGGGGTCGGCACTGACAAACCGGTACATCACAACCGACTTTTCCGAGGCCCTGCTGGAATTCGTCACACCGGCATTCGAGACAACGTGGGAGGCGCTGCATTGTATTTGTGATATTCACCAGTTTACCTATTCGCAGCTGGGCGAAGAAATGTTGTGGCCAGCCAGCATGCCATGCCGAATTCCCGCGGATGACAAAATTCCTTTGGCGCGCTACGGCACCTCAAATGTCGGGCGAATGAAGACGATCTACCGCCGTGGACTCGGGCACCGTTACGGTCGCCAGATGCAAACAATTGCCGGCGTACATTTCAATTATTCTGTGCCGTTACCATTCTGGGACGCCTATCAGCAAGTGGTCGGTGACGATTCGGATGCTGATGCATTTCGGTCCGAACAGTATCTCGGGTTGATCCGAAATTTTCGACGTATGGGCTGGTTGGTGCTGTATCTTTTCGGTGCTTCGCCAGCACTATGCAAATCGTTTGCGGGCGGCAGCCTTGCGACGATGCAATCGCTGAACGAAGAAACTTATTATGAGCCATTCGGAACGTCGCTGCGTATGAGTGACCTCGGGTACAGTAATCAAAATCAGTCACGCATAGATATATCGCTGAATAGCCTCGACGAGTATATACGGGACCTGAGCAAGGCGATCGAAACTCCCGAGCCGTCATATGAGGATATCGGCGTAAAGGTCGATGGACGGTACCGGCAACTGAACGCCAATCTGCTACAGATTGAGAATGAGTATTACTCCGCCGTACGGCCTAAGCGCGTTGCAAAGTCGGGGGAACGGCCTACCGTAGCGTTGTGTCGCGGCGGAATCGAGTACGTAGAAATTCGATCGCTGGACATCAATATATTTGATCCGTGCGGCATTAATCAGAACACCATGCGTTTTATGGAAGCGCTACTTGCTTACTGTCTCCTGGAAGACAGTCCGAAGATTAGTCACGAGGAGCTTCAGGAGGGTCTGCGCAATCAGACGCAAACGGCGAAGGACGGACGTAATCCCGAGTTCCTCCTGTCTCGAAACGGCAAGCCAGTGTCGATATGCGATTGGGCTAACGAAATAACTGAAGGCGTTTTGGCGGTTGCAGCGGAGATAGACCGGCACGATGACAACGATAGTTATGCTGACGCCGTACGGTTAATGCAGCAACTCATCGGCAATCCAGATGCCACGCCGTCGGCCCGGATACTTGCCGAACTCAAGCAGTCCGACACGGGCTTCTTTGACTACGCGATGGCATTTGCCAGGAATCACCGAGACTATTTCGCCGCAATTACTCAGCTCAACGATGCGACCATTGAGGACTTTGGACAGGAAGCTTTGGCATCGCTGCGCCGGCAGGCCGAAATCGAAGCATCGGATTCAATTGATCTGGATGCTTATCTGGCGCAGTACTTTGCTCAAAATGGTAGTGGCGAACCGTTCTCATAAGCAAGATTGCGGTGCAGGTCTTGCAGTCGTTTGGTCATTGGACCGACCGAGCCGTCGCTGATCGTTCGCCCGTCAGCTTCGAGGATCGGAGTGAGCTCACCCATTGTGCCGCTGGTAAATACCTCGTCCGCCGTATAGAGCTCCGACAGCGAAAGATTACGTTCTGTCGCCGGAATTTTCTCTCGGTAACAAATTTGCAAGATCATTTTACGCGTCAACCCAGGCAGGCAACTGTCTGCGTGAGGGGTCAGCACTGCATCTCCTTTTACAAGGAATATGTTCGTGTCGTTGGTTTCGGATACGAAACCGTTTACATCCAGCATAATGGCGGCGTCGGCGCCAGCCACGTTGGCTTCGATCGAGGCAAGAATATTATTTAGCAAATTATTGTGATGGATTTTTGAATCCAGACACTCTGGTGTGTTGCGTCGCGTCGACGCGGTGATGACTCGAATGCCATCATCTGAATAAACAGGTGGCTTCCACTCGGCAAGCACTATCAATGTACAGCCGGATTGATTGAAGCGTGGATTCATTCCTGACGTGACTTTTTCGCCACGAGTCAACGTAAGACGAATGTGAACGTTGTCGCGCATGCCATTGGCCTCAAGAGTTTCAAAAATAGCCGCCCTGACTTCGTCGGACGAAGGCACGTTGGCAAATGCCAGGGTTTTGGCCGAGTTCTGCAGCCGCTCGAGGTGGCCTTCCAGTTCCGCTATACGGCCGTCGTAGACACGCAATCCTTCCCACACGGCGTCGCCGCCCTGCACGACGCTGTCAAACACCGAAACAGCCGCGTCCGCTCGAGGTTTCAGTTGGCCGCCAACGTGTACAACGATATTGGCATTTCGTGAATCAGGAAGTTTCAAAGGGTATCTCCCGCTGCGTCGGCCGCAGTGCGTGTTCATAAAGTCTTTCGTACCAGGGAGTACAGTCGCTTAGCAGCGATTGTAAATGGTCCGGAAATTCTGGTTTGCATTCATAGGGCGCGAAACCGGTACTCTGGTGGACTGCGTGATACCAATGCGGAGCCCAGACGCCGTCTTCGGCGCGCGGACCAGCATCCCACGTCAGCATGCGTGTATCGAATTCAAGGTCGAGACGGGAGCAGAGCTCCCGCAAAATCGCTCGCGGATCGAGCAGCAGTTCCCGCGAGTCAAGGATAATGGGGCGCTGGCCCGCCTGCAGGAGGTCACTGAATAGTTCCCACTGGCGCTTAAGCCCTGTGTCCGACAGTGTGGCATGAGGTAACTGGATGGTTAATGATGGCAACATTTCTCGCGGGTCGCGCAGCAGAAAAATGTTGCTGGTCGAGCGCAGAAAATCGAGATCCAGCTGTAACAGATGGTGGGCCATGTGCTTGATAAACAGGCGTTCGGATGAGTCAACGGCCTGGCGCAGCAACAATTCCTTCATGACGACGTTGCCATCGCAGTTCATCGCGTCCATGATCTGCTGGCGGCCGGGGTGCATGGCACCGCTAACGCGCAGGTAATGGCCATACAACGGTTCATCGATGACCTGCAGACCGGGCAGCTGCGCAAAGCTGTACATCAAAGCAGTTGAGACGTTGCGTGGCCCGGACCACAGGCAGATTGGCTTAGTCATCGTGCTTTATTCCGCCGAATTCATGAAGGCTGCCGAATTGTACCGGGACCGACATTTCTGGCAAATGGGCGCCCCTGAGGATGTATTGTTGTGCACTGGGTCACAAAATAGCCTGTAGTCATTGTGGCGGCAGGTCCAATTTAACTAAACTTGCCCCAATAGCCGGAATTTGCCTGCGTATTATCGGGCGGCAGAAGCGTTTTGATAAAGACATTCTTGATTGGAATATTGCTGGGTATCGTGGCTGCAGCCGTGGCGCTGTATACGATTCCCGCGGTGGATCAACACCGTGAGAATTCGATCATCTCGGTGTCTCCCAATGGGGGCAATGTGGAGTCTTTCCACATCAACCTCCCGATGGATCGGGTGATGGTTGGCGCGCCGGGCCAGGCATCACCGCTGCCTCGCGCGCTCGAATGGCCGGAGGACGAGGTTCTCGCCCAGGTCAGCGCGGACATATTCAAGATACGCAACGCGCGCGATACGGTGGTGGGCGTTGCTGCCCGAACGGTGGCAAAGGAAGACGAATCAGGTGTCGTGGACTGGATTATCCATTTGCCGGCGCGGGGATCGTTGTTCGTCACTATGGATCCAAATCCGCAGGAGGGTGCTTACCGTATCGGCCCGATACGCGCTGGTACACGCGAGTTCGAGCCATTAACGGGGTTTGTTTCGGAACGCTGGGTGTCTGATACGTCCGGTGCAGAAGATGAACCGGCTGGCCGCATTGAGCTTTCGGCAACCTATGTAGGTCGAGCGGAACCAGTCGAATGAAATACATCGTCGCTGCGATGATCGGTTTCCTGGCAGGGGTCACATTGTTTGCCGCCGCTGTGGCTTATAACCCGTTCGTTGGTCGGCAGGGAGTCTCGCCGCTATCGATTACAGACGCGCCGACTGTGACCCTTGGCTTCTCTGCCGTTGCCTCCGGCAGCATTCTATTGACCAACAACGGTGAATCGCGAGTCGATCCCTATCCGGAAAAGGTGGCGTGGCTCTGGGAGAAATCAATAAGACAGACGAGCGCAATGGTAACCGTACTACTGGATGGACGAAATCAGGCGACTGGACTAGGCATCAAGATTTCATCCGCATCCGAAGAAACGTGGCTATTCTCGGGCCGGGCACTGGTTGACAGCATCTGGTATGTGTATTTGCCGGGCAGGGGCGCCATGTTCATCGAACAGACCGAAAATTACTGGAACTATTTGCGCGATATTATGCTCCCCGCTTATCGTAGCTCGGCGAATACATGGACGGGAGTCTGGCTTGGCAATATGACGTCCGGGCCGGGGGCGCTGCGCACCGCCAAGGTAACGGGCGGTTCGGGCGAATTTGCAGGAAACGTAATGCTCGGTCTCGAATCGCTGTCGGTGCTTGCATGGCGAGTAGACAATGGACTGGTAGCGGCCGAAGGGCGACTGATAATTGAGTTGCCGTCCGAATCCGCCGCGGACGATGAGTAAGCCACACTACTTCAATAGATCTTTAAGCTGCACATTGGCATCCGCAAGTTTGTCGCGATCGATTCGTAACTGCCCGGCGATGAGTACCTTCGATTGCAAGAAGTCTCTGGGCGAATTTACCGCATCCGTCGCAATAAGACACCCGTCTTTCAGGTACAGGCACGCGAACGACCTATCTGCGGGATTTCCTCGTATGATTACGTCATCATAGCCTGTCGAAAGTCCTGCAATTTGCAACTTCAGATCGTATTGATCGGACCAGAACCAGGGTACCTGGGAGTAGTGAGCTTCGTTGCCGCAGATATTACTCGCTGCGGTTTTTGCCTGTTCCAGCGCGTTGTGTACGGACTCCAGCCGTAATTGCCGATTGTAGATTGCGTTCGGGTGCGCAGTGCAATCGCCGACTGCATAAATATTCGAGTCGTTGGTCTGACACTGGTCGTCAACGACGATGCCATCGTCAACGATAAGTCCGGCGTCGGCCGCGAGCTCGGTATTCGGGACGATGCCGACACCAACAACGGCGAAATCCGCAGGAACCTGTTCTCCGTCCGCAATCTCAACAGCATTGATGCGGTCACTGCCGCGGAAGGCCGTAATGCCCGTCGACAGTCGCAACTTGACGCCGTGACTTGTGTGCTCGATCTGATAGAAATCAGAAATTTCTGCCGAGACTACGCGACTCATCACTCGATCAGCCATTTCTACGACAGTAACGTCGAGGCCCAGCTGGCGGATAACCGCAGCGACCTCAAGACCGATGTAGCCGGCGCCGATGATAACGGCGTGCTTACGGTTCTTCAATTCGGCACGGATACTGTTGACGTCAGCGATTGTGCGTAAGTAGTGCACCCCATCCAGATCGGCTCCGTCAATTGACAGTCGGCGAACCCGCGACCCCAACGCGAGTACGAGCTTGTCGTACGAAACACTGTCGCCATGCACTGTTCGCAGCGTCTTGCTATCGCGATCAATGGCCACAATCGGGGTTTCCAGGCGCACCTCTATCTTCGGATCGCTGTAGAAACTTTCAGGTTTGACGTGCAAACGTTCCGCGGACAAGTCTCCCGACAAGAACTTCTTTGACAGCGGTGGCCGCTGATAAGGCAGATAGGGTTCATCGCCGATAAGCACAATTTCTCCCGCAAACTTCTGTTTCTTGAGTGTTGCAATAGTCTGCCCGGCTGCGTGGCCAGCACCTGCAATGACGACTCTTTCGATCACCTATAGTCTCCAGATTTGCTTAAGTGGTCTTTGGCTATATTGGCGCCAGTGGCCACAGTATCGGCAGCAGAATCATTACCGTGATAAATACGACAATGGTCAACGGCACGCCAACCTTAAGGTAGTCAACAAACCGGTAACCGCCCGGACCCATAACCAGAATATTGGCTGGATGCGATATCGGGCTGGTGAAACTTGCGGATGCTGCCACCGCAATGGCCATCATCGCCGTTTCGGGTTGTAGCCCCATTTCGGACATGGCCGACAACACGATTGGCGACATAAGAACCACCAGTGCGGCAGTCGGGATAATCATTGTCGCCATCGCCGTCAATATATAGAGGCCCATGATGACAGGCCATGGACCGGCGTCACCGAGCAGGTCCATTACTTGATTCGCGAGATAGATGGCGGCCCCACTTTCCTGCATAGCCGTGCCGAGCGGCAACATACCAGCTATCAGGAAAATAGCTCGCCAGTCGATGGCTCGATAAGCCTGTTCCATGTTCAGGCAGCCAGTCAGAACCATAATTGTGCCGCCGATCACAGCAGCAACCGAGATAGGTGCATAGCCTGCCATCACGGTGCCGACGACGGCTGCCATTATCAATGCCGCCAGCGGCGCTCTTCGCGTGTCGGGCGGTGCTTGCCCGAGTGGCGTAAGGATCAGAAAATCCGGGTCCGATGACAGGAGTTGCAGGCGGTCGCGAGGGCCCAGTAGCAGCAGCGCGTCGCCGATCTGTAATCGTTCGTCGGCCAGCTCGGTGCCGATCGTATCGCCCTCTCGCCATATGCCGGCCAGCTCTATGCCATAGCGCTCACGAAAGTTCAGCTCACCAACTGTTCTTCCGGCTAACGAGGTTCGCGGGTCCAGCGTCGCATCCATCAGGGTCAATCGTGCAGACTCGAAAGCGCCGAGGTTGCCGGGTACCTTGGTGTCAATCTCAAGCTCCTGCATGCCGCGCAAGACGTCGAGATCACTTTGTTGGCCTTCAATGAGCAGTAGATCACCGCCGAGCAATACTTCACTGCCGCGTGGCATGACCTTGAGCTCGCCATCGCGAAACACAGCGAGAACACGAAAGTCGAATACGTCGGCCAGGCGACTTTTCTTCAGTGTTTCCCCGGCGAGATCGCTTTCTTTGGGCAGTCTGACGACAAACATCCGCTCGTCTGTGTGATAAGTCTCCCGGAGCTGTTCCGGTGAATAAATTTCGACGTCCTGAAAGTCCGGGAATTTCTCGAGATGAGCGATAGCCTCAACTTCACCCTGCACCAGAATTTGGTCGCCAGCCTTAATGGGTACGTAGGCAAGGTTTGTAAGGCGGTAACCGCCTTTGCGCAGGATACCGACGACGGCCACATCGAACCGGGTCCGAAATGCGGCATGACGTATCAACTCCGATACGACCGGCGATCCGTCGGTAATCGTGACGGCGGCGTACACGACTTTTGATGCGACCATGGATTTCAGGACTGGCGCTTCGCGTTCGATGACCAGATCGCTCCAGCGCCGCAGCTCGCGAAACTGATCGATGCGCCCCTGTACCAACAGCCCGTCGCCACCACGAATGACGGTCTGCCGTCCGGGCAACGTTTCACTTCGGCCACTGCGAAACAACGACAGAATGATCAAACCCGTCGATGCACCGATACGAGTTTCGGCAAGCGTCTTGCCGACCAGCACCGAGTCCATGGGCACATGCATCACGAATGTGCGTTCCTGCAACTTGTACTGCGAACGCAGGCTGCGCTGGCTGACATGCTTGTCGTGTTTGGGGCTCACCTTGGGCAACAGGAATCGACCGCCCAGCACCACAAACAATACGCCGACGACCATGACTATGCCGCCCAGCGGTGCGAAGTCAAAAAGTGCGAATGGCTCATGCCCACCAAGCACCAGTGATTCGCTTATCAAAAGGTTTGGGGGCGTGCCGATCAAGGTCATGAGCCCGCCAAGCAAGGTCGAATAAGCAAGCGGCATCAGTAACCGGGACGCCGCTACGCCGGTTCTTCGGGCAACTTCGACGACGACCGGGAGCATGAGTGCCGCGACACCAATGTTGTTCATGAAGGCAGATAGTACGGCGCCGGTAATCATGACGACGAAGATCAAAGTCGCTTCGCGATTGCCGCCGAGCCGCATGACCTGCCGGCCGATAATGTCCGCAATACCGGTCCGGGTCAGACCCTCGCTGAGGATGAACATTGCCCAGACCGTAATAACAGCGGCGTTGCTGAAACCAGCGAATGCCTGATTTGAGTCAACCAGTCCGGTGACAGCAAGCGCGCCGAGCACGAGCAATGCGACAAGGTCCATACGGATTACTTCGCTGATAAAAAGTACCAGCGAGATAACCAATATGCCCAGGACCAGCGCGATCTCGAACGTCATGGTGTCATTCTTTGGCGTACTGCAGGATCAATAGTTGGAATCATGCTGTTTATACACGACCTGACGTAACATAGTAATGAGTGCTGTCGGGACAGCGTCACAGAATCAACAATGCCAAATTTTGGTAACTACAAAGCCGCAATAGTCAGACGAGAACGCGTGCTGCCCGTTCGGGGCGTCGAGTATTGCGTCTATGAGTGGGGCGACGAAAATGCACCACTATTTTTTTACCTGCATGGCTGGGCCGATACAGGCTCCACGTTTCAGTTTGTTGTGGACGCTCTGACGTCCGGGTGGCGAATTGTCGCGCCCGACTGGCGAGGCTTTGGTCGTACAACATATCGCAGCGACGCTTACTGGTTTCCTGACTATCTGGCGGACCTGCATGAATTACTGGCGCACTACTCGCCTGATGCACCCGTCAGATTGGTGGGTCATAGTATGGGGGGCAATATCGCTTCGCTTTATGCCGGTACGATGCCGGAGCGAGTCAGCGCACTCATCAATATCGAGGGGTTCGGGTTGAACGACTCGGATCCGGCTGAGGCACCGCAGCGATATCGTGATTGGATAGAATCCAGGCAAGCTGGCCCGACATTCGCAGACTACCCGGATTTCGGCAGTCTGGCGCGAAGGATCAAAAAGCGCAGCCCCGGCATCAGCCAGCTGCAGGCTGAGTTCGTTGCTCGGGAATGGGCCCGCGAAGAGGCCGATGGCATGGTTCGTCTGCGTGCGGATCCCAATCACAAATTGCCGAACCCGGTCCTTTACCGACGCGCCGAGGCCGAGGCGTGTTGGGAAAGAATCAGCGCCGCGATCTTGTTGATTTACGGTGATCAGAGTTCTTTTGCAGGGCCTATGGAAGGCCCGGGGTCATTACCGTTTCCGGACGCGCAGTCGTGCTGCATAGTTGGGTCCGGCCATATGATTCACTTCGAAGCGCCGCAGATCCTTGCTGAACAAATTGAACGTTTCCTGCAAAAACCCTTGTAAATATATCCAGTACTGTATAAAAATACATACTTTTGCGAGGATCTGGCATGCGGGTTGCCGAGCAGACTTTTGATCATCTCGAAATGCTTAATCCGGCACAACGCTTAGCTGCTGAGTACGGCGAAAAGTCATGTGACAGCGGTTTTTCGTCCGGGCCACTGCTGGTAATTGCCGGGGCGGGGACGGGCAAGACAATGATGCTCGCGCACCGAGTGGCCCATCTGCTGATCTCGGGCGTTAGCCCGGAACGTATTCTGTTGCTGACATTTACCCGCCGGGCGTCGCAAGAGATGACAAGGCGCGTCGAATCGATCATCAGGGCAGCGGGCAAACAGTTGGCGCCGCTGTCAGCAGGCGGCTTGCCGTGGTCCGGCACGTTTCACTCGATCGCTAATCGGTTGTTACGACATTTTGCACACAATCTCGGTCTGGATTCTGGATTCTCAGTGCTCGATCGAGGCGATGCTGCGGATATCATGGATGTCGTTCGCCACGAACGGAAGTTGACGCGGACCGCGCGCCGTTTCCCCAAAAAGGATACCTGCCTTGCCATTTACTCACGCTGCGTCAACACGCAGCGATCTTTGGCCGAGACCCTCGACACGACGTACCCATGGTGTTGCGACTGGGCAGATGAGTTAGCAGAACTTTTTCGACATTACGTACTTCGCAAGCAGCAATGTCAGACGCTCGACTACGACGATTTACTTTTGTACTGGAGCCACCTGGTTGCCGAGCATGATTTCGCCGAGCAAATTGGCGCGTCGTTTGATCATATTCTCGTTGATGAGTATCAGGATACGAATCTGATACAGGCCCAAATTCTCAATGCGCTTAAACCGGATGGCAGCGGTATTACAGTTGTTGGTGATGATGCGCAATCAATTTATTCTTTTCGCGCTGCCGAAGTTGAGAATATTCTCGGCTTTCCCGATCAGTACGTGCCGTCGGCGCAGGTCATTACGCTGGAGCAGAATTATCGCTCGACCCAGGCCGTACTGGACACCGCGAATTGCCTCATTGCAGAAAGCGAACGCCAATACTGCAAGAAACTGTTTTCCGAACGCAACGGCGGCAGCAAGCCGCAGTACGTCGCGGTCGAAGACGGCGATGCCGAGGTGGAGTACGTTGTCGAGTCGATATTGGCAAATCGGGAACTCGGCATGCAGCTCAAGGACCAGGCAGTGTTGTTCCGCGGTTCGCACCACAGCGATCGACTCGAACTTGAGCTGGTACGGCGAAATATCCCGTACGTGAAGTACGGTGGACTGAAGTTTCTTGAGGCGGCACACGTCAAGGATTTTCTAGCTATCCTGAAGTGGGCCGAAAATCCGAAAAACGAGGTCGCGGCTTTCAGGGTATTGAAGTTGCTACCAGGCATGGGCCCCGCGAATGCAGCGAGGTGCTTTGAACATCTGGCAGTCGGTGATTATCTGTTTTCGTCACTACGTGATTTTCGTGCGCCAGCCGCGTCGAGCAGTGAATGGCCATCGTTTTGTGAGTTGCTGGAATCGCTTTCAAGTACCGGGATCGACGAGCAGGGATGGCAGTCACAGCTGGCCGAAGTGCAACGCTGGTATCAACCCCAGCTTGAACGGCTGTACGATAGTATTGACACGCGTGCAGCGGACTTGGAACAGCTTGAACAGATATCGGGTCGCTACCCGACTCGCGAACGCTTCTTGACTGAGTTGACACTGGATCCACCGTCCGCGGCAGGTGATCTCGCCGGGCACCCGCTACTCGATGAAGACTACCTTGTTCTTTCGACAGTGCACTCGGCCAAAGGACAGGAGTGGGAATCGGTGTTCGTCCTTAATGTATCCGACGGCAATTTTCCCTCAGAGTTTGCGGCCGGCAAGCCGGAGATGATCGAAGAAGAGCGCCGTCTGTTATACGTTGCGATGACTCGTGCAAAGCAGTCGTTGTCACTCATCGCTCCGCTCCGTTATCACGTCACCCAGCAGCGGCGCGACGGGGACAAGCACGTCTACGGCGCACGCAGCCGTTTCATGACTGATTCGCTGCTGGCAACGATGGAAAAGTGTTTCGAGGGACGTCCGGAAGCCACGACCGGGCGATTCACTGGTCGCATCGACAGACAGATCGACGTTGCCGCAAAAATGCGCAAGATGTGGTAAAAAAAGGCGGTGACAATTGTCACCGCCAATAGGTACGAAACAAACAGCATAAGGGATATTTAGTTTGTTACGTCAACCCGGGCAACGATCAACAGTTCAAATTCTTCTTCATGTAGCGGAAGATCTTCATGCAATCGTTGCAATTCAATTTGGTGATTTTTGACGCACAGGCGGTGGCTTTCGCTTGCAACTGCGGCACCTGCGATCAAGCAGGCCCAGACGACTGTGAGTGCGGCTTTGAGTGACACGATGTTTCCCATTACTGCAAGTTTCCTCGCGTGTATTTGTATGATTATTGGATGCTTGGTACGGCAAAAAGGTTGCAAAGAAAAAGGAATAAGGCACCCTGAGCTATTCGTATTTTGGGTTTCACTTGCAACCATTTGACAGGCCCGCAAACGGCCGATAATCCGGGGATAGAAATGGACATCAACCAATCATTGCGCGAGCAGGTTTCAGTTGAAGAATGGAAGGTTCGAACCGATCTCGCGGCCTGTTACCGTGCGATCGCCATGTACGGGTGGGACGACCTTGTCTTCACACACGTTTCGGCTCGGGTACCTGGGCCGGACGATCATTTCCTGATCAATGCCTACGGCATGATGTTCGAGGAGATCACGGCAAGCAGCCTGGTCAAGGTTGACCTCCGCGGCAATAAAATTCTCGATTCGCCACATGCAATAAACCCGGCAGGATTCGTTATTCACAGTGCCGTGCATGAGGCACGTCAGGACGTTGGCTGCGTACTGCACACGCATACCAGGGCCGGCATCGCGGTGTCGGCGCAAACCGCTGGATTGTTGCCTATTTCGCAAACGTCTCTGTTCCCATATGCGACCCTCGCCTATCACAGCTACGAGGGCATTGCGCTGAATGACGATGAGAAGCCGCGCCTGGTTGCGGACCTGGGCGACAGCAACGCGATGATACTACGCAATCACGGTTTGCTAACCACTGGCACCACGATCGCAGATGCGTTTCTTCTGATGTATGTGCTCGAAACAGCGTGCCAGATTCAAATCATGGCGCAGTCATCCGGCGGCGAATTAATTCATGTCCCGCTGCCGATAGTCGAAGGCATTCAGGCGCAGGCGGAAAAGGTGACCAAGGGCTTGGGCGGTGCACTCATATGGCCGGGGTTGTTGCGAAAACTCGATCGCAGGGATGCGACATTCCGTGACTAGGATCTTACGAAAGAAACATCGCATAAGCGGGGTTATCGCTTTCTTCCCAGTGCGCGAAACCGAGTTTGGCCAAGTGCGTCTCTAGTTCTTCGGTTTCCGCCTGAGGCACGTCAATGCCGGCCAGTACGCGACCGTAATCAGAGCCGTGATTGCGATAATGGAAGAGCGTGATATTCCAGTCAGTACCAACCGCATTCAGGAAATTGAGTAACGCGCCGGGTCGCTCGGGAAACTCAAACCGAAATAGTCGCTCGTTCTGAACTTCTTCCGACCGGCCGCCGACCATATGCCGGACGTGTAACTTGGCCAACTCGTTGTCACTTAGGTCAACTACCTGAAAGCCTGCCGATGTCAGGTCAGCCAGCAGTTCGTCGCCCTCACGCTGCCCGTTCGTTAATTGAATGCCGACAAATATGTGCGCCTGCTTCGCATCGGTATAACGATAGTTGAATTCAGTGATGCTGCGGCGGCCAAGAACTTCACAGAAATGGCGAAAGCTGCCGGGTTTCTCGGGAATTTCCGCGGCGACCAGCATTTCGGTCTGATCACCGATCGCTGCTCGTTCAACGATGTGGCGCAGACGATCGAAATTAACATTGGCCCCACCGTTGATGGTTATCAGTGTCTGATCACGCACACCGTTCGCAGCGATATATTTTTTCGCGCCGGCAACGGCCAGGCCGCCCGCCGGTTCCACGATGGAACGAGTGTCTTCAAAAATGTCGCGGATCGCAGCACAACACTGATCCGTGTCGATCGTGACGATCTCATCGACGAATTCCTTGCACAGCCGAAACGTCTCATCTCCAACGCGCCGCACGGCGACACCATCCGCGAAGATGCCGACATGATCAAGAGATACGGGCTTCCCGGCGACCAGTGAATCACGCATGGCGGCGGAGTCCTCCGGCTCAACACCGACTATACGAATTGCCGGGTGTTGCAATTTGATGCAGGCCGCGATTCCGGCGATCAGGCCGCCACCGCCAATCGGGACAAATATTGCGTCTATACCACTACCAGCTTGTTTGAGTATTTCCATGCCGATTGTGCCCTGCCCGGCGATAACGGCAGGATCATCGAACGGGTGCACGAAGGTCAATGCCTGTTCATTTTCGAGCTGTCGGGCGTGTTCGTAGGCATCATCGTAGGCATCGCCGCACAAGACCACTTCGCCGCCAAGTGCGCGCACCGCGTCGATCTTGATCGACGATGTTGTTACCGGCATCACTATGACAGCGCGTACGCTGCGCTTCCTGGCCGCCAGGGCCACGCCCTGGGCATGATTTCCAGCAGAACTGCAGATCACTCCATTGCCTAATTCCACCTCGCTCAGGCCAGCAATCTTGTTGTAAGCGCCGCGCAACTTGAACGAAAAAACCGGCTGCAGATCTTCTCGCTTCATCAGAATCTTGTTGCCGACCTTCGCGGAAAGATTTTTCGCCAGCTCCAGCGGCGACTCGATCGCGACGTCATAAACGTTCGCATCCCGGATCAGCTCAAGGTAATTACTACTGTTCATCTGGCGGTTATCGCATACCGGGATGCTCTCCGCAAAGGTAGCAATGGTAATCATTGGTCCAGCCTCCCATAATGCGAAATCCTTTACCGCAGGATTGGCCGCTTGAGCAAACTTCTTCTATGCAACGCTCGTTTAGTCAACGACGGAAATATTCGGGACGCGGATGTGCTGATTGACGGTGAACGCATCGCCAATGTCAGTGCTTCGATAGCTGCGCCAAGCGGAGCGTCGGTTATTGACCTTGCCGGCAAGTACCTGTTGCCTGGAATGATCGATGACCAGGTGCATTTTCGCGAGCCCGGCATGACGCACAAGGGTGATCTGGCGACGGAATCCGCCGCTGCGGTGGCCGGTGGTATTACAAGCTTCATGGATATGCCGAATGTCAGCCCACAGACAACAACGCGGGCCGCGCTGCGCGATAAGTATTCAATCGCCAAAAATCGCTGCACGGCCAACTATGGTTTTCACTTCGGTGCGACCAATACCAATATCGAGGAAATCAAGGCGCTGCAGGTTGGCGAGGCCGCGGGTATCAAAGCGTTCATGGGAGCATCGACAGGCGACATGCTGATCGATGACCCCGCGGCGCTCGAGAGGCTGTTCGAACACGCTCCGGTGATAATTCTGACGCATTGTGAGGATTCGCCGACCATATGGAAAAACGAAGCCCGGGCGCGAGAAAAATTCGGGGAGCAAGTACCAATTAGCGAACATCCAGCCATTCGCTCTGCAGAAGCCTGCCTTCTGTCTTCCACCCTCGCCGTTGATCTGGCGAGCCGGCACGACGCGTTACTGCATATCCTGCACCTGACCACGGCAATCGAGATGGGGCTGTTCTCTAACGCGCATCGCTCCGAGAAGCGAATAACTGCGGAGGTCTGCGTACATCACCTGTGGTTCGACGAGTCTCGGTATGATCAGCTCGGCGCAAAGATCAAGTGCAATCCGGCGATCAAGACGGCAGCAGACCGCGAGGCGCTGATCGCGGCACTGAACGAGCAGCGTATCGATGTCATTGCCACAGATCATGCGCCGCACACTGCGTCAGAAAAAGCGACACACTACTTCAAGTCTCCAGCTGGATTGCCGCTGGTTCAGCACGCGTTGCTGACGTTGTTCGATCTTGCAACCGACGGTCAGATCAACGTTGAGCTCATCGTTGATCGGGCGTGCCACGCACCAGCGGATATTTTCGGCGTGGCGGACAGAGGCTATGTGAGGGAGGGCTGGTACGCGGATCTCGTCATTGTCGATCCAGACAGCCCATATCGAGTGGAGCAGTCGAATTTATTGAGCAAATGTCAGTGGTCGCCATTTGAAGGCCACGAATATTCTGCCTGCATCGACACCACGATCGTCAATGGAAATGTCGTCTACAGCGATGGCAGTCTTACCGGAAATATCGCCGGCCAGAAGCTCGAATTCGGACGGGCTCGCTGAGTCGACGGAAACTGTTTACTTTCCCTGCGATCCGGCTATGCTAGCGCTAAATATGAGACTGCAACATGATGCTGGGCGGTACGAGACGCCCGGTGTGAACATCTGAATGAGGCCTACAGATACTTCCAACCCTGATTACTTTCACAAAGTAGTCGATTGTCAGTGGGGCTGTCCGGCCCACACCGACGTCCCCGCGTACATCCGCATGATTGCGCAGGGGCAATTTTCCGACGCGTACATGGAGAATCGAAACTCCAACGTCTTCCCTGGCATCCTCGGGCGTGTCTGCGATCGGCCGTGCGAGCCTGCGTGTCGTCGTAGGCGTATTGAAGACAAACCGGTCGCTATCTGTCGCCTGAAGCGCGTTGCCGCAGACCACCGGGACGACATCAGCGAGAGGCTGCCGAAAGCGCCAGAAACAAGCAACGGCAAGAAGGTTGCCCTGATCGGTGCGGGCTGCGCATCTCTGACCGTCGCGAACGACCTTGCACCACTGGGATACGAAGTCACGATATTTGAGGCACTGCAGACTACGGGCGGACTCATGCGGACAAATATTCCGCAGTTTCGCCTGCCGCCGAAGGTGTTGGATGAGGAAATCGGCTACATCCTCGACATGAATGTCGATCTCAAACTCAATCATTCTGTGGACAGCCTCAAAGAGCTTCTCGATGAAGACTTCGACGCCGTTTTTGTTGGCAGCGGCGCGCCGCGCGGCAGGAATCTTGAAATTCCGGGTCGCTACGACTCTGATCGCATACACATCGGCATCGACTGGCTCGAGTCCGTTGCATTCGAACATGTCAAGAACATCGGTAAGCAGGTATTGATAATCGGAGTCGGCAATACCGCAATGGATTGTTGCAGAACGTCCCTGCGATTGGGTGCCGATAACGTCAAGGTCATGGCAAGAAAGCCACGAGCGTTTTTTAAGGCGTCCGCTTGGGAGCTCGAAGACGCCGAAGAGGAGAACGTCGAAATCCTCGTTAATCATTCGCCGAAAGAGTTCGTTATCGAAGACGGCAAACTCGTGGGCCTGAAGTTCGAGTTAATGGAATATAACGTCGACGAAAACGGCAGTATTGATCGCGGCATTGTGACGGGCGAGGAAATTATTCCGTGCGACGATGTCGTGCTGGCGATTGGCCAGGATAACGCGTTTCCTTGGATCGAACGTGACATTGGTATCGAGTTCGACGAGTGGGATTGTCCCGTCGTTGACGAGATCACAATGATGTGCGGTCGCGACGGCGTATTTTTCGGGGGCGACTCGGCATTTGGTCCGAAGAACATTATTTGGGCTGTAGAGCATGGTCATCAGGCGGCAATTTCGATGCACCGCTATTGTCAGGGCGAGAATATTGAAGACCGCCTGCCGCATGGCTTGAACCTGGTGAGCCAGAAAATGGGCATGCATGAGTGGAGTTTCTCAAACGACTATGATGGCTCGTCGCGCAGGCTAATGCCGCACGTAGACCTGCTCGAGCGCTTCAAGAAAATTGATATCGAAGTCGAACTTGGATTTACGGCGGAACAGGCGGTGCAGGAAGTAGAACGCTGCCTTAACTGCGATATCCAAACGGTTTTTACCGCTGATCTTTGTATTGAGTGCGATGCCTGCCTCGACATTTGTCCCGTGAATTGCCTGACAATCACCCACAACGGCGAAGAGAGCGAGCTTCGAACCCGGCTCCAGGCGCCGGCCGAAAATCACGAACAGGATCTGTATGTTTCCGCCGCTCTCCCGCAGACGGGCAGAGTCATGGTTAAGGACGAGGACTTGTGCGTGCATTGCAGCCTTTGTGCCGAGCGTTGTCCAACCGGTGCCTGGGACATGCAGAAATCGACCATTCTTGTTCCCTACGCAGGAGATGAAGCCTCCAATCATCAACCACAATCAGCGGCCGGGTCCGGCACTTAAAGGGTACAAGTGGCAACAGTAAATGACGTTGTTATCAAGATTGCGACGGTCAACGGAACGGGTTCTGCCAGCGCTAATGGCCTGCTTCGGAAATCGATATTTCGCATGGGAGTGCCGGTTGTCGGCAAGAACTACTTTCCGTCCAATATTCAGGGCTTGCCGACCTGGTACGAGATACGTGTAACCGGCGACGGCTATCAGTCACGTTCGAATCGCGTTGATGTCATGGTGGCGATGAATGCGCAAACTTACGTTCAGGATATGGCGGATGTCGCGTCGGGAGGCTGGTTGATTTACGACTCAACCTGGCCGCGTAGTCAATTACTGAATCGCGAAGACATCACCGTTATCGGAATCCCGTTTTCGCGACTGTGTAACGAACATTTTGACGGCGCACGCGCACGCATCCTGATGAAAAATATTGCGTACGTCGGGGCGGTCGCAGCACTCTTGGATATCGATCTGGAAATCATCACCGCGTTGCTTGAGGAAACTTTTGCGGCCAAAGCACACATGATCGAATCCAATATTGAAGCGATCCGGCTCGGTTTCGATTATGCGCGGGAAAACGTCGACTGCCCACTATCGATGAGGGTGAAGGCAATAGACGCCACGTCGGGTAACATCATGATTGACGGCAATACTGCGGCAGGCCTTGGTTGCATGTACGCTGGAGCAACCGTCGGAGCGTGGTATCCAATCACGCCGTCGACATCGCTGATGGATGCGTTCCGTGATTTTTGCTCACGCTACCGGATTGATCCGGAAAGCGGCAAGAGCACGTACTGCATAATTCAGGCAGAAGACGAACTCGCGGCAATAGGCATGGTGCTTGGTGCTGCCTGGAATGGTGCTCGCTCATTCACGCCGACCAGTGGTCCTGGCATTTCCCTGATGAGTGAGTTCATCGGATTTGCTTATTACGCTGAGATTCCAGCCGTTGTTTTCGATGTGCAGCGCGCAGGACCATCGACTGGAATGCCAACGCGAACGCAGCAGTGTGACATTCTGAGCTGCGCGTATGCGTCGCACGGCGATACCAAACACGTTTTACTGTTTCCCGCGGACCCGGCGGAGTGTTTCTACACGGCAATCGAGGCTTTCGATCTGGCCGAACGATTGCAGACGCCTATTATCGTGATGTCGGATCTCGATATCGGCATGAACGACTGGATGATACCCGAACTCGAGTGGGATGAAGACTATGTCCCGGATCGCGGCAAAATATTGGGTGCTGCCGAGCTTGAGGAGATGGACAGGTTCCACCGTTACCTGGATGTCGACGGCGATGGCATTCCCTATCGTACTTTGCCCGGCGTGCATCCCAAAGGGGCGTATTTCACTCGCGGCTCCGGTCATACGAAATTCGGCGCATACACCGAAGACTCGGCGGCGTATCAGGACGTCATTGACCGATTACTTGTGAAATGGGAAACGGCGCGTGACATCTTGCCGAAACCGGATATCCGTTACTCGAAATTCAACTCGACTGGCATCATCACGGTTGGCAGTGGCGATGGCGCGTGCACGGAGGCACTTGATCGACTGGCGAAGCAGGATATTGGTCTGAATTACTGCAGAATCAAGGCGTTTCCGTTTGCTGACGAAGTTTGCGAGTTTATTAAACAACACGAGGTAGTATATGTCGTCGAACAAAATCGTGACGCGCAGCTGCGAACGTTACTGATCATTGATATTAAGGCGGATCAGGGCAAACTCGTGCCACTGTTGCACTATAATGGCATGCCGATCCATTCCGGCTTTGTAGTCGACAAAGTGTTGCAGGAGATTGCGAAGGGCCAGGCGGCCTGAGCAGGGAATTCAATTATGAGTTTCATAGCAAAACCTGAGGTTTCGCACCCGGGCATGCCGAAGAACAAGCTCGGGCTTACGTCGCGCGACTACGAAGGTACCGTTTCAACGCTGTGCGCGGGTTGTGGTCACGACTCGATAACGGCGGCGATCATTCAGGCTGTTTTTGAGTTGAACATAGAGCCGCACATGTTGGCCAAGATGAGCGGCATCGGCTGTTCATCGAAGACGCCCGCCTATTTCTTAA
>Ga0114947_10000102_pt1 | contig 23307 bp, 30 predicted proteins | sample CR02metaG_FD_99656 | JGI IMG/M metagenome (GOLD analysis project Ga0114947, IMG submission 99656) | Deep subsurface microbial communities from Mariana Trench to uncover new lineages of life (NeLLi) - CR02 metaG | ecosystem: Environmental > Aquatic > Marine > Ocean trench > Sediment ...
GCGACCGTCGGTAGTTGGCGTCGCATAATGGGGATCCACTTAAGAATCAAGCGCTCCCACAGACTCACCTGCGCCCCTAAGGCAAGAACGGTACGAAATCCCTCCGGCAAGGTGATCTGCTGGTGCGCCTGCTGCCACAGACGCTCGATCCCGATGGCGTAACGACGAAAGTGCTGGCCGGCCGAGGTGAGCTCCACCCCCGCGTGACTGCGGGTAAATAATGGGCGACCGAACCGCTCTTCCATGGTCTTCACGCGAGCGCTAACGGTGGACTGCGCCACATTCAGGTTCTTGGCGGCCTGGTTGAAGTTGCCGCAGGCAGCGATCTCCAAAAACGTGCGTATATGGTCGATTTTCACGACGTTGGGTGGCCCATTGGCGCTGGTTAGTTATCGGATTTCTCGATAGTTTGCGCCGTAAAAAGTCGCTTTTCAAATAGCCTTGCTCTTACGATACTTGTACCAAGATGCCACGCTACGACCAAACCCAAAGAAATCGGCCCATGGCCGGGATCGCCACTCTTGTCTTCGGTTTGTTCATGTTCTCGTTCCAGGATGTGATCATCAAGGCGTTCAGTGATCAGTACTCGGTACTGCAAATCGTTTTTATACGATGTTCGGTGGCGCTGGTACCAATTGTTATTGCCATTCTCTGGATATCGGGTTGGCGCGGGTTCGTCGCCTACGAGCCACGATTATTATTACTAAGAGGGTTGTTCGGATTCTTATCCTACCTGGGTTACTACTTGGCGATTGCCGCACTGCCATTAGCGGAGGTAGTGACCATTGTATTCTCGGCGCCGATCTTCATCACCGTGTTGTCGGTTGTACTGCTCAAGGAAAAGGTGGGAGCTAGAAGATGGTCGGCAATCTTGGTGGGCTTCTTGGGCGTGGTAGTCGTCGTTGGTCCCAGTGGCCAGATCGCCGATCTCGCGGTAATTCTCGCACTGCTCACAGCGCTTACTTACGCGCTGATGAGCATTGTAACCCGTTACGTCGGCGCATCTGATGCGCCATGGACGATGTCGTTGTACTCTGTGGTTGTATTCATTCTTGGTAGCGTTGTTGCCAGTCTATTGGTCGCAGTTTTCGAACCCGCCTTCAACACTGAAGATCCGTCTCTGCAATTCCTGCTTCGTCCGTGGGTGGTGCCTACCACAACCGACTTGCTACTGATGATATTTATCGGCCTGAACTGGTCGGTCGGCAGCTATTGCCTCGCCAAGGCCTACTCGGTGGCGCCGGTGAGTGTGGTCGCCCCCTTCGAATACACCTACATCATTTGGGCTGTACTGTTCGGGTACTTGATCTGGTCGGAAGTGCCAGCGGTCACGACCTTTGTTGGTTTGGGACTTCTAATTGGTAGCAGCCTATATATCCTGCGAAGAGAGCTTCGCACGCGGGATCAGAACACGGAAAGCGAGCTCGCACCGCGGCCGGCCGCTTCTACGCGCCAAGCCGATGATCCGCCGGTGAAGGCGGCCGGCGGCTAGCTTCCTATATTAGGGGTCTGGCCCGGATATCGATGTCTGCTCCGTGGGAACTACCAGTTGGGCGGTACCGACCTTTTTTAGAACTCCACCGATCCGTCTGATCGGCTCTGAGTCATAGAAACGCACAAATTCTGATTCCATGCCTTGGGGTGTGAGCCAGCGTTTATAGATCCGCAGATCCTGTCCGCCACTTTCCGTAACTCGGATTACGTAGACAGTAAGCGTATCGCCGGCGATTCTGGCCCATATGAAAGGATCGCCTTTGAGCAGGTTCATTGGCCCGGCGTGGCCGAACAGATCCCGGCGCATCGCTGACTTATAAATGTTCTTGCGATTTGTAGGTATGAAGGTAATAGATAACCCTTTTTGTTTGCTACGACCGTCGGTCTTCGATATTTCCGCTTCCCACTCAACGACGAACCCTTTCTTGGCGGGTTTGATTGCTACACTCATCGTGCGTTTCGACACTTCGCCCTCGGGGATCGACGTAGATTCGCCCCGATAGCTACCGAAAAAGCGCTCAAATGGTGCGCCCGCATGTGCGACAGGATGAATCAGTGCGAGCACTAACCCGAAAATTATGAGCCGAATTGCAGGTCGTAAGGAAATTGGATGCATTTTCATTTGTTCAATTGGCCTGGTTTTCGCGCGCACACTTTCTTTAGACCGCATAACATTCCCGTTGCCTTCACGCCCGGTGTTGGCCCTATCGATAAAGAAGGCCCGTAGGTAGTTTGAGGGAACTGGTTCATGAAAGTTTCGCCAACAAACACGACAATGTTGCTAATTCCTGCTTGGAGAAATGGTCGGCAAAATTTTTCTTAAGTGCCTTGGCGTAGGGTAACCACATTTTTTTCAACATTCTTTTTCCATTCGCGGTAATTACCACGTAGGCACCACGTTGGTCCTCTGGACAGGCGTCACGCCGAACCAAATCATCCTTTTCTAACCGATCGACCAGGCGCGACAGGTTGAACTTGCTGAGCAACATTCTCTCACCGATCTCGAATTGCCGCATCCGCCTATCCGGCCGCTGATAAAGCTCGAATAACACGTCATACCACGTGAGTGGCGGTAGTCCCTTGTTTTTCAGCTCGCCCTCGATTTTCTCCAATAAGACCTTCTGCGCCCTTAATAACCGCACCCACGTCGTGATTGCGGCTTGGTCTATCTCTCGGCTCATCCTCGCAACATATCAAATACTAGTTGTAGTTGCAACTACTATATGCGCCAATGAGTATAGGGTTGCATCTGCAACTTCTTTTAATCCATACATTCAAAGGAGATTTGACCTGGTCAAAACCATTACACGTGATGGTATTAAGCGCACCTCGACAACAGCGATCCTATCATCTTGGTTGAGGCGTTGCCGCGGAAGTACTACCGCCATACGCATTTGCCGGGAGCCAGGCATTTACCTCACGAACAAATCTATGAGCTGGCACCCAAGGTATTGCCAAACAAGGATGACTTTATCGTCGTCTATTGCGCTAGCACGCCGTGCAAAAATTCGACGGAAGCGTCTCATACTCTTGTGAAACTCGGCTGTAGCAACGTTGCTGAATATATCGAGGGCAAACAGGATTGGACCGATGCTGGACTGCCGACGGAGTCCGGACTTTGGGCTTGAAGTGCCACGGGTGTGCCCCTGTGGCGAGGTACATCCTATGCTCACTCGTTAGAGTCGTGGATATCTCAGACCCCAGTTCTTCGAACTATACTGATATGAACACTAATTTCATCGGGAGAATTAGACCATGTATGGCGTAGTTCGAATATGGTTGTGTGCGTCCGTCTTTCTACTTAACGCGTGTACGAGTGGAAATGAAGCACCGGAAGAACATGTATGGCAAGACCAAACCGAGGTCTTAGATCAGGTCAGGCAGGTCGAGCAAATGTTACAAGATGCTGATGCCAAAAAACGGCTGGAATTAGAGCACCAAACCGACTAGCCAGCCTCGCTGGGTCCGTCGAAATAGATCTTCCGATCCTCGGCGGTCAGAAGACCCCCACCCCGCAAGTTGTGCTTTGAGATGCTCGACGAGTTACCTCTATCCGCCGAGCATCTCAATTGCTGCCCTACTTCTTCCTCTTTGCTGCCTTCTTGCGGGCCCGTGCCGATTTCGCTTTCATGGCCTTAATCTCCCTGGCCGTCTTTGCCTTAAGCCGTCTGGCTTCTTTCGTCGCTCTGAGCTTGATTCTCTTAGCTTCTTGGTTTGCTCTCGCTAAGATTTCCTTGGCCTGTGTGGTTCAGCTCTCTTCTGCGCCAGTGATTTTGCAGCTTTTCTTCGCTTCTTTGCCATTACGTACTCCTTCGCATTGCGGTTAGAGGCTAAACAACAAAAAAGGGGCTGAGCCCCTAGGTACTACTACCAACAAAAAAGACAGCCATAGACCGTCTTATCGCTGACTCTATACAGATACGAACATTTGTTGAGAAACGCTCCTCTGCAGTTTCTTGCTGGTTTTCATCTGCCTCAGCTAGTTTCCCGCATGATTAACATAAATTTTACTAACAATTCTGCAAATAGTAAATTATCTCTATAATTTTTCATCCAAAAATCAATTCGCTGATCAATCCCGACAGGATCAATCAAATAAACTACCAAACTATAGAAAGTCCATCATAAATTCCCTTTCCAAAAAATTACCTTAGCCTCACGTCACGTTAGCCTACGCGCTACGAAAACGTGCTAGGCGCGCGAATAGGATTGCTGCGAACGGCAGCGCGAGACCGATTAAGACCTGCAAGATGAGAAGATCACCGAGCTGACTGTAGTCTGCCGCCACTTGCACCGCATCGGCAGCGCGATCACGGATCTCACGCGTGATAATAAAAATCCGATTCAAGTACTTGGTACCGAGCTGACTTAAAGAAAGTGCCAAATTCGCGAATGAGGCCATAACCGCGAAATAGGTGGCCCTCAAATTTGCAGGTGCCGAGTTCGCGATCCAAGCAAGCATTGGAATCATGGCAATCTGTCCAAGCGGTGACTCCAAGGCAGTATCGATTAGAGCGATGAATCGCGCGTCCACCACGCCACCAGTCCTTGCTGCGGTCCACTCGTGCAGCCCGTAGTACATACCGACAATCGGCAACGCGAGCACAAAGGCGGCAATAGTGAGAGCGCCCACCACGTAGGCGATGGAACGCTCGGCCATGAAGCGGCGGAAGATAAACATGCCAGCAAGTGTAAGTACGCTTCCGATGAGCGAAAGCACTGACAGGAACTGCTGATCGAACCTGAGCTTGTCGATCATCCACCACGTAGCGCCGGGACCGGGCGTGGGGATGGCACGAAAGACAAAGATTACGATCGCGGTACCGACGAGCGTCGCGCGCGCGTCGGGCTCAAGCTCGCGCGTGAGCCGTCAATCAGGAACACGACGATCGCCATCGAACCAGCGAAGACGATCTCCTCGTTGTAGGGTAAAGGGTTGAGGCCGACGGTAAGCGTGAAGACTACGAACAACAAACTCCCGCCTAGAATCCACCAGTTAGGGGCTGGCCGTTCCTCCGGCTCAGCAACCATTCTCTGCACTTCTTCGCGACCATACCCTTGCCGCAGCAGTCGCCGGTTGTCGCGTGCCTTCATCGCCCCAGCGAACACCACGCCGAACACCGAGATCGCAGGAATCGCCAGCGCAATCAGGGACACGTTGCGATGGATCCGCGCGATCTCGTCCGGCGGTAGCCCCCGCACACGCTGAAGACGTAGATGTTGATAAGCGCCACTCGCACACCGCCGCCCGGTTTCGGGATCGCTACCCGTTTCACCGGCTTCGGTCTGTAGGTGCCTGTTACGAGCTGTTCCTTGATCGCCGGCCAATTCGCTTGTAAGTAAGCTTTCAACGCTGACACTGTCATCTTATCGATGCCGGGGCCGCCTTTATTCCTCACCACTCGCGCATAGGCCTTTTGCATGTTCTCGCGTGCGACCACACGCTCCATTAACTGCTCTCCCTCAGGGACAGCGGTGCGTTTAACGTTTGATCGTCTTGGTGTACTCATCACCAACCTACCGTGTTCCGCACGGCTCGCTACGTGTGAGCTCGACACATGGCAGTATCAACTTCTACCCCTCGGAACGATTCACCGTTAACGTCGCTATTTCTTCACTTCAAGTTCGGCCCTTCGGTTGTGGTCGGCAACCTTAATATGGCCTCGGCTGACTTCTGCGTACCCATCGCAACACCTGTCGATGCCACTAGCCCAAGGCAGATACACAGATCTCCCAGGGTAATGCGCGCGACCTTCACACTTATACCCGCCGCATCTACGTTTAACCGTTCCGTGTAGGTATAGGGCTTTAGCGTTATTTGCCTTCTCACCCTGATTAAACGCCTCGTAGGCGATTCCTGTTCGTCGGATCAGTGCTTTGCTCACCGCTTCCTTCAGACATCACCTCACGATGACCGCCCTTGCGGTTCAGCTAGGGGTTCCCCTTACCGGCCCCCCCGTGGACTTACACCACCTAGTCCCTTATCTAACCTCCTTGGTTAGATCAAGTAGCGCCATTCACGGCGCTGCGCGCCATGCCTGGCGCACAAATAGAAAAAGCCCCCTTTGGGGGGGCTTTCTCAACGTCCATGTGAAATGCGTTCCTTATCTGACCGTAATATTCTGCAATGAATCTCCCAACTGCTTTCCCCTAGCACTTTTACTTTCAAGCTTAAACCGCAATCGCAAGTCGTTAACCGAATCTGCATTCCGCAGTGCTTCGTCGTACGAAATGCTGCCTTTTTCATGCAGATTGAACAGTGACTGGTCGAATGTCTGCATACCCGACTCGGTGGACTTGGCCATCAGCTCTTTGATGCCACTAATCTCACCCTCCAGAATGAGATCAGCGATCAGTGGCGAGTTGATCATTATTTCAACCGCTGGTATCCGTCCCTTACCCTCCTTAAGCGGGATTAGGCGTTGCGAAATCACGGCCTTTAGGTTTAACGACAAGTCCATCAGCAGCTGATCGCGCCGATCGGCTGGAAAGAAGTTAATGATGCGATCGAGCGCCTGGTTGGCGTTGTTCGCATGCAGTGTCGACAAGCACAAGTGACCGGTTTCAGAGAATGCAATACCATAATCCATGGTCTCGCGCGATCGGATCTCGCCGATCAGTATGACATCGGGGGATTGGCGCAGCATATTCTTTAGCGCCGTCTCAAACGATTCTGTATCGACACCAACTTCGCGTTGCGTAATGATGCAGTTTTTGTGCTCGTGTACGAATTCGATCGGATCTTCAATCGACACGATATGACCGTAACTGTATTCGTTGCGATAACCGATCATTGCCGCCAACGAGGTCGATTTACCTGAGCTGGTGGCGCCGACGAAGATCACCAGTCCACGCTTGGTGAGCGCGATCTCCTGCAATATCTTAGGTAGATGGAGCTCATCGAATTGGGGAATACGGGTTTCGATGGTGCGTAACACCATACCCACGCGTTGCTGTTGCATGAAGACGTTTACGCGAAAGCGGCCAATACCCTGGGGGGCAATAGCGAAGTTACACTCGTTGGTAGCTTCGAACTGGCGCCGCTGCTCTTCGTTCATGATGCCATAGGCGAACGCGCGTGATTGGTCTGGCAGTAGTGGGTGCTTGGTGACCGGCATGACTTTACCGTCGACCTTGATACTAGGTGCGACGCCGGCTGTAATAAAGAGGTCGGACGCCGCTTTGTGCTTCATCAATTTCAGCAGATCGCTAAAGACCATTTTAGCGCTTCGCCCCGAAGGCCGCCGGACTACTGCCACCCGCCGCCGCAGCGCCGGCTGGACCGGCAGCAGCAGCTGCCATGGCGCTACTAGTGAACTGGTCCTTATTTGCCGCCCTGGTGCGTGCCTCGTCCATAGATACCTGGCGATTGCGGACAAGCTCTTGCAAGCATTGGTCAAGGGTCTGCATGCCTTCGGCCCGACTCGTTTGAATCACCGAATACATCTGCGCGACCTTGTTCTCACGGATCAGGTTGCGGATCGCGGGCACGCCGATCATGATCTCATGCGCGGCTACACGACCACCGCCTATCTTCTTCAACAGTGTCTGCGATATCACCGCTCGCAGTGACTCCGATAACATGGCGCGGACCATGTCCTTCTCAGCCGCCGGGAACACATCGACCACACGATCAATGGTCTTGGCGGCGGAGCTCGTGTGCAGCGTGCCAAACACCAAGTGGCCGGTTTCCGCCGCGGTGAGGGCAAGACGGATAGTCTCGAGGTCGCGCATCTCGCCCACCAGGATAACATCTGGGTCTTCGCGTAGGGCCGAGCGCAGCGCTTCGTTAAATCCGTGGGTATCGCGGCCAACTTCACGTTGGTTAATCAGGCAATTCTTACTGATGTGCACAAACTCGATCGGATCCTCGATCGTCAGAATGTGCTCGTGTCTATCCTCGTTGACGTAATCAACCATCGCTGCCAGTGTCGTCGATTTGCCCGAGCCAGTAGGCCCGGTTACCAACACGATGCCGCGTGGCTCATTAGAGATATCTTTTAATATAGCCGGGGCGTTGAGTTGCTCCAGCGTCAATATCTTGGTCGGGATGGTTCGGAATACTGCACCAGGGCCACGCAGCTGATTGAACACATTGACACGAAAGCGGGCGATCTTAGGCAGCTCGAAGGAGAAATCGGTTTCGTAAAACTCCTCGAAATCCTTCTGCTGCTTGTCGTTCATGATATCGTAGATCATGTTGTGGACGGTGCGATCATCGAGCGGATCAACATTGATACGTTTGATTTCACCATCCACACGAATTAGGGGTGGCAACCCTGCCGACAAATGCAGGTCGGAAGCATTGTGTTTATGCGCGAACGCTAGTAGTTCAGCGATATCCATCAAGATCTCCTGAAATGCGATTCTCAGGCCGCGGGGCGACGTTTCGTGCCTGAAACTTAGGGCCTTGAACGTCTGACGTAACTTTTAGTATAACCCCCGGCGAAAGACAAACAAGTGGATCGGGGCGTTTCTGCGCCCCAGAAATGGCCCGATCGAGATCACTGAATCCTTTTAGCCGAGCCAGTAGCACTTTAAACTGGTGCCTGCGGCCGGCTAGGCCGAGGTGAGGCAAGCATGGATCAAGCGATGATCGGGTTTATCGGTGCCGGCAACATGGGCCGCAGCCTGGCTGGCGGCCTACTCAAAAGCGGCTGGGACCGGCAAAGACTCGTGCTCGCCGATGCGGTGCCCGAGACACGCCAAGTGGTGGGAAATCTGCTCGGACTGACGGTGTACGCCGACAATAACGAAGTCGCCGATCGCGCCGATGTGCTCGTACTAGCCACCAAACCGCAGCAAATGCGGGCGGTGTGTAAGGGCGTGGCGCCGGCGGTTCAGAGCCGAAAACCACTCATTGTGTCGATCGCCGCCGGTGTGCGTATCAAGAATATTGAAGATTGGTTGGGCGGTAATCTGCCAATCGTGCGGGTGATGCCCAACACCCCGGCCCTGGTCAATTCGGGTGCGTCGGCGTTGTTTGCCAACCCGCGGGCCTCTGACAGGCAGCGTGAACTGGCCGAATCGATCCTGCGTACCGTGGGCGTAGCTATCTGGCTTTCTAGCGAGGACCAATTGGATGCAGTCACCGGTGTATCGGGTAGCGGCCCGGCCTACTTTTTCCTGGCGATGGAGGCCTTAGAGCAGGCGGCGGTGGAGCAAGGGCTGGATGCGGCTATCGCGAGACTGCTGGCGGTAGAGACCGCGTTTGGTGCTGCCAAGATGGCGCTTGAGAGCGGCACAGATCCGGCCGAGCTGCGGCGCAATGTCACCTCGCCAGGTGGTACTACCGAACGCGCCATTGCCAAATTGCAAGACGGTGGATTCGAGCGCCTGTTCAAGCAAGCGGTAGCGGCGGCGACTGCGCGTTCACGCGAACTTGCCGACATGCTGGGAGGAGAATAGCCGTGGGCACAAACCCGATTAGTCAGGGCCTGGTGTTTCTGGTCGATATTCTACTGGGGCTCTATATCTTGGCTGTTCTATTACGTTTCTTGTTTCAGGTGGTACGGGCTGACTTCTACAACTCGTTCTCGCAGGCGTTAGTAACCATTACCAACCCAACGTTAGCGCCGCTACGACGCGTGATCCCGGGATTTTACGGAATTGATGTGGCCGCCATTGTATTGTTGCTAATTCTACAGTGCCTAAAGAATTTCATAATCTGGCTCATTCAAGGCGTCCAACCGAAGGTTATGGGACTAGTGGTGGTATCGGCGGCCGATTTGCTTCAACTCACGCTTTGGGTGTTTATTATGGCTATATTTATCCGCGTGATATTGAGTTGGGTGTCTCCGTCCGCAGCGCGTCAACACCCCGCGGTGGGTCTACTGAATAATCTGACCGACCCCCTGATGCGACCGGCTCGACAGATGATCCCACCCATGGGTGGGATCGACCTCTCTCCCATTGTCGTCTTTATATTATTGTATCTAACGATAATATTGCTCGTTAAGCCGCTGTTGCGGTTTGGCTACGGGCTACTATAGGTCATTCGTCATTACATGCCGTGGTGTCGGTGGCAAGATCAGGATTTAATCCTACAAGCACAGATCCAACCGCGCGCGAGTCGCGACGAATTTGCTGACATTGTGGGTGATCGTCTAAAGATCCGAATCACCGCGTCGCCAGTACATGGCCGGGCCAATGCCCACCTGATTGCCTTCTTGGCAAAACAGTTCGGCGTTGCCAAGAGCGCAGTAACATTGTTACAGGGCGAGAGAGGAAAAACCAAAGTGATTCGCGTACGGTCACCCAAAAAAATACCGTCGGCCCTCACTATTACTTAATCTGACTAATCAAACTGATTGCGTTTATCGAGCTTGCGCTTCCTTCATGTCATCGACATTCACTCGCCGCATCAAATAGAACACGAGGAATATCGCCGGAATGCCGATCGCAGACGCATAAATGAAGAAGGACACATAACCGAATCCATCGACGATCACCCCAGAGAACCCACTAATAAATTTACCCGGCAACGTCATGAATGAGCTAAATAATGCATATTGGGTAGCGGTGTACGCTCGGTTGGTCAAACTCGAAAGATAAGCGATGAATACCGCGTTGGCGAGACCACCACTGACATTGTCCGCGCTGATCACCATCGTAAGCAACATGACATCGCGACCGACGGTGGCCATTAGGGCGAACAAAAGATTGGTCACCGCGACCATGATCGCCCCAAGGAGTAACGGTCGCATTATGCCGTAGCGCACCACCAGCACACCGCCTAACACTGAGCCCGCGATGGTCATGAAAAAACCAAAGATCTTGATAACACTTCCGATCTCGGACAAGCTGAAACCGATGTCGAGATAAAATGGATTGGCCATAATCCCCATCGTGATATCGCTCAAGCGAAACACACCGATAAAGATCAGAATGACGATGGCCAGAGCTCCGTTGCGCGAGAAAAAATCTGCAAACGGACAGACGACGGCACCAATCAACCATGCTATAGCTCGACGCAGGCGACTCGGAAGATGGGCCGAACGCTGTATGAAGGCGATCACACGATCCTCCACCATCACGTGGTCTTGGTCGTGACTGTGATCGGGTTCATGGATAATCAACACGGTGATGATGCCGATCAACATCAGTACTGCCATGCTGAGATAAGCGGTGGACCATGAAACATAGTCGGCAATGTAGAACGCACCCGCCCCGGCAACCAACAGCGCCAAGCGATAGCCGAGGATATAAGTGGCGGCCATGGCTGCTTGCCGCTCCTTACTAACGGCCTCGATGCGATAGGCGTCGATGGTGATGTCTTGGGTCGCGGAGGAAAAGGCGACCAGCAGCGCCAATGCGGCGACTTGCGCCAGGTCCTCGGCCGGATCGATTGCCGACATGCCGAGCAGCCCCATCGCGATCCCCAGCTGTGCGAGCAGCATCCAGCTTCTGCGTTTGCCCAGCACTCGAGTCAGCACCGGCAGCGGCGCCCGGTCCACGATCGGTGCCCACAGCACTTTGATCGAGTAAGTAATCCCTACCCAGGCAAAAAAACCGATGGCGGTGCGGCTCACCTCCTCAGTACGTAGCCAGGCGCCGAGGGTGGAGAACACCAACAGAAAGGGCAGACCCGCCGAGAACCCGAGAAACAACATCGCGATCACCCGGGGGTGGTTGTAAACGGCTAGCGCATCGCGCCAGCTTACGTTTGCTCTCCACGCCATTTGTGTAACTTTTATAGTGCGTAATCGTAGTCGATGATCAGCGGGGCGTGGTCGGAGAAGCGCTTTCGTTTATAAATAGATTGAGCACGTGCGGTTTGGGCAATTCCTGGACTCGCCACTTGGTAATCGATACGCCAACCAATGTTCTTAGCCCATGCCTGTCCGCGGTTCGACCACCATGTATATTGATCGGGTTCCTGGTTCAAGGTTCGGAATACATCAACAAAACCCAGTTCACCGAACAGCGCATCCATCCAAGCGCGTTCTTCTGGCAAAAACCCCGAGTTCTTTCTGTTGCCGCGCCAATTCTTGAGATCAATTTCCTTGTGGGCAATGTTCCAGTCGCCGCACAGTATGTAATCGCGCCCATCGGCCTGCAGCGCCTTTAGAAACGGTGTGAGACGATCCATGCAACGGTACTTCACAGCCTGGCGTTCGTCACCACTTGTGCCCGACGGCAGATAAATAGAGGCCACGGTGAGATCACCGAAATCCGCCTGTATGTAACGTCCTTCCACATCTATGTCGGGCCAGCCTGTCCCCATACGCACGCGGTCAGGCTGTCGTCGGCAGTACAACCCAACCCCGCTATAGCCCTTCTTGTCGGCCTCATGGAAATAGCCATGAAAGCCTTTGGGTGCGAGTATTTGCGGGGTGAATTGTTCTACTTGGCCTTTGAGCTCCTGCAGACAGACGATGTCCGCATCCTGTCGGGCAAGCCACGGATAAAAACCCTTTTTGGCAACCGAACGAATACCGTTGAGGTTTATTGTAATAATGCGCATGCTGCTACGTTCCAATATGATGAAGTAGCGGAGCGATCGAAAGGATATTGCCGTCGTCCGTTATGGCCACTAATACAAACTTTTCGAACAAGACAAACGTTGTGCTGGCGCTACTCTTGCCGGTGTATATTCTATTTCATACCCTCGTGTGACCTAAATCTGTCGCGCTAAATGCGACGACGGATGAAGGATTCATATCGATACTCACGCTCGGTTTCATAGCAAGCATGCCGGCCATGATAATATATGTGCTGGCCGCGGGCGATAGAACACACAAGAAAGTGGTTACTATCGGGCTAGCATATGTCGTGCTTATCTATTTTCTCCGCGAAGCTGATTTTCACAGATTGTTTACGCCAGAACACATAACTCGTGGAGTGTTTTATGCCAGCAAAGACGTGCCATTACTACACAAGTTATCGCTGCGACGTTACTCATCCTGTTCCTCATTTCCTTTCTATATATTGCGGTCAAGTACTTCTCGTTAACCCTGAGACGGGCACTTAAATTGCAAGCGTGGGCGGTCTCGCTAACGCTTTCGGTAACAACGCTGTTTGCGTCACAGTTGTGCGACCGATTGAGCATAAAGATTCCGGGACACGAACGGGTGCTTGAGGAATCTCTCGAGCTTTGTGCAGCTATCTACGCGTTCGTGGCCGCGCTTACATGGCAGCGACTGTGGAAGAACAATATCGTACAGCGGTCGGACTAGAGTCGCATTAGTATATTGAATCTTGTATCTTGGCAACAATGAAGGACTATCAGCGCGAATTCCTCGATTACGCAGTTGCGGTTGAGGCCATTCGTTTCGGCGAGTTCGTGCTCAAATCGGGCCGCGTAAGCCCATATTTTTTCAATGCTGGCGCGTTTAACTCCGGATCCGACCTGGCGCGACTCGGCCAGTTTTATGCGCGCGCTGCGGTCGACACAGGACTCGCCTTTGACATGGTGTTCGGTCCGGCCTACAAGGGCATCCCGCTAGCGGTGGCCACCGCCATTGCGCTCGCCAAGGATCACGATCTCGATGTTGGCTGCGCATTCAATCGAAAAGAAGCCAAAGATCACGCCGAGGGCGGTGTCGTGGTCGGGTCACCAGTGTGCGGGCGCGTACTCATCATCGACGATGTGATTACTACGGGTCTGTCGGTGGCTCAGTCGATTGAGATCATCGAACAGGCCCAGGCGCAACCGGCGGGCATATTGATTGCTTTAGATAGGCAGGAGCGCGGCACGGATGGGGCTTCGGCGGTACAGTCGGTTGAGTCGAATTACGGGATAACGGTAACCAGCATTGTGGACCTAGACGCGCTGCTGGAGTACCTTGGACAAGGACACGCGGATCCGAGCCACCGGGCGGCGATTGTCAGCTACCGACGGAGCTACGGCGTCTGACCCTGCGGGCCGGTTGGAACCGCGAGCAGGCCCGGCCGGCGGGCACCGGTTGACTAGGCGGCCGAAGTGCCTATCTTTAAAAAAGGGTGCTGCCACACAACGTGCGATCCTATTTGTGAGTCAGACTATGAAGAAAATACCGATTTTACTTGCAGTTATAGCTGCTCTAGGACTCGCCGTCCCAACGTTCACGGTGGAAGCGATAAACATCAAGAAATGCCAAGACGCACAAGGAAAGTGGCACTACGGCGACCAGGCGGCCGACGAATGCGAGCGGTCCAACATCATCGAGCTCTCTGGTCAAGGGATAACAACCAAGGTGATACGCGCCCCCGCCACGGAAGAGGAACTAGCGGCCCGTGAACGCGACAAAGCCGAGATGGAAGAGGCCGAAAAACGTGCGGCTAAGCAGGCCAAGATCGATCGTCAGTTACTAGCCACCTACGGCCACGAAGATGACATCATCTATATCCGTGATCGTAAGCTGGTGCAGATCGAATCCACCATCGTGGCCGCAACCGCCACCCTAAAGCCACTGCGCGCGGCCCTGGTCAGAATGGAACAGGAGGCGGCCACTGCCAAAGAGGGCGGTCAAGCAGCCAAGGACCTACAAACCCAGATCATTAAGACTAAGCAACAGATTGCCCGTCACGAGGCGGCAATGGCCGCCAAGCGTAAAGAACAAGAGGCGATTCGGGCTCGGGCCGGCACCGACCTCAAGCGTTACCTCGAGCTCAAACGCAAATCGTCCACCGGCGTTAGCGGCGGCTAGACGGTCTGCGGGTCGATAGCCCGTTTGAAAAGACCAGTCGAGCACCCCACAACAGCGCCATGGCGTCGCTGGCGGGCCTAAGCCCGTACCAAATAGCCGGGGATTGTACGGTTCCACAAAAATAAATAAATCTCATATCGCGCCCCACTAATACTAATTAGTTTTATGGCTCACGAGACGATAGAGTGTCGCGCTTAGGCCTTACTATAATGCTCGCTCTTCCACCCCGGATCAGCCGACCGCAGAACGAACGCCTATGTCGACACTAGTGAGTCCGCACGGCGCCAACCAACTGCAGCCACGCCTGCTAAGCGGCGCGACTCATGAATCGGAGCGGCAACGCGCCCAGTCCCTGCCCCGTGTGCGCCTAAGTTCCCGAGAGGTCGGCGACCTCATCATGCTAGGCATCGGCGGTTTCACCCCCCTCCAGGGCTTCATGAATCGGGCCGACTGGGAGCGCGTTTGTGACGACATGGCGATGGCCAACGGCCTGTTCTGGCCGATCCCGATAACCCTATCGACAGATGAAACTACCGCCGGCGGCATTACCGAGGGAAGAGATGTCGCACTGGTTGATGCCGATAGTGGTGAAATGATGGCGACCATGCGGGTCGACGAAAAATACACGATCGACAAGGCCCACGAGTGTACCAGCGTCTATAAAACCACCCATACCGAACACCCTGGCGTACAGATGGTAATGGCCCAAGGGCCGATCAACCTGGCCGGACCGGTAAAGGTATTGTCGCAAGGCGAGTTTCCCCACAAGTATCCCAAGCTGTTTCTGACACCAGCGCAAACGCGTGAATGGTTCGAGACTAGGGGTTGGCAAACTGTGGCCGCGTTCCAGACCCGCAATCCCATGCATCGATCACACGAATATCTTGCCAAAGTTGCGATCGAGACCTGTGATGGTGTTCTTATTCATTCACTGTTGGGAAAACTCAAACCCGGTGACATCCCGGCCGAGGTACGGGCGCAGGCGATTGATACACTGATCGAGCACTACTTCCTGCGCGACACGGTAGTACAAGCCGGTTATCCACTGGACATGCGCTACGCCGGACCACGTGAGGCACTGCTACATGCATTGTTTCGGCAGAATTATGGTTGCTCTCATTTAATCGTTGGTCGCGATCACGCCGGCGTCGGCGATTACTACGGTCCTTTCGATGCGCATCACATCTTCGACGAGATCCCGGGTGATGCACTCGAGATTAAGCCGCTGAAGATTGACTGGACATTTTGGTGCGACAAGTGCGACGGCATGGCATCCATGCGCACGTGCCCACATTCGGCCAAAGACAGGCTATTACTGTCGGGCACAAAATTGCGAAAGGCGTTATCAGAGGGGGCACAAGTACCGACGCATTTTAGTCGTCCGGAGGTGTTGGTGATTCTGCGCGAATACTACGCAGGCTTGACAGATGAAGAGAGAGCGGAGGTGAAACTGGCCGGCCACTCCGCGAAGTGAACAAATCCGATAACTCGAACAAATTGTGAAAACTATGGGAGGCACGTAATGCCCACTTACGTTCGTCCCGACAAATGCGATGGCTGTAAAGGCCAAGACAAGACCGCGTGTATGTACATTTGTCCGCACGATCTGATGAAGCTGGGCAAGGACGGGTCCGAAACGGGTCATGCGATGAAGGCGTAAACCAGGAACCCGAGCAGTGCTGGGAGTGCTACTCCTGCGTCAAGGTCTGCCCGCAGAACGCGATTGAGGTCCGCCACTACGCCGACATCGTGCCGCTGGGCGGGATGGTGCAGCCGCTGCGCGGTACCGAGTCCATCATGTGGACCATCCGCTTCCGCAACGGCAACATGAAGCGGTTAAAATTCCCGATCCGCACCACACCCGAGGGTTCGATCGAGCCCTATGCGGGCAAGCCCGATGTGAACATGGACGAGATCGACAAGTGTTCACCCACGGCATGCATTCGTGCGACACGAGTCAGTTCGTCAATAGCTGAAACAATCTGTGGGGCCGCCGCTGCGATGTGGGCGGCAGTCCCATGCAGAGTGCTGGGTAGAGGAAAAGAAAATGGCTGAAGCAGACGGTTTTGAAAATCCTGAAATCTATAGAGGAAGAGGTCGATATCCTCATAATCGGCGGCTGCTGCGGTGCCGCCTTCGTTTCGGTTACAAAAGATCATGGATGAGTACGTAGGAGGGGTGTCCACCATGTACCAGACCAACGGCAAAATGCTCGAGGTCGCCGAGCGTAAACTTGAAATGCTCAAGGAAGACTCCCTGAAAATGCGCGCCAACGAGGTGCACCAGCTGTTACGGGCGTGGGAAAACTACCACCGGCTCATCGACGCCGAGTGCCACATGCGACACCTCCAATTCCGCGAGGAAACGCGGTATCCGGGCTACTACTACGGTACCGATTTCCCGGAAATCGACGATGACAACTGGAAAGCGTTCGTGAACTCGACATACGATCGCGACACCGGTGAGTGGAGCTTTAGGAAGGTACCTTACAAACAATTGATCAAGGACTAGCCGTACATAAACACAGTTTTCCTAGGGCTATTGCCGACTCAATAGACAAATGTATTATAAGTTATTGAGAATTATACATATTTATGATATGCCGCGAACCACAGGTAGGCCCCCGGGGGCCATCAAAGAGATGGACTTTTTCAGCGTCCTGCTGGATGATCGACATTAAGGGTTTGTGGAGGAGAAACGCTCGTGCGGGCCGACCCTAGGTAAGCCTAGTAGTCGTAGCCTCGACTTTTTCTACCTCTGCAGCTATGACGTAGATGGGCTGCGGGAATTTTTGAAAAGCCCCGGTTCTAGCGAGACCTATGACATTGATGAGCCGCTCATGCGGCAACTGCTTGACGATGAGGTCACACTCATGAAATTCGGCTTGCGTATCTTTATAAGCAAGTACTATTCGGCGAAGCCAGGATACCGCTCAAACCCGATGGACTGGCAAAAGCGCATCGCGGCTCGTCACCGGGCCGCACAGCCTGGGACCATCGCAGAGCAACCGATTTCGTAATAATAACGATATAGTGGTTAGAGGCTTTATCATCCCCCGCTCGCGGGGGTTTTTTTTACCCGCAGTTGACATAGTGTACAGACTACACTATCCTACACCCACTTAGTGTATAAGTTACACTATCTGAATATGTCCTATTGCTACGATCATCCACGGCCAGCCGTCGCCACCGATATCGTCCTTTTCAGCATACGCGAAGGCCGGTTGATGCTGCTGCTCGTAAAACGGGCACACGAGCCGTTTGCCGGTGCGTGGGCGTTACCGGGTGGCTTCGTTGGCATCGACGAGAACCTGGAGACCAGTGCACTGCGTGAGCTCGAGGAAGAAACCGGAGTGACCGGTGTTTACCTGGAACAATTGCACACGTCCGGTGAGCCCGATCGTGATCCACGCGGCCGCGTGATCTCGGTGGCTTACTATGCGCTCACGCCCTCTGACCGCTTGCATATTCACGCCGCCAGCGATGCTAAGGCGGTTGCCTGGTTTGCCCTTGAAGACCTACCGCCGGTGGCATTCGACCATGAAAAGATCGTCAACATGGCGCATCGGCGATTGGTGGCGAAGTTGGACTACTCCACCATCGCCTTTCAATTCATGCCAGAGATGTTCACCTTGAGTGAGCTGCAGGCGGTCTATCAGATCATCCTGGGCGAAGAGTTAGACAAACGCAATTTTCGCAAGGGCGTGTTGGCGATGTCGTGTCTCGAGCACACCAGCGAGCGGCGCCGCAACGGCAATCACCGACCGGCACAGCTCTATCGGCTCAAGTCTCCGGGCAGAGTCGAATTTATCAAATAGCAAGGACAGGTGAGCGAGGTACTGATGGGCAAGATCTTATCCACTACCGTTGCTGAGAAGATGCAGGATCGTGTTGTCGTAGATGCGTCAACCGACGATGTGGCTGTGCCCCAATCCGATGAGCTCTTATGCGAGATCAAGCGCATGCTGACCGAGCAGGATGCGGTGCTCGTTGCCCACTACTACACGGCACCGGAGCTGCAAGACCTGGCGGATGAAACTGGTGGTACTGTGTCCGACTCGCTGGAGATGGCCCGCTTTGGTCACGAGCACCCGGCCAAGACCGTGGTCGTTGCCGGCGTACGGTTCATGGGCGAAACCGCAAAGATCCTCAATCCCGAGAAACGCGTGCTCATGCCAGATCTAGAAGCGACCTGCTCACTCGATCTCGGTTGTCCGATCGACGAATTCAGCCAGTTTTGTGAGGCCCATCCGGATCGCACCGTGGTTGTCTACGCCAATACCAGCGCCGCCGTGAAGGCACGTGCCGATTGGGTGGTCACCTCATCGATCGGTGCCGATATCATCAGGCATCTTGCTGAACGCGGAGAGAAGATACTTTGGGCCCCGGACAAATATCTAGGCGACTATATCCAAAAAACGACGGGGGCCGACATGGTGTTGTGGAACGGCGCCTGTATCGTACATGAAGAATTCAAAGCTGAGGTATTGCAGGGTTTGAGGGCCAAATACCCGGAGGCAGCGGTGTTGGTGCATCCGGAATCGCCGGCCGGCGTCATTGAGCAAGCCGACGTCGTCGGCTCAACCACTGCGCTAATCAAGGCCGCCCAAACGCTCGACGCCGAGACATTTATCGTCGCGACCGATAAGGGCATCTTTCACAAGATGCAACAAGCGGCGCCAAGTAAAAAGTTTCTCGAGGCGCCCACGGCCGGGGTCGGTGCCACCTGCGAGAGTTGTGCGCATTGCCGCTGGATGGCGATGAACGATCTGCAGAAACTGTACAACACGCTCAAGCAGGGTGGTAATGAAATCTTCATCGACGAATCCATGCGGCAACGGGCCATGATACCGATAAAGCGCCTTTTGGACTTCGCGCGTGAGCGAGACTCCCAAGTGTTGGGTCAAGGCAACGCCTAGATATCCGCGCAAACCCCGACGACAAATAGAGCACGACTCGTTCGTGTGCCGCAATGCCAAGTAGGAACGCCGAAAACGGTCTGCGCCACTTCGCGGCCGACTATTTTGCCGCCCGCGATCGTTTCAGCCAGCTCGCCGCGCGACAAGCGGCATGGACACAACGCTGCCCAATCCAAACCCCATCGATCGGGGGTAAAGAACTAACGATCGACACCGCCTACTTCGGCGCGCCATCGCCGGCGCGATTGGTAATCATTTCTTCGGGCATACACGGGGCTGAGGGCTTCGCTGGCAGCGCTTTGCAACAACAGTTAGTCACTGACCTAAGAGCGATGCCGCCGCTTCCCAGCAGCTGTGGGCTACTACTGATTCATGCGATCAATCCCCACGGCTTTGCGCATCTGCGTCGTGTGAACGAGAACAACGTCGACCTCAACCGAAATTGTCTCGCCCGGTTTCCGGGGCCGGCCAATTCAGCTTATGGAACGTTCGATCCGCTATTGAATCCGACGTCGTCGCCTGATCGGGATCTATTCAAAGCAAAATTGGTATGGGCAGGTATCCGACATGGTATGCGCGCGGGTAAACGGGCTATCGCCAGCGGTCAGTATGCGTTCGCAAAGGGCCTGTTCTATGGTGGCACTAAGCGCCAGGAATCTATCACCATTTTTGAACAATTGCTGCGGCGTGCGTCGGCCGAAAACACAAAACAAGTGCTACATATCGACTTACATACGGGCCTGGGACGCTACGGTCATTACAAACTATTGACCGATCTCCCTGAAGAATCCCATGAACTTCAACAACTGCAGAAATGGTTCGGTGCTGACAAAGTCATCACCAGTCAGACCAAAAAAACGTCCACGTATCCGGCGTTTGGTGACATCGGTGAATTAACCCAGGCCGTGTTCAATCATTGCCGCGTATATCCGGCGACACTAGAGTTCGGCACTTACTCACTATGGCATACGCTGGCCGTGCTGCGGGCGGAAAATCGATTACACTACTACGGTACGGTCGACTCAGCGGCCGGCCGCAAGATTAAGGCTGATTGTCAAGAAACGTTTTGTCCGGCCGATCCTAAGTGGCGATTGGCGATACTCGAGAGAGGCGGGAAAGTACTGCGACAGGCAATTGACTGCGGCTTCAATCGCGCTTAAGAACGAGCGTTGCAAGACTGCTCTTTGTTCTTCCACACGTCGCAGTCGAACTCACAAAGCTTGTATTGACACTGGATTCGCAGCTAACCCTCAAACCGACGGAAAACCAGGCACGCGTTGGTACCGCCAAAACCGAAGCTGTTCGACATAACCGCGTTTAAGCGAACGTTATCTCGACGTTCACGTACGATCGGCATGCCTTCGGCGACCGGATCGAGGTTCGCAATATTCGCAGACGCGGCAATGAAATCGTGCTCCATCATCAATAAGCTATAAATCGCCTCGTTAACCCCGGCTGCACCCAACGCGTGACCGGTAAGCGACTTAGTCGCACTAACGGGCGGAAGTTCATTCTCGAATACAGTTTTGATGGCCTCTAGCTCGCGAACATCACCGATTGGCGTACTCGTGCCGTGCGCGTTGATGTAGTCTATCGGACCATCTACTGTCGCACAGGCCTGACGCATACATCTTACCGCGCCCTCACCCGAGGGCTGTACCATGTCGAAACCATCTGACGTGGCGCCATAGCCAGCGAACTCTGCGTAGATTTTCGCACCACGGGCCCGCGCGTGTTCGAGCTCTTCAAGTACCAATGTGCCACCGCCACCCGAGATCACGAAACCATCGCGATCGACATCATAGGGGCGCGACGCCGTCTGCGGCGTTTCGTTATATTTTGACGACAACGCCCCCATGGCATCGAAAAGCAAGGTCATTGTCCAATGGACTTCTTCACCACCACCGGCGAATACAATGTCTTGTTTTCCGATTTGGATCAATTCGGCAGCGTTGCCGATACAGTGGGCACTGGTAGAGCAGGCCGAGCTAATCGAATATCCGACACCCTTTATTTGAAATGCCGTTCCCAGACAAGCCGAATTGGTACTGCACATCACGCGAGGAACCATATACGGACCGACTCGGCGCAACCCTTTGGCACGCAAGAGATCAATAGACCTCAACAAGTTTTCAGTCGACCCGCCCCCGGAGCCGACAATCAAACCGGTACGTGGGTTAGAGATATCATCTTGCTCAAGCCCAGAATCGCTAATCGCTTCTTGCATCGCAACATAGTTGAATGCCGCACTATCCCCATGAACCGCCGGACCTTACGGTTGATCAGTTCGTCAACGTTCAGTCGAATCGAACCATGGACGTTCGTACGAAACCCGAGATCAGCGTACTCCTGATCAAATTCAATGCCGGACCGACCTGCTCGCAACGAGTCGAGTGTTTCTTTTTTGTCATTGCCGATGCTAGAGACAATGCCGACACCGGTTACTACTACACGTCTCATGACCTTCCCCCTTCAGAAATCCTCAGTAGAAGTGAAAAGTCCCACCCGCAGATCTTTGGCCGTATAGATTATACGACCATCCACCTCTACTTCAGCGTCAGCTACTCCCATAAATAACCTACGCATGATTACACGCGTCATATCAACGCGATAGCGCACTAGCTTGTTGGCCGGCGTTACCTGTCCTTTGAATATGACCTCGCCCACACCAAGCGCACGGCCCCGCCCGGGTCCACCCATCCAACTCAGAAAAAACCCCACCAATTGCCATAGCGCGTCTGCACCCAAACAACCGGGCATAACTGGATCGCCTTGAAAGTGGCATGCGAAAAACCATAAATCTGGCACCACATCCAACTCGGCGATCATCTGTCCCTTACCATGAGCACCGCCATCCTCGGTGATACTAACGATGCGATCGAACATGAGCATCGGCGGCAACGGTAGCTGGGCGTTACCTGGACCAAACAATTCGCCACGCCCACACTGGAGTAATTCCTCCCGAGCAAACGCATTTTTTCTTTGCAACTGCCTTCCTTTGTTTTTGGTCAGCTTTAAGCCATACCGCGGTAAGTGTAACGCTGCCTCGGCTAGCCGTCGAGGTCACCCTGGAATCGTCCCTTTTATATACAGATATACGAGGACCGCATCAATTTGAGATAATGCGAGCAGATAACGGTCCGTTACTCATGATTGCCGCAATCAAGAAATACTTCGATAAGCGAATCGCTTCGGCTACAGAGCCCGGAGATACCACTAAACACCGTCTGCAGGTAGCGACAGCGGCGATGCTCATCGAGATGGCGCGAGCCGATTTCGATGTCCATCCTGAAGAGGTCGAACAAGTAAGGCAGGCCGTGCAGACTACTTTCGGATTGTCACGGACCGACACAGAAGAGCTCATCCGGCTTGCCCAAGAAGAAGTCAAACAAGCGACCGACTATTATCAATTTACCTCTTTAATCAACAAGGGCTTTAGTCAGAAAGAAAAGATTCACGTCGTCGAACTGATGTGGCAGGTCGCCTACGCCGACGGTCGTATGGACAAGTACGAAGACCATCTGGTGCGTAAGCTCGCCAATCTGATGCACGTTTCCCACAAAGACTTCATAGCCGCGAAACATCGCGCCCGTGCAGCTAGCCCAGGCCAGCAAACGAATTAATCACATCAAGCGCTTTTGTCGGCCTGCCGCCGAGGCGCCGTCGCCCCAACGCCGCTACGAGCTGCCGATAAAATACGAAAGAAGGTGCCGAGATATCGACAATCGAAACGTCTCTCATCCGCCGTCTTCCGGTGATCGTTTA
>Ga0114947_10000103_pt1 | contig 23183 bp, 20 predicted proteins | sample CR02metaG_FD_99656 | JGI IMG/M metagenome (GOLD analysis project Ga0114947, IMG submission 99656) | Deep subsurface microbial communities from Mariana Trench to uncover new lineages of life (NeLLi) - CR02 metaG | ecosystem: Environmental > Aquatic > Marine > Ocean trench > Sediment ...
AGTCGAACCACGCTCCACGGGACTCCCGCAGCGACCCACCGGGCCGGCGCTCGCACGAACCTTTCGGATCTCAGATTTACCGTGGGCGGACTCCGGCTTTCATGCGGCGCCGACCTCGGTGGTATCCCGCTGCTCCGCCCATGTTCCGGTCAGCAAGCCCCCTCAGCCCAGAACCGATGCAACGGGAGCTGGCGTGCCTGAGCAAAAGATTGGCTTCGAGGCGTTGGAAACCTCTGCGAAGCTGAGGAAAAGCAGCATCAACTGTTTGAGCAGAGCGAGTTTCGAGGCTGCCCGCAGCGAGCAGCTAAGGCTTCCCGCCGAGGGGCCACTGAAGCAAAGGGACGCCAGCTCCCGTAATAGCACGCTGAATCCGTTGCCAGGACTGGGGTTTTCAGCTCACGGAACGACACTTTTTAAAGGAGAGCCCTTGCGCATTCCCCGCGGTCTTGAAGGAGCCAGGCTTTCCTTATAGAAAGTTGAGTGAAATATAAGTTCGTTGCTCAATGGGAGTGCGGCAATGATTGAAGGACTAAAAGATAAGGTGGTTATAGTCACCGGAGGGGCCCATGGCATCGGTAAGGCCTACTGCTTGGGTTTCGGTCGAGCTGGCGCGCGTGTGGTTCTCGCTGATATCGACGGTGAGGCCGCCGCACATGTTGCTTCCCAGGTGATTCAGGAGACAGGGGCTCCGGCCTTGGCAGTGGCAGTTGACGTATCCGACGAAGAATCCGCCAATCAGATGGCAGCTAAGACTTTGCAGTACTTCGGCCGGATCGATATCCTGGTCAATAATGCCGCCATTTTCGCTACCATCCCCATGAACCGTGGCAGGATCGAGACCATAGACCTCAAGGAGTGGGATCGATTGATGGCGGTGAACCTGAAGGGGCCTTTTCTCTGCGCACGTGCCGTCCTCCCTACCATGCGAGCCCAGAAGTCAGGAAAGATCATCAACATCGGGTCCGGTACCGCGCTGCACGGTCCTCCCGGTCGGATTCATTATGTCGCCTCTAAGGCAGGTGTACTCGGCATGACACGGACTCTTGCCCGTGAGGTGGGTGACGACAATATTCAGGTCAATGCCCTGGTACCGGGCTCTACCCTTTCCGAAGAAAATCCAACCGAAGAGATTCTCCGGATGCGACAGGAAGGGATGAGCAACCGCGCGCTAAAACGGGTCCAGGTGCCCCAGGACCTTGTGGGGGCTATGCTCTTTCTAGCCTCCCCTCTGAGCGATTTTATGACGGGCCATTCTCTGGTGGTGGATGGCGGCAGCGTAATGCGTTAAAATTTTCCCACCATCGCAGTGTTCCATCGCTTGGGGCCGGTTTATCCGGGCTGCACTGTTTTGATAACAGAATGGATTCATTGTGGGTTCACACAGGAAGTTGATTGCAGAACTATCACGACTGCTCAATTCAGATCAGGTTCTAACTGACCCGGCTCAGCTGGAAGAACATTCCTGGGACGCCCTCAGTGAGGGCAGAATTCATCCCCTTAGAAGACCCGAGTCGGCTTTACCCCTCTGTGTGGTCTTACCGGCTACCACCGAGGAAGTACGCAAAGTTGTAGTTCTGGCCAACAAGGAAAGGATCCCGATCGTTCCTTATGGTGGTGGGTCGGGACTCATGGGCGGGGCGATTTCTATCATGCCAGGTATTGTCGTGGATCTGAGGCGAATGAATAGGATTTTAGACATAGATGTCGAAGCACGAATGGCCCGCATGCATGCAGGGATCGTTCTCGAGTCGTTGGATAAGGGATTGAACGAGAAAAAGTTGATTCTCGGCCATGATCCCTGGACCCTCCCAGTGGCTACCGTTGGCGGTACCATATCCACCAACAGCTTGGGTTACCGTGGGGCAAAATACGGGTCCATGGGCGACCAGGTTTTGGGACTAGAGGTGATCTTACCCCAGGGTGAGATTTTCCGCACCCGTGCCGTTCCCAAATCCTCTACGGGAGTTAACCTCAAACATCTCTTCATCGGCGGGGAAGGTTGTTTTGGGATCGTTACAGAGGCTACCTTAAGGGTTTTTCCTCGACCCGAAAAACGCTCCCTTCAGGCCTTTCGTTTTTCCTCCTTTGAGGCTGGCTTTGAGGTCATTAAGAGAATCTATGTTAAGGGTCTCAAACCATCGCTAATGGACTTTGGGGATGATGCCACCAAATTTGATGGTGGGGCGGTTCTCTATTTAGGTTTAGAAGGAACGCAGGAAGCGGTCCAATTAGAGGAGCAGATCGCCTTAGGGATCTGCCGTGGGGGTGGAGGGAAAGAACTCCCTGGCGACGAAGCGGAAAGGTTCTGGCGGGATCGTCATGTGGTGGCCCACCGGTTTAAGCAAAATCGCCACCGCAGGAGAGAGCGGATGAGGGATAACCTCTATCGAGACTTTATTCATGTGGCATTGCCCATATCCCAGGTCTTACCCTTCAGGAAGGCAGCAACAGAGATCGTGGCTAAGCATGGAGTGCAATTGCAAGAGAGTGGTCTCTGGACTCAGCCGGAGCTTTTCTCTATGCGTTTGGCTACGCAGGACGGCGAGCAAAATCAGGCGAACCTCGAATCGGCCGTGGAAGAACTCCTTGGCTTGGTCCAGGAGAGGAGCGGTTCGATGGAATACTGTCACGGAGTGGGTATCAAGCTTGCTCCGTTCATGGCCGAAGAGCACGGGACGGCACTAGAGGTTATGAAGCAGATTAAGCAGGTCCTTGATCCCAACCGTATTATGAACCCTGGGAAGATGGGGCTTTAGAGGGTATGCTGGGAACCAGAAAAGAGACGAGCCTTTAGGTCAGCATGATGCGGGGAATCTATACCTTGGCCTTGGCCTTGTTCTTCTTGGTCGGTTGCGCGACGGCTCCTATCACCGGCAGAAGGCAGTTCATACTTATCTCCGAGAGCACGGAGATCAGCCAGGGTGAGGAGGCCTATCGGGCGATTCTTCGTCAAAGCGTCATCTCACATAACCCTGAAGCGACGAGAATAGTACACAAGGTCGGGGAGAAAATTGCCCGGGTGGCCAATAAACCCAATTACCAATGGGAGTTCACGGTTATTGATGACCCGGAGATGGCCAACGCCTTCGCAGTGCCCGGAGGAAAGGTGGCGGTTTATACGGGCATTTTTCCTGCTGCGCGAGACGAAACCGGATTAGCCGTGATCTTGGGCCATGAGGTGGCCCATGCCCTGGCCCGTCATGGGGCAGAGAGGATGAGCCGGGACCGGATCGTTCAGCTTGGGGGTTTGGGCCTCTCTGCGGCTTTAGGGGGCAATTCTCGGGTACTCCAGGCTTACGGCTTGGGAGCGTCCGTTGGACTTATTCTTCCCTTCAGCCGCTCGCAGGAACTGGAAGCGGATCGAATCGGGCTCAGGCTTATGGCGAAAGCGGGTTACGATCCTAGAGCTTCACTGGATGTATGGAAGCGAATGGAACGAAAGGAGTCGGCCAAGGGTCAAGGGGCGCCACCGAGTTTTCTCTCAACCCACCCCGGCTATGAAAAACGCACACAGCAGCTGCGGGCCTGGATCCCCGAGGCCATGCAGTACTATCGACCGCTCAACCAAACCGTGGAGTTGCTGCCATCCCTCAAGACGTTGGATTCACCCAAGGCCAGAGCGGAGAGGGAGTTGCTGAAGCGAATCCAGGCAGTCAATCAACTCATTAGAGACGGTCGTGGGGAAAGGGTATTGTTCGAAACCCTCGGCTACTATTTAACTATGGATCCTTACTTTCTCTACCAGGAAAGACAGAAGGTTCAACTGAGTTACGGTGAGTACGTAGCTCTGAGGGGACTTTCTTTCAAGGGGCGGACCTCGTTTGGTCAAGTCCTCAGAACCTACGCGCGCGGTACAAATTGGACCGATATGACGCAGCGTTACAGCGTTCCAATAATCGAGCTGCTCTCATTCATGCGCCGCATATGGCGCACAACCGCTAAGGTTCAGGGGTAATTGTGCTATCGATGACGAGCCTGAGGTTAATGGCGACATTTAAGTATCTGATTTATCACGATTTTATTATTTCCCCGCGCATAAAGAAGCCTCTTTGAGATTGCTTTAACGGCATTCCGCCCCGACAATGCCACGGGCCACATTTTTTGGCTCCTGATCCAATAAAATTTGACCAAGCATGCTCAGTGACAAGTTGCGGCATCTCAATGACTGCCAGCGGTAGTCATTATCCCCTGCCCAGTGAGTAAGCTTATCTAGAAAACCCTTACAATTAGGGCGAAATTACCCGTAACGCACATTGTCCCTAATATGGCATTCTTTGTGCATATTCGCACCTATTGGGACAGGTGGGTATGAAGTTAAAAAGAGCTTGGATTCTATGGGTTTTTCTCCCGGTTTTCCTTGGATGTGTACCAGCAAGGGAGATCACCCTGCCTGACGAATTGGTTGGGTTATGGAAGACCTCGACGCCGAAATACGCGGACCGCTATTTCGAGTTCACAAAGAAGATGCTCATATTCAAAGTTGGGGGAGCGGAAATTGGGATCCACCAGATCAAGGATTTTGCAAAATTCGGTGACGGTGAAGACATCTGGTACACCGTCACCTACCTGAATCTAGGGGGAAAATACAAATTTTCTTTCTCCTACGATCCAGCAAATGATGGGGTGATTACGATAGCAAACCAAAAGGGCGTCCGATGGACGAGAGAAGAGGCAGTCAAGGGCGAGTCAAAAACGTAGGCGGCCGATTGACGTTAGCAATGCAGAAGAGAAGACATGCCGGTGGAGGCATTATGGCCCGATATGAGCGAATTTTGCATCGAGTTTGGTTGCCCCATCTGCGTTTCCCTAAGTGCACTGCGCAGTCAATGGGGTTGAGGAATTGCAATGGACTCACCCTCATAGAGCTGCTGATTACCATCTCAATCGTGGCGACCCTTGCTGGGATTGCCGCCCCCATTTTTGGAACCTATATCGACAAGGCGAGAAGTCAAAAAGCGGTCGCAGATATTCGTACGACACTGCAGGCGGGTATCACGCTGTATGAGTTTTCTTATGATATGTTACCGGTCAGTCTTGCCGACATAAATCGCGGAGGGATTCTGGATCCCTGGGGACGTACCTACGAGTATTTGAATTTTGCTGCTGCCGGTCCTTCATCGAATGGCCTGGCCCGAAAGGACCGATTTCTCGTTCCGTTGAACTCGGACTATGATCTTTACAGTATGGGTAAAGACGGGAGAAGTGTATCACCCCTCACATCCAGGTGGAGCCGGGATGATATCATCCGAGCCAACGACGGTGGCTATGTGGGCCTAGCCTCAGACTATTAGTTCGGGTGCAGATCATTAACTTTAACGCAAACTTTCTTCGGAGCAAGTTCGGACGCCGAATGGTGCTTCTGTTCGTGTCCTGTGCCTTGCTTCCCATTACCGCCCTGGCAATCATCTCATTCAGCCATGTGAGAAAGCAGCTCAATGAGCAGAGCCAGAAGAGACTTCACCAGGCCAGCAAGAGTCTGGGGTTGACCATCTACGAACGGCTTTTGTTCCTCGAGGCTGAGATGGGTGTCGTCGTCGTCAATTTTTCCAAAAAGAACGGCGCTCATAATAAGGTTCCAGTCCAGGGGCTTCGGGAAAATCTAGGACAGCGGTTTAAAGGCCTAGTACTGGTGGACGGTACGGGGAAAAATATGCCCCTCCTTGGTAGCATCCAAAATCCTCCTGAACTCACTGCGCTCGAAAGACAACATATCCATTCTGGCAAGACTGTTGTTTCTAGCCAGCCTCGTACGAATCTTCCGTCACGTATATTCATGAGCCGGGCCCTGGATCTACAACACCCGAGCCGGGGAACCTTGATGGGAGAAATTGCATATACCTATCTATGGGGCGTAGGCGATTACAGTATACTACCTCCACTGACAGAGCTGTGTGTCTTGGACCAGTTAAAGAACATACTCATTTGCTCAGATGATGGCTCGGTGTTATTTCCAGAAGGGCTGAAGTCCAACATAATGCGGACCCCCTCAGGTCAGTTCAACTGGACGCACGAGGGAAAAGAATACTTAGCAAGCTCTTGGGTGATCCCATTGAGGTTCAAATTTCTTACCCCTCATTGGACGGTCGTGCTGAGTGAATTGAAGTCTGATGTGTTTGCACCTATGGCAGATTTTAACAGGATCTTTCCTTTTGTTGTCCTCTTGTCCCTTTTGGTGGTCTTGCTTTTGAGCATTCGGCAGATTCGAAGGAGCCTAGTGCCACTGGAAAGGCTTAAGGCAGGGACCCAGCGGATTGCCAAAAGAGACTTTGCTAGGCCGGTCAAGGTAACCAGCGGAGACGAATTTGAGGAACTTGCGGAGTCATTCAACACCATGGCCAGCCGGTTAGGTAGGCAGTTTGAAACCCTGGCCACCATGGCAGAGATCGACAGAGCCATCCTTTCGGCCTTGGACACAGAGAAGATCGTAGCAACGGTGCTTGCCCGGCTGCGGGATGTCTTCCCCTCTGACTATGTCAGCGTGACCCTATTTGATGGTAACGGCAGGGATAGGGCACGAACCTATCTCAGTGAAGGAATTCCCAACAGAGCAACAAAGATAGTGGATATCCAACTCCATCCTGATGAAGTGCAACCCCTATTTGATCATTCAGATGGTGTATGTATTGCGGATGGAAAGATTCCCAATCCCCTTGCCCCGTTTGCCAGGCCCGGCATCCAATCTCTGCTGGTTCTGCCCATTGTTCTTAAACAAGGGCTATGTGGAATAGTGGCTTTGGGGCACTTCCGTCCAGCCTCATATAGCCAGGATGACATGATCCAGGCCCGTCAATTGGCGGACCAAGTCGCCGTGGCCTTGTCCAATGCCTACTACATTGCTGAGTGCAAGCGGGCAAAGGAAGAGTTACAAAAAAATTTGCAGAGGTTGGTCGCCTTGCGCGATATTGACCTGGCGGTAACCTCCACTTTGGATCTGGATACGATCCTGGATTTCCTGCTTAGAAAGATCGATCTTTTACTACCCCATTCCGCCACTACTGTCTGGTTGATGAATAAAAATGAGGGCGAGCCAATCCCCGTAGCGCATAGGAACCTCGATTTGGATGATTGGGATACAGCGGAGTTCGAGGCCTGGGGCGGTGTTCCCAGTGCCGTGTTCGAAACAAAGGCAACGGTGCATATTAGAAATCTTCGCAAGGCACCACGTCTTCAGGACCACGAGTTTTTTCATAAGAACGGATTGGTCACTTACCTGGGAGTCCCATTGGTTGCCAAGGGGGAGTTTTTAGGGGCCCTTTCGGTGTACATAAAGAAAGAGCACGCATTTTCCGACGAAGAGGTGGACTTCTACTCGACCCTTGCAGGACAAGTGGCGATCGCAATTCACAATTCCCGACTCTACGAGGAGATGAAAGACCAGGCGGACAGCCTTGCCCGGGCCAACAGAGTGAAGAATGAATTTCTGAGTGTTATGTCCCATGAATTAAGAACTCCCCTCACCATCATCATAAGCTATACAGAGTCCATGCGAGAGGGGATGTTCGGGAGGCTGACCAAAAAGCAGGGCGATACCTTGAAGAAGGTGGCGCAGCAGTCGAGTCATCTCTTAACCATGATCAACACCCTGATGGAGACAACGGGGCTTGAGGCGGAGGTGATCAAAGTGGAGAGAGAGACGTTCTCTCTAGGTGAGCTTCTCGAGGAGATTCGCTCAACCTATGATTACCCGCTGAATAACGGACTGACCCTCGAATGGGACACTCCCACCTGCCCGATAATCATGAAAACCGATCGGCGAAGGATCAAGCTTATCCTTCAACACCTCATTGATAACGCTATCAAATTTACAGAACAGGGGCAGGTAACGATTTCTGTGCGTTTGGTTCCGACCCAAGAGACGGTTGAATTTAAGGTGATGGACACTGGGATCGGCATTCCCACGGAAGCCCTCCCCGTGATATTTGACAAGCTCGTTCAATGGGATAGCTCCGAAACGAGGTGCTATGGCGGTGTCGGTTTAGGACTCTATGTGGTTAAGGCCTTTACCGAGTTGCTTAAGGGAAGGGTGGAAGTGGAAAGCCAACCCGGTGAGGGCTCGACCTTTACGGTTAACCTCCCGGTGGACTATCATGGAGCCAAGGGGGCTGGCGCTAGTGCAAAGGGCGAAGGCAACGGACACTGGAAAAGGCAGTCGACGGGTAAGCAGATTTCCGCCGCCGTCTAATTCGCTTGGGACCGAGGGGAGAGAATTCAGTGAGAAAAGAAGGCCCATCGGTTAGTAGCCTTTGACAAAGAGGGCAAATCCAGTTAATAATATATTAAGATTCCGCTGGGGAGGGTGAAAATTAAAAGCATCGAGCCAGATTGGCAGCAGAAGAGAGTTAGGCAGAAAAATGCACCCATTCGGGTGCATTTCTTTTTCGTGTTACAGGAGGTTTTAAGTTGCATGAGCAAATAGAGGTGTTGGCGTTACTTCAGAACATGGACAGGCAGATCCGTGAGAAGACGATCGCCAAAAAAGAGCTGCTGGCGGAGATTGAGACAAGGGAAAAAGCAATAGAGGAAAAAAGGGCTGACGGTGGGGCACTCAGAGCCGAGTGGGAGAAAAAAGATAAACTACGCCGGGACAAAGAGAAGGAGCTGCAGGACAAGGGTAGGAAGGCCGCGGACAAAAGAATGAAGATGACTCAGATCAAAAACATAAAGGAAATGCAGGCCCTCCAGCGCGAGATTGATCAGATCAAACAAGGCAACTCTCAGTCAGAAGAGGAACTCATATCGGTGTTGGAGGAGCTGGAGGCAGAAGGCAATATTCTCAAAGAAAAAGAGGAGGAGCTCAAGGCCATGGAGGAGGAGTGGCGAGGGAAGCGGCAGGAGGCGGAAGCGCAATTGGCGGAGCTCGACCAAGCGGTTATGGAAGCCTCCAAGACCCGTGGGGAAACGGCTTCACAACTCAATAGGGATCTCATTGGACGGTATGAACTGATCTTTGCTCGTCGAGGGGGAATGGCGGTCGTGATGGTTTCCGGTGGAATCTGTCAGGGGTGTCATATGAATATCCCACCACAGCTCTGGAACGAGATCATCAGGAGCGATAAACTCATTCTTTGCCCCAGTTGCCATCGGATCCTTTACTACAAGCCGCCGGTTTCTGATGATAAGCAAGTCTAGAGTTCATCATGAAGCACCCTGTGGAATGGTGTCTCATGGTGGATGGAGCATCGAGAGGCAATCCTGGTGAGGCAGGGTGTGGTGCGGTCATCTACGATGAGCATGGCGAGATATTGAAGGAGCTCTCCTCTTATCTCGGTTTGTCGACAAATAACGTGGCCGAGTATCGGGGACTTCTGATGGGCCTGGAGGGAGTGCTTAAGCTGGGAGGGAGAAAACTCGAAATTCGCAGCGATTCGGAACTCCTGGTTCGCCAGCTCAATGGGGTCTATCGCGTTAAGGATGAAAAGCTAAAGGTGCTCTATAGGAAGGCCTTGGATTTGTTAGGTCGGCTCGAGGCCTATCGTATCAATCATGTTCGGCGGGAACACAACAAGTTGGCAGATCGGCTTGCCAACCTAGGCATCGACGACGCACACCATGGCGGTTGATGGTTTTTCCTTTTACAGACCGTTGAAAAAGGCCCATCTGCTTCGTTGCGCGCAATCGACTCGCTCCAACGTACTGCCTAAGTACGCCTCCACTCGTCGATTCCTCGCGCGCCTCGCACCTGGGACCTTTTTGACCGGCCTGTGAAGAGGGTTTTCAACACCCTGTTTACTTGTGAAACCATGGAATGACATGTAAAAGAATGAAATGACCATGCACAAGAAAGTTGGGCTAAAGCGGATCAAGCGGTCGCTCCCTGCCGCCGTGAACAATGGTAGCAGGGAGAGGAAAGTCCGGACTCCATAGGACAGGGTGGCTGCTAACGGCGGCCCCGAGTAATCGGGGGAAAGTGCCACAGAAAAGATACCGCCCCATGAAATTGCGTTTTTGCGCGGACAGGGACGATACTAGAATAAAACTTAAGATTCTGGCGTTTCAGTGTCGTCTCGGAGTCACTTATTTCACGGGGTAAGGGTGAAAAGGCGAGGTAAGAGCTCACCGGTCCACCAGTGATGGTGGATGCTAGGTAAACCCCACCTGGAGCAAGACCAAATAGGAGGGTTGGGTAGTCCGCCCTTAACCCTCGGGTTAGGTCGCTAGACCTCATGAGCAATCATGGGGCAAGAGGAATGATCGCTAAGGCTTCTTATTAAGAGACCTGACAGAATCCGGCTTACGATCCACTTTAGCCCACTTCCCTTCCTGTTCCCATCCGACCGCCATCCCTACGTTTTTTCTTGACCGTCTGCCCCCGTTTTATCTATATATAGTGCTTTTAGGGCTAAATAATTTAGAAACCAACAATATGTTGGTACAGGGGGAGAAAGGTCCTTTAAGCATTGATTTTAAATCAATTTTTTTGTTGACAGAGATTTTGGAGGGGACTATAGTCGGCCACTATGTGGGATGAAGTGGGATAAAATCCCAGTTAAACCCGAACCGTATGTTCCGTGGCAGGTACGAACACACTATAGATACCAAGGGACGTCTTAGTATCCCCTCCAGATTCCGTGAAGTCCTTCTGGGCAAAGGTGACGAGCGTTTGGTGATCACGAACTTCGTCATCGATTCCATGCGCTGTCTGGATGTCTACCCATTGGACGAGTGGCTTCACTTCGAAGAAGAGATAAAGAAAAAACCAAAGTTTGATCGACGCATGATGATGTTTCAGAACTACTATCTTGCCGGCGCATGTGAATGTGTTGTCGATAACCAGGGTCGCGTCCTTGTCCCACCGCTGCTGCGCCAATATGGTGGCCTCAAACGAGACGTGGTCCTCGTGGCGGCATTGGAGAAATTTCGTGTATGGGACAAGGAAACATGGAAGAAGGTCTTCGCGGAGGCCGAGGACAAGCTAATGCAAGATCCCGATTTTCTTGGTGACTTGGGGCTGTAACGCAAAAGGTCATTGAGGTTCACTGGTCAATGAAGGGACAGTGAGCCAAGGGAGGGACAGCATGCTGGAGCGAAACGTCATTCAGGACATCTCTGTGATTGATATTAATGGCGATATTGATTTCCGAGAGATGATACGTATCAAAGATGTCATTGGCTCTTTGATCGAGATAGACAAAACGAAAGTTGTTTTGAACCTCAAGGCCGTGGATCATATCAATTATCTGAGCATTGGTGTGCTGCTCGAGCGACTGAGGATTTTAAGAAGTCTTAACGGAGATTTAAAACTTGTGGGCATGAGTCCTTACTTGAGGACTATATTCAAGGTTGTAGGGATGGATCAATTCTTTGAGGAATACACCTCCCTGGAAGAAGCCATTGAGAGCTTTGGTGACGACTGGGAAGGGAGTGGAACCTATCATTAAGAGATTGGGTTGATGACTATCACCCATGCCCCCGTGATGGTGCCTCAGGTATTGGAATTGCTAAAACCTGAATCGGGTAAAAGGTACCTGGATGGGACCCTGGGAGGGGGAGGGCATGCGGAACAAATACTGGAGCGAAGCAGTCCGGACGGACAAGTTCTGGGTCTAGATCTGGACGGAGACGCCATCGCCGCTGCTCGGCAGAGGCTGGCGCGTTTTGGAGACCGCCTGGTGACACGATGGGCAAGTTTTGTGAAGGCGAGAGAAATATTGGAGGAGATGAGATGGGGTAAGGTGAACGGGATTCTCCTTGACCTGGGACTCTCCTCCCATCAGATGGATTCCCCGGAGAGGGGATTCGGCTTCCAGATAGATGCTCGGCTCGATATGCGCATGGATCGCCGGCAGACCCTGGATGCTTACCAAGTGGTGAATACGTTTCCAGTGGCTGACCTCGAACGCTTATTTCGGGACTACGGAGAGGAGCGCTTGGGGCGACCTATTGCAATGACCATTGCCGCAGAGCGCAAGAAGACGCCCATTGTGACTACAAAACAATTGGCAGATATCGTTGCAGCGACGGTGCGGAGGAAAAAAACCAACGCCGACCGCAGAAAGGAAAGGATCCATCCTGCCACTCGAGTCTTTCAGGCGTTGAGGATTGCAGTGAATCGTGAGCTGGAGAACTTGGACTCCTTTTTGGGGAATGCCTACGAATTGCTCCTGACCCCTGGCCGCATGGTTGTCATATCATTCCATTCTCTAGAGGATCGCGCAGTCAAGCAGGCCTTTTGGAAATGGAGCAGGAGCTGTCTTTGTCCTCCCAGGATTCCTCTGTGTCGATGTGGCTGGAGCCGCAAGGTTAGTATCTTGACACCGAAACCGTTGCTCCCTTCACCGGATGAAGTCCGCATCAATCCGCGTGCCCGGTCTGCTAAGCTTCGTGCCGTGGAGGGGATCTAAAGGGCGAAGGCATGACCGTCGCTTTAAGCAGAAGGAGAGGGGCAGTAGGTTCCCCCAGAAGGCAGGAAAAGGGGAGGGCAGGCGAAAGGGATTGGATAGGAAATTTTTTGGCTACCATTTTCTTGGTGGCCTGTTTGGTGAGTCTTGCCCTGGTTCACGTGTGGTTACGTCTCCAGGTGATACACCTTGGATACGTTCTTTCCACTACCAGCAAGCTGCAGGGCCAACTGGAGCAGGTGAACCGTGAGCTTAAGCTAGAACTTGCGACCTTGACCTCACCCGATCGGTTGGAAGAATTGGCCCGTTCACGTCTGGGATTGAGGGAGCCCGAGCAGGGTCAGGTGGTGATTCTCCCATGAAGGGGAGTTCTAAAGCGATTAGGTCCCGGCTAGTATTGGCTGGGGCCGTTTTTTTAATGATGTTTCTGGCGGTGGGCCTACGTGCGTTCCAGCTCCAGATTATTCAAGGGGAAAAACTCAAACGGCTGGGGGAAAGACAACGTCTTCAAGAGTGGACCGTCCTGCCAAAGCGCGGCTCGATTTTGGATCGAAATGGGGAGCCCCTGGCCATTAGCCTTGAAGCTCAGTCTGTCTATGTCAGGCCTCGGCGTTTAAAGGACCCAGAACGGGCGGCTGCCCAGTTGGCCAAGGCCCTGGGGATGAGACAAAAGCAGTTGCGACGAAGGCTAAAAACAGAAAAACCTTTTGTATGGGTCAAACGCCAGGTGACACCCAGAGAGGTGCAAAGGGTTCGGGCCCTCAGATTGGCAGGGGTGGGGATGTATTACGAACCGAAGCGGTATTATCCCCATGGGCGGCTGGCGGGACAGATGATTGGTTTTGTAGGAAGTGATTCCCAGGGGCTTGAAGGCGTTGAGGGGTATTACGATAAATTCATCCGCGGTGAGTTCGGCTCGTTGGTCGTGGAGCAGGATGCACTTGGGCGCAAAGTGATGGTGCAGGGAGTGGAGAGACTTGAGGTCCCCCCGGGGGCGGACATCCACCTCACGCTGGACGCCTCTATCCAGAGTTTAGTGGAAAAGCAATTGGAGGCCACCGTAACCAGGTTTCGGGCAAAGGCGGGGACGGCTGTTCTTGTGAAACCTTTCACGGGGGAAGTCTTGGCCATGGCCAACTTTCCATTCTTTAATCCAAACAGCTTTACTCGGTTTCCTTCCCATCGGTGGCGCAATCGGTCCGTGACGGATAGTTTCGAGCCGGGATCAACCTTCAAGATCATTGGGGCCGCTGCTGCTCTGGATGAGGGGATAGTAGGCAAGGAAGATCTTTTTTATTGTGAGCTGGGTCGATATTCCTATGGGGGTCGAGTCATCCGAGACGAGAAAAAGCACGGGTGGCTGACCCTGGACAAGATCATGAAATATTCCAGCAATATCGGGCTCACAAAGGTGGTAGAAAAGCTAACGAAGGACAGGTATTTTAAATACATTCAAAAGTTTGGGTTTGGCCAGCCAACGGGAATCGATTTGCCCGGGGAAGCCAAGGGGCTGGTTCGCTCTCCCTCTCGGTGGACTCGCGTGGATCTGGCAGCCCACGCCTTTGGGCAGGGCATTGCTGTGACTCCCGTTCAGCTGGTCATGGCCTATGCTGCCATCGCCAATGGTGGATTCCTCATGCGACCTTACGTGGTGCGCCGTGTTGTCGACTCCGAGGGGAAGGTCCTCGTGGAACATGAATCCCATGTGGTGCGTCGCGTCATCTCGGAGAAAACGGCACGTGAATTGACGTCGATTTTGACCGGGGTTGTCAGTGACGGGGGGACAGGCGTCCGGGCAGGGATGGAGGGGTTTCAGGTGGCAGGGAAAACTGGGACCGCACAGAAGGCAGATCTGATCAACGGCGGGTATTTGCCCGAGAAGAGAATCGCCTCCTTTGTGGGTTTTGTTCCAGCGGAGGATCCCCGGATGGTCCTGTTAGTATTACTGGATGAGCCGGAGGTGAGCGTCTACGGAGGTGTGGTGGCAGCACCGCTGTTTCGCGCTATCGCCCGTGGCACCTTGCGGCATCTGGGAATCGGGCCTCAATGGCGAGCCACCATGCCATTACCTGTGGTCAGCAGACCGAAAATGGTGCGGGTGGAGGATGAGACCGCGGCAGTGCCGAGGAGAAAGAGGGCCTTTGGGTTTCCAAATTTTCAAGGCTTGAGCATGCGCGAGGCGGTGACGAGGGCCAGTGCGCTAAAGCTTCAGGTTACGGTTCGTGGGCATGGCTACGTGGTGGGGCAGTCTCCGGCCCCTGGCTCAGGTTGGCGTCATGGCAGCACCCTGACCCTGACTCTGAAGGATGGCTAAGGATGTGGCTTAAGAATCTACTTGAGACGGGTGAAGTGGAAGAGGTGCAGGGGGGCTTAACTCAACCCGTCGAGGGGCTGGCATACGATTCTAGAAAGGTAAGGCAAGGAGACGTCTTTTTTGCCATTCCAGGGGCGTACGCCGATGGACATGATTTTGTGGACCAGGCCGTGGAGCAAGGGGCTGTGGCCGTGGTGGTAGAACGAAGGGTTTCTGTCCCACCGAAGGTGACCTGGGTTCGAGTCCAAAATGTGAGGCGGACCATGGGACAGTGGGCCGATGCCTTTTATGCCCATCCCAGCCGCCGCATGGTTTTAGTCGGTGTCACGGGAACCAATGGGAAGACAACGGTCACCTATCTCCTCGAGTCCATCTTTGCAGCCGCAGGCATGCCATGTGGAATCATCGGCACCATCAATTATCGGTTTCGCAATCAGACCTTTCCAGCTCCCTATACGACCCCAGAATCCGTGGACCTTCAAAGGCTTCTTGCGGAAATGGCGCAGGCAGGGACCCAGTCCATGGGGATGGAGGTCTCGTCCCATGCCTTAGCAATGGAACGGGTGAGGGGAATTGATTTTGACGGAGCGCTGTTTACGAACCTCTCACATGACCATCTCGATTTTCACGGAGACATGGACAAGTATTTTTTCACCAAGAGCAGGCTTTTTACCGATTATCTCACCGAGAGTTCGAAAGCGAAGAAATTTGCGGTCATTCATGGAGCGGACCCGCGTGGCCCTGAGCTTTTGGAAAAGGTGTGCGGGAGCGGGCTTGAGGTGGTGAGCTATGGACGTAGCCGAGAATGGGATATCCATCCGGTGGAATTCAAAAGCAATCTGGACGGTATAAGGGGAAGGATTCGAGTCAAGGATCAGGAGCTCGACTTTTCCACGGGTCTCATTGGGACGCCCAATCTAGAAAATATTTTGGGAGCCGTTGGAGTCGGTTTCGCCTTGGGCATACCCATCAAAATAATCGCCAAGGGTGTCGCTAGTTTGGATTCGGTTCCTGGGAGGTTGGAGAGAATCAGCAATTCTTTGGGTATCACGGTATTGGTGGATTATGCCCATACCCCTGATGCCCTGGAGAAGGTGCTCCAAGCCTTAGGCCCAATGACTCAAGGTCGTCTCATTACCCTCTTTGGTTGTGGTGGTGATCGAGATCGGGGAAAGAGACCGGTCATGGGTGAAATCGCCGCCCAATACAGTGATCTGGTGGTCCTCACATCAGACAATCCTCGGACGGAGGATCCCATTCAAATCCTGGGGGAAGTGGAAGAGGGAATCCAAAGAACGGGCACGAGGAAATTTCCAATTTCAAATCTCAAATCTCAGATTGGCGGCGAAGAGAAAGGCTACTGGGTGGAACCCGATCGGCGCGCCTCTATTCGATTGGCTCTTTCCTTGGCGCGCGCGGGCGACCTGATCCTCATCGCGGGGAAGGGGCATGAAGACTATCAGATCCTGGGCGAGAGGCGCATTCACTTTGACGACCGAGAGGTGGTCCGAGAGGAATTGAAGCGACTGACGGCGTGAATCGTTTTTTCATGGGATGGACCAGGGAAGAGATCCTCGTGGCGACGGGTGGAAAGGTGGTGCGCAGCGGGAAGGAGTCTGTCTACGGCGACGTCGTTACCAATTCTCGGGGGGCCAGAAGGCGATCCGTTTTTGTGGCTCTAGAAGGAAGGCGAGTTGACGGGCACCAGTTCTTGGACGATGCCCTGCGCCATGGCGCGAGTTGTCTCGTGGTTCACAGAAGGGCCGGTGACCGGCGGCTCAAAAAAAAAGATATGACGGTGATCAAAGTGGCGGATACCCTCAAGGCCCTTGGGGACTTGGCCCACTATCGTCGACAAAGGGTTGCTCCAAAGGTTTTGGCCATCACGGGTTCCAATGGCAAGACCACTACAAAAGAAATGGTGGCAGCTATTTTTCAATTCGCGACGATTCAGGGGACTCGGTTGCGGGGGAAGATTTTAAAGACTGAAGGAAACTACAATAACCTGGTGGGTTTACCTCTGACGCTTCTCCGTCTCACAGGTCGGGAAAAAGTCGCTGTGGTGGAATTGGGAACGAGTCAGCCAGGTGAAATACGGCGACTGACCGAAATTGCCGCACCCGACATCGGCATCATCACGTCAGTGGCACCGGCTCACTTGACCGGACTCAACACCCTTGCAGGTGTGGCTCGAGAGAAAGGGGAACTCTTCCGGCGAATGTATCCCAGGGGGCTAGCCATCGTGAACCTGGACGATCCATTTACTCGGCACTTGGGTAAGAGCTTCAAGGGACGGAAGATTACCTACGGGAAAAGTGGCGAGGTGAGAGGGGAGAGGTTCAGGGCCCTCGGAGAGAGAGGAATGGAGTTTACCCTCAGGGCCGGCGGTGGCAGGCGGCGGGTCAGGCTCCGGCTCCCTGGAGCGCATAACCTTTCCAACGCCCTCGGCGCGGCGGCCATGGCCTACGGCCTGGGAGCGGACCTGGAGGCCATGAGCAAGGGACTGGAGGCCGTTCGGCCCATGCCCATGCGCATGGCCATTGAGAGAGTAAAAGGGGTGGGAATCATTAACGATGCCTACAATGCCAATCCTGCCTCCATGGACGCAGCTCTAAGGGCGCTGACTGGCGTTGAATGCAAAGGGGAAAGGGTGGCCGTCCTAGGAGATATGCTGGAGCTGGGAAGGGAGGCGGGGAAGAGGCACTATGAGTTGGGCCAGGCGGTTGCGCGGTGCCGAGTGGATCGGCTCTACCTGCTGGGCCAATTTGCTGCCCAGGTGAAGGAAGGGGCACTCAAGGAGCGGATGGATGATGAGCGGGTGAGGATCGGAAAAAATTACCGAGACCTTGCAAGGATGATTCGAAGAAAAACGAAGAGAGGGGATTGGCTTTTGTTCAAAGGCTCGCGTGGAATTGGTATGGAGAAGGTTTTGGCTGCATTTAGGGTGCTGGGAGATTAAATTTTGCTTTTCCATTTGCTCTATCCTCTTCATACTTCCTATTCGGTCTTTAATGTCTTTCGCTACATTACCTTTCGTGCAGCCCTGGCGGCACTGATGGCCCTTGCACTCTCTTTTCTCATCGGTCCCTACTTGATTCGCTTGCTGACGGCGAAGCAAATCGGTCAACCCATTCGTGAGGACGGCCCTGCCAGCCATACCGCCAAGGCCGGCACCCCCACCATGGGAGGAACTCTAATTATCTTGGCCCTGGTCTTTTCGACCCTTCTTCTTGCCGATATTGGAAATGTCTATGTCTTGCTGGCCCTCTTTGTGACCCTGGGCTTTGGGGTGATTGGATTCGTGGACGACGCGTTAAAACTCAGACGCAAGAGCAGTAAAGGGCTTACCATGACCACCAAACTGCTGTGCCAGATTGGCGTGGCCTTGGTGGCTGTCACCATCCTCTACATGCAACCTACATTTAATAGCGTTGTAGGAATTCCTTTTTTCAAGAACCTGCGTCCCGACATCGGAATCTGGTACATCCCATTCGCAATTCTCGTGATTGTGGGTTCTTCCAATGCCGTTAACCTGACCGACGGCTTGGACGGCTTAGCCATTGGTCCTGTCATGGTGGCTGCAGCAACCTATGCCCTCATTGTCTATGTGACGGGTCACGTTAAATTCGCCGAATACCTTCAGATTCCCTACGTGGGACAAGTGGGGGAGCTTGCCATATTCTGTGCGGCGATGGTGGCATCGGGTTTAGGCTTTCTCTGGTTCAATACCTACCCGGCACAAATGTTTATGGGAGATGTGGGTTCCCTTGCCCTCGGGGCCGCGTTGGGGATCGTTGCGGTCATGACCAAAAATGAAATCCTGCTACTCATCGTGGGAGGGGTCTTTGTGGCCGAGGCCCTCTCGGTCATATTTCAAGTCTTCTCTTTCAAGTTCAGAGGGAAAAGGATCTTTCTAATGGCACCCATTCATCACCACTACGAGCTCAAGGGATGGCCCGAACCTCAGATCATCGTTCGATTTTGGATTGTATCGGTTATTTGTGCGTTGTTAGGGCTGAGCACACTGAAACTTAGATGAGGAGACCGTTTCGCTACTTATGGTCGCTTTGTGCGACGGCGTCCCAAGGGGATTGGCAAAGGTCATTGGTGGGAATGCCTAGTAGCGAATCCGTAATGGACTCGAAGGATGGAGCTCAAAGGAAAGCGAATCATGGTCTTGGGCCTCGCCCGTACGGGATGCGAGACGGCACGGTTCTTATTTCATCAGGGGGCAGAGGTTGTGGTGAGCGACTGTAGAGGAGAAAAAGAACTGCATTCGGAGATGGCATCCCTCGCGGGGATCCCCATCCACTACCTTTTAGGTGGGGGGGAAAGAGAATGGATGGAAGGGATCGAAACTTTGGTGCCCAGCCCGGGGGTTCCTTCGGATAACCCTTTGCTTCAGGAGGCATCCAGACGTGGTGTTGAGATCATTAGCGAGATCGAGTTGGCCTTTGGTTTCCTTCGGGTTCCTCTGGTGGTCATTACAGGGACCAACGGAAAAAGCACGACCGCCACTCTTATTGGAGAAGTTTTGAAGGATGCGGGTATCAGGGCGTTTGTGGGAGGTAACATTGGGGCTCCTCTGATCTCCTTTGTTTCAGGGGATTGGGACTGGGGAGTGGTGGAGGTAAGCAGTTTCCAGCTTGAATGGGTTAACCAGTTTCGTCCCAGGGTTGCCGTGCTTTTGAACCTCTCCGAAGATCACCTGGATCGATATCCGGACTTTGCCTCCTATTGTTCGGCCAAGGGGAGAATATTTGCGGCCCAAGGCAAGGACGACATTGCCATCCTTAATCGAGGGGACACTCGAGTGTGGGCTTTTAGGGAGCGGATCTCTGCACGGGTGGTCTCCTTTGGTTGGGATGAGGTGGCTGCGGGCGTCTTTGCCACAGGGCCAGACATTGTTTGGAGAGGGGGGGGCTTAGAGGAGCGATTCCCTCTTTCTGGGGTGAGGATTCAAGGCATTCACAACGTGGAAAACCTCATGGCGGTGGTGGCTGTTGCGAAAACCATCGGGGTTCAAGCTCCGTTCCTGCAAAGGGCCATGGAAGCATTCCCTGGCATTGAGCATCGCCACGAATTTGTCCGGGAGAAAGACGGCATCCGATTTTATAATGACTCCAAAGGGACCAATGTTGGCGCCGTGTTAAAATCCCTGGCTAGCTTTTCCTCTCCGATCATCCTTCTTGCCGGCGGGATTGATAAGGGAGGGGATTACCGAGTTTTGGAGAGTGAGGTGAAGGCAAAAGTCAAGACACTCATCCTGTTCGGTTCGGCCAAAGGAATCATTCAAAAGGCCCTGGGCCATCTCACTGAGACGGTGATGGTGGAGAGCATTGAGGCCGCGGTTCACGAGGCCGAGCGGCACGCGGCTCCTGGAGACACAGTTCTGCTGTCACCAGCCTGTTCGAGCTTTGACATGTTTGCGAACTATGAAGAGAGGGGGAGGGTTTTTAAGGACTTGGTTCATCGTATATGAGGGACGGAGCGGGGGCAGACCGGTGGCTTTTCTTTGCCGTGAGTGCCCTTTTAGGAATTGGCATCACCATGGTCTTGAGCACAAGCTATCTCTATGCTCAGGAACGATTTTCCGATGGTACCTTTCTCTTCCGTAAGCAATTGATCGCCGTCGGGGTGGGTGTCGTGGCCCTTTTGGTTTCCACCGCCATTTCACCAACGATGGTCCGTCGTCTCGCCTATCCCCTGCTGGGCGGAACTCTCTTGGTATTGATCTTGGTGTTGGTTCCTGGGATTGGCGTGGTCCATGGGGGGGCCAGACGTTGGATTTCCCTGGGTAGCTTTGTCTTTCAGCCTGCAGAACTGGCCAAGCTCTCATTGGTGCTTTACTTAGCCCACTCGTTGGCAAAGAAAGGAGAGAAGGTACGCATCTTTTCTGTAAAGGTGCTGCCCCACCTGATCGTCGGAGGGGTCTTTATCGGTCTTGTCCTCATGGAGCCTGACTTCGGAGTCGGTCTGATACTCGGTGTGCTTGTTTTGCTGTTGCTCTTCGTTGCAGGGGCGAAACTTTCTCACCTTCTCTATACCGGATTAGCGGTATTGCCCTTTCTTGTCATATATTTGATGGGGGCGGATTACCGACTGCGAAGGTTAGCGGTGTTTCTCGATCCTTGGAGTGACGCTTCCAATAGCGGGTTCCAGATCATTCAGTCCTATATCGCCTTTGGTTCTGGTCAGTTTTGGGGACGCGGTTTGGGTCAGAGCCGTCAGAAGCTCTTTTATTTGCCTGAGGCCCATACGGATTTCATTTATTCCGTGATTGCGGAAGAGTTGGGGCTGTTGGGGGCCCTCTTGGTGCTTGCCCTTTTTGGGCTCATTGTGCTGCGTGGGTTTCGTCTCGCCATGAAAATCCATGACCCCTTTGGGCAATATCTCGCCATCGGGTTGACGACGCTGCTAGGGCTTCAGGCATTGATTCACATGGGCGTCGTAATGGGTTTGATGCCCACCAAGGGCTTAGTGCTTCCGTTCATCAGCTATGGAGGGTCCGCCATGGTGGTGAACTTGACTGGGGCAGGGCTGTTGCTCGGCCTGTCGCGGAGGAGAATAGGGTGATGCGTCTTATCATGGCCGGTGGGGGAACAGGTGGGCACCTATTCCCAGGGCTGGCGGTGGCGCGGGAGTTCCAAAGACGAGATGCTGGAACGGAAATCTTATTCGTTGGCAGCGAGAGGGGGATCGAAAATCGCATCCTTCCACAGGAAGGATTTCCCCTCGCGGCCGTCCCCATCAAAGGAATTAAAGGGAGGGGGGCTCGGGGTCTCCTGGAGGCCCTTTATAGTGTGCCAGTGAGTTTTATCCGTTCCCTCGGAATTATTGCGCGGTTCCGACCCGAATGCTGTATTGGGCTGGGTGGGTATGCCTCAGCTCCCCTTCTGTTTGCGGCGGCGGTAAAACGGATTCGCTGTGCGATCATGGAACAGAATCTGCGCCCTGGGCTCACTAACAGAATCTTGGGGTGGGTGGTGAACCGTGTGTTTACTACCTTTAAGGAAAGCACCCCCTATTTTCCACATTCCAAGGTGGTGGAGACAGGCACACCCGTGCGGTGGCAAGACCTGCCGCAGGTCAAAAAAGAAGATAAGCTCACGCTCTTAGTGTTTGGAGGTAGTGCGGGGGCACACAGGATTAACATGTGTGTGATTGATGCCCTGGGGAGGCTTAAGGATTTGGCCGGGGGTCTACAGGTGGTTCACCAGACTGGGGAGATCGATTACAACCTAATCCAGGATGCTTACTCCTCGCTCCCATTCAACTCGGAGGTCAATTCGTTTATTGACCGCATGGACCAGACCTATGCAAGGGCGGACCTCATTGTGTGCCGGGCGGGGGCGTCCACCATTGCTGAGATCACTGCCTTCGGTAAAGCGGCAGTCTTGGTTCCCTATCCCTATGCGGCGGATGATCATCAGAGGTTAAATGCCCAAGCCCTTAAGGCATGTGGAGCCGCGGAGATGATCCTGGATCAAGAATTGAATGGTGAAAGACTCGCTGGGCTGATCCGCGACCTCCATGGGGATCGCAAACGGCTTGAGGCTATGGGTGAAGCAGCCCAGAAGATGGGGAGACCCGAGGCGGCCAAAAGGATAGTGGATGAGTGTTACGCCCTCTTTCAAGGGTAGCACGGTGATTGTAATATCAGGTTTATGCTGCAAAGAAAGCACGGGATCCATTTTGTTGGGATTGGTGGGATTGGTATGAGCGGGATTGCAGAGGTCCTATTGAACTTGGGCTACGAGGTGAGTGGGTCGGATCTCTACGAGAGCCAAACGACCCAGAGACTCCAGTCCATGGGCGCCCGAATCGTCATTGGACACCGGGAAGCCAATCTGGATACCAACCCTTCAGTAGTCGTGATCTCATCGGCAGTGAAATTTTCGAACCCGGAGGTCCTCGAGGCCCGCAAGCGCACGATTCCGGTGATCCCGCGAGCAGAGATGTTAGCAGAGCTGATGCGAATGAAATATGGGGTGGCAGTGGCGGGAAGTCACGGTAAGACCACCACCACTTCGATGATCGCCACGGTTCTCAGTGCTGCCGGCCTCGATCCCACCATGGTGATTGGGGGGCGTGTCAAATCCCTGGGCAGTAACGCCAGGTTGGGGCAGGGGAAATATTTGGTGGCCGAAGCAGATGAGAGTGATGGTACCTTTCTCCTGTTATCCCCTACCATTGCCTTGGTCACCAATATTGATCGCGAACATTTGGAATTTTATCAGTCCATGGATCGCCTAAAAGAGAGTTTTCTAGACTTCATCAATAAAGTCCCATTCTACGGTCAGGCGGTCTTGTGCCTCGATGATCCCAACGTGCGTAGCCTGCTGCCGAGGGTGAAAAAACGATATGTGACCTATGGCCTTTCACCGGAGGCGGATTTCTATGCCCGGGATCTCCAAGCGAATGGCATGGAGATGAAATGCTCGGTCTGCCATCAATCTCGTACCCTTGGTGAGATGAGACTCCACATGCCGGGCCGCCACAATGTCACCAATGCCCTATCGGCGGTGGCC
>Ga0114947_10000104_pt1 | contig 23179 bp, 22 predicted proteins | sample CR02metaG_FD_99656 | JGI IMG/M metagenome (GOLD analysis project Ga0114947, IMG submission 99656) | Deep subsurface microbial communities from Mariana Trench to uncover new lineages of life (NeLLi) - CR02 metaG | ecosystem: Environmental > Aquatic > Marine > Ocean trench > Sediment ...
GCTGGCTGGCGGCGGCGCGCCGGGTGCTCAAGGACGACGGCACGCTCTGGGTGATCGGCAGCTACCACAATATCTACCGGGTCGGCGCCATCCTTCAGGATCTCGGCTTTTGGATCCTCAACGACATCATCTGGCACAAATCGAATCCGATGCCCAATTTCCGGGGCAAGCGCTTCACCAACGCCCACGAGACCCTGTTGTGGTGCGCCAAGTCGCCCGAGGCGAAGGGATACACCTTCAATTATCAAGCCATGAAGTCCGCCAACGAAGAGTTACAGATGCGCTCGGACTGGATCATCCCGCTATGCACCGGGCCTGAACGGCTCAAGCTAAACGGCGCCAAGGCCCATCCCACCCAGAAGCCGGAAGCGCTCCTGCACCGGGTCATCCTCGCCTCCACCAATGTCGGCGACGTGGTGCTGGATCCCTTCTTCGGCACCGGCACGTCGGGCGCGGTGGCCAAGAAGCTCGGCCGCGGTTTCATCGGAATCGAGCGCGATCCCGGCTATGCGGCGCTGGCCGAAAAACGCCTTGCCGCCATCGAACCGGGCGCCGCCGAAGGCCTGGATGTCACCACCAAGAAGCGGGAGCTCCGCATCCCCTTCGGCTGGGTCATGGAACGCGGCCTGCTCGCCCCCGGCCAAGTGCTGACCGACCGCCGCCGCCGCTTCGCCGCCAAGGCGCGGGCCGACGGCTCCCTGGTGGCCGACGGTATCACCGGGTCGATCCACCAGGTGGGCGCCCATGTCCAGGGCTTGAGCGCCTGTAACGGGTGGACCTTCTGGCACTTCGACGCCGAAGGGAAGCCGGTCTCGATCGATGTCTTGCGCCAAAAGCTGCGCGCCGGGCTGGCCGCGGCCGGAATGGTGCCCTGATCAGCCGCCGCCGGGGCCGCCCTTGGTTGCCGCCAGGCCCGCGGCACAGACCTTCTTCATGACGCTGGGTAGGGCGAAGGCGGCCAGCGCCTCGGGCGCCGCCCAGACCCCGTCGGGGGCGAGTTCCCTTCCCTGCCGGGCGGCCAGAAGCGCCCAGGCCACCCGGAGCTCTAAGCGAAAATGGGTGAAGACATGGGCGACGGGACGCTCGAGGACCCGCCAGGGCGCCGCTACCTCGGGCAGGGTCGGGGACGCCCCGCCGCCGGCCCGCCAGGGACTGGACGGCACCTCCATCATGCCGCCGAGAAGCCCGTCCTCGGGACGGCGGCGCAGCAGGATTTCTCCCCGACCGTTGACCGCGAACCATGCCGTGCCCCGGCGCAGGGGCAATTTGGCGCGCGGCTGGCGCCTCGGGTAGCCGGCCGGCGCGCCGAGCGCGTAGGCGGCGCATCCGCCCCGCAACGGGCAGGACCCGCATTGGGGCGCGCGCGGGGTACAGATGGTGGCCCCCAGGTCCATCATCGCCTGGGCGTAGTCGCCGGGCCGCAGGCTTGGGCTGAGCCCGCCAGCCAACCGGCGGAGTCGGGCCTTGGCCCCGGGGAGCGGTTCGGCCACCGCATAGAGCCTGGCGACCACCCGCTCGACGTTGCCATCAACAACCAGTTCAGGCCGATCGAAGGCGATGGCCGCGATCGCCGCCGCGCTATACGGCCCGATGCCGGGCAGCTTCACCAGCGCCTCGGAACTGCTCGGAAACACGCCGCCATGGTCGGCCATGAGGAGGCGCGCGCATTTCACCAGGTTGCGCGCCCGGGCGTAGTAGCCGAGCCCCTGCCAGGCCACCAAGATGTCATCCAGCGGCGCCCGGGCCAGCGCCTCGATATCGGGCCAGCGCCGGGTAAAGCTTTGGTAATAGGGAATGACGGCAACCACCGTGGTCTGCTGCAGCATGATTTCGGACAGCCACACGCGGTAGGGATCGGCGCCCTTTCCGGGCGGCGCCCTCCAGGGAAGATCGCGGCGGTTGTTGTCGTACCAAGCCAGCAGCCGCCGGCCGTGGCCAGCGGCTTGGGGACCGGCGGCGGGTCGATCTTTTGGGCCTTCCGTTTCGGTCATCTTCGGTCCATCATGCCGCCATCTCGGGGGCGGCGCCATGGGCGGATGGTGCCACGGCGAGGCGGCAAGGAAAAGGGTGGCCATGGCGGGGCGCGACGAATCCGGACAAGCGGGGCTTCGCATCAAGGCGCGGCGCGGGCTCACCACCGTAGGACAGTGCCTCGACCGCGTCACCACCCCTTCCATGCGGCGGCGCGGCTTCAATGAGGCGGCCATCGTCACCCGTTGGCCGGAGATCGTCGGCCGGCCGCTTTCGGATCATTCACGGCCCTTCCGCATCGTCTTCCCCCGGGGCGCACGCCGGGGCGGCACCCTGCATCTGACCGTCTCCGGCGCCTTCGCGCCCGACTTCGCCCATCTATCGCCGCAGATCATCGACCGCATCAACGGCTATTTCGGTTACGGTGCCGTCGACCGCCTGGAACTGCACCATGGCCGGATCGCGTACAAGGCCCCCGCCGGCGCCAAGGCGCCCGACCACGGGCCGGCCAGGCCTCCCGACGCCGACCTTGTCGCTACCATCGCCAAGGTCGAGGACCAGGACCTGCGCGCCGCCCTCTCGCGTCTCGCCGGCATCCGCGCCTCCAGGAGCGAGGACTGACGCGCCCATAAAAAGCCACTGTTAAGGTGATTACATGCTGGACGGATGTCCGGCTGGAACGCTATATATTGTGGGTGGGAGTTTCATATGCGTAATATGTTGGTGTTTCTCGGCGGGATCGCCGTTGTTGTGGTGGTTGCGGTCGGCCTCTATCAGTGGTTTGGCAGCCCCACCGTAACCGTGCCGCAGCCCCAGGCGACGCAGGCGAGCGCGCCCGCTTCCTCGGGCTTTGAGGCGGCGAAGGTGCGGGCCGACGATTACGTGATCGGCACGCCGGGCGCCCCGGTGACGATGATCGAGTATGCCTCGCTCACCTGCTCCCATTGCCGTGACTTCCATGAAAACATCCTGCCCGCACTTAAATCGGCCTATGTGGACAGCGGCAAGATGAGGCTGGTGTACCGGGACTTCCCCCTCGACGGGGTGGCGCTCAGGGCCTCCATGCTGGCCCGCTGCTCGGGCCGCCAACGCTTCTTCGGCTTCCTCGACATCCTGTTCAAGCGCCAGACGCAATGGGCGCGCAGCGCCGATCCCCTGGCGGCGCTGGCCCGGGTGGCGGCGCTGGGCGGCATGAGCGCCGATGATTTCGCCGCCTGCCTCAAGAATAAGACGATCGAAAATAAGATCCTGGCACAACGCAAAGAGGCCGAGAACGCCTTTGCCGTCAATTCCACTCCCAGTTTCATCATCAACGGCCGGAAGGTCACCGTGGGCACCGCCATCGCCGATTTCAAGGCGATCCTCGACCCCCTCGTGGCCAAGGCCGGGAAGTAAGGCGGGTCCCGCGTGCTGTTCACCAAACTCAGCCTTACAGGTTTCAAGTCCTTCGTCGACGAGACGGAGATGCCGATCGAACCCGGCATGACCGGGATCGTCGGCCCCAACGGCTGCGGCAAGTCCAATCTGGTGGAAGCCTTGCGCTGGGTCATGGGCGAAAATTCCGCGCGCCGCCTGCGCGGCGAGGAAATGGACGACCTCATCTTCGGCGGCACCGTCAATCGGCCGGCCCGGAACATCGCCGAAGTGACCCTCAGCCTCGATAATTCCCAACGCACCGCACCCGCCGCCTTCAACGACGGGGACCAGTTGGAAATCACCCGACGCATCGAACGCGGCGCGGGGTCGCATTACCGCATCAACGGCAAGGACGTCCGCGCCCGCGACGTCCAAATCCTGTTCGCCGACGCAGTCACCGGGTCACGGTCGACCGCCCTGGTGAGCCAGGGCCAGGTGGAAACCCTCATCCAGGCCAAACCTTTTGACCGCCGCGCGCTGTTGGAGGAGGCGGCGGGCATCACCGGGCTCCATTCCCGGCGCCATGAAGCCGAGTTGCGCCTGAGGGCGGCGGAAACCAACCTGGAGCGGCTGGAGGACGTGGTCGCGGCGCTGGAGGCCCAGCTTGCCAATCTCAAGCGCCAGGCGCGTCAAGCGACCCGCTACAAGAATCTCTCCGACCATATCCGTAAGGCCGAGGCGGTGGTCCTCTACCTGCGCTGGGCCAAATCGTCGGCCGCCCAGGCCCTGGCCCACGAGCGGTTTGATTGCGCCACCGAAAAGGTCCAGGAGCTGACCCGCGAGACCGCCACCGCCGCCACCGGGCAGACCGAGGCCGTCGGTAAATTGCCGGAACTGCGCCAGGCCGAAGCCGAAGCGGCCGCCGCACTGCAGCGCCTGGCACTTTCCCGCGACGCGCTCACCCAGGAGGAGGCGCGGGTGACCGCGGCGCTTGAGGGCGCCCGCGAGCGGCTCATCCAGAACGCCGCCGACGCAGAGCGCGAAACCGTGCGCCTGGAAGACGGCAAGGCGGCCATGGTCCGTCTCGAGGCAGAGCGCAGGGAACACCAAGACGCCGCCGAGCAGGAAAATTCCGCCGAGGCCGAGGCCGAGGCCGCGCTCGGCACCGCCAGGGAACAGGCGGCGGCGGCCGAGGAACGCTTGGCGGAACTGGCCGAACGGGTGGCCGGCGCCGAGGCGCGCCGGGCCGAGAACGCCAACCGCATGATCGCGCTCAAGGCCCGCAAGGCCCGCCTGGCCGAGCAGCTGGCGCAAGCCCAGGCCGCCCATGACGCCCTGGTTCCCAGCTCGTCGAACCGCGCCCAGCTGGCGGCCCTCGAGACCGCCATCACCGCGGCACGAAGCGAACTCGAGGGTTCGCGCGAAAAAAGCGCCGCCGCCGATCAAGCGCGCCAGGGGCTGGAAGATGGCGAGCACGCGGCCCGGGACCAGGCGCGTGCGGCCGAGGACGCCGCCGCCAAGCTTGACGCCGAGGCCCATGCCCTGGTGGAGCTTCTCGAGGTCGGCGATTCCCAACTCTGGCCGCCGCTGATCGACGCCGTCACCGTGGAGCCGGGTATGGAGGCCGCGCTCGGCGCCGCGCTCGGCGATGACCTGACCGCGCCGGCGGACGAGGCCGCGCCGGTCCATTGGCGCACCCTGGGCGCGCTCACCGGCGCACCGGACCTGCCCGGCGGCGTATCCCCCCTGTCCGACTTCGTCTCGGCACCGCAAGCGCTCGCCCGCCGGCTCTCCCAGATCGGCGTGGTGGCCGACACCAAGACCGGCGCCCGTCTCGCCGACGATCTCGGGCCGGGCCAGAAGCTGGTGACCCGCGACGGCGTTCTGTGGCGCTGGGACGGCTTCACCATAGCCGACGCCGAGGCTTCGCAATCCGCCCGGCGCCTTTCGCAGCGCAACCGCATGTTGGCGCTGGAAGGTGAACGCACGGAGGCCGAGGCCGCGTTGACCAAGGCGCAGGCCGCCCTCGAGGCGGCGGCGGCCACCACCCGCGACGCGGCCGCCCAAGACCGCGATCTGCGCGCCGCCATGCGCGAGGCCGAAAGCGCGCTCGAAGCCCTGCGCGCCGACCATACCGGCCGGGTCCGGCAAGCCGCGGAAAGCGAATCCAAGGACCAGGCCGTGCGCGAGGCCATGGAGCGGCTGGCCGCCGATATCGCGGAGACCGACCGCGACGCCGCCGAAGTAGGCCGCTCCCAAGCCGCCCTCGCCGACACCGACCAACAGCGCACCCGGATCGAGGTCTTGCGCTTGGAACTGGTCGAGCTTCGCGCCACCCTGGCCGAGCGCCAGCGCGCCTATGACACCCTCGCCCAGGACACCGCCGCCCGCCGCCGGCGCATCGAGGAAATCGGCCAAGAGCTTGCATCGTGGTCCGACCGCGCGGCGACCGCCGACCAACACCTGGGCGAGCTTGCCGCGCGCAAGCTTACCATCGAAGGCGAGATCGCCGGCCTCGCCGATCGGCCCGCCGAGATCGTCGGCGAGCGCATGGGCCTGGCCGACAAGATCGAGGCCGCCGAGGCCAAGCGCGGCCAGGCGGCGGACACCCTGGCGCTCGCCGAGATCGATATGCGCCTGGCCGACGCCGCGCTGCGCGCCGAGGAAACCCGTCTGGCCGCCGCCCGCGAAGACCGGGTGCGCGCCGAAGGGCTGGTGGACCAGGCGCGCCAGACCCTCGATACCCTGCTCGAGCGCATCGAAGAAAGGCTCGAATGCGCGCCCGACGCGCTCGCCGAGATGGGCGCCATCGACGCCCAGGACCCACCCGAAGAAGAGGCCGCCGAACGCCGTTTCGAGCGGCTCGTGCGGGAGAGGGACAACATGGGGCCGGTCAATTTACGCGCCCATCAGGAGGCCGAGGAGCTGGCCCAGCAGATCGCCTCCATGGAGAACGAGCGCGAGGATCTGGTCAAGGCCATCGCCCGCCTGCGCCAGGGCATCAACGAGCTCAACCGTGAAGGGCGCAACCGTTTCGTTGCCGCCTTCGAAGAGGTCAACGCCCATTTCGGCGAACTGTTCACGAAGCTGTTCGGCGGCGGGCGGGCGCATCTGGAACTGACCGAATCCGACGATCCCCTGGAAGCCGGGCTGGAGATCATGGCGAGCCCGCCGGGCAAGCGCCTCCAGGTGCTGTCATTGCTGTCCGGCGGCGAGAAGGCGCTGACCACCATCGCCCTCCTGTTCGCCGTCTTCCTCACCAACCCGGCGCCGATCTGCGTGCTCGACGAGGTCGACGCGCCGCTCGACGACGCCAACGTGGCGCGCTTCTGCGCCCTGGTGGAAGACCTCGCCCGCGAGCGGCGCACCCGTTTCCTACTGGTCACTCACCACCGCATCACCATGGCCCGCATGGACCGCCTGTTCGGCGTCACGATGCCCGAGCGCGGCATCTCCAAGCTGGTTTCGGTCGATCTCCAGGGGGTCTCCCACCTCAAGGCCATCGCTTGAACGAAACCATGAATTATCACGTTATTTCAACTGGTTAACCGATAGGTATTGGGTCTTGACTATGCCTGGGCGCTCTTCTAATGTGCCCGCGCCTTCGCCCCATGTCGGCGGTGGCGGCGGTATTTTTCCCCTTCGGGAGCGATCAGCGGGGACGCTTCTCCCCATTCCCACCTCATGGCTTACGAGAGGACGGAATGACCGAGCGAAACCGAGGGCCTTCGGCCACCAAGCCAGGCGGCGCGAGCCCCCGGCCAGGGGCACCCCTTTCGGACCTGAAGGCCCGTCTCTCTCGGGCGCGGGCGCAAGATGGGGAACGCGCCGGCGGCGGGGCGGAGCCCGGCAACGGTGGCGTCGGCATCGCCATCCGGGTGGGGATCGAACTGACGGCGACACTGGCCGTGGGTGTGGGCATCGGCTGGCTGTTGGACCGCTGGCTCGGGACCGGACCGTGGCTCATGGTGGTGTTTTTCTTCCTTGGGGGCGCCGCCGGAATCTTGAACGTGTACCGGGCGGTCAAGAATATCGGCCTGGCGCCGGGATACCGAGCGCCGGCCGAGGCCGGAGCCGAGGCCGAGAACGAAGAATGCGACGGCGGACCGTGACCGCCAGCGGGGCGGGCGAGACCGCGCGGGCCTGGGGATAAGAAGACTGGGATTCAAAGCGCGTGGCATCGCCCCTTAAACAGTTCGAGATCAAACCCATCGCCCCCATGGAAGTCGGCGGGGTCGATGTCTCCTTCACCAATTCATCGCTGTCCATGGTCGTCGTGATCGCCGCGATCACGCTGTTCTTGGTGCTCGGCATGCGCAAGCGCGCCCTGGTGCCCGGACGATGGCAATCCCTGGCCGAATTGTCCTACGAATTCATCGCCGGCCTGGTGCGCGACAACGTCGGCCACGAGGGGCGCGCCTATTTCCCCTTCATCTTCTCGCTGTTCATGTTCATCCTGTTCGCCAACACCATCGGCCTGATTCCGTACACGTTCACGGTGACCAGCCATATCATCGTCACCTTCGCCCTGGCCGCGGTGGTGTTCCTGGGCGTGACCGTGATCGCCATCGCCAAGCACAGGATGAAGTTCTTCCACTACTTCCTGCCCTCGGGGACGCCGCTCTACATGGCGCCGCTGTTGATCCCCATCGAGATGCTGAGCTACCTGGCGCGCCCGGTGACCCTCAGCCTGCGGCTGTTCGCCAACATGATGGCCGGCCACACCATGCTCAAGGTGTTCGCCGGCTTCGTCATCGCGCTGGGCCTGGCGGGCGTGTTCCCCATGGCGGTTCTGGTCGCGATTTATCTCCTGGAGCTGATCGTCGCCGTGCTGCAGGCCTTCGTGTTCACCATTCTCACCTGTCTCTACCTTCACGACGCCATCCACCTGCATTAGCCGGAGGTTATGGCGGGCATGCCAACCAAGCGAAAAGGAATAAGGAAATGAGTGTAGAAGCCGCCAAATTGATCGGTGCCGGACTCGCCGTGATCGGCCTTGCCGGCGTCGGCATCGGCATCGGCAACGTGTTTTCGGCCTTCATCACCTCGGTCGCGCGCAACCCCGCCGCCCAGGCGACGGTGTTCCCCTTCACCATGTTAGGCTTCGCCCTGGTGGAGGCGATCGCCCTGTTCGCGCTGTTGATCGCCTTCCTGATCCTGTTCGGCTAGGCCGGATCGGGACCGCGAGGACACCGGGATTAGGCGCCCGCCCATGCCGCAGCTTGACGTCGCCAGCTACCTGCCCCAGCTGGTCTGGCTGGCCATAACCTTCGTCGCCCTCTACCTGCTGATGGCGAAGCTGGCCCTGCCGCGCATCGCCGACGTGCTGGAAGAGCGCTCCAAGCGGCGCCAGGACGACCTCGCCCGGGCGGAAACATTGCAGGGCGAGGCGGAAGCCGCCGCCGCGGCCTACGATCTCGTCCTCACCGAGGCCCGCGACGCCGCCCACGCGCGGCTGGTCCGATCGAGTGAGGCCGCCAAGGTTAGCGCCGAGGACGCCATTCACGCGCTCGACCAAAGGCTCGCCGGCGAAATCGAGGCCGCCGAGGCGACCATCGCAGCGGCCCGCGATGCCGCCCTCACCGAGGCCGCCACCATCGCCGCCGAGGCGGCGCGCCTCGCCACCGAGAAGATCGCCGGCATCGAAGTCGATGCCCGGGCGGCGGCGGCCGCGGCCCTTGCCGTCACCAAGGCCGGGGCATGATCGGCCAAGCGCTCGCCGCGACCACCGCTGGCGCCGAGCGCGTGGCATTCTGGCAGGAACCCGAAATCTGGCTGCTGGTGGCCTTCGCCATTTTCGTCGGCCTGATGGCGCGGCCGCTCTGGACGCGGATAACCGGCGGGCTCGACGATCGGGCGACGCGCATCCGCGCCCAACTGGACGAGGCCCGCCAGCTTCGCGAGGAGGCCCAGGCGGCGCTCGCCAACTACCAGCGCAAGCAGCGCGACGCCGTCAAGGAGGCCGAGGAAATCCTGCGCCGTGCCGAGGAAGAGGCCAAGCGCCTGACGGCCGACGCCGAGGCGGCACTCGAGGTGACGCTCGATCGCCGCGAGGCCTTGGCGCGCGAGCGGATCGCCCAATCGCAAGCGCGCGCCGTCGAGGAGGTCAAGGACCAGGCCATCGAGGTGGCGCTGGCCGCCACCAAGGCGCTGATCATCGAACACATGGACGCGGCCAAGGGCGAGCAATTGATTGAGAACGCCGTCAAGGACCTGCCCGGCAAGTTGCGGTAGAGCCGTCTGCCAATCCGCGCGCGACCCCCGGGGCTTTTTGGTGGAAAGTGCGCGATCCGCCGGGATCGGCTGGCCGTTCCCTACTCCGCCCCTTCCTTAGGCGCCCCATGGGCGCGCCAGCGCAGCACCGGGTGGCGCGCGGCCCGGGTCTCATCGAGCCTGCGCCTCGGCGCATAATGGGGCGCGGTCTTGATCCGCTCGGCCCCGCCCGCTTCCAAACGCGCCATCAGCCCCTTGACGGCGTCGATGAAACGGTCGAGCTCGGCCTTGGGCTCGGTCTCGGTCGGCTCCAGCAGCATGGCGCCCGGCACCACCAGGGGGAAATAGATGGTGGTCGGGTGGAAGCCCTCGTCGATCAGCGCCTTGGCGAAATCCAGCGTGGTGATTCCGAAGGCGCGAAAGGCCTCGTCGTCGAACAGGCATTCGTGCATGCAATACCCGGGATAGGCCGGGCTGAGCGTGTCTTTGAGCGCCGCCAGCATGTAATTGGCCGCCAGCACCGCGTCCTCGGCCGCCTGGGCGAGCCCGTCGCCGCCCAGCGACAGCATGTAGGTGTAAGCGCGCACGAACATGCCCATCTGGCCGTGAAAGGCCTTGAGCCGGCCGATGGCGGCGCCGGCCGGGCCGGCGGCGGATTCCTGGAGCGCAAAACCGTCCTTGCCGTGCACCAGCCAGGGCACCGGCGCGAAGGGCGCCAAGGCTTCGGCCAGGGCCACCGGCCCCGATCCCGGGCCGCCGCCGCCATGGGGCGTGGAGAAGGTCTTGTGCAGGTTGAAATGCATGGCGTCGATGCCGAGGTCGGCGGGCCGCACCTTTCCCATGATGGCGTTGAAATTGGCGCCGTCGCAATAGACATAGGCGCCCACGTCGTGGACCGCCCGGGCGATCTCGAGGATGTCGTTTTCGAACAGCCCGCAGGTATTGGGGTTGGTGATCATGATGGCGGCTAGGTCGGGCGCGAGCTTGGCTTTCATCTCCGCGAGATCGACCCGGCCGCGCGCATCGCCGGGGATCGTGTCCACGGTGTAGCCGCAGGTCGCCGCCGTCGCCGGATTGGTGCCGTGGGCCGATTCCGGGACCAGCACGCGGCGGCGCCCCTCGCCCGCCGCGTCGTGGGCGGCGCGGATCACCATCATGCCGCAGAGCTCGCCCTGGGCGCCGGCGGCAGGCGATAGCGCCACCGCCGGCATGCCGGTGAGTTCCTTGAGCCAATGGGCCAGCCCATCCATCAGCTCCAGCGCGCCCTGGACGGTGGACCAAGGCTGCAAGGGATGGAGGTCGGCGAAACCGGGCAGCCTAGCGGTCCGCTCATTGAGCCGCGGATTGTGCTTCATGGTGCACGAGCCCAACGGGAAGAAGCCCGAATCGATGGCGTAATTCTTGGCCGACAGGCGCGTGAAGTGGCGCACCACCTGGGGCTCGGAGACGCCGGGAAGGCCGATGGCGCCGTCCCGGGCGAGGCCGCCCAGGCGCTCCTCGAACGCCTCGGGCTCGGTCAGATCGACGCCGGAAAGCGAAGGGTCGCCCTGTTCGAAGAGAAGGGGCTCGTCGATCTCCAGCGCCCGGTTGCCCGAGACCGTCCCGGTGAAGGCGTCCGGCCCGGCGCCACCAGCATCGGCCGGCGGCGTGCCGCCGCTCGCCCGCCGCGGTCGCCGGCTCATGACAGCGCCCGGGCCAGCGCGCCCACCAGGGCATCGGCATCGGTTTCATCGTTGGCCTCGGTCACCGCAGTGATCAGGAGGTTGTCCAGCGCCTCGATGCCCGGCCACAGGCGGGAGGCCGGCACGCCCGGGAAAATGCCCTCATGGGCGAGGGCCTCGACCAAGGGGGCGGCGGGGACCGGAAGGCGCAAGGTGAATTCGTTGAAGAAGGCCGCGTTCAGGAGCTCGACCCCCTCAAGCGCCACGAGGCGGTCGGCCAGGGCGCAGGCGCGGGCATGGTTGATGCGCGCCAGGCGCTTGAGGCCGTGTTCGCCCAGCAGCGCCAGATGGATGGTGAAGGCGAGCGCGCAAAGGCCCGAGTTGGTGCAGATGTTCGAGGTCGCCTTCTCGCGGCGGATGTGCTGTTCGCGGGTCGCCAGGGTCAGCACGTAGCCCCGGCGCCCCTCGGAATCCACGGTCTCCCCGACGATGCGCCCGGGCATCTGGCGCACCAGGCTCTCCCGGGTCGCCAACAGGCCGAGATAAGGCCCGCCGAAATTGAGCCCGTTGCCGATGGCCTGGCCCTCGCCGGCGACGATATCCGCGCCCATGGCGCCGGGCGCCGTCACCAGGCCGAGCGAGACCGGCTCGGCGACGCAGACTATGAGAAGCGCGCCCGCCTCGTGGCAACGCTTGGCCAACGGGGCGAGATCGCGCAGATGGCCAAAGGCGCAAGGGTTCTGGACGACCACGGCCGCGGTCTCGCCATCGATGCGGGCGGCAAGGTCTTCGGCGCCTTCGGCGTCGGCGGGCGCGGTATCGAGCTCGGCGTCGGACCAGCGCGCCATGGTGGCGATACAATCGCGCCAATGGGGATGCAGCCCGCCGGCCAGCACCACGCCGCGCCGCCGCGTCACCCGCCGCGCCATCTCCACCGCCTCGGCGGCGGCCGATGCCCCGTCATAGAGCGAGGCATTGGCGATCTCCATGCCGGTCAACAGCGTCACCTGGGTCTGGAACTCGAACAGGACCTGCAGGGTGCCCTGGCTGATCTCCGGCTGGTAGGGCGTGTAGGAGGTGAGGAATTCGCCCCGCTGGATCAGGTGATCCACCGCCGCCGGCACGTGGTGGCGGTAGGCGCCGGCGCCGAGGAACGAGACCGCTTGGCCGGCCGCCAGGTTCTTCGCGGCAAGCGCCTCAAGCGCCCGGTTGACCTCGATCTCGCCCGCATGATCGGGCAGATCCAAAGGCGCGGTCAGGCGAGCCGATGCGGGCACGTCGGCGAACAGGGCGTCGACGCTTGGGGCCCCGATGACGTCCAGCATCTGGGCCCGGTCGCCATCGGTCAGCGGCAGGTAGCGCATCACTCCAAGCCTTCGACATAGGCGCGGTAGGCATCCCCGTCCATCAGGGCGGCGACGGCGTCCCCATCGACACCGCTGAGGCGCACGAACCAGGCCGCGCCCTCGGCGTCTTGGTTGATCTTCTCCGGCGCGTCGGCGAGGGCGGCGTTGACCTCGACGATCTCACCGGCGACCGGGGCGTAGACCTCGCTCGCCGCCTTGACCGATTCAACCACCGCCATGTCGTCGCCCGGCGCGACCTTGCGGCCGGTTTCCGGCAGTTCCACATAGACCACGTCGCCCAATTGCTCCTGGGCGTACTGGCTGATGCCGACGGTGGCGATGTCGCCGTCCATCCGGACCCACTCGTGTTCTTCGGTGTAGCGCAATTCCGCCATTGGCTTTTCCTTCTATGGCTTGCCCCTGAAATAGCGATGTTCGACGAAAGGCAGTCGCTGGACCCGCGCCGGCAGCTCGCGCCCGCGGACCTTCAAGACGATCTCGGTGCCGGGCGCGGCGAAAGCGGAGACCACGTAGCCCATGGCCACCGGTCCGCCGACGGTGGGCCCGAAACCGCCCGAGGTGATGGCGCCGATGGGCCGGCCGCCTGGTGCCAGGATCTCCGTTCCATCACGCGCCGGCGCGCGGCCCAAGGGCCGGATGCCGACCCGCTTGCGCGCTGCGCCTTGGGCGAGCTCGGCGCAAATGCGCGCCGCGCCCGGAAAGCCGCCATCGGCGCGCCGGCGCTTGGCGATGGCCCAGGCCAAACCCGCCTCCACCGGGCTGGTGTCCTCGTCGATATCGTGGCCGTAAAGGCAGAGTCCGGCTTCGAGCCTCAGGGTATCGCGCGCACCCAAACCCGCGGGCGCCACCTCGGCCTCGGCCAGAAGGGTCCGGGCCAGGGCGGTAGCTAAGCCGTCCTCCACGGCGATTTCGAACCCGTCCTCGCCGGTATAGCCCGAACGCGTGACCAGGCAATCGGCGCCGCCGATCGTCACACGGACCGCGGACATAAACCGCATGCCGGCGGTCGCCGGCGCGAAGCGGGCGAGAACCTCCGCCGCCAAGGGCCCCTGGAGGGCCAGAAGGGCCTGCCCGTCCTCGGCCTCGAAAGCCGTACCAGGGCCCAGCCGGGCGGAAATATGGGCGCCGTCTATGGCCTTGCGGGATGCGTTCATGACCAGCGCCAAACCGTCATCCAGCGCCGTGACCATGATGTCGTCGAGGATGCCGCCGGCCTCGGTGGTCAGAACAGTGTAGCGCATGCGCCCCGCCTCGAGCCCCCGGATGTCGCCCGGCACCAGGGCCTCTAGGGCACCGGCGGCATCGCCACCGCGGATCCGCGCCTGGCCCATATGGGAGACGTCGAAGAGCGCGGCGGCAGCCCGCGCATGGGTGTGTTCCCTGATGATGCCCATTGGGTATTGCACCGGCATGTCATAGCCCGCGAACGGCACCATCTTCGCGCCCAGCTCTAAGTGCAAGCCGTGAAGCGCAGTCCGGGCAAGGGGCGCACCGGCGCCGGCCATCGGACGATCTGGGACGGGTTTGGGCACTCGGGTCCTCCCGCGAAATAGGGGGGCGTCAACCGCGCCCCGGCACTTTTCCTCACCGATCAGTAGGGGTCGCCCGGAACGCGGCCACCGCTACCGCGCTGGGGCGGCGGGTAATCGTCCTCGGTCGGCCGGGAAACTACCGGCGGAGAGATGGGAATGTCCCGCAAGTCCCCCGGCAACTTGGTCTTCCCGCGATCACGGTTGAATTTGAGCTGCCCCGGCGTCAGCTGCAGGCCGGCGATGATCCGATAGTCGGCGCCACGGCCACCGGGGCCAAGGGGAATTCTCTGGACCAGGTTGTCGGTGAGCCCGCCGACATCCACATTGACCGGGAAGGTCAAGGTCACCTGGAAGACCCGCTTGGCGACGATCTTCCGGCCGGGACCCATGATCGCCACGAAGTATGTGGCCGGGGCCTTGCGCGACCTGTCCGCCGGGCCGCGCCGGGCGGCAATGGTCACCGCCATGTCCACCTTGACCTCGTCCTTGGCCGTGCTGCACTTGGCCGAAACGCCGACCAGGCGGACTTCGTTGACCATCGCCGAAAGGTCGGTGCCGCCGCCGGGCGCGAACGTCACCGCCCGCTTGGCGTCCTTGAGGACCGAGATTCGAGGGCAAGGGGGCTGGCGCTTTTTCTTGAGCAAGCCGCACGCGCCAAGCACCAGCACCGCGGCAAGGAGAACGGCGAAGGATTTAAAGACCGGCATTGGACCCCTCGATTTACGGCGCATCGCTGGTGCGTTGACATCCCGGGAGATAAAGACCCATGGCTTCCCCACCCTTGATGGGCCTCGGGCGGAATTCGGTCCCCTCATGGGAATATTCGCAGATGCGCCTGCGGGCAATCTTTGGCTCGGCCATTGCGCCCTTCCTTTGCGGGAGCCGGGTGCCTATGTTTAGCTTGCGGCGTCCCAAGGGGCAGGATACCAGTCCCCATGGGGGGCGGACAATAGACCCATTGCCGTCACCGGGGAAAATCAAAGTCGGGAAGCGGAACCAGGCAAGATGCCCGATAAGGCCCAGAGGAGCGACAAACCGGAGCTGAGGGTGCTGCTCGCCGGCCCTAGGGGGTTCTGTGCCGGCGTGGTGCGCGCCATCGAGGTGGTGGAAGCGGCCCTTAAGCACGGCCCGGGCCCGGTCTACGTGCGCCACGAGATCGTCCATAACCGCCACGTGGTGGAGGCGCTCGAGGCCAAGGGCGCGGTGTTCGTCGAGCAGGTGGCCGACATCCCCGATGGCGCCGTCGCCATTTTCTCCGCCCACGGGGTCGCCAAGTCGGTGACCGACGAGGCGGCCGGGCGCGGCCTGGAAACCTTCGACGCCACCTGCCCCTTGGTGAGCAAGGTGCACCAGGAGACCCAGAACCATCATCGCGCGGGCCGCCATGTGTTGCTGATCGGCCATGGCGGTCACCCCGAGGTGATCGGAACCATGGGCCAGGTGCCCGACGGCGCCGTCACCTTGGTGGAGGACTGCGCCCAGGCCGAGCGCGTCGAGGTCCCGGACCCGGATTTGCTCGCCTATACCACCCAGACGACGCTTTCGGTCGGCGACACGGCGGCGATCGTCGAAATCCTCGTCCGCCGCTTCCCATCGATCCGGGGGCCCAACAAGGCCGATATCTGCTATGCCACCACCAACCGCCAGGAGGCGGTGCAGGCTCTCGCCCCCGAGGTCGACGCTTTGATCGTGGTGGGGGCCGCCAATTCGTCCAATTCCAGGCGGCTGGTGGAAGTGGCGCGGGTGGCGGGCTGCGAAAAGGCGTTTTTAGTGGCCGACTCAGGGGATATCGACTGGCCGGCATTGGACGGCGTGGCGACCCTCGGCCTCACCGCCGGGGCCTCGGCCCCGGAAGTCCTCGTCCAAGGGCTCCTCGAGGCGCTATCGGCGCGCTTCCGGACCCATGTGGAGGAGGTGAGTGTCCGGGAAGAAGACGTGCGTTTTTCCATTCCCAAGGCGCTCATGGGCTGAAGGCAAGGGGTCCGCGACCGCTTCACCATGGCCGTCTATACCGAAATCAACGACGAAGAGCTCGAGGACTTCCTGGCCGACTACGACATCGGGGGGGTGTTGTCCTACAAGGGCATCGCCGAGGGGGTGGAAAACTCCAACTACCTTCTGCAGACCGACAAGGGTAGCTTCATCCTGACCCTGTACGAAAAGCGCACCAAGGCCGAAGACCTGCCGTTTTTCCTGGCCCTGATGGATCATCTGGCCGCCGCCGGGTTCGCCTGCCCGACGCCGATCCATGGCCGGGACGGGGTCGCCTTGCGCGCCGTCGCAGGAAGGCCCGCCGCCATCGTCAGTTTCCTTAACGGAATCTGGCCGAGGCGCATCCAACCCCATCACACCGCCGGCCTCGGCCAAGCCGTGGCGCGCATGCACCGGGCCGGGGATTCCTTTGCCCAAACCCGGCCCAACGACCTGGGCCTGGCCCAATGGCGGCCGCTCTACGACCAAGTGGCGGGGCGTGCCGATGAAATCGCCGCCGGCCTAACCGCGGAGATCGGCGCCGAGTTGGACGCGCTCGAGGCCAATTGGCCCGAGGGCCTGCCCACCGGGATCATCCACGCGGACCTGTTTCCCGACAACGTCTTTTTCATCGGCGGCGAATTTTCCGGCATCATCGATTTCTATTTCGCCTGTACCGATGCCTATGCCTATGAGCTGGCGATCTGCCTCAACGCCTGGTGTTTCGAAGCCGACAACTCTTTCAACATCACCAAGGCGCGGCAGATGCTGGCGGGCTACCAGAAAGTGCGCCAACTGGAGTCTGGCGAACTGGCGGCGATCACCTGGCTGGCGCGCGGGGCGGCCATGCGCTTCCTGCTGACCCGGCTCTATGACTGGTTCAACCATCCCGCCGGCGCGTTGGTCGCCCGCAAGGACCCCCGGGAATATCTCGCCAAGCTGCGCTTCCATCAGGGGCTTAGCGGCCCCGGCGCCTACGGTCTCGATCATTGAGGCGGCCGGTGAATTCCAACGACGGCATCATCGATATTTTCACCGACGGGGCGTGTTCGGGGAATCCGGGCCCCGGCGGCTGGGGCGTGATCCTGCGCTGGCGCGGCACCGAAAAGGAACTGTCGGGCGGCGCGCCCGAGACCACCAACAACCGCATGGAGCTGATGGCCGCGATTGCCGGCCTGGAAAGCCTCACCCGGCCGGTCAAGGCCCGGGTCCATACCGACAGCCGCTACGTCAAGGACGGGATCACCCTCTGGATCGCCAAGTGGAAACAAAACGGCTGGAAGACCGCCGCGAAAAAGCCCGTCAAGAACGCCGATCTGTGGCAGCGGCTGGAGTTGGCCGCAGGCGCCCATGACGTGGAATGGCACTGGATCCGGGGCCACACCGGGCATCCGGAGAACGAGCGCGCCGATGCCCTGGCGCGCGGCGCCATCCCGGGGTAAACCGCCCCCCGGCGCGCACCTAAAGTGCTGCGAGGATGGTTTCCGCGCTGGAGGCCTCGAACTGGCCGGACTCTTCGACGTTGAGCAGCGTCACGGTGCCGTCTTCCACGACCATGGCGTAGCGCTGGGAACGGTTCCCGAGGCCGCGTTCCACCAGGTCGAGGTCGAGGCCGAGCGCCTGGGTCAACTTGGCCGAACCGTCGGCCAACATGGTGACCTTGCCCGCCGCCCCCTGGTCGGCGCCCCAAGCATCCATGACGAAAGCGTCGTTCACCGCTAGGCAGGCGATCTCATCGACGCCCTTGGCCAAAATAGCATCGGCGTTGGCGATGAAGCCGGGCAGGTGTTTTAAGGAACAGGTGGGCGTAAAGGCGCCGGGCACGGCGAACAGCACCACCTTGCGCCCGGCGAAAAACTCGTCGGTGGAAACCTGGTCGATTCCGTCGGCGGTCTTGTGCTGAATGGTCACCGAAGGAACTTTGTCACCTACACCTATGGTCATTGCTCGTCTCCCGTTTTGCGCCCGCGCCGACTCGTTGATAAGAGAGGCACCTTGAACATTGGCCGCATCTTCGGGCAAAGAGGCGGCAAAATCCAGCGCAGGTTATGTAGGGTTATTGGCCGCGTGCGAGACCCGGCGCCCGGGCGGCTTCCAGGGCCGCCAACACCTCGCCCTTGGTGAGCAGTTCGCCCAAGACGATGCCCGCCGGCGCCGCCGGTCCATAGACGGCGTTGAACGGGATGCCGAAGCGTCCGAAGCTCCTAAGATAGGCGGAGATCTTGGCATCGGGCCGGGTCCAGTCGGCCCGCATGGCGACCACCCCGGCGCCGCGAAGGCGGGCGGCAACGGCGCCCCGGTCGATCACCAGCGCCTTGTTGGCCGCACAGGTGAGGCACCAATCCGCCGTCACGTCGACGAACACCACGCGGCCCTCGGCCACGTGGTTGAGAATCTTGACCTTGTCGAACGGCTGCCAGGTGATGCCCGCATCCTCCATGGCCCGCGCCGCGGCTCTGGGCGCGGGCGCCCCGGTCAACGCCGGCACCGCCAAAAGTGCTGCCAAGCAGGCGGCCGCCAGGCCCATAGCCGCGGGTTTGAGGCGGGGGGCGGCGCGGCGCAGGATCAAGGCGGCGAATAGGCCGGTAAGCAGCGCCCCTGCCGCCGCCATGGCCGCCGTGCCAGCGACCACCCAAAGCACCGATACCAGCCACCCCGCGGTCAGCAACAAGACGCCCCCCAATACCCGGCGCAGCACCACCATCCAGGCGCCGGGCCGGGGCAGGCCGGTGGCCATGGCCGGCCAGGCCGCCACCGCGAGATAGGGTGCCGCCAGGCCCAGGCCCAGCATGGCGAAGACCACGAGGATTTCTCCCGGCCCACGGCTGAGGGCGAAGCCCATGGCGGTGCCCAGGAACGGCGCCGAGCAAGGGGTCGCCAGCAGGGTCGCGAAAGCGCCGGTGGCGAAGGCCCCGCCGATGGAATTGCCGGCGCCGGCGCGGGCCGCCTGGTTGGCGAAGCCGGGCAAGGGAATCTCGAACAGGCCGAACAGGTTGGCGGCGAACAGCACCACGATCGCGGCCATGGCGATCAGGAACAGCGGCGCCTGGAACTGGATGCCCCAACCGACGGAAGCGCCCGCCGATTTGAGGGCGATGGCGCCCCCCGCCAAGACCAGGAAGGAAAACACGATCCCCGCGGCGGTGGCGAGGAAGCCACGGCGGACCGCCGCCGCCTCGGCCCCGCCATGCCCCACCACCGAGAGCACCTTGATGGACAAAACCGGCAGCACGCAGGGCATCAGGTTGAGGATCAAGCCGCCGAGAAAGGCCAGGCCCAGAATCACCACCAACCCCAGGCCCGGCCCAACGCCGGGCCCGATTCCCGACACCCGCACCACCTGTTCCAGGGCGCGTGCGCCATCGGCGAGGGTCAAGGTGAGCAGCGGATTATCCGGCGGCACCGCGCCCTTGCCGGCGAGGCCCACGGCGATCCGAAACAACGCCACCCGCTTGTCCCCGGACAGTTCCAGGCGCGCCGGCCCGAAGCGCAGCACCCGCGGCCCCTCGACCAGAAGGTCGGGCGCCCCGAAGCCGTCTCGCGACCGGGCCAATACTTCAAGGGTGAGCCCGCCCGGGGCCTTTTCGAACCGCGCCTGGGCGACCGAGACCGGCGCGCCGGCCACCGCGTCCCCCGAAATCCGGGGTGGCACCCGCCGGGCGTAGCGTTCGATGACGGCGGCATGGCGCGGGGAGGCGGTGCCTTTACCGGGCGGGAGATCGAGGACCAATCGCGCCTCATAGGGGATACAGATCTTTTCACAGGTGAGGTAGGTGACACGGGCACGCAGGGCCAGCGCCCGGCCCGGCGTCTTGAGTCGGATATCGAGGGGCAGCACCACCTCGTTGCCGTAGACCATGGTGGTGAGCCCGAAGATGGTGAAGCGCTCGGGCAGGGGCCAGCGAATGGCGGCACTTTCGAGATTGCGCGAGCCCTTCCAGTCGACCGCCGGTGGCACGCCCGCGTCCCCCGGAGAGCGCCAATAGATCTTCCAACCGGGCTTGAGCCGGAAATGCAGGCCGAGACGGACGGTGTCAGCCTTTCCGGCCCCGCTTGCCGGGCTGATCAGCCGGACCGCCGATTGGTCGGTCCGGGCCCAGGGGGAGGCCGCCGCGGACGCCGCTTGAATTCCGCCCAACAGCGCCCAGACGGCACCCAGGACGGCCAAACCCGCGGCCCAAGGAGACCCCTGGTAGATTTTATACCGGCCAACCGGACTTTTCGAAAACATCATCATTTCAATAGTTTAAGTAAAACCTCATGGCCCTCGCCCCGGCGCACCCCTGTTTTAGCCCAACCGGGGTTTACCATCCATCAATTACCATCACCTTATTGTTATGGCGAATTCACTTGCTTCTTTCTCAAAGGCCAAGAGAATAGTCGCATGGTTGAACACGCCAGTTCATCGGTCGAGGATGGCTACCTGACCGGGCAATTTCTTATCGCCATGCCGCAGATGGCCGATCCCCGGTTCGCCCAGACGGTGATCTATTTGTGCGCCCATACCGCCGACGGCGCCATGGGCCTGGTCATCAACCGCGAAATCGACAGCATCACCTTTCCCGGCCTCTTGAAGCAGCTGGAGATCGAGGTGGCCGATGCCGACGACCAGATCAGGATCATGTTCGGCGGGCCGGTGGAAATGGGCCGCGGTTTCGTTCTTCATTCCCAGGACTACCTCCAGGACTCCACCCTGCTCATCGGCGAGCGGGTGGGCCTGACCGCGACCATGGAGATTCTCAAGGACATGGCCACGGGGGCGGGGCCGAAGCGGTACCTTCTGGCGCTCGGTTATTCGGGTTGGGCGCCGGGTCAACTGGACCATGAGATTCAGGCCAATGGCTGGCTCAACGCGCCGGCCGACGAGAACCTTATTTTCGGCGACGATGCCGGCTCCAAATGGGACCGGGCGCTGGGCATCCTCGGCATCAGCGCGGCGCTCCTGTCGGGCGATGCCGGACACGCCTGAGGGCGCGCCAATCCCTTGATTTAAAGAACCGTCACCGGAGCGCGCGCACCGTGGCATCGGGCGTCTCGGCGCCGGCCTGGCGGTGCCCCGGGCGTTTCTTCGCCTCCTCGGCGAGAAGGGCGAACAATACGTGATCCTCCCAGGCGCCGTTGATGCGCAAGTACTTGGGCGCGAATCCTTCCTCGCGGAAGCCGCATTTGCAGAGCACCCTCCGGCTCGCCTCATTGCGGGGCAGGCAGGCGGCTTGCAGCCGATGCAGGCCCAAGCGCTCGAAGGCGTAATCGATGACGCAGCCGAGCCCTTCGGTCATGATCCCCTGGCGGGCAAAGGGCGCCCCGACCCAATAGCCGAGCGTCCCGGTCTGGGCAACGCCGCGCCGCACGTTGGTGAGGGTCACCCCACCGCGTAACGCCTCCTCGGCGCGGGAAAAAACGAGAAAGGCATAACCCGTCCCGGACTGCCATTCCTCGGCGTAATGGCGCAGGCGACGGCGATAGGAATGGCGGGTCAGGCTATCGACGGGCCAGCTGGGCTCCCAGGGCACCAGGAAGACGCGGGAGCGCTCCCTGAGATCGGCCCAGGCCCGCCAATCGTTGTCCTGGGGTGGGCGGATATAGACGTTCCGCCCGTCGATCCGTTCCTCGGCGGGAAGCCTTTGTGATGATTTGAAGAGGTCCAACATCCCCTACTCCGCCGCGTTGGTCCAGTCGGCCAGCCGATCCACCGGCCCTACCGGTCCGAGGGCGGCAAGGGTCGGCGCACCGCCGAACACCCGGCTGGCCAGGCGGCCGATGGCGGCGGCGTCCACCGCGTCGATGCGCTCCACGATCTCCTCTACCGGTATCGGCCGCCCGAAAATGAGCAGGTGCTGGCCCAGGCGCTCGGCGCGCGCGCTGGTATTCTCCATGGCCATCAGCAGCCCCGCCTTGAGCTGCGCCTTGACCCGGGCGATTTCCTCCGAACTCACGGTGTCGCCGATGGTGGAAAGTTGGTCCATGACCACGGGCATCAGTTCCCCCACCTCTTTCTCGCCGGTCCCCGCATAGAGCCCGAACAGGCCGCCGTCCTGGTAAGCGGTGTTGAAGGTATAGATGGAATAGACCAGGCCCCGCCTTTCCCGCACCTCCTGGAACAGACGCGACGACATGCCGCCGCCCAGCACCGAGGACAGCACGCTCATGGTGTAGAAATCGGGGTCTCCGTAGGCCAGCCCGTCGAAGCCCAGCACCAGGTGGAGTTGCTCTAGCTCGCGTTGTTCGGCGTGATGGCCGCCCCGGTAGGTGGCCTCCTCGGGCTCGGCCACGCCCGGCGCCGCCATGGCGCCGAAGTAATCCTCGGCGAGGCGCAAAATCGCTGCGTGGTCGACCTTGCCCGAGGCCGCAAGAACCATGCGATCCGCGCCGTAGCAACGCTCCATGTAGCCGTCGAGCGCCGCCCGGTCCAGCGCCCGGACGTTATCACTGGTGCCCAGGATCGACCGGCCGATGGCCTGGTCCGGATAGGCCGTCTCCTGGAACTGGTCGAAGACGAGATCGTCGGGGGTGTCGGTGCACTGGCCGATCTCCTGGAGGATCACCGCCCGTTCGCGCTCCAACTCCTCGGCCTCGAAGGTGGAGTTCTGGAGGATATCGGCGAGGATGTCGACCGCCAGGCCAACGTCTCCGGCGAGCACCCGCAGGTAATAGGCGGTGTTCTCGCGCGAGGTATAGGCGTTGATCTGCCCGCCCACGGATTCCACCTGGTTGACGATATCCTCGGCGCTGCGCCGCGCCGTGCCCTTGAAGGCCATGTGTTCGAGCATGTGCGAGACGCCGTTGAGTTCCGGCGACTCGTGGCGCGCGCCGATGCCGACCCAGACGCCGATGGCCACCGTTTCCACATGGTCCATGCGGTCGGTGGCGACGGCGAAACCGTTGCTCAATCTGGACACCTCGACGCTCATGCCACCTCCTTTTCGGCCAGGCGGTCGCGTACGAAACCCTGGACCGCCGCCAGGTCGTTGGCGAGCACGTCGAAGCGCTCGGTGCGCTCCATCAGGTCGGCCATATGAGCGGGCAAGGGCGGCCTGATCCCGGTGGCCTGCTCCACGGCATCGGGAAACTTCGCCGGGTGCGCGGTGGCCAGCGAGACCATGGGCAC
>Ga0114947_10000106_pt1 | contig 23043 bp, 21 predicted proteins | sample CR02metaG_FD_99656 | JGI IMG/M metagenome (GOLD analysis project Ga0114947, IMG submission 99656) | Deep subsurface microbial communities from Mariana Trench to uncover new lineages of life (NeLLi) - CR02 metaG | ecosystem: Environmental > Aquatic > Marine > Ocean trench > Sediment ...
CGGGGTCCCGTGCAGAAGCTCCACCTGTTGCAGGCGGTAGATCCCCTCGCCGGCAAAAATGGTGGCCAGGACATAGAGCAGCCCACTGGTGAATCCAAAAAAGTAGCGTAAGGGGATCCGTTAGGGAGTCCCCCGCGCAAAAACGCCAAGGTGGATCTTCTCTCTTCTTCACTTTCGTTTTTCCCAGCGCGCAACCGTTCCAGCAGCTCCCCATCCGTTAGGGATGCGAGGGTTTTCAAATCCCCCAGTTCCTTTTGACTCCTGCGGCGCCAAAGGATTTCTCCCTGCATGATTTCCGTTGGGGTAAAGCGCAGGGTGAAAAGGTAAAAGGCAAGATACCACCGGTCTTGTTCACTGAAGGCGTCAAATGAAGCCATGGCCGTCCCAGGAATGCCAAAAGAGAGGACATTGAAGGCCTTGAAAGGTGAGAGCGCCGCCATTACCGAGGGATCGCGAAAGTTTGATGGTGGAGGCTTCAACTCCTTCGCCCTGGTCGTATTGGCCCTTCCATCCACGCCGTGGCATTCAGCGCAGTTTTCCTTGTAGAGCTTCTTGGCCCTCTTGAGTAAGGGCGGTTTCAATGGGAACGTTGCCACTTGGTATAGAGAGACGGTAGCGCTCTTGATCTCTCTGGTAAGGCCAGCCACATCCGTGGGGTCTGCTTTGTTTTGTACGAACCCCCGGAGGTCCCGAAGCTTTTGTTGAATCCGGCCAAAGGCTTGTGGGTCTGCGGGTGGAGGGAGCGCAGCAAAGAGGGACAGGGCATCCGCACTAAAGGACTGCATCTCTTTATATTCCCGTGCATTGATGACCTTCCCACCTTGAACGGCAGCAGCGTAATCACCGCCAATGTAATCTACTATGAGGAGGAACCGCCGAGTCTCATCGGCCCAGGCGGGATGGGCCACCAGGAGGAGCATCAGGACCAAGGAGCAAAGAAACGGTTTCATTGATTGGCCTCGATCCTCAGCAGCAGATCTACAGCTGATTCATTTACGGGGAGGTGACAACAGGAGCCGAACTGTCCATCCTTACACGATCCGTCCGGGCGGAGAACTCACGAGTGGTTCCAGCCACGAGCAACATCACCGGAAGGATACCAGCCGCCACAATGGTCAGGGCTGGGAGGGCCGCAGCCTCCCAGAAAGATTCGGATGTCAACTGCCACACGCGGACCGCCAGGGTATCATAACCAAACGGCCTTAGCAGGAGAGTGGCCGGCATCTCTTTCATCACATCCACGAAAACCAAAACGGCACCGGCGCTGAGACCTCCCCTGATGAGAGGCAAGTGAATGCGCCAGAGCACCCCCCCCTTACCCACCCCAAGGGAACGCCCTGCCATGTCCATGTTCGGTGTGACCTTGACTAGGCTTGCCTCTACGGTATGTAAACTCACCGCGAGAAATCGAACCAGATAGGCAAAGACCAAAGCTACCATAGAGCCCGTGAGGAGAAGACCGCTCGAGATCCCCCAAGTCGAGCGTAAAAACTCATCCAGCGTATGATCCAGGAAGGCCAAGGGCACCAACACACCCACTGCGATCACTGATCCGGGTAGGGCATAACCCATGCTAGCGACTCGCGCAAAAGCGGGAATAATCCAATGGCGGCTAAGCCGCAGGCCATAGGCAATCACCACTGCAGCCACCACCGCTATAATGGCCGTCACCCCACCCAACATAAGCGTATTGAATAGTAATTCACGATAGCTAACATCGTATTCCGCGCTTCCCACGACCCACACCAACAACTGGAAGACGGGAAGAACAAAAGCAACTCCGATGACAAGGGCGGCAACCCCACTGGCCGCCCATGCCTTCCAGCCGTATAGTCTCTTGGCTAGGGTTGGCCGCACGGTACCCTGCGTCTGATCAAAACGGGCATGACCACGAGCCATGCGCTCCATCAGGTATAGCCCCAGGGCGAACAGCATGAGGATACTGGCCAGTTCAGTAGCCGCCGCCCGATCAAACAGGCCGTACCAAACGCGGTAGATAGCCACCGTAAATGTCGAATATCCAAAGATAGCCACCGTCCCAAAATCCGCCAAAGCCTCCATCACGGCGAAGGCCAATCCGGCGGTGATGGAAGGTCGTGCAAGGGGTAGTGCCACCTTCCAAAAGACCACCAGGGCTCCTGCACCTAGAGACCGCGCGGCTTCCAGCGTGCCAGCTGCCTGTTCTAGGAAGGCTGTTCTCGCCAGCATGTATACGTAGGGGTAGAGGACCAAGGTCATGACGAGGGTCACCCCACCGTAGGAGGAGAAATCCGGGAACCAGATCTCGGGTCCCAACCACGCTCGAAGCCAGCTCTGCACTGGCCCTGCGTAGTCAAAGATGGCTAGGAACACAAACCCGATAACGTATGCAGGAATGGCCAGGGGGAGAATCAAAAGCCACTCGAAAATCCCCCGACCCGGAAAGCGATACATGGTCACCAGCCAGGCGAGACCGATACCCAGGACGAGCACACCCAAACCCACCCCGACGATAAGAATAAGGGTGTTCCAGATTAGCTCGAGAAGTTGGGTCTCCCAAAGATGGGCCCAGATATCGAAGCTTGGTGTCACCAGTGACGAGAGCACCACTAAGATCGGGGTGCCGACAAGCAACGCGACGATGCCAGCAGACAGAAACCAGGGATCCCACCAGGACCAGGACGCGCGAAGCTGTGCTTTTCCCCCGATGCTCACTGGCCCTTCCCCTCACTTGTACCCGACGCGATCCAAGAGCTTTACTGCAGCCACTTGCAAGGCGCCAGCGGCGGCCACGTCTACCTGATCCCCTTTGAAGGTTCCCCAACTGGCGATCAGACTGTGAGGCTTGGCGGCTGGATTGGCAGGATACTCGTAATTGGCGTCTGCAAACAGGCTTTGGATCTCCAGTGAACTCAGGAACTCAATCAACCTGATGGAATTCGCGCGGTTTTTGGCATACTTGGTGACTCCGGCGCCAGAAATATTGACATGCACACCGCGGCCCTTCTGATTGGGCCAAAAGACCGCCACCGGAAACCCGGAGTCCTTCACCTTAAGACGTGCCAAGTAGTAAGTGTTGGCGATTCCCACATCGCACTGACCCGCGGCGATGGCTTTAATGAGTCTGGTGTCGCTGTTAAAAATCCTCGGCTTGTTGGCAATCCAATTGCGGGCCACCTCCTCTGTGCGTTTCTCACCTAACGACTTCATCATGGTTGCCACCAGCGAGAGGGTGTAAACCTTACGCGATGTCCGCAGGCAAAGCCTTCCCTGCCAACGAGAATCACCCAAGGCCTCATAGGTTGACAACTCAGACGGTTGGACCCTGCTCGTGCTGTACATGATGGGTCTGGCGCGGACCGAGAGTCCTACCCAAGAGTTGTCTCTGGCGCGTAAATGGGCGGGGATGTTCCTGGCAATAACATCTGACTCGAACCCCTGGAGGAGCCCAGCCTGCTCGGCCATCCAGAGGTTGCCTGCGTCTACCGTCATAAATAGATCGGCAGGGGTGTTGGACCCCTCGGCCTTCAGCCGTTCAAACAGCTCGGCTTCTTTGGCGTTGAAATACCGAACCTTGACTCCCGTGTTTGATGTGAAGACACTGAACATTGGTTTGATCAGTTTCTCGATCCTCGAGGAATAGACCACCACCGATTGAGCAGCCAAAGGGGTCACATGGAAACCCAGTAGGGCCCAAGCCAATAAGAAGAAGGCACCAGCGGATTTCCCGGCCTGAGCAAATTTCATCGACTTCCTCCTTCGCATCGGCTTGATATTTTCCATGCGGTGAAATATGATTGCCTTGTTTGTGGGGACCAAGATTCGAAGCAAAAAACAAATCAATTCGGCCCCCGAACCAATAATATTCGATTAGGCGAAAACCATATATTTGTCAAGCCCATGAATCATAAGGAACCCACTCCTGTCACAGAGGACTACCTCAAGGCGATCTATACGCTAGCGGAAGAGAGCCAGCCGGTGATCGCTGCAAGGGTTGCAGAGGAGATCGGTGTCTCCCCATCGACTATGTTCAGTGCCCTGCGGCGTTTGGAGAAGGAAGGCTATGCCAGGGTGGAGCGCCACAAGAATATCCGCCTAACGGCCAAGGGTAAAAAGGTCGCGGAGACAATCCTCCGGCGTCACTACTTGACCGAAAGATTCCTCACAGACCTATTGGGTCTGGACTGGGTCAGCGCCCATCAGGAGGCCCATCGGATGGAACACGTCATCTCACCTACGGTGGAGAAAAAGCTGGCGGAGGTCTTGCACCACCCCACCACCTGCCCTCACGGTAATCCCATCCCGAACGAGGGGATACCTCCCCCAAAGCGCAAGGGACTGCCCCTCAGCACCGTTACCATCGGCAGCGACGTGGTTCTCGAGTGCATTAGCGAAATGGGGGAGCGAGACCCCCGCCTGCTCAGATTCCTCCTCGCACACAAGCTTATTCCCGGGACCCGAATCCGCGTGCTGGATATCGCACCGTCGCTTGGAATGATGACCCTAATGGTAGGAAAGGACGAGTTTTCCCTGGGAATTCAGGCGGCCAAAAAGATTCGGGTACAATGAGCCCGAGGCCGCCTGCCCTTTCGATTGGACTAAGCTATAAGAGGCAATGCCATGCTTGCTGAAAGAATCTTATCCGTAGAGCGATCTCCCTTCTACAGTATCCTAGAGCTCGCTGCCAAGCGGACAGACTGTCTGTATCTCAATATTGGGGAGCCCGACTTCGATACCCCTGCCCATATTGTCCAGGCTGGACAGGAGGCCATGGCTGGGGGGTGGACCCATTATACCCCCGACCGAGGCCTACCCGAGCTTCGGCAACTGCTAGCCCAGAAGATCCAAAAGGAAAGTCATGTAGGCTATCGGTTCGAGGATGAGATCCTCATCACTGCTGGGGGACAGGCGGGACTTCACACTGCAATCATGGGCACCGTTAACCCGGGAGACGAAGTGGTGCTCCTCTCTCCTTATTACCCTCCTTACCTGGCAAATGTGGTACTGGCAGGGGGTATCCCGGTCATTGTCCCAACAAAGGTCGAGGAAGACTTCATCCCAAACCCTGAGATCATCGAGCGGCATCTCACGGAGAAGACCAAGTGTCTCGTCCTCCACTCACCCAATAACCCCACTGGGTCCGTCTACGGGAGAGAGGTCTTATCCCGATTGGTGGAGCTGGCAGTACAACGGAATTTTCTCATCATTTCCGACGAGGTTTATGAAAAATTCGTCTACGAGGACAAGGTCCACTGGAGTCTGGTATCTTTCCCAAACGCCAAGGAGCGAGTGATACTCGTCAACAGCTTTTCAAAGACATACGCGATGACCGGGTGGAGGGTAGGTTACGTTGCCGCCCCTCGCGACACTTTGTTTCAACTCCTCAAATACCATCACACCGTGAATATCTGTGCCAATGCTGCGGCGCAGAAGGCTTGCGTTGCCGCCCTTCAAGGTCCACAGGACTGCGTCCAGGCCATGGTGAGTGAATACGATAAACGCAGACAGTTCCTAGTGGAGGGGCTCAACGGCATTCCGGGCATTCGGTGTCTGCGTCCCCAGGGGGCCTTCTACGTGTTTGTAGATATACGCGAGTTTAAAATGCCCTCGCTGGAATTTGCCAAATATCTGGTTCAGGAAACCGGCGTGGTCACCACCAACGGCTCCGGATTCGGGAGTGAAGGGTTCATACGTCTGTCCTACGCCGCAAAGACAGAGGTCCTCGGGGAAGCCATTAAAAGAATCGAAAAGGCCTTGTCCCGGCTAGGAAAAGCCCCCCTTTAACAGTCAAGGCCCTCGGGGTCTCACTACTGACAAAACTTATCGGAGTTTTTTTAGCTGTGGGGGAACGGCGGTGGGGTCCGGTACCGATCTCCGGATCTCGTCTGCTAAAAAATCCACCTGATCCTTAACGGGAAGATCTCGGTCAAGGATAATCAACTTTTTTTCTCCTAAGCGACAACTACCGCTGACCGCATGGTATCCCACCTCGCGTAGGAGCTTCTCGGTACGGACCTCAATCTGCAGCCTTTGAGCAAATTCGATAAGCTCATTCAACTTTGCATTCGGCTTATGATGTCTCCGTGATGTTTTGGCTTTTGTTTCCATAGCAACGGCGCATTATCGCTTATATCCACGATGATGTAAACCCTCAAACTTCTCCCTTGAAAATAATAAAACGCGTGGTATTTTAGCACCAGCAGGTTGTTGAAAAAAGCTGTTTGCAGGCTGGTTAAAAAGATCTCAGAGGCGAGGCTTCGGCGCGAGCTCCCTTCGGGTCTGAGCCTCAGGGTTGAAGACAGCCGAGCGGCGCGCGAAAAATCGACGAGCGGAGGCGTGCTTAGGCGGTACGTTGGAACGACTCCGCTTGGAGCGGGAATGATTCCCGCAGCGATCGACCGCAACTATCTTAAACGCCTGCTTAAGGCAGGCTGGTGGCATATGAGTCTTTTTCATCAGCCTGCTAGTAAAAGCCGGGAAGGCCGTTAAAAAGGCATGATCTAAGTTGTGGCACTCATCTTCGGATCGCGGTATAAGGGTGCTACCCGTATGCGTCCTCACTCATAACTGGACCTAGGCAAAACAGCTCTAAAAGGTCCCGGGAGGTGGGTCGATGATCAAAAATATCCTGGTACCCATAGACGGATCAGAGCATTCCAAGGCCGCTATCGAGTATGGCTTGTGGTTCGTCGAGAACTTCCATGGAACTCTCTTCGGACAGCATGTGATCGACACCGTTTCTATCGAGGGGAGCTTCTTTCACGATATCTCCGGATCCCTTGGGTTTGAGCCTTACCTGGATTTCTCCACCAAGATGCGTGAGGTGTTGGAAGAAAGAGGGAAGGGTCTGCTCGAAGAATTCAGTGAAAGCTGCCGGGAGAAAGGGATCAAGCACGAAACCTTCCTCGATATGGGCATCATCGCCAGCGAGATTTGCGAACGTACCAAGGTGGCGGATCTCGTGATCATGGGCCATCGGGGTATTAACGAAGAATTTTCAACGGGCATGCTCGGAAGCACCGCTGAGAGTGTGACCCGACGGATTGCACGACCTGTTTTTATCACAACCAAGAAATTTAAAGTCATCGATAGTCCTCTTTTGGCCTATGACGGAAGTCAAAGGGCAAGCTCCGCTATGGAATCGGCGGCTGAGTTCTGTTCCCAGCTTCATCTTCCCCTCACCGTCCTCTACATCCCGAAGGAAGAGGGCATGGCAGATAGGGTACTTCAAGAGGCAAGATCCTATCTGGCGTCCTACGAGCTAGAGGTGCGCTATGAGATCGGGAAAGGCTACCCGGAACAGAAGATTGTAGACTATCTGACCAACTTCAATTACGACCTCCTCTTCATTGGCGCCTACGGACATCGCAGAATCATCGAGTTGGTGATCGGAGGCACCACGGAATACGTGCTCAGAAAAAGTCCCTGCCCCGTCTTTCTCAAGCGATAATCTGGTCCGAAATGAAGTTGCTGGCTGCGGCCGTGCAAATGCTCGCCTCCTCGGACAAGAAGGCCAACCTTCGCGAGGCGGAGACCCGCTTGCGCCATGCCCAGGCCCAAGGGGCAAAGCTGGTGGTTCTACCGGAGGTTTTCAACTGGAGGGGACCGCTGAAGCAAAGGACCGCTGCTGAACCTATCCCGGGTCCCACCTCCAACTTAATGGCCAATTTGGCGCGAGAGTTAGGCATCTACCTCCTCGCAGGCTCAATCCTTGAATCCGTAGCCGACGGGAACAAAGCCTACAACACAAGCCTGTTCTTTAACCCCCAAGGTGCCCTACTGGCCAAGTATCGGAAGATCCACCTCTTTGACGTTGATGTCACAGATGGAGTCGCAGTGTTGGAGTCAGAGGCCCGCTTGGCTGGGGGAGAGGTGGTGGTGGCCGAAACCGAGTTCTGTCCCGTGGGTCTTACCATTTGTTACGATCTTCGTTTTCCCGAGCTCTACCGGCGTCTCGTGGAAAGAGGGGCTCAAATCATATTTGTTCCGTCGGCCTTTACCGCCTTTACTGGCCAGGCGCACTGGGAACCGCTGCTCCGTGCACGCGCTATCGAAAATCAGGTCTACATTATCGCCCCGGATCAAGTGGGCCACGCCCCGAACAGCATTCCCTCATACGGTCACTCCATGATTGTGGATCCGTGGGGAAGGATACTGGCCGAGTCCTCCGACGGTCCCGATGTGATCTGCGCCGAGATCGATCTGGCCTACCTGGCAAAGGTCCGCAGTGAATTACCTGCGCTGTCACATCGAAAGGGCTTTTTGGGGGGCGGATAATCTTACGCTTTCTCTATGATACCGAGCATTCGCTCTATGGGAATCCTGGCACGGGCGGGCACTGCCGCATCCACGGTAATCTCGTGGACCCCATCGCGAAGAGAGACATAAAGCTTTTTCAGTGTATTCTGCTTCATATAGGGCTGAGATCAGCCCTATGCCCTGAACAATAAGGCTACTTTTTTAAGTGCGGTCAATTATGCCCCTAACGACAAGTTTTCGTTGGTCAGCAGCCTGATCGCGGGTCCGGAACAGGACAACGAAAACGGGCGGATCAGGATCGTATGGGCCAATGTAGCGAGCTATACTCCCATTGATCCCTTGACCCTCACCGGCGAATTCACCCTGGCGGGTGCTTACAAGTTCACCGAGATGCTCCTGGGTCGGGTCGAGATCCGCCAGGATTGGGCCGATCAGAGTGTTTTCGCGAAGGGCGCAAACGGTGCCGACACAAATCAAACCAGTTTAGCCCTCCAGGCAATCTATACCTTTTAGCAATCGATCGCTCATTTCCCCTCCCCCCGCTCTCGAAGTCGTTTTAACGGGAGAGGGCGGGGATTCTTTCCGGTTTATTTTTTTCCGAAAAAAGAGTACCTCATAATCAACAAGAGTGGTCTTTCCTACGCTCGAAGGACCTGAGAGTGAGTCAGAAATATGTTAAAAAAACCCCTTAGCGCCCACCGGAACGAGGATCCATCTTGGTAGCCTGGAAAATCGACGAACGCTGTCGTCCTTTAGCCATTGCCCTTGCTATTACCTTTCTCTACTTTGTGGTGGAAGTCGCCGGGGGCATTTTGACCAACAGCCTTGCCCTCCTTTCTGATGCTGGGCACATGCTGTCCGATATAGCAGCCCTGGGTTTGAGCCTGTTCGCCTTCCAAATCTCAAGACGACCAGCCACACCGCAAAAGACCTTCGGCTATCATCGATTTGAGATCGTAGCAGCCCTAGTTAACGGGCTAGTTCTTTGGCTCATCGTTGGGGTTATTTTTCATGAAGCCTACCAGCGTTTCTTCACCCCACCTGAGGTCCAAAGCTTGGGGATGCTAATCATAGCCACCATTGGCCTTGGCGTGAATATCGCGGCCGGACTTATCCTTTACAGGTCTCATCATGAGAGCCTCAATGTCCACAGCGCCTTTCTCCACGTGGTGGGCGACGCCCTTGGTTCGGTCGGCGCCATAATTGCCGCGCTCGTTATGCTGTCCACGGGCTGGTATCTGGCCGATCCTCTTATCAGCTTCCTGATCGGTGGGCTCATCCTCTATACCTCCTGGGGACTCATCAAAGAGTCGGCGGATATCCTCATGCAGTCTGTACCGCGAGGAATCGTTCTTGACGAGGTCCAAAATACCATGGAGAGTGTTAGCGGAGTCCTGAAGGTTCACGACCTTCATGTCTGGTCGGTGACGTCAGGGGTCTTTACCCTAAGCGCCCACGCGGTCATCAACGGGGACCGCGATTTCCACCAGGTCCTAAGTGAAATGGAAAAGGCCCTGAGCGAGAAATTCGACATCAGGCACACCACCATCCAGCTAGAGACGAAAAGCCGGGAAGCCGAAGAGTTCACGGACTTCTAAACCGCAAGAGCCAATATCCCTTTGGATGCCTCCATAAGACCTGGCTAGCCCCGTGTATTAGATACTTTGCGACTTTCAGGCTATCTCTAAAGCACGGGTTGCCAAGCACATGCAAGGATAAGATCCCGTTAATTCACGCGGTAGGCCCTTATCAAGTTGTTTATCTGACTGAAATCTGCTAGTGAGAGCCTTTCACGTGTAAAAATCCTGAGTTAAATTTGGGACGGAATGTCCAAATTATATAGTTGCAGTAACACCGTTTTATTTTAAGGAGGCTATCATGGATAATAACGTTCGCCCACTGCATGATCGTGTCATTGTAAAAAGGATAGAGGAGGAGGGAAAAACCAAAGGCGGTATCATCATCCCCGATACTGCCAAGGAAAAACCTCAGGAAGGCCGCGTGGTATCCGTCGGCCCGGGCCGACATGAAGATGGCAAGCTCATCCCCCCGGACGTTAAAGCCGGCGACCGGATTCTCTTTAGCAAATATGCGGGAACAGAATTAAAGCTCAATGGTGAGGAGCACCTCATCATGCGTGAAGACGACATTCTTGGAATCATCGAATAAGGAGGTTTTGTATGGCGGCAAAAGATGTAAGGTTTAGTGAGGACGCACGCGGTAGGGTTATCCACGGGGTCAATACCTTAGCCGATACGGTAACAGTAACTCTGGGCCCAAAAGGGCGCAATGTGATTCTGGAGAAATCCTGGGGTGCCCCGACCGTCACGAAGGACGGAGTAACCGTGGCCAAGGAGATCCAGCTCGAGGACAAGTTTGAGAACATGGGGGCACAAATGGTCAAGGAGGTAGCCAGCAAGACCTCGGATGTGGCCGGCGATGGGACCACCACGGCCACAGTACTAGCCAGGTCGATCTTTGGTGAGGGACTGAAGATGGTAGCTGCCGGACATGACCCCATGAGCATCAAGCGGGGTATCGATAAGGCAGTGGAAAAGGTGGTGGGGGAGCTAAAAGCGCTCTCTACAACGACTCGTGATCGGTCTGAGATCGCCCAAGTGGGGACCATCTCTGCCAATAACGACCATACTATTGGCAATATCCTTGCCGAAGCGATGGATAAAGTAGGAAAGGAAGGTGTTATCACGGTTGAGGAAGCCAAGGGATTGGAGACGACCCTTGATCTGGTGGAAGGGATGCGCTTCGACCGTGGCTACCTCTCTCCCTACTTCGTGACGGACCCCGAGAGGATGGAGGCCATCCTGGAAGACGCCTATGTCCTTATTCATGAGAAAAAGATCTCCAGCATGAAGGATCTCCTGCCGATGCTGGAGAACGTGGCCAAGGGCGGTAAGCCCTTACTGATTATTGCTGAGGACATCGACGGCGAGGCCCTGGCAACCCTCGTGGTCAATAAACTCCGCGGTACCCTGAAATGCATAGCGGTTAAGGCCCCTGGTTTCGGAGACCGACGTAAGGCCATGTTAGACGATATCGCCATCCTAACTGAGGGCCGGCTGATCGCTGAGGAATTGGGAATCAAGTTGGAAAACGTCGCATTGAAAGACCTCGGCCGCATCAAAAGGCTCATTGTTGATAAAGACAACACCACGATGGTGGAAGGGGCGGGAACGAAGTCGGCCATCGAGGGACGGATCAAACAGATCCGGGCCCAGATCGACGAAACCACCTCCGATTACGACAAGGAAAAGCTCCAGGAGCGTCTGGCCAAACTGGCCGGTGGTGTGGCCGTTATTAAGGTGGGAGCCGCGACCGAGATAGAGATGAAGGAGAGGAAGGCCCGAGTAGAGGATGCCCTTCATGCCACCCGTGCCGCGGTAGAAGAGGGTATTGTAGCAGGGGGCGGGGTGGCGCTGATCCGGGCCTGCGCAGGCCTGGCTAGCCTCAAGGTGAATGACGAGGAAAGGATTGGGGTGCACATCATTGAAAAGGCCCTTGTGGAACCGGCCCGCTGGATCGCCTCCAACGCCGGCGCCGATGGCTCAGTTGTCCTGGACAAAATTAAAAATGGCAAAGAGGCGTTCGGATTTAACGCCGCTACCAATGACTTCGAAGACCTGATCAAGGCGGGGATTGTGGATCCCACCAAGGTAGTCCGGTGCGCCCTCCAGAACGCGGCTTCCGTTGCCGGCTTGCTCATTACCACTGAGGTGATGATTGCGGAAAAACCGGAGAAGAAAAAAGAAGCCTCACACATGCACCCGGAGGACTATTAACCAACCGGCTCTGAACCCTGCGGTGGGAGGGGCCCATAAGACACTTCGGCCCCCTCCCATGCGTGACCCCGTGGAATAACGCCATGGTCCGTTTATTGTAGGCTCGGTATTGGAGCTATTCCACGGGGCAAACCTTGACTTTGGCCTCTTTTGCCAATAAAAATTCTATACTTTCGCCGCGGACCGTCTCGGCACTCCCCCTCCTGCGAGGGGGATAATTTTTTTAACACGGACACGATTGCGTGTCATGAAATCCCCTCATGCCTCATCCCTATTTCCCTGTATTGATCATTTTCCTCTTTGCGGGCATTGTTGTTATCGCCCTGCTCCTCATTTCCCAAATCCTCGGTCCTAGCCGACCCAATCCCACTAAGGCAGAACCCTTTGAATCAGGGAATCCCCCTAAGGGAGATGCCCGAATTCGCTTCCCGGTGAAATTTTATGTGGTGGCCATGCTCTTTCTCATCTTCGATATTGAAGTGGTTTTTCTCTACCCATGGGCCATCCACTTTCGTCGCCTGGGGGTCTTTGGTCTCGTGGAAATGGGGTTCTTCCTACTCATTCTTATCGTAGGGTTCATCTACGTATGGAAGAAAGGGGCCCTAGACTGGGAGTAAAAATCTATGGTGGAAGAGAGTTTGACCTCCGCTGTGCAGACCAGGCTGCAAGGAAAAATCCTTGAGGCCCACACCCTCCGGGGTGAAGAAATCATCTTCCTATCTCGGGAGGGGATGCTGGAAACATTCCGCATCCTCAAAGAGGATCCTCAACTGGACTTTAATTTTTTAATGGATATTACCGCTGTGGATTATCTCGGTAAGAAGACTCCTCGTTTTGAGGTTGTCTACCAATTGTACTCCTTGACCCGCAACCAGCGCTTGCGGGTCAAGGTAGCACTCGCAGAGGAGGAACTGGAAGTTCCCTCGCTCACTTCCCTATGGAAATCAGCGAATTGGCTGGAACGGGAGGCCTGGGACATGTTCGGCGTTCGCTTCCAGGGTCATCCGGATCTGCGTAGGATATTGCTTTACGAAGAGTTCCAGGGTCATCCGTTACGCAAGGACTATCCGGTGAACCTATGCCAACCGCGTGTCCCTGAACGGGAGGTGGAGGGCACCTTTGTGGATGACGCATCGAAAAACAAACTCTTACATTTAAAGCAGAAGTTTTCTTCCAAGAAGTAGGCAATGATATTTGAAATTTTCCGTTAAATTTTGGGTTACGGAACCAGGAAAATGATGACTCGCACGAAAAGACACAGCGAAACCAGCTATCAGTTATCAGCAGTCAGCTATCAGCCTCGGAAAGGGAATAGAAAAACGCGGAGTACAAGAGAGTCCCCAGCAATGAACCGCCGGTTTACGCAGATGGACACCGAGGGACGTGCGCTAAGCGCATGGCGCAAAGGGTCTAATCAGTGACGAGGAAAGAGGACTGAGGACTGAGTGAATTTAGCTATCAGCAGTCAGCTATCAGTTGTCAGCCCGAGAAAAGGAGCAGAAAGACAGTGGGCAGTTGGCAGTAATGAGTCCGGAGTTGAAGCCTGACGGCTGAGAGCTGATGGCTCAAAAATGGACACTATGCGCTTTGCGTTCTGCTCGTTGCCATTTTTTATCTGCGTTAATCGGCGTGAATCTACGGTTAATTCTTAATTAAAGAAATGTTTTTCGACGAAAATCCGCGGTTAGGTTCTTAAAGAGGTACTTGTCCGCGTTGATCTAATGAAAGTGGAGCCACCAGAACTACCGTTGGAAACCATGGAACTGCAGATGGGTCCGTCCCATCCTGCGACCCATGGCACCATAAAATTCAACCTCACCTTGGACGGTGAGAAGATTATCGCCTGTGACACGGAAGTTGGTTACTTGCATCGCGGCTTCGCCAAGAGTTGCGAGCAGGCCACATGGACCCAGGTATTTCCCTATACGGACCGCCTGAACTATGCCTCACCCTTGATCAATAACGTCGGTTACGCCCTAGCCGTGGAAAGGCTCATAGGACTTGAGACCCCTGCGAGGTGCCAGTTTATCAGACTCATCATGAGTGAACTTTCCCGCATCTACGATCACCTTACCTGTTGCGCCATGGCCTCATCGGAGCTGGGGGCCATCACAGCTGGCTTCTACTTGATGGAGGCTCGAGAACACCTCATGAGGACCATTGAGGCAGTCACTGGCGCGCGCCTGACGGTGACCTATGCCCGAATCGGAGGCGTGAAACACGATTTACCCTATGATTTTACCGAGCAAGTGGCCCATGTTTTCCGGATCGTTCGAAGAATGCTGGCGGACTGTGATCGTCTCATCTCCCGGAACCGGATCTTTATCGACCGCTTGGCCGACATAGCAGTCATTTCGCAAGAGACCGCCATCTCCTATGGTCTGACGGGACCAATACTCCGTTCCACCGGAGTCCCTTACGACGTTCGCAAGGCCCAGCCCTATCTAATCTATGACCAATTGGACTTCGAAGTTCCCTTGGGGTCTAAGGGTGACAACTATGACCGATTTGTCTGCCGAATCCAGGAGATCGAGCAGAGTATGCGCCTCGTCGAACAGGCATTAAAGGCCATACCCCTTGGCGAGGTCTCCGTTGACGATGCGCGCTTCGTGCTGCCGCAAAAGGAAAAGGTCTACAACAGCATCGAAGGACTGATGCACCACTTTAAAATCATCACAGAGGGGATTCACGTGCCCCCTGGAGAAGTCTATCAGGCCGTTGAAGGTGCCAACGGTGAACTGGGTTTTTTTATCGTGAGTGACGGTGGAGGAAAACCTTACCGGATACGGGTACGCCCTCCCTGCTTCATTGCCATGTCCGCTTTCCATGAAATGATCCGCGGCCATATGATCGCGGATATCATTCCAACCTTCGGAATGATCAATATGATCGGCGGGGAATGCGATCGATGAACAGATTAAGGACAGAGGTCGGCAGTCAGTTGGATATAAGCTGGCAAGCCATCCGCACGTTACTGTCCCATTGACCCTTGACGAGCTGTACTATGGCCCGCGAGTTTTCCCAAGAAACACTCAAACAGTTTGACGAGGTAGTGAGCCGTTATCCGGAGAAGAAGTCAGCGATCCTGCCCGTCCTCTACATTGCACAGAAGGAGTTTGGTCACCTCAGCCAGGAGGCCATAGAATATGTGGCCAAATTAATGGCTATCCCAGCAGCCCATCTCTATGGAATCGTCACCTTCTATACCATGTTCAACATGAAACCCGTGGGGAGACACCACCTCCAGGTTTGCCGCACACTTCCCTGCGCGCTTTTAGGATCGGAGAGAATCATCAACTACTTAAAAAAGAAGCTGGGTATCAATCTGGGGGAGACGACTCCAGATGGGAAATTCACCCTATCCGAGGTGGAATGCTTGGCCTCCTGTGACACGGCACCGGTTATGCAGATCAACGACGACTATTGCGAAAATCTTTCAGAGGAAAAGATTGACAAGGTTTTTGAAAACCTGAAGTAACCACGGTCATGGAAAAAGTACTCCTACGCAATATAGCAGTCGAAGACTCACACAAACTCACGGTCTATCAGTCGCGACGTGGATACAAAGCACTGGAAAAGGCCCTGAAAGAGATGACCCCTGACCAGGTGACCGAGGAGGTGAGCGCCTCAGGTCTGAGAGGCAGGGGGGGAGCAGGCTTTCCCACCGGAAGGAAATGGAGCTTTGTGCCCAAGGACAATTCAAAGCCCAAGTATCTCATCGTTAACGCCGACGAGAGTGAACCGGGCACTTTCAAGGACCGGATCTTGATCGAGAGAGATCCCCATGGGGTCATCGAAGGGGCAATCCTCGCCGCCTACGCCATCCAATCCCACCTAGCCTTTATCTATATACGGGGCGAATTCATGTCAGGGTACCTGACACTCGAAGCGGCACTCCAAGAGGCAAGAGAGGCCGGTTATATAGGTAAGAACATTCTCGGATCCGGATATGACCTGGAACTGATCCTCCACCGGGGCGCTGGGGCCTACATCTGCGGCGAGGAGACAGGGCTCATTTCCTCACTCGAGGGCGGAAAGGGTTGGCCCCGGGTGAGGCCGCCATTCCCTGCTGTCAGCGGTCTCTTTGGTTGTCCCACGGTGGTCAACAATGTGGAGACCCTAGCGGCACTCCCCTGGATCATCGATCAGGGGGCGGCCAAATTTTCGGCCATGGGGACGGAGAAAAGCAAAGGGACCAAGCTCTTCAGCGTCAGTGGCCATGTCCAAAGGCCTGGTGTTTATGAAATAGAGATGGGTTATCCCCTCAAGAAACTGCTGGAGGTGGAGTGTGGCGGGGTACCCCATGGGAGAAAACTCAAAGGGGTCATCCCTGGCGGTTCCTCGGTGCCGGTGCTACGACCGGATGAAATTGAAGACGTTCGATTGGATTACGAATCCATGGCCGCAGCGGGGACTTTGTTAGGATCGGGCGGTGTCATCGTCATGGATGACTCCACCTGTATGGTGAAGGCGGCATGGAATATCGCCCGATTTTACGCCCATGAATCCTGCGGCCAGTGCACGCCTTGCCGTGAAGGTTGCCACTGGCTGCAAAAGGTCTTCTGGCGGATCGAGAGCGGGGAGGCGACGGATGGGGATTTGGACCTCATCCTGAGCGTCAGCGATCGCATCATGGGTAATACCATCTGCCCCTTTGGGGACGCCGCGGCGATGCCGGCAGAGGCCTTTATAAAAAAATACCGGGACGAGTTCGAGCAGCACATTAAAGAAAAGAAATGCACCGTGGCACCCAATGGCTCGGCCTAACCCCGATCCGACAACAATGAGCAAGCCATATGGAATCCTGGGCCAGACGTTTCAACAGTCGTCGACGTTTTGGTCGCAGTTCCGTAATTACACTAAAGGTGAGTTATCGATTTATTGCACAAACAGATCTGGAGCCCCATCTGATCGCCACTGGCGATGATTTCTTGAACCGATTAATGTCGGATCGGGGCTAACTGAACGATAAAAAGACTCAACCATTTCCATCGGAACCCATGGACACTGCAAAGATCAATATCGACGGCCAAGAAATCGAAGCCACCAAGGATAAGACGGTTATCGAGGCGGCTCTAGAGTCGGGAATCAATATTCCCCACTACTGCTATCACCCAAAGCTCTCCATTGCTGGCAACTGCCGCATGTGTCTAGTGGAGATCGAAAAGATGCCCAAGCTCCAGATCGCCTGCAATACCAGGGTCGCTGACGGAATGGTGGTCAAGACACAAAGCCCTCAGGTCCTGGAGGCAAGAAAGGGTGTCATGGAGTTCCTCCTGATCAATCACCCGCTGGACTGCCCCATCTGTGACCAGGCGGGGGAATGCTGGCTCCAGGACTACTACATGCAACACTCCCTCGCCAGCAGTCGATTCGTTGAGAGGAAAGAACACGAGCGGAAGAGACAGGTCTTCGGTCCCAACGTTGTCTTTGATGCCGAGCGATGTATCAAGTGTACCCGATGCGTTCGATTCCTGGATGAGGTGACACAGACCCATGAGCTCACGGTGTTCAACCGGAGTGACGAGTCCACCATCGCCCTTTTCCCCGGCGAGATCCTCGACAATCCCCTGTCTGCCAACGTGAACGATATCTGTCCCGTGGGAGCCCTCACCGACCGCGACTTTCGCTTTAAAGTACGGGTCTGGTATCTCAACACCACTCCTTCCATCTGCCCGGGTTGTAGCACCGGCTGTAACATAAACATCGACACCCATCAAAATCGGATCGCTCGTTTTAAGCCTAGGATCAACGAATCGGTCAATGGCCACTGGATCTGTGATGAGGGGCGGTACTGTTTCCATTCCCTCGCCCGAGGAGAGCGCCTCACCTCTCCGCTGATTCGCCAGGAAGGGGGAGACCTGGTACCTACCGATTGGGATACGGCCATCAAGGCTACCTACCAAGGGTTAACCGGCGCCCGGACCCTTGCCGGCTTGATCTCCGGAAGGAATACCAACGAAGAGGCCTTTCTCTGGGCGAAGCTCATGAAGTTAGCCTCACCTCAAGCCGCCCTGGAAGTATTTTATCAGGAAAGAGAGCTGACCGAGGTCGAGAAGATACTCAAGAGTCCCGATCGCAGCCCTAATTTTCGGGGGGCAAAAGAAATGGGGATAAGCTCCGACGGGGGAATGGAACGATGGCGCAAGGAACTCCTTCAGGGAAACTTTCGTGGGGCCTACCTGATTGGCGAGGATGTGGTTTCCCACTTCCCTGACGCCGACAAGACACAAAGGGCCCTCAAGGGGCTCTCCTTCCTTGTGGTTCAAGACACCCACATGACCCCAACGGCCCGTCTTGCCCACGTGGTTCTTCCCGGGACGATTTTTGCTGAAAAAGAAGGAACCTATACCAACCGTAACGGGAGGGTACAGAGACTGCACCCCGCCCTGGTCACCCCCCCGGACGCACTGCCGGATCACGAAATCTTTAACCTCCTGTTGGCCCACGGCGGGCAGAAACCCACTAGCCAAAACCCAGAGCAAATCTTCCAGCAGGTATCGCAGGAAATCGCCGGTTACCGTGACATGAGCTACGACAGAATCGGGGAGTCCGGCGCCCAGGCAGAGTGAGACGGATCAACGATGATCATTGAACTGAGTATCATTGTAGCGAAGGTTGTTCTCGTCTTGTTCATGGTGTTGAACCTGGCCGGAATCATGGGGTGGTTCGAGAGAAAAGGCAGCGCCCTCATTCAAAACCGCATCGGTGCCAACCGGGCCTCCGTATTCGGCTTTGCCGGACTCGGACTGGTCAATACCTTGCTCGCGGATCCCATCAAATTTCTCACCAAAGAGGATTTCATTCCCCCCGGCGGGGACAAAGCTTTGCACACCCTGGCACCCTGCCTGGCCCTATTCCCCGCCCTGGTGACCTTCGCGGTCATTCCCTTTGGTGACGTGCTGATCATCGGCCAACGAGTGATCAACCTTCAGGTGGCGAATATCAATGTAGGGATCCTCTATATCTTCGCCTTCGCTTCTCTGGGTGTCTATGGCATTGTCATTGGTGCCTGGGCCTCGAACAACAAATTCTCCCTGTTGGGAGGGGTTAGGGGCGCGGCCCAGATGATCTCCTATGAAATCGCCATGGGACTCTCTGTGATCGGTATCTTGATGATCTATGAGACCCTGGAGCTGCAGGCGATCGTCCGCGGTCAGGGGGCCCTCCTGTGGGGCTGGTTACCGGCCTGGGGTGTCGTCCTCCAACCTATCGCCTTTTTCCTGTTCTTTACCGCCGCGGTTGCGGAAGCAAAGAGGATCCCCTTTGATCTACCCGAAGCCGAGTCGGAGCTCGCTGCAGGTTTTCACACAGAGTACTCGGGAGGCAAATTCCTCATGTTCTTTATCGCAGAATTCGCCGAGATGGTGACTGCGGCGGCCCTTATCACCACTCTCTTCTTTGGCGGTTGGCAGGTGCCCTATCTTATAAGCGATGGCTTCCATTTTCCTGGCGGGGGAACCCTCCTTTTACCTCACCTTGCTGTGGTCTTTCTACAAGTGGGGGCCTTTACCTTTAAAGTTTTTTTCTTTGCCTGGCTGTTCATCTTATTGCGCTGGACACTTCCCCGCTTTCGCTATGATCAGGTGATGCGTCTGGGCTGGAAGATGCTCCTACCTCTGGCCTTTGTCAATTTGATGGTGACCGCCGTCGTCATTGTGGCTCTTGGGACATAGGAACTGGGAAAAACAAACCCGTTGAGGATTTTGAATTCATGAGCGTAGAGTTGATTATTTTCTTCTTCTTGTCGGCGTTATTGATTACCTGTTCTCTGCTTGTCATTTTCCAGCGCAATGCCATCCATAGCGCCCTGGCCCTCGTGGCTGCACTGTTTATCGTTGCGATCCTCTTTCTCACATTGAACGCACCCATGCTCGCCGTACTCCAGATTCTCGTTTATGCCGGGGCAATCATGGTCATTTTCCTTTTCGTCATCATGCTCCTAAGTCCAGGCACGCCTGAGAGGGGACGGCCCCTCTGGTGGGGTTTCGGATCTCTGGCGGCTGCGCTACTCGCCCTGGAGTTTTTCGCTTTCTTCCTTCCTTCGCAGGTGACCAAAGGACAGGGCATGGGGGCCCAGGTGGCGGAAGGGTTCGGCAGTCCGAAGATGCTCGCCGAAAGCCTATTCACCGATTTTGTCCTGCCGTTTGAGATTGCCTCCATTCTGCTTTTGGTGGCAATCATTGGCACGGTGGTGCTGGCAAAGAGGGAGTTCTGATGGGATCAACCTTACCACTCAACTATGTCCTCATGCTGAGCGGGATCGTGTTTGCCATCGGGGTCGTCGGAGTGATTATCCGTCGCAACCTCATCATCATCATGATGTCCATTGAACTCATGCTCAACGCAGTCAACATTGCCTTCGTCGCCTTTGCCCGTTTCCATGGCTCCATGGACGGCCAGGTGATCGTGTTCTTTGTAATGACCGTCGCTGCGGCGGAAGCCGTGGTGGGTTTAGCCATCATTATCACTCTGTTTCGGCAACGCCAGAGCCTCGACCCGCAGGATATGCAGCTTCTCAAGTGGTAGAGATAGGATCGCCAGTTTTAATGGAAACCTCAAACCTTCTTCGCCTCATCCCGCTGGTCCCCCTGTTAGGGTCACTGATCAACATTTTTTTCGGGCGCCGATTGGGTCGAACCAATGCCGGCCTCCTGGCCTGTGCATCCGTTGCGTTTTCCTTTGTTGTCTCCCTCTGGGTCTTCCTGCGCCTCCCCGATGGCGGGATGATCAAAGACGTTCTGTTCACCTGGATCGAGTCTCAACCCTTTAAGGTGGAGATTGCCTTCATGGCCGACCCCCTCACCACGGTGATGCTCCTGGTGATCACGGGTGTGGGTCTCCTTATTCACATATACTCCATGGGATATATGGGTCACGACGAGGGAATGATTCGCTACTTTGCCTATCTCAACCTGTTTATCTTTTTCATGCTCCTCCTGGTCACGGCAGATAATCTCCTTCTCCTCTTTGTGGGTTGGGAAGGAGTCGGGCTTTGCTCATACCTCCTCATTGGTTTTTGGTATCAGGATCACACCAACACCATTGCGGGGAACAAGGCCTTTATCGTGAACCGAATCGGTGACTTCTGCTTTCTCCTGGGAATCTTTCTGCTCTTTTGGGAGATGGGCAGTCACGGAATCTGGACCTTGGATTTTCTAGTGCTCAAGAGCCATGCGGCGCTCATTTCTCCTGACAAAATGACACTCATAACCCTGCTCCTTTTCGCCGGAGCGACGGGAAAATCCGCACAAATCCCGCTCTATGTTTGGCTCCCAGACGCCATGCAAGGACCAACGCCGGTGAGTGCCTTGATCCATGCGGCCACCATGGTCACAGCGGGGATCTATATGACGGCTCGCCTCCACTTTCTCTTCTTTCTAGCCCCGGCGACCCTCACCACCATCGCTATCCTAGGAGGCCTGACCGCGTTCTTTGCCGCCACAATCGCCCTCACCCAAAACGACATCAAGCGTGTCCTGGCCTATTCCACGATAAGTCAATTGGGTTACATGTTTCTGGCGGTGGGCGTAGGCGCCTTTTCAACTGCCATCTTTCACCTCTTTACCCATGCCTTCTTCAAGGCCTGCCTGTTCTTGAGCGCAGGAAGCGTCATCCATGGACTCCAGGGAGAGCAAGACATGAGGAAGATGGGAGGACTCAAATCCTACTTCCCCACCACCTACTGGACCTACCTGATTGCGGCATTGGCCCTTATCGGTGCACCGTTCACCGCAGGCTACTTTTCCAAGGATCATATCCTGTGGCTCATGCTCAAAGACCCAGACGGGTCGCCCATCCTCTGGTTTTTAGCCTGGGTCACCGCGGGGCTCACGGCCTTTTATATGTTTCGGCAGTTTTTCATGGTCTTTCATGGAAGGTGCAAGCTCGAGGAGCAGGTGAGGGCGCACGTCCATGAATCACCAAGGGTCATGACGGTGCCCTTGATGTTACTCGCCTTGGGCTCTGTATTAGTGGGCTGGCTTGGTACGCCGAAATACCTGCACAAGAACGAGTGGCTTGACTGGCTGCATCCGGTCTTTGGCCCAAAGGAGGACATCTTACATGGAGGGGTAAGTGAGGAAATCCTTTTCACCTTTCTCGCTTTGGGAATTGCCGGGTTAGGACTCTATCTGGCTTACCGGTTCTATTACCGAGAAGAGACAACCCCAGAGGTGGGGGCCCCGCAGACCGGGGGGATGTTTTATCGCTTGCTCCTGAACAAGTACTACATCGATGAAATCTACGACACCCTTATAGTTGGCCCCCTCACTCGAGGGGCCAATTGGTTTGCCGACACTTTCGACCCGGCCATCATCGATGGGATCGTTAACGGTCTGGCCAATCGGGTAAGGAGCAGTAGCCTCTTTTGGCGCCAATTCCAAACCGGGAACGTCCAGCATTACCTGCTGTGTTTCCTAGGGGGGACACTCCTGATCTTGGCCTATTATTTGTACGGGTAACCTAGGTAACGAACTTTATCCCAGCAGAACATTTAAAATGAATACGGTAAGATGTCTGGCAGATGAAATTCAGATTAAAGAATCCAGGACAAAGGGGGAGGAATCTCCTCTGATTAATGATGACTGGATGCTAGATCCGCCTTCAGGGAACTGATGGGCATACCATGAACGGACCATTCCTCGGAGATCTCAGCTTACTGATTTTCCTTCCCGTAGTGGGCGCCTTGGTCTTGCTTCTCCTCCCCCGCGGGAAGACCGGAGTGCTCTTCGTAACGGCCCTGCTATTCCTCTTATTCAACTTCCTCTGGTCTCTCAGAATCTTTTGGCGCTTCGATCCTGCCATGGGAGAGATGCAGTTCACCGAGCGCCTCCCTTGGATCCCTGCCTACGGGATTGACTATTTCATTGGGATCGATGGCCTGAGCCTCTTCCTGGTCCTGCTGACGACCTTCCTCGGACCCATTGTGATCCTGGCCTCATGGAACATCAACAAAAGGGTCAAAGAGTTTCTCTTCTTCATGCTGATCCTGCAAACCAGCATGATC
>Ga0114947_10000107_pt1 | contig 23034 bp, 24 predicted proteins | sample CR02metaG_FD_99656 | JGI IMG/M metagenome (GOLD analysis project Ga0114947, IMG submission 99656) | Deep subsurface microbial communities from Mariana Trench to uncover new lineages of life (NeLLi) - CR02 metaG | ecosystem: Environmental > Aquatic > Marine > Ocean trench > Sediment ...
CGACCCGAAGGCCTTCATCACCCACGCGGCGTTGCTGGGTCAGGCTTTCGCCCATTGCCCAAGATTCCCCACTGCTGCCTCCCGTAGGAGTCTGGGCCGTGTCTCAGTCCCAGTGTGGCTGACCATCCTCTCAGACCAGCTAACCATCTTTGCCTTGGTAGGCTATTACTCTACCAACTAGCTAATGGTCCGCAGGCCCATCTCTAAGCGATAGCTTGCATGCAGAGGCCACCTTTAGCCACTGAAGCCGAAGCCTCTGTGGTCTCATCCGGCATTAGCCCGTCTTTCGACAGGTTATTCCAGTCTTAGAGGTAGGTTACCTACGTGTTACTCACCCATTCGCCACTTTACTCATTCCCGAAGGAACTTTCTCGTGCGACTTGCATGTGTTAGGCACGCCGCCAGCGTTCGTTCTGAGCCAGGATCAAACTCTCCAGTCAAACTTGTCAATCAGCCATATTGGCTGTGGATTGACTGAATGATAATTGATAGCCGTGCCTCATAATATAGGCTTTACGGGAACCCAAACCATCTTTGCCCAATAAGGGCAAACGCTACTATTTAGTTTTCAAAGACCAGAAAAGATTTGCCCACAAGGAGCAAGCCTCTCTTATATAATAGATGGTTCAACGTTTGTCAAGAGAAATGGGGCCAAAATCGGTGCTAGGCTCAAGATCCACCTCGGCAATCCGGCTTTTCCCCACCTCGATGACTCGGTGAAGCTTCCTCTGAAACTCGAAACCCACGTCGTCAATAACATTTTCATCCACTCTGACGGCACGTTGAGCAATCAGCCTTCTCGCTTCCCCCTTGGAGCGGGCAAAACCAAGATCCACCAACAACTGGCAAATGGCCATTCGCTCGGACGGGGAGAAACGTTTTCTAATGTCCTTGGGGACCCTCCTTTTCTGGTGCCGGGTCGCAAAATATTTTTGCGCGGTCTGTGCATCCTTTTCGCTATGGAAACGCTTTACGATTTCATAGGCCAAGGATTTTTTGACCTCCATGGGGTGAGCGGACCCCCGCACCACCTGATCCTTTAGTCCACCGATCTCCTCAAGGCTCGTGTCGCTCAACAGTTCATAGTAACGCCACATCAACTCGTCAGAGATGGACATGAGCTTGCCGAAGATTTCCTCTGGGGGCTCACTGATACCGATATGGTTGTTTAATGTCTTGCTCATTTTTTGGACGCCATCGGTTCCCTCCAGCAACGGCATGGTCAACACCACCTGTGGGTCTTGCCCATAGTCGCGTTGGATCTCACGGCCAACGAGAAGATTAAAGCGCTGGTCGGTTCCTCCCAATTCAACATCGGCCTTGAGCATGACCGAGTCATATCCTTGGATCAAAGGGTATAGGAATTCGTGGATGCCGATGGGCTGCTGATTATGATAGCGCTGCTTGAAATCTTCACGCTCCAACATACGCGCGACCCTATATTTTGCGCTCAGTTCGATCAGCCCCGCCGCGTTTAACTTTTCCATCCAACTGCTGTTAAACTCCACCACGGTCTTTTTCGGATCGAGGATCTTAAAGATTTGTTGCTTGTAGGTCTCGGAGTTCTTCTTGACCTCTTCACGGGATAGCTGTTTTCGGGTCTCCGACTTGCCCGAAGGATCTCCGATCATGCCGGTGAAGTCTCCGATGAGAAAAATGACTTTATGACCCAACTCTTGAAAGTGCTTCATCTTCTGGATCAAGACCGTATGACCCAGATGGAGGTCCGGCGCCGTGGGATCAAATCCTGCTTTGACCTTGAGGGGCCTGTTCTTGGATAGTTTGGATAGAAGCTCTTCCTCGTTCACAATCTCCACCGACCCACGCCGAAATATCTCCAACTGCCTCTGCCGGTCCACTCTCACTCACCTCTTTTCTTCCATGGTACGCGAATGCGCCGGATGTTCTTCGCCTTGCCGGAATCCTCGTCCACATCCAACAGGATTCCTTGTAAGACCACGTCATCCCGAGCCACCTCGAACCGAAGTGGGCGCTGGCTCAAGAACCCCTCAATGACTAGCTCCTTCTCAACCCCGATAACGGAATCCAAGGGACCGCACATCCCCAGATCCGTAATATAGGCTGTCCCGCCCGGCAGGATTCGTTCATCGGCCGTCGGAACATGGGTGTGAGTGCCATAGACCAATGAGACCCTCCCATTCAGAAACCATCCCATGGCGACCTTCTCTGAGGTCGCTTCAGCGTGCATATCGACAAGGATCACCGGAGAATACTGTCTGTGCTTTTCAAGGATTGCGTCCACACAACGGAACGGGTCCTCGAGGCTCCGCATAAAGACCCGGCCTTCGAGATTGATCACCAGGACACGCAGCCCATCCGGACCTTCCCACTCAAACCAGCCACGACCCGGCGCGCCGGGGGGATAGTTGGCAGGGCGGAGAAGTCGAGGGTGCTCTTCCATGTAGGGAAAAATTTCCTTTTTCTTCCAAATATGATTCCCCGAAGTGAGGACGTGGATCCCTCCCGAGAACAGTTCCTCGGCGCTCTTGACATCCACGCCCATGCCCCCAGCGGCGTTCTCCGCGTTGGCCATGGCTAGATCGACATTTTCGTTGATGATGAGTGATGGGACCAGCTCTCGGATGGCGCCGCGTCCAGGCCGCCCCACCACATCCCCTAGAACCAGAATGCGCATCATTTGCCCTTGACAACTACCATTTTAGATTTTGGCTTTTAGATTTAATCGGTCTACAGAGCCTCATCTTTGAACCACCCCATTTTTGATTGCCGATTTTAGATTGTATCGGTCGCCTGAGCGACTCGGCCCGTCTTAGAACCCAAGGTCCTCGACCCTGAAGCTCGGACAAGAATAGCCCACAACCAAATAGCGTTAGGGAGAAAAACTCACGATGGAGTCTTCAATCCTAAATCTAAATTCCAAAATCTAAAATTCTTCTATCTCGCGTAATCTACGGTACGAACCTCCCGAATCACCGTTACTTTGATCTGCCCGGGATAGGTCATTTCGCTTTCAATCTTCTTGGCGACCTCACGGGACATCACAGCCGCCTGGTCATCAGAAATCACATCGGTCTGTACGATTATCCTGATCTCCCTGCCCGCCTGGACCGCGTAAGACTTTTCCACTCCCCGGAAAGAATTGCTGATCCGCTCAAGCTCTTCAAGTCGCCGGACGTAGGTCTCAATCATCTCGCGGCGCGCCCCAGGGCGTGCCCCCGACATGGCATCCGCGGCATCCACCAAAGGTGCCAAAATGGTCTCCGCCTTGACCTCCTCGTGGTGAGCGGCGATGGCATTGACAATCTTGGGAGACTCCCCAAACCTGCGGGCCAATTCGGCCCCAATGATCGCGTGGGATCCCTCCACCTCGTGATCCACAGCCTTACCGATGTCGTGAAGCAAGGCCGCGCGTTTGGCCTGTTTCTCGTTCAAACCCAATTCCGCGGCCATCACGCCACAAATGAAGGCCGCTTCAATAGAGTGGAGGAGAACATTCTGGGCATAGCTGTAACGGAATTTGAGCCTCCCCAATAACTTGATGAGCTCCGGATGAATCCCGTGAATCCCCACATCGAAGATGGCCTTTTGACCAGCCTCACGGATGGTCTCGTCCAACTCCTGTTCGGACTTGCGTACGACCTCTTCAATTCGGCCAGGATGAATACGCCCGTCGGAGATTAGTTTTTCCAAGGACAAGCGCGCGATCTCCCGCCGTATGGGATTGTGCCCTGAGAGAACGACAGACTCAGGGGTGTCATCAATGATGAGGTCGATCCCCGTTGCCGCTTCCAGAGCTCGGATGTTCCTACCCTCGCGGCCGATGATCCTCCCCTTCATGTCATCGTTGGGCAAGGGGACAACCGAAACCGTCCGCTCGGCCACAAAATCACCCGCCAATCTCTCGATGGCGAGAGTGACTATTTTTTTCGATCTCTGATCTGCCTCTTCCTTGGCCTCCTCTTCAATCACTCGAATGTGCTTGGCCGATTCATGCTTGGCCTCTTCCACCATTTGATCTACGAGGCTCTTTTTAGCCTCATCTCGACTCATCCCTGCCAACCTCTCCAATTGGTTTCTCGCTTCATTGATGAGACGTTTTGATTCAGCCTCCCTTTCTCCGACAGTCTTTTCTCTCCCTTGAATGGAACTCTCCCGTTTACCCATTTCAGACTCTCGCTTCTCCACCGCATCCGTTCGCTTTTTCAACCCTTCCTCCCCCTGGGCCAGCCTTTTCTCCAGCGCCTGCAGTTCCTTACGGGTCTCCCGAACCTCCTTCTCGAAATCGACCCTCGCCGTTAAGACTCCGTCCTTAGCCTGGATCTCCCCCTCTCTCTTAATGGCAGAGGCCTCCTTTTTTGCCTCGTCAATGATGCGAGTTGCAGTGCTTTTCGCCAGCTCCACCTGATCCTGGCGCTGCTTCCTCCGAATCCAGAAAATGCATAGAGTCAACAATGCGCCCAGGAAAACCCCTGAGCCGCCAAACAACAAATTCATATTTTCCATAACCAATCACCCCCCTTCTTCCCTAAGGGATAAATTTAACAGACGTAACCTGACTGGGACGCTAAATTCCCACAATCGATGATTCTCTTTTCGGTGATAATTTGATGAACTTTCTGATCCCATTCCTCCACGGGTAACCCTTCCATGATCTGGAATTCGTAGGCCAGGGCCACACGCCTAACCGCTGTGCCAAGACCCACAAGGACCCGGTCGTACCAACCTCGACCCCGACCCAAACGATTCCCCTGCAAGTCAAATGCGAGACCAGGAATAAACAACACCAACCCGTCATGATCTTTGGCTGTCAACCAATTCGCACCCACAGGCTCCCGAATCCCCTGTGGCCCGGGCTGTAAGTCCTTACAGGATTCCACCTGAGCCAAGCGAGATTCTCCCCCACTCAATTTCGGGTAGAACACTCTTTTCCCTTGACCCAAGGCATGATCACAGATCTGTCTCGTGTCGACTTCGTTTCCGACGGGACTGTAGAGGGCTACAGACTTCGAACGCAGATAGACGGGGAGACATAGCACTCTACCTGCTATGGCTCTGTTCCCATGGAGAAGCTCGGAGCTTGAAAAGGCCTCTCTATGGAGACGGGCCCTCACCCTCAGACTTTGCTTTGTATCACTCATGGGGACCTCAGTGTCGGCGAGTCCTCAAGGAGAGGGTAGGTGAAATGGCTATAGTGGGAGGTGACTGGTCCTACTTAATTTAATTACGCTGAACCCATGTGTATCGGAACCTGGCCTTCCCCTCTCCTTCTGTCGGAGAAAAAACCCGCCTCCACGTGCCGTCCCCACACAGGGAAAAACCTGGTGTAAATCATTAAACCCGTTAGGGTCCATTGCCAGTAATGCCTCAAAAGCATGTAGATCAAAAAAAATGATGAAAGTCATCCTTCCGTCTAATTCGCCAAACCTCTCATTCATCCACCCAAACCTATGGTTTTGGTTTCCCCCGCTTGTGCCGTGTCAATGGGCCAACTTGAACCTCGACAACAAGGTGGACGCCATGTTACCGCTTGAGCCTTCCCCACAAGTGGAGGGCTTGACTGCCACGGTAAGGGACAGCTTCCATTTATATTTCTTCGTTGATTCTAAGCTTTCTCCATCGATCACAAACACCGCAGGGGAATGGAATCACCTTGCTAACCCTCCTTGGTTAAAGTGATTGCCAGCCTTTTGGACCAACGATCCATTCGGTCTAGCATCTCATCATATCTCTCCTTTAATCGATGATAATCATCTGCAATATTCAGCGCGGCCAACACGGCCACGTTTCCCTTACCTACCGATTGGGTTCCTTTGATCACTTCTTGCATCTTGTTGTCCACATAACCAGCGACCGTCCGCACATAACCCTCTTCTTCATCGCTGCGGAGCACCAACTTTTGCCCCATGATTTCCACATCCACTGCTTTCTTCATAAAAACCTCCTCGTCTTCTACGGAAGCACCAGACGTTCGAAATGGCCTAAAATTTTTTCCAATCCCTGGCGAATTTCGCTTCTCTCCCGCTCGTACTGGCGAAGCTGTCCCCTTAGGTGATGAGATTCTGTTTCTTTCTGCTGTAACCGCATCTCCGCCTCCTCCTTCTCTCTCTTGACCGTCTCGTGCCTCTCCAGTAGCTGCTCAATCTTTGCTTCTAGCTGTTCAAGATTATCCACTTCCAGAGACCGATACCCCTGAAATCTTAACAATTTAGTTTAATTTTGGCTAATCCCATTGTCAAGGGTTCCAAACAGGTAAAAAATGGCCTCCTGCCCCATCGGCTATGCGAACAGGGCCTGGGCAAAGCGGTTGGCATCGAAGGGTTGCAAATCCTCTGGTGTTTCTCCAACTCCGATATACTCAACTGGTATTTTGAGCTCCTCCTGGATCCCGATGACAACTCCTCCCTTGGCCGTTCCGTCCAATTTAGTGAGCACAATGCCGGTGACTCCCAGGTACTCCTTAAAGACCTTTGCCTGTTGCAACGCATTTTGACCCGTTGTGGCGTCCAGAACCAGGAGGGTCTCATGAGGGGAGCCGGAGAGTTCTCTGCCCAGGACCCGCTGCATTTTTTTGAGCTCTTCGAGCAGCGGCACTTTGGTATGCAGCCGACCCGCTGTATCTATGAGGGCGATGTCAGTTTGGTTTTTTTGGGCCGAACGGATGGCATCAAAGACAACCCCTGATGGATCCTGACCCGGTTGGTGCTTGATTACCTGGGCACCCACCCGATCTCCCCAAACTTCCAATTGTTGGATGGCGCCCGCACGGAAGGTATCGGCTGCCACCAGAAGTACCTTTTTATTATCCCTCCGATGCTGCTCAGCAAGCTTGCCGATGGTGGTGGTTTTTCCTACGCCGTTAACCCCAACGAACAGGACCACCCAGGGTTTCACCGAATACCGGGGTGGTCCTTTGACCCCATCGGAGGGTTCAGTCAGGATTCGGACAATTTCATTTTGCAAACAGGCGGAAACCCCTTCTGAACTGTTCCAATCTGTAGATGGCTGGCACCTCAGGGCCTTCAGGAGCCTCTGGGTCGCCTTCATTCCCACATCGGCTGTAATCAGGATTTCCTCTAAACCTTCAATGACCTCTTCATGACCCGTATGCCCTTGGAAAAGGGTCTCCAGTTTCTGCGCCCACCCCCTGCGGGTGCGCGCAAGGCCCTGCCTCAAGCGTTGGAAAAATCCCGAACTCTCCGTACCCTTCATGATCCATTAAACAGTTTGCATTTGAGGAAACGTATAAATGACGACTCGCGCAAAGCACGCCAAGTTCGGAGAAATTACACTAACCGCAGATTTACGCAGATGGACGCAGATAATGGCGTGAATCTGCGGTTAAATCTCTTTTCCTGTTCGACCCCAAGCATGGTTAAGGTGGAGCGGCGGCGCGCAAGCAATTCGTCAGTTCATCTGGACAGAGACGACTTTAGAGACCCCCGGATCCGCCATGGTGATTCCGTACAGCACGTCGGCTGCCTGCATGGTCCTTTTGTTGTGCGTTATGATGACAAATTGAGAGGTCTGGCTCATTTCTTTCACCATCTCGAGAAAGCGCTCCACATTGGCATCGTCCAGCGACGCATCCACCTCGTCGAGGAAGCAAAAGGGACTCGGCTTCGTTAGGAAGATACTGAAAAGGAGGCTTATGGCCGTGAGCGCCTTCTCTCCTCCCGAGAGTAATGTAATGGACTGCAACCTCTTCCCTGGCGGTTGAGCGACAATATCCACGCCGGTCCTTAAATAATCGTTTTCATCCGTCAACACCAGCCGTGCCTTCCCGCCTCGGAACAGGCGTGTGAATATTACCTGGAATCTCTGGTTGATCTCGTCAAAGCTTTCCTTAAACCGGAGGCGGCAGAAGCGATTGATTTTTGCGATGGTCCGTTGAAGATCCGCCACGGACTTTTCTAGGTCCTCCTTTTGATGGCTCAAAAACTCGAACCTGGATTTGAGGTCTTCATGCTCGCCGATAGCTGTGAGATTCACGTCTCCCATGCGCTCGATCCTGCCCTTAAGCTCCTCGATTTCATCCGGTAAACGGTCCGGGAAGTTTTCCTCATCGGGACCGCCGGCGGGAATGGCGACCTGGGATAGATCCGAAGCATATTTTTCCCGCAGGTTGTCTACGAGATGTTGGAGGCTCAACCGCTTCTCTGACAAGAGGAGTTGGAGCTGGTTTTTCTCCTCTTGTGACTCCTGAACCAACCCACGGGTCTCTTTCATGGATTCGTCCATCTCCGCCAAGCGACGCGAAAGATCCCGATAGGTCTCACGTTCCCGTGCTAATTTTTGTTCCACTCCCTCAAGTGCTGTTTTGCCGTCCTTCAAGGACCCCTCAGCAAGCAAGATCTGCTCTTCGATCCTAGCCCTCTTCTGCTTCATCTTAGCTACCTGCGATTCTATGGACCGGACCTGCTCAGACAAATCGTTCCGCAACGTGATGCGATTTTCTAAATTGACCCTGGTGTTTTCCTTTTTTTCACCCAGGGCGGCCGTTCGGACGCGCGACTCCATAACCTCGGACCCAATCTGTTTGAGTTCCTCACCCATGCCGGAGAGGGCTTCTTCTTTTCCCTCCAGCTCACGCTCTCTGCTTGTGCGTTCCTGGCGTTGGCGTTCGATTTTTTCTTCCCACTCCCGGATTTTTTCATCCAGGCGCTGCCTGCTTGAGGTCAAATCCGCTTGCTCGTGCTCGAGGCTTTTCAGGCGTTCTGCTAGACGAGCCACCTCTTGGTCTGCCTGCCAAAGTTCATGCTCCGACTGAACCCGCTCGAGCTCCAGGCGATGACTCTCCTCAATGAGTTCCGATTTTCTTGCCTCAGCCAGATCCATCTGTTGCCCCATGGCTGCTACATCGTTCTCTTTATCCTTGAGCTGGGTCTCGAGTTCGGACACCTGAATCTCCAATTCTTTCACGCGTCGTTTCTGAAAAAGGAAATTACCTTGGAGGTTATCCAAGCTTCCACCCGTGATGACTCCCATGGGGTCAATGACCTCTCCCTCAGGGGTCACCAGGGTATTCATGAAACCGTTTCGGCCCCAGAGACTCAGGCCTGCCTTCAAATCCCGCACCACCATCACATCCCCCAAGAGATATTCGGCGATCTCCCGAAAACCATCCTTGACAGAAATGAGTCCCAGTAGAGGAGAGACGACCTCCGGCTCCGCTAAAGGAAGAGACTTCGTCCCCTTGGATGATAACCGGCGCGGTATAAAACTTCCCCGTCCAGCGGATTCACGCTTGAGGTACTCAATGGCCTCGAGACCATCTTCATGACTCTGTACAATGATGTATTGCAAGCGGTCTCCCAACACAGCCGTCAGGGCCTTCTCGACGGTCTCTGGTGCCTCAATGACGTCCGCCACCAGGCCATGGATGCCCTCGAACCCCGCTTCCTTCTGCTGTCTGAACATGATGGCGCGGACTCCCTCATGATACCCCTCATAGTTTTTCTGCAGGGCCTCCAACGAGGCGAGCTTCGACCGGGCGTCCAGCAATAGTTCCTTTGAATTCTCAAACTCCTTCTCGTGTCCTGCCTTGACGCCCCCCCACTCCTGGAGATTATTCGTTGCTACTGTCAGCTCGGCTTGGATGCCTTTCGCCCTCTCACCACAGCCTTCTAACACCGCCCCCCGGTCCAGTTGTTTTTGCGCCCAGGACTCCAGAGACAGACGGACGTTGGTTTGCTCGTTTTGCGCCCTGGACAGTTCTCTTGCAACTTCCTCACGCTGTCTTTCATTACTCAGCTGCTCGTTTTTCCATTGAGACTCAAGGTTCAATGCCTCCAGGAGAAGACCTTTTTCTTGCTCCAACTCTGACCGAGCCCTGTCCATTTTCACCCGGAGCTGATCCAACTCTTCCTCTTTCGCCGTCAGTTGAGAACCTTCGAAGAGGGAAAGCTGAACGAACTCCTCTCCAACCCTCTTCAGACCTTCGATTTCTGCGGAGAGTCGTTGCAGCTTCGTCTGCATTTCCTGGATCTCGAACTGGGCCCGTTCGGTCGCACGCATCAGCTCAGTTTGGTCCCTGTTGAAGAACTCAGTCTTTTGTTCCTCACTGTGAATCTGCACTTTACTCTGGTACACGCTTTCCTGAAGTGAACCGATCTCCCTTTCTCCATCCAATAGCGCCCTTTTCGTCTCCTCGGTTTCTGCCTCTTGGGAGCGAAGGGAGACAAGATATTGTACCGAGCGGTCTTCTACGGCACGTAACTTTTCTTCATGCTCAGAGATCTCCTCGGTTAAACCCTTTCGTTGCAGGGCCCCCCAAGCAAGCTCCTTCTCCTTAAGCGTTCCCTTTATAGAATTATATCGTTCCGCCTTTTTGGCCTGTAGTTCCACACTACGGATCTGCCGCTCGATTTCCCGAACAATATCGTTTAGCCTGAGCAGGTTCTGGTGCGTGCGCTCCAGTTTTCGTTCCGCACCGTCTTTCCGGCCGATGTATTTGCTGGTCCCCGCCGCTTCCTCAATCAGACTCCGAAATTCCTCGGGCTTGGCATTGATCATCTCCTCCACACGTCCCTGCTCCATAATGGAATAAGCCTTGTTCCCTACTCCTGTGCCGAGAAAGAACTCGATAATATCTTTGAGACGGCATGGAATCTTGTTGATGGAATATTCGGATTCACCCGAACGGAAGAGCTTGCGGGTGACCACAATCTCACTAAAGGTGCTGTACTCCGCAGGGCCTCTCCCATCCTCATTGTCAAAGACCAAGGAAACCTCGGCCATGCCTGTTGCGGGCTGAGTTTCATTGCCGTTGAAGATCACGTCCTCCATGAGATGACCACGCAGGTGGCGAGCGCTCTGCTCCCCCATGACCCAACGCAGGGCGTCAACGATGTTTGATTTGCCGCAGCCATTGGGGCCCACAATGGCCGAGATCTCCGGGGGGAACTGGAGGACAGTCCGGTTGATGAAGGACTTAAAACCTATTAATTCCAGGCGACTAAGACGCATGGGATAACGTGTGCGGTCCCGAAAAAGACGCTATAAGACTAGGGTAAATTTCAATTCGACTATTTCACAAGCCAATGGGGGTGTCAAGAAGGAATTACCATATACGGGATACTACTAACAAAGGACCACAACATATTGAATTTTACCAAGTAAAACTAGTTTTCCAAAAGCTCAGCATTCCAGTAGGAAGCATCGACCATGCTGACAAAGGGAAGCCATTCTTGGTAACGTGCCAGGCTAAAGGTCTGCTGCATGAAGGGGGTCCACTTGGGCTTATAGGGTTTACGCAATAGGGTGATCTTGGCCTCCTGAGGGGTGCGTCCACCTTTCCGTCGATTACAGGACTGGCAAGAGCAGACCACGTTCTCCCATGTGGAAGTACCCCCCTTGGAGCGGGGGATAACATGGTCTAGGTTGAGCTCCTGGCGGGGGAATTTACGCCCACAGTACTGGCACATGTTGTTGTCCCTGGAGTATATATTAAACCGGCTAAACCGTACCTGGCGTTTCGGGACTCGATCATAACTCACAAGGAGAATCACCCTTGGCACCCTTATGCCCCGACTGACCAGACCGACACATTCGTCATGTACCGAAACAGAGAGGTCGCTCCAACTGGCAAAATCAAAGGTTTGATACTGTTCGTTCACGACCCGCGCTAATCCTTGATAAAGCAGAGAAAAGGCTCGACGCACCGAGGTAACGTGGATCGGTAGATAAGACCGATTCAGCATTAAAACCTTAGTATTTAATAGGGTGCTGCCCTCTCCTGGAGAGACGTAACTCACTTTTTGTTCCTTTCGGCAATGGACGAGTCAGCTGCAATATTCGTGGCTGTCTAAGTCTAAAATATCGATTAGCATGATTGTTGTCAACAAGCTGACTGGCGCAAAGTCTTGATATTGCCAGCATTTTGGACTATTTATTAAGGTGCTGCCGGGTCTAATTGCGCTGCTGACTGATAAATGACCCACTATCTTCCCCACATCCCATCAAACCGAGCCAAAAAATTCGCTCACAATGAATCATATTTACATTAATTCCCTCCCACAGGAGACCCGAATCGCAATCGTGGAAGACGGCGTCTTGGCCGAATTCATGATCGAAAGAAAACGCGCAAGGGACATCGTGGGGGACATCTATAAATGCAAAGTTGCGCGTGTGCTTCCGGGTATACAGGCGGCCTTTGTGGACATTGGGTTGGAAAAGGCGGCCTTCCTCCACGCATCTGACCTATCGACTGGCCCTGGAGACGTTTCGTCCCTCCTCGGCGAAAGCGATGATGAGATCCATTTTGACCAGGCCAGCCGTTCATCCCACCGCCGTCTTCCCATCGAACGGCAGCTTTCCGCAGGACAAGAAATCCTGGTCCAGGTGTCCAAAGAACCCCTAGGGGTGAAGGGGGCTCGCGTCACTTGCCACATCTCACTACCGGGAAGGCACCTAGTTTTCATGCCAAACATGAGCCATCTGGGGGTTTCGCACAGGATTGAAGACGAAAAGGAACGAAAACGACTCAAGGAGATCATCCAATCGCTCCTCCAGAAAAATGAAGGGGGGTTTATCTTAAGAACCGCCTGTGAAGGAAAGAGCAAAAGAGAGATCCGCAGTGACTTCCAGTTTCTGACCAAATTGTGGCAGCGGATCCACATAAAAGCTAAACCCGCACCTGCCCCTTCTCTCATTCACCAGGACCTGGATCTTGTCTCTCGCACGATCCGTGATTTTGTCACCACGGAGACGCAACAAGTCATGGTGGATCAGGCCAAGGATCACCGCCGCATTCTCGAATTCGTAGGGCACTTCATGCCGCGCCTGAAGTCCAGGATCAAGCTCTATAACGAATCCGAACCCATTATGGACCATTTCGGTATCGAAGAAAAAATCCAGCGAGCACTGGAACCCAAGGTTTGGCTCAAGTCAGGGGGACACCTCATTATAGACCGTACGGAGGCTTTGTACGCCATCGATGTCAACACCGGACGTTACGTGGGTAAAAGGAATCAGGAAGAGACGATTCTGAAAACCAACCTAGAAGCCACCAGTGAAATAGTTCGACAGCTCCGACTCCGGAACATCGGCGGCATCATCATTATCGACTTTATAGACATGGAGAAGCCTGCCAACCGCAAGAAGGTATACGAGGCCCTGAGAGATGCGGTAATGAAAGACAAAGCCAAAATTAACATTCTACAAATATCCGAACTGGGCCTCGTGGAAATGACCAGGCAGCGCAGCCGGGAAAGCCTGGGCAACCAGCTCTTAAATGCATGTCCCTATTGCGAAGGACGAGGGCAAATTAAATCCAATGCCACCCTGGCCTACGAGATCCTTCGAGGGGTCAAGAAGCAGATGACGCAGACCGAGGACGGGAATAGAATTACAGTAAGGGTTCACCCCGAGATCGCCAACTTTCTATACGATGAGGCAAGCGCCAGCCTGGAATCTCTGGAGCGGGAGATAAACCACAAGGTCATCATCAAAGCGAGCCAGGAACTCCATCAGGACCGGTACGAGATCTCTATCAACTAAGCCCGATCCTACAATAATCAGCAACCGAACTATCGCACAAAGCGCTAAGCGCAAGTCAGTACTGAGTTACGAGTACTGAGTGCTGAGCGAGAAGTGTAAAGAGACAACAGACTACGGACAACGGACTACAGACTCCCGGTCCTCAATCCCTGGATCCGGGTCAGAGGTCAGTAGTCGGTAGTCAGTGGTCCCGAATTCGCAAGGACGCAATGCGCCTAGCGCCATGCGCTTTGTGTTCCCCAATCGGCGAAAATCTGCGGTTAAATTGGGTGTTCATCTTGGGTATTGATTAATATTTTGGTGCAGAATAAGATGGCCCAAAATTTATGATGGAGGAGGGTGATTCCTATGGCATTACCAGCTGGACAGGTCGATTCCTATAATTATGACACCTTCACCCGTTCGGAAGGTACCGGCAAGGCAGTTGACTTCAAGGTGCGTCTCCGCGCCGGAGACGATGCGCCGGACTTCGAGCTCGCCACACTCGAGGGAGAGCGCGTTAGCCTCTCTCAGTTCCGTGGCAAGAAGCACGTGCTCCTGGAATTCGGTAGTATCACCTGACCGCCGTTTGTGGGCGAGGTCTCGCCCCTCAACCAGCTCTACAAGCGCTACCGCGACAAGGGCTTCGAGTTCCTTACGATTTACGTACGCGAACCCCACCCGGGAGAAAACTATGGGCCGCACAAGAGCTGGGAGCAAAAACTACAGTACGCCCGCGATTGTGGGTCCCAAGACGGAATTGTAAATCCCCTCCTAGTGGATGACTTGGAAGGGACCATGCACCGCGTCTACGGAATGATGCCGAACATGGTCTTTCTGATCGACAAGGACGGAAAAATCGCCTACAAGTCCATGTGGACCGACCATGTGGAAATCGAGAATGTCTTGGCGAACATTGCGCAAGCCGACGATCTTCGGGCGAAGGGACTACGACTCAAACCTTCCTACACCGAGAAGATCAACTACATCCCAGCGGAGTATTCCGGTGGCTTGCGTGAAAGGGTCTTTGGGCGCTCGGGGCAGAAGTCTTGGGACGATTACCGTAACGCCTTTACGCCTAGTCCCAAATAACAGCTACGGGCAATCCGCAAGACGAGCCAGCGTGAATGGACCATCCAAGTATGGGGTGACATTGAGCATCTGACCCTCGCTGCCACCCCATCATTTCTGCTAGGAAATCTCTTCGCCTTATCACTTCTACCCAGGGCCTCTCTCTAGCTAACTAAAAATCACTGCCCAGAAATCGATTAAACGTAGACCAATTGACCTCACATAAACACTCCTTGACATTCAAATCATCAAGATATAAATCATGTCAATTGAAAATATCAATCCGACAAATATGGGATTTAGTTTTTACTCTCGCTGTTGGCAATCGGGTACAAATAGGGAGATCGCCAGGCTCCGGCCCGCCCCCCAGTAACCTCATGGAAATTTACGGAGGATGAAGATTTTGGTGGCCGTCACAAAGACGAAATCAATATTGTCTTTTAGCGTTTTATATCTGCTTACTCTGGGGTTTTTATCAACCACCTGGCTACCATCAGCCCTTGGCCAGACTAGGCAAGGTTGGCAGCAGAAATGGGATAGGGTGCTGAGCGAAGCTAAGAAGGAGGGGAAAGTTGCGGTGTGGGGACCACCAGGCCCCAATGCTCGTGAAGCACTGACCAAAGGATTTCAAAAGTCCTACCCGGACATCGCTGTAGAATTCACTGGTGGCAGCGGCTCCAGGGGTTCTCCCAAATTACTGAGGGAACGCAGGGCTAAACGCTTCCTAGTGGATATTCACATTGGGGGTACCACTACGATACTGGCAACCCTACGGCCAGCAGGCGCACTGGATCCCATCAGACCTGCCCTCATATTGCCAGAGGTACTGGATTCCACCAAGTGGCTGAAGGGAAAGTTAGACTATGCTGATACGAAAGAAAGATACAACCTGGTATTCACCAGCGCTGTTAAGATTCCAGTCGCTATTAACCCAAAATTAGTCAAGCCTGAGGAAATTCGTTCCTTCAGAGACCTGTTGGATCCCAAGTGGGCAGGCAAAATTGCCATGAGGGACCCCACTGGACCGGGGCCAGGTTTGGCGACCGTTACCCATTGGTACGCGCACAAAGCGTTGGGCAGAGAATTTATCCGCGATCTATTTGTTAAACAGAAACTGATCCTCTCGCGCAATGATCGTCAGCTTTTGGAATGGGTGACTCGAGGAAGGTATGCAATTGTTATCTCCCCTAGTGAGCTTGCCACCAAAGAACTTGCATCGAAGGGAGTTCATGTAGAATTGATGGGAGCCGACCAATTCAAGGAAGGGAGTTACCTCACGGCGGCCTTTGGGAGCGTGGCACTGATTAACCGCGCGCCTCACCCAAATGCGGCCAAGGTCTATATCAATTGGCTCCTCTCACGTGACGCCCAGACCGCCTGGGCCCAAGCGAGCGGGTATCCGAGCAGGAGGCTGGATGTGCCAAGAGACCAGGTCAATCCTCTCTCAGTCCCTAAAGAAGGCCGTGTATACCAAGAGAATTACAGAGAAAAATACGTGCGCATGAGGGGCAAGGTGAGAGCCCTCCTGCGTGAGGTGGTCAAAAAGTGAACAGACCGTTGAAGCTGAATCGCCAAGCGCATAGCGCAAAGGGCATAGCGTTAAGAGCTTTCAGCCGTCAGCGATCAGCAAATCAGTGAAAAGGACTGAGTGCTGAGTACTGAGCAGTCAGAATCGAAGATTGAAGATCGTGGATCGATTGTCCTGCAGTCATTAGTCCGTTGTCTGTAGTCGTCTTATCTGTCAACTCTTTGCGCCTTGCGCCATGCTCTTTGCTATTGCCGGCCTGTGAACAGGTTTTTTTTAACCACCCTTGTGAACGAGAAGCCATTTCCTACTCAAGTCGAGAAAATCCTATATTTTATTTGCCGAGGCCAGGACTGCAGGCATGGGCAACTCGATGCCTTCACCTTTTTGGTAAGTCGCTGCTGCCTCACGAATAGATTTGCCAATGGCCTCCAACGCTTCAGCGGACTGAGCTCGCAACATTCCTGAGGTTCTTACCGTAGCCCCTTGCATCGCGTTGAATAGTGCGTCAGGTGAAGGTAACCGCCATATCTGTGGTATATGCACGACCTCAGGCATCGCAAAACCCGCCTTGAGCAAAGCTTGAACGCATTCTCCCGAATCACTGAAACGAAAGAATGGGGGCCCTGGAGGGAGCGGGACATTCATTTGACCGTGGGCTTGCACCGCGTCAAGAACGATCCCAAAGCCAACGGCCACCTCCGGCTTGCACCAAACGGTAAAGGCAAATTGTCCTGAGGTGCGCAGAACTCGGTGGGCCTCGATGAATGCCTGTTCTGGACTCGCCAAGTGGAGCAGCCCAAAATTCATGACCACCGCATCGAAGGTGCAATTAGGAAAGGGGAGTGCCTCTGCATCGCCTTCACGAAACTCGACACCGGGATATTGTCGGCTGGCCTCCGCCACCATCGCTGCCGAGAAATCAACGCCTATGACACTGGCGCCACGCTGAGAAGCAGCAGCCGCCACATAGCCCGGTCCCGTTGCCACGTCCAGTAGTCGCGTTCCCTTACCTGCCCTCACGGCAGCCAAAAGAGGCTCGATGGCTTGAGAGGTCAGGTTCGCAAAGGACTCATGGTACTGTCTACAGACATTCTGCCACCCAGCGTGCTCGAATGATCGAAATGCACCGGGATCATTAGTCCGAGAGGATTCCACAGCGGACCTAATCTTAACCCAAAATACTAGGCAAAGATAACTGAGCCTAAACTGCTAAGCGCAAAGTGCACAGCGCAAAGCGGACTCAGTACTGAGTAACGAGTGCTGAGGACTGAGTGGGGAGGGGGTTGGATGCAGGGTGTAGGAAAGTATGTGTTGAGTGAAAAGAACTGTTAGCGATCAGCTTTTAGCTCTGAAATCTCTTGCTGCCAACTGCTTACTGTCTTGCTGAATTCTGTAGTCTGTTGTCGGTAGTCAGTGGTCCCGAATTCGTAAGGGCGCCATGCGTTTTGCGCTCTGCTCTTTGGAATTCTTGTCTGCGTAAATCTGCGGTAAAGTTTTTAGCGACTGATTCGTCTGTGTTGATGTCAGTGGGGAGATCTCATCCAGATTTTTGCCTAATTCTTTCAACCAGCTCCTTGAAAGATGACTTTCTGATGATTCGGCCAAACTGAGCACGGTAGTTATTGATGAGGCTGACGTTTTCTACGACGACGTCGTAGATTTTCCAATCTCCATCCTCGCGTAACAGCTTGTAGGTGACAGAATAATCCGTCCCTTTCTTATCCCTAACCTTCGAATCCACACGGGCATAGTTTTCGTCCACTACCTCGCGGACGAAACTCACCTCTCCACCCTTGTAGAGATCGATCTTCTCTGCATAGGTCATCTCCAGGAGGTCCGCGAAGACGGTAACGAATTCAGTACGGTCTTCGGGGGTCATGTCACGCCAGTACCGACCCAAAGAACGCCGGGCCATCTCCTTGAAATTAAATAAGGGGCGGACGATTTCCCGTAGCCGCTCCATATGCTCATTCTTCCCATTGATCCCCAGGCTTTCATCATTGAGGATGGCAAGTCCCTTATCTATGGCAGCGCGGATATCCTCTGTCGGTTCCCCTGCCCGAATCGGTGAGGGGGGCAATAGCAACAAAATCCCAACCAGAGCCAACCAGATCATAGTTCGATGTGTCACAGTCGTCATTCCTCCTGATTCTAAAGCAATCAATCCCAACGAAACCTCGCAAGGATTGCGGATTAGCATTATAACCGAGCAAAAGGGGTGCCACAGCTGTAACAATGCGATCTAAAGAGAAGTTCCCATATTCGGAAGGTAACCAGAGGTACCAAATTGCGCTATTACTTCCGAAATTTGTTTCCACCCGTAAAATACCAATCTTAAACTCCCTCTATAAGAGGAAGGTTTAAACCCCATCATCTCTTCAAAAAGAACTTGTTTGTCAGTCGGTGGAAGGGCACTTATAGCCTTGACACAGCATGGAATCATTGGATACAAAATGAAGTGTCCACGGAGGAACTTAGGAGAGGCCCAAGGCCAAGACTTGGAGCATATGGGTCTTGACCGGATCAATAGGGTGCCCTAAAAGACAGGAAAGCTAACCAAAGAGACCTGTTTCATAGCGAGAGGAGCCAGATGTGACAGTCATAGATGCCGATGGGCATGTAGAAGAGTCCCCTGCCAAGTTTAGTTTCCTGGCAAGAGAGTCCTACGCCAGGAGACCTTTACCACTAGGATTCGACCGCGATACGGCATACGGAGATGCCAATGCAGTTTGGTTCATCGATGGCACGACCTATCTAAAATTGTATGGTAAGGGTGGGGTCATTTTTTTGACCCCCACAACCGACGATTTAAAGCTTGAGGCGGCGCTGTTCAAGGCTTACAACAATTTCATGGCAGATGCCTGTAACTCTAGTTCTGGTCTCAGACTATCCTCACGCCGATTCATTTCGTGACGAAAATATGGTTAAAGCAATCATGGACAGAGAAGATATCCCGCTCAGGGTCAGAGAAAAGCTCCTGTCGGCCAATGCGCAAGCTTTGTATGGACTGAAGGCCCCGTACCACGGGCTTACGTACGTGGCTTTGGGGCACGGTCCCCGTGGAGTATCGATCCATTATTTCACAGGGCGGCTGGGGTGTTCTGTGGTACGGGGTAGACTTATTCATTTGTCACTACCGCTGGGGTCTCAGGTGGATCCCCGCTGGACAGACCCTTCCATTCTCCAAGCACGGAGGTCCTTATGCAGAAAACTAACAAATACCTCTCTGGCGATTCCCACCTTGAGGTGGACTCCAAATGGTGGGTTCATCGGGTGGCAGCGAAGCATCGTGACCGGGCACCGCGGGTGGTCCGTCTCCCCAACGGTGGTGACGGCTGGGTGATCGAGGGAAAGCCACCTCGACAGGTGGCTGCAGACCTATATGGTGGGAAAGGACGAGAGGGCTGGCAACCCTTTGGACAAACCTATGAGGAAACTCCAGGCACGGGCTCTCCACAACAGCGGTTACAGGAACAAGACAGAGACGGTATCTCGGGGGAGGTACTCTTCCCCTGTCAGCAGGCAGGTCCCAAGATGTGGCGCCAAATTAAAGACGACGATGCGTTCAAGGCAGTGGTCCGGGGTTATAACGACTGGCTTGCAGAGGAGTACTGCGCAGTGGCCCGCGACCGCCTCATTGGCATGGGGATCTTGCCATGGACAAATGCAGACGATGCCATCCATGAAATGGAGCACTGTGCCAAAATGGGGCTAAAGGGTGTTCTCATCACCGGCTACTCGAGTAAGTATCCATACCCGACCCCTGAGTACGACAAGTTTTGGGCTACGGCAATTGATATGAACATGCCGGTGACCATTCACGTTGACCTGGATAGGCCTGGTGACCGTGCAGAACCGATGCTCGACTATCCCCAGGAATCACCAGAGGTAAGAGCGCTACTGGGCCGTGCTGGACTCGTGGAGCAGGTCTCCAGGTTCGGGCCCGCGCGTGGATGCGGTGCCATCCCCGCTGCCCAACTCGCCCTGAGCGGGGTGTTCGACCGATTCCCGAAATTACGTGTATTGTTGGCCGAGAACCAGATCGGATGGATCCCGTTCTTTCTGCAGATGGCAGACGTACGCTACGATCGCCATCACCATTGGGCAGAGCGCCTGCTCGGCTTCAAGCCACTAAGCCGCCCACTCAGCGAAATCATCCGTGAGCACTGCTGGTGGGGTTTTCAATACGACCGGGTTGGCGTAGAGATGCGGCACCATATGGGTGTTGACCACCTCATCTGGGGTTCCGACTTTCCTCACCAGGAGTCGGACTGGCCAAACTCAAAGGACATCCTGGAGCGGAACTTCGCCGGCATCCCGGAAGAGGATGCATACAAGATGTCAGCAGGAAACGTCATCGAGTTTTTCCACCTCTAACCCACTCAGCCGCAACAGGGTGTGGAAAAACCTTGTTCGCAGGCCGGTGGCAGATGAACCTTTTTCAACGGCCTGGCAAGATCTATCCTTAGGGGCGGGCCCATGGGCCAAAATCGTGACTAAACTGCCGCTGCGCACCAATCTTAGTGCCACCAAAATATCTCACTACGCCGCTTCACTCAGCCCTTGAACTTTCCGCAAACTCTTATACAAAAGCACATTGAAGATTATAAAAAGCGTTTCATGGGTGATCTGACCGAGCAACTCAATGGCCTTCGCCCACTCTGGTTTCGGTGCTACGAATCCAATCATTGGATCGCCCAACATGACCCCCACGAGCAAGGTGATCAATAAAAGCGGGGCCGAAATGACCAGGAAAAATAACACTCCAAATCCAAAAACATAAATGAAAATATTTTTACCTTCCGTGAGGGCCCTGCTCGCCGAAAGTGCGGCCCTGCCGCTCAAACCTTCAATAATCACCGCATAGGGAGCTAGGATGTATAGCACACCCCATATCATTCCTGGGATGATAAAAAGGATGAGGCCACCCAAGACAATGAGGGAATAGAGTGCCCATGTCCAAACATAGGGTCCCAACAACCTAAGGGAAATCAAATAACTTTCCACGACGTCAATGACCTCCCACTCAGACGCCCTGTGGGCGGCAACGGTTATGGCCACGGTTGTGAGAGTCAAGGTCAAAAAACGGATAACCAAACTTGCAGCCTCCGGGAGCAAGCCCGCACCCAGTTCAAGCCCCTGATCCAAAAAAGCGTAGATAGCAAAAAGAAGCAGAAACGTGTGCCAAGCCACAGCGTAAGTTCTACAGCTGTTATAGAAAAACTCCTGGACACCCATGTTGGTGAAGGAACGATAAATAGGCTTTGTCCAGGTCAGATTGTAACCGCAGATGCAGCGCAATGCTGCGTCAGGATTCATGGTGCCGCAGGCTGGACATTTCATGGCATTGGTTGGTTCAGATACAGAGTCACGAATTCGCTATCGGGCCCGGGTTTCGAGACCTCACTTTTTCCAAACTTACACCCACCGGCTGATTCCGTTGATGAATCTTAAAGCCTCTCTGACCATAAGAAGACGCAACCCTTAGGCCCAACGACACCTGAGTGCTCTACGTTACCTGGAATGACGAACCTGTCGCCCGTCTGACACTGGTAGGATTTTTCACCGACGTTTACTGTCATTTCACTCTCTAGAAAAACCAAAAGTTTTGTCTCCTGATGATTCCTCATTCTAATTTATCGTCCTAATCGATTCAACGTTGTGGAAACAGCCACCGCGACCCGTGAGCCATTGGATCCTACCCCTTAACGATCCAGACATCGCAATTTAAGGAAAACAAATGACACATACACCCTGTTAGGGTACGATCCCACGGTATGATAGAATTAGCATATGAGCTGATAAGCGCCTGCGGAAATACAGTGGGGGACAATTCAATGAATCAACACATGACAGATTCCTTGGAGCAAAGGTTAATCCGGTTGGAGCGCCAGAACCGCAACCTAAAGCATGCCGTGGTTTTGGTAGTGATGGGAATAGCTGCCGTTTTTATGATGGGTCAAGCCCAACCTAACAAGATTGCCAAAAAAATTGAAGCTGAAAATTTTATCCTCCGTGGCCCTAACGGAGCGGAACGAGGCAGGCTGGGGGTCGCTCCCAACGGCAATCCCTTCCTGGTCTTGCTCAACAAGAACGGTAAGCCTAGTGTATCGTTGGGGAAACTCTACGGTCACGCGAGCCGCAGGATACAAGGTAGAGTGATCACCTACGGTGATGGACCCAGCAAGGGTTATTACGACAAGGATGGAAAGCCGCGCGCCACGGTTCCTTACAACCAATGGCTCAAAGAACGAACGACTGACGTTCAAAAGGCAGGAAAACCTGCCGAGTCCCTAGTCGTCCTCTTTGACGACACTGGCAATGTTTTCTGGAGTATACCGTAAAATAGTACTGAGTCCTGAGTGATGAGTACTGAGCAAATGGCCAAGCGCAAGGCGCAGAGCGCCAAGAGAAGCGAGCAGTGGTTAAAAGCTCCGCCGGAGGCGGATCAGCCTCAGGCTGAAGTTGGCAATAAGCAGCGAAGAGAGTGTTGAGTGTTAAGGGCAAGGAGCTAAGCGACGGCGGACGACAGACTACAGGACTACCGATCCTCGATCTTCAATCTTCTATCCTCGATTCCCGTTGCTCAGTCCTCAGCACTCGTTACTCAGTACTGAGGACGCTTCGTGCTCTTAGAAGTGGCCCAACTCCTGGGCATGCTTATAAATCCCATCATGAAATAGGCCAACAAAGTCAGCATTGGTGAGACAGGAGTACTCAGGGGTCCACCCAGGACGCGTCCACACAAGGCCATCTTGTAGCATCGTCTGAAACACGAGTTGGGCCACCTCGCCATGAGCCATCAATCCGTCTTCATGCTCATGGAGGTCAGCCTCTTCATGGACCTGAAAATAGTGGAGATCGGCATCTTTGTATTGGTATTTGTTCAGCAGGGCCTCACGCCATTGTTTTGACCAGTGACCGAACATCTCCTCGTTGAGGGAACGGGCCCACCACTCGATCATGGTACCTTCGTA
>Ga0114947_10000110_pt1 | contig 22755 bp, 23 predicted proteins | sample CR02metaG_FD_99656 | JGI IMG/M metagenome (GOLD analysis project Ga0114947, IMG submission 99656) | Deep subsurface microbial communities from Mariana Trench to uncover new lineages of life (NeLLi) - CR02 metaG | ecosystem: Environmental > Aquatic > Marine > Ocean trench > Sediment ...
AGAGTGCGCGGCCTTTGATTATCTCGATCGCCGCCGGGCCACGCAGCGAAGATATCGACCATTGGCTGGGAGGCGGCAACGCCGTCATTCGTGTCATGCCGAATCAACCATCCTTGCTGCGACTGGGAATCTCCGGGATATACGCGAATGCGGCGACGACGCCTGAACAGCTGGATACGGCGCGCCATATATTGTCTGCAATCGGACCGGTAATCACCGTACCCAACGAACACGACATTGACGCAGTGACCGCCATTTCGGGCAGCGGCCCGGCCTATTTCTACTTGTTGATTGACATGCTGGCCAAGACCGGCGTGGAGCTTGGCCTGGACGAAGAAACGGCACGACAGCTTGCCGTGGAAACGGCGAAGGGCGCAGCGGCGCTGGCGCATGCCTCGGGCGACCCAATGGATGACTTGATTGCACGAGTTCGATCGCCGGGCGGCACGACGGCGGCGGCACTCGATAGCCTTGAGGATCACGGCGTACGTGATATCTTCAAACGTGCTCTTACCGCTGCGCGGGACAGGGCAAATGAAATCGCCGATCAGGCGCACGAATCCGGTCAGGACTGATTTATGCCTTCAAATGTTGCCTCCGCTTTGGTTTTTGTTGTCAATGCACTAACAAGCCTCTGTCTACTCGTCTTACTGCTGAGATTTTGGCTGCCGTGGCTGCACGCTGACTTTCGAAATCCGCTCGCGCAAGGAATTTTGAAGCTGACATCACCGATCGTGGTTCCCGTGCGGCGGATCATTCCATCGTTTGGTCGACTGGACACGGCAACCGTATTGGTTGCTTTTGTTATTCAGTACCTCGCGATTTTGCTGATCCTGTTGATCCTGAGTTCCAGCGCAGAATTCTCGGTAATCGCAACCACCACGGTCGTCAAGCTCCTCTCGTTGTCAGTGAACTTATTTACCTTCGCGATCATCGTACGAATTATTCTGAGTTGGATATCACCAGGCCAGTACAACCCTGCAACCGCTATTATCGCAACATTGACCGACCCGGTGTTACGACCGTTCCGCCGCCTGATACCTCCGCTCGGCGGATTCGATATCTCCCCGATTTTCGCTATCATCTTGTTGGGGGCACTGACGAGAATTCTGATCGGCTTTAACCAATTAGGCATTTGACCGACAAACTCGAAGCCTGCGTTTGCAGCGTGGGTGACAACCTCATTATCGCAGTACGTGTGCATCCACGTGCCAAACACGACGAAATAGCTGGATGTCGCGCCATCCCGGCTGTCATTATTCGGTGGCAATACGCACCGTAGCAGGCAATTCCTCATCCGCGTGTAATGGTTTATAGTGACTCGAAAAAGGGGATAAGTGTCATGATTTCAAAAACACTGCTGATTTCTCTGTCGCTACTCGCGTCGCTTACCGCGTGCGGTGGCCCCGGCAATTCGGCCACCGTGCCAGAAGCGCAGCCCGCCGCAGCATCTTCTGCCGATATCGGAAATCACATCGTGCACTTCAATGCACAATCCACCGACAAACTTCCTCCCGCCATTGCTCGCCAGTACAAATTCGTCCGCAGCAAAAACCGCGCAATGCTTATCGTTTCTGTATTACGCGAATCGGACAATATGCCGGTGCTGGCAGACGTGACCGTCAAGACCGTCAACATGGCCGGTCAACTCAAGAACGTTAAAATGAAAAAAATTGAAGAGCCGGGTGATATTGTCGCGATCTATTATATCGGCGACACCTCGGTTGCCAATCGTGAAACGCTGACATTCAACATCAGCATCAAGCCGGATGGCGAAGACACCTTCTCAGAAGTCACGTTCAAGAGACAATTCTACAGCGATTAATTTTCAACGCCGTACCTTTAATGTGCCTTAATTTAAAAGCCTTTTAGCGCTTACGCGCTCAGAAAACATATGTTATCGTCGCACCTGATTCGGTGCGGGCGTCAGCCCGTTTTTGTTTTTTTTGAGGAGTCAGTTTTTCATGGCAGCGAACACCAATAAACCACCGACCAAGTCCGAGATTTACGCAACGATTGTTGACGACACTGGTCTGACACGCAAAGACGTAGCGGCAGTATTTGAATCACTCAACGGCCAGATCAAGAAAAGTCTTGGCGGCACCGCGGGAATGTTTACCATTCCCGGCCTGCTGAAGATGCGCGTTGTAATAAAGCCGGCTCGCGAGGCTCGTAAGGGTATCAATCCATTCACGGGTGAAGAAATGATGTTCAAAGCGAAACCGGCAACAAGGGTTGTTAAGGTATTAGCTTTAAAGGGCCTGAAAGACATGGCCTGAGAATTGCACGTTTCTTACCGACAAAATAGCCGGGCACGTCCCGGCTTTCTTATGCCTTGTATTCTTCGATAAACTCGGTAACGGCCTCGCGAAGTTCAACCAGCCGGCCATGAAAGAAATGCTCGCCGTCTGGAATAATCAATAACTCTGGGCCAGGACTAAGTCCATTGATCCACGCGACGATTTCGTCGACATCGACCAGCTCGTCCTGATCGCCCTGTACAATCAGCCACGGACAGTCCGGCTGCGACGGAAGGCCGGATGCGAATCGATTGATTGCGGGCGCGACGCTTATCAGGCCATCGACCTCCGTTGCCATGGCAGCTTTGATTGCGATCGCTGCGCCAAATGAAAACCCGGCGATCCAAAGCGGCAGCTGGGGATTTCTGGCTCGCAGCCAATTAATCGCCGCCACGGCATCCTCTAGTTCTCCGGTGCCTGCGTCGAATTCACCATCACTATACTCGGTGCCGCGAAAGTTGAAGCGCAATGCGCTGAATCCTGCGTGCACAAATGCGCGAGCCAAAGTATGCGCGACTTTGTTGTGCATCGTGCCCCCATGTTGCGGATGCGGGTGGCACACAACAACGCTTCCGACCGGTATTTGCTCCGCTGAAAGCTCCAAAATCGCCTCAAGACGGCCGGCAGGGCCGTCAATAAACAGCCTTTCTGTGCGTGGTGATTTGGCCATTAAGGTATCTGGGGTGGATAGATTCGTGAATACTGCTGTAAAATTATGACCTTATGTAATACGACCGCGCAAGTTCGGCGCGGGTCACAACAACGGTGGTGTTATGAGTGCCAGTATGAGCCTCGAAGCGCAGTATTGCGCACACAATTATCTCCCGTTGCCCGTCGTATTGACGCGCGGCGAGGGCGTTTTCGTCTGGGACGAGAACGGCAAGAAATACCTCGACATGATGAGTGCTTATTCGGCCGTTAGTCATGGTCACGCACATCCTCGTCTCGTCAGCGTGGTCAATAAGCAGGTGGCAAACCTGACAATCGTATCGCGAGCATTTCACACTGACCGTCTCGGCCCGTTCCTGCAGCGCATTTGCCAGCTGACCGGCCAGGACATGGCGCTGCCGATGAATACGGGCGCGGAAGCGGTAGAAACAGCGATCAAAGCAGCGCGCAAATGGGCCTATACAGTGAAGGGTGTGACGCCCGGGAAAGTCGAAATCATCGCGTGTAGTGGCAACTTCCACGGTCGAACAATGGCCGCAGTCGCGATGTCCGACGAACCACAGTACCAGGACGGCTTCGGCCCATTTCCGCCAGGTTTTCGGATCGTTGAATACGGCAGCCTGGATTCCCTGCGAGCTGCAATCAATGAAAATACGGCCGCGTTAATTATCGAGCCCATTCAAGGTGAGGGCGGAATCGTGTTGCCACCGCCCGGCTACCTCAAAGCGGCAGAGATGCTCTGCCGCGAGCACAATGTATTGCTTATTTGTGATGAGATTCAGACCGGCCTCGGGCGGACCGGCAAATTACTAGCCTGCGATCATGAAGGCGTCAAGCCGGACGGCCTGATTCTGGGTAAGGCACTCGGCGGTGGCATTCTTCCGGTTTCGATGTTTCTTGCGCGTCGCGAAGTTATGGAAGTGTTCACGCCAGGTGATCACGGCAGCACTTTTGGTGGAAATCCACTAGCGGCCGCAGTCGGTCTTGAAGCGCTGAATATTCTCATCGAAGATGAACTTGCAGAAAGAAGCGCAGAACGAGGTGATTATCTGCTCCGCAAACTGCGCAGATTAGATAGTCCGCTGATTAAAGAGGTGCGCGGACGTGGTCTGTTTATCGGCATAGAGATTGATCCTACTGTCGCAAGCGCGCGCGAGATTTGCGAGCTACTGATGGTGCGCGGTCTGCTGAGTAAGGAGACGCATGAAACAGTCGTCCGTTTGGCACCGCCGTTGGTTATTAGCGAGGCGGAAATCGACTGGGCCATGGTGCAGATCACCGCAGTACTGACAGAACTGGAAAAGGTGCAGCTCGCATCGTAATACTCCTAAATTCGAACGACGGAATCCATTGATGCCTGAACTAAACGTCATACATATCGCAATCATCGCCGCAATGACTGTTGTCGGTGCAATTGTCGGATGGCTGCTGCGAGGCAGTCGGGCCGAAGAGGAAAAAGCGGCGGTTAGCGCTGGCTGGCAGGAGCAGATTAAAGCGCAGCGAACGGAACATGATCGACTGACCGGTCAGAACAAGGGCCTGATGGAACAGATAAGCCAGTATCAGGCATCTAACACAGACGCGAAGAATCGCGCCCAGGAATTATCGGAAGCGGTGCAAGAGGCTTATTCACGGCGTGATCAGCTACAACGTGAGATCAAGGATATCCGCGGCGATCTCGGGGTCTCGGTGAGCGAGCGAGATCAGTTGCGGTCAGACATGAGCGCACAGGACAGAGACAGCATGGGCGCGGTGGAAAAGGATTCACGCATCGCCAAACTGCAGGTTGAACTCGAAAACTGGCAAAACCGACTGCCACCGCTGATCGAAAAATATCGGCAGCGAAATGAGGATGCCGAGCAACTTGAAGTTGACCTCCGTGCGGCCCAGGAGCGCATTGCCGAACTCGAAGCCGACGACGAGTCCAGTCAGACGCGCATTGAGCCCGTTACGAATCCTGATTCACTAACCGACGGTCGCGACGCGTCCAACGATCCCATCGATGAGGACGAGGATGAGATCGAAGCCGCATCTAACGACGAAGCCGACGTCGAAGCGGAATCTAACGACGAAGCCGATTCTGACGACGAAGCCGAATCCGATGACGAAGCCGATTCTGCATGGGACGATGATGCAATTAATCGCGCGCGGGACACCTTGCAGGACATCAAGGGAATTGGTCCTGCCATTGAGAAGACGCTCAATGAAATGGGCATTTTTCGCTTCCAGCAGATCGCCGAAATGAGTGAATACGAAATCGATCGAGTTGCCAAACGCTTGAAAGGATTTCGCAGTCGTATCTATCGCGAGGACTGGATAGGACAGGCCCGGGAATTGCGAGATCAAGAAGCCAGCGGCTAAGATTGTTGCCGCCGTCATTCTCGTCGGTGGCCTCGCAATCACACCGCTGCTGAACAACAGCGACCCGATTGCTGTGTCCACTCGCGTAGCGCTGTTCCCGAACTCTCCGGCATTTCAGATCAATTGGCATCACGGCGGGTTGGTGCTCGCCGGCCACACGTTGTCACTGCAGCATGAGCAGAACCTGTTGCAGGTCGCTGGGTCTTCATTCCCTGGAAGTCAGGTCATCACCGACTTCGAACCACTCGGTATCGTTCCTGATTACTGGGGTGACACAACGATCCAGATTCTTTATTTGCTTGCCGAAACGGACTCATCGCGTGCCGATCTATCGACGGACAGAATCATTATCCGTGCAGTGATTTCAGATGAACTGGGCTGGCAAAATCGACTGCATGCATTAAAAAAGGCACTTCCCGACAACGTTCTGATTTCTGTCGACACAGTCGTCATCGACACGACTGTAAGCGTATGGGAAGTATGCGAACGAGCGTTCGCGGCATTCGACGCCGGGCCGATTAATTTCGAGGAGTCCAGTGCCGAGTTACGCAGTTCAGCATATCCACGGTTGGACCGCGTGATCGCGTTCGCAAGTGCCTGTATGGATTCCAGCATTGAGATCATAGGACACACCGATGCGTCCGGCTTTGAGTCCTGGAATCAGACCTTAAGTTTGCGGCGTGCCAATGCTGTTGGCGACTACATTGTACGAGGCGGCATCCATCGTGCTCGCCTAATCGTTTCCGGAGCGGGGTCCGCTAATCCTGTCGCCGATGACGGTACACATTATGGTCGCAGCCTCAATCGCCGCATTGAAATTACATGGCGTGGTGCCGCGCGATAGATTCTGACCATTTTTGTCGTGTGGCAATACGGGCCTCTGTTTATTCGGGCGCCGTCAGCTTCACGAGTTCAATGCTAAAGATCAGCGGTGTATTCGGTGGAATGGCATCACCCCGTCCCGCGGCGCCATAGGCCAGGTCTGATGCCACCACGAGTTCGCGCGTCTCGCCGACAAGCATGCACGGGACTCCAAGGTCCCAGCCTTTGATTACCTGGCCATTACCGAGTTGGAACTGGAAAACATTTTGGCCCGATTCCCAGATGAACTGCCCGCGTCGGTCTTTCGCAGTCTCATCTAGCTGCCACAGCCACACATTGGTATCTGCATAGTCTCCTGTAACGGCGGCCCGGCCGTAACCGGTATTGATGATCTTGGCCGACAAGCCGGGCACTATGGCGATGCTGCCTGATTCGTCTGCAACCGGGCAGTCAACCGCCACAGCCGCCCGTGTATCGGATTGCTCCGCTGGCAGTCCACAGGCGGCCAGCGACGCTGCAACAAATGACATAATGAATGCGTAACGCCTGTTCACTCTTCTGTGTCCTTGAAATCCAGCGATGCGGAATTGATGCAGTATCGCAAACCAGTCGGCTGCGGGCCATCTTCGAATATGTGCCCGAGATGGGCATCACAATTCTTGCAAACCACCTCACGTCGAACCATACCGTGGCCGGTATCCGTATTTGTGTGGACAGCATCACCGGCCACCGGCAACCAGAAACTCGGCCATCCCGACCCCGAATCATACTTATGCTCTGAGCTAAACAGCGCGGCATCGCAGCAGACACAGCGATAGGTGCCGTGTGCTTTGTGATCAATGTACTTGCCCGTGAACGCACGTTCGGTATCGGCGTTCTGCGTAATCCGGTATTGCTCATCATCAAGTCTGGCGCGCAATTCCTTATCGTCCAAACTACTCATGATCAGCTCCAATGTCGAGATTCAATAAATACTCAGTCATACGCTGCACGTATTCCGCCGGATTCTCGAGCTGCGCGCCTTCTGCCAGCAACGCGTGATCCAGAACGATGTTTGACAACGCATCAAAACGCCCATCATCGTCCTCGCCCGACAATCGAATGACGAGCGGATGCTCTACATTTATTTCAAGAATCGGCTTCGAATCCGGCAGTTCCTGACCACTTGCTTCCAGCATGCGCCGTAACTGTGGATTGATATCCTGTTCGCCCGCAACGACGCATGCCGATGACTCAACAAGCCGGCGACTGGCGTTTACGGACTCCACTCGTTCCTTCAGCACACCGTGAATCTTCTTGAGTAACTTCTTATGATCATCGTTCAGTTTGTCCCGACCCTTATCGTCACTATCGTCCGGCAGATCCAGTGTCTCGCGGGCAACATCCACGAGGACATTGCCTTCGTATTCGGCCAGACTATCTACCAGCCAGGCATCAATACGGTCTGTCAATAACAAGACTTCGATTCCTCGACTTCGCAGCTGCTCGATATGAGGACTGGCTATCGCCGTAGCGTAGTTTTCAGCAAGGATATAATAAATCTTGTCCTGCTCTTTTTCAGTGCGCTCAAGGTAATTGTCGAGCGACTGATTCTGTGTTTCATTGCCATTATGCGTCGTTGCAAATCGCAGCAACTTGGCGAGCTTATCCTTGTTGGCATGATCCTCGACCAGCCCTTCTTTTAGTACCTGACCGAACTCTCCCCAGAATTGCCGATATTCGTCCTCATCAGCGGCGATCTTTTTGAGCATATCCAGCACGCGTCGAGTCAGCGCACTGCGCATCGCCGTGAGGTCTGGATTTTTCTGCAGCATTTCGCGAGAAATATTCAATGGTAAGTCAGAAGAATCCACAACGCCTTTTACGAACCGCAGATACAAAGGCAAGAACTGCTCGGCGTCGTCCATAATGAAGACACGCTGTACATAGAGTTTCAGCCCTCGCGGCTTTTCCCGGTTCCAAAGATCAAAAGGCGCAGCACTCGGAATGTAGAGCAGGCTCGTGTATTCACGCTTTCCTTCAACGCGATTGTGGCTCCATATCAACGGGTCTGCAAAGTCGTGCGACAAGTGTTTGTAGAACTCCTTGTATTCGTCCTCGCTGACATCAGTTCGAGATCGAGTCCAGAGTGCGGTCGCGGAGTTCACTACCTTTGCAGCGGTGTCTTCGCCACCGATTTCGGTCAGCGAAACCGGGAAACCGATGTGATCGGAGTACTTACGAATAAGCGACTCAATTCGGAACGATTCCGCAAATTCGGACTCGTCTTTCTTCAGATGCAGAGTGACACGAGTGCCGCATTCTGCGCGATCAATGTTCTCTATCGTGAATTCGCCCTTGCCGTCGGACTCCCAGCGAACAGCCGCATCTGCTTCAAGTCCGGCGCGACGCGATTCCACCGTAACTTTGTCAGCTACAATAAATGCGGAATAAAAACCGACGCCGAACTGCCCGATCAAATGGGCATCGTGTTGCTTGTCGCCTGTCATCTGCTGAAGAAATTCAGCTGTGCCTGATTTCGCAATCGTGCCGAGATTATCGATCAATTCATCACGCGACATGCCGATGCCGTTATCGACAACAGACAAGGTACGCTGCTCCTTGTTGATCTCAATGCCGACGCCCAGGTCGGTATCATCAGTTAGCAATTCCGGATTGGCCAGTGCCTCAAAACGCAGCTTATCAGCCGCGTCCGAAGCATTCGAAATCATCTCACGAAGAAAGATTTCCTTGTTGCTGTACAGAGAATGGATCATCAGCTGTAGAAGCTGACGAACTTCGGTCTGAAAACCGAGGGTTTCGCGCTGTTTGCTCACGCAATCGTCTCCCGACGTTATAGGGACAGACACGATATAGGCTCCGCCGCCTATTTCAAGTCTGTGCGCGATGTTCGGGCAGAATATTCAGGCTGTTTGCAAGGCACTCGAAGGTGGCGAGGTTACTGAATGGTACAACAGCATCACAATCAGAAGCGTCGAGGTCGGGAGTGCGATTGGTGGATACACTAGCGCAAACCCAATGCCGGCGATCGCCCCGGTAACAACAGCAAGATAGGAAAACAGTACCAGAAGGACTTGACGAAGCCGTTCGACGATTAAGCCAAACATTCCATAAAGGTCGTCCACGTCATCGAGAAATTGAAGAAATCGTTCCATGCCTACTGGACAATAGTCAGCAACGGGCCGGCACTCTCGGCATCCCCACCGTGGGTATCACCCTCATCCAGAGATGCGTGGTTGGCTTCTTTAGCATACGCAATCGCACGGTGGAAGAGTTCCCACCGCTGGCGGGCTGATTCGCTCTTTAACGCCACAATGGGCGAGTCATTATTAAGTTGCTTCTTTAACATACTCTGGTCAACAGGTTTTCAAGTGGTAAATGAACTATAGAGAGGCCCGCATTATCACTCCGTGAGGCAAGTCACAGCTTGCTTTAGAACTTGCCTTGGACCGCTATTTTCGGTCGGAAACAAGACGCAGTTCCGGTGAAAATTGCGACTCTTTTCACAGACCATGGATGCTGATATGCCGGACCGGCGGTCATTACGTAAAACGCCGACGGAGAGTCGGCGTTGGGCGGAAAATACTTTGGACGGTTCAGCAACTAGTCATCGTTGCTCTGGTTCCTGGACCAACTGCGCTTAACCTGATCTGCCCAATCGCGATATCCCTTCCATGTGTACAGCGATGGATCAATGCCGGAACGGGCGCTGCGCGTAGTCGGCGCTTTCGATATCCAACGTCGATATTGTTGCCATCCGTCCGCGTCGTTCGCTGCAGGCTGTCTATTGTCCAGCGTCGCATCTTCAGCAGTAGCCTCTGACCCGGCATCCTTACCGAAGCTGTCCGCCCACTTCTTGTGTTTGCTATCCGGCATTCGTTTGCTCAGTTAGTCCTTTGAACAAATGCTAAAGCCCATTCACCATAAATCACAGGAACTGCATCACAATGCACATTCTGAATTTATTGTTGTTTATTAGTATGTTATGGACTTTTTTACTTAATCACGTAGCATGGATTGTAATCTTTACCCGAAACCTTCATGCGTTTTTGCTCAACAAATGCCGCCAGCAGCCTATCCAACATATCCATGATTCGTTGTGAACCATGGAGGTGAAACGGTCCGTGCCGCTCGATCTGCTCCGCTGTGTCCTCTCGCACGTTGCCCGCAACGATGCCGGAGAACACACGTCGAAGGTTCGCAGCCAGAACGTGCGCCGGTAAATTCTCGCTGATATCCAGTCCGTGCATGGATTCGTGCGTCGCAACGAATGGCGTCTGAAACTCACGATCAATCGTCAGCCGCCAATTAAAATAATACGCATCGCCGTGGCGTTCGCGAAACTTGAGTACGTCGTTGAGTCGAATCTTCATCTCTTGCGCGACGGCCCGCGGATCACCAATGATGATCTTGTAACGATTTTGCGCGGCGGCTCCGAGGGTTGCACCAACAAACTCATCAATCTGCTGGAAATACGCTTTTGCAGAAGCGGGACCGGTCAACACCACCGGCAGCGGCTGGCCGTCGTTATCCGGGTGTAACAACACACCCAGCAGATAAAGAAATTCCTCAGCCGTTCCGACGCCGCCCGGAAGAACTACAATGGCATGACCTGTTCTTACGAAGGCCTCCAGACGTTTCTCCATGTCCGGCATGATAACCAGCGAATTGACGATAGGGTTCGGCGATTCGGCAGCGATGATGCCGGGCTCCGTGATTCCGACGTACCGCCCGTTTCGAATACGCTGCTTGGCATGCCCAATCGTCGCGCCTTTCATCGGGCCTTTCATCGCGCCCGGACCGCAACCGGTGCAAATATCCAGTCCGCGAAGACCCATTTCATACCCGACCTGCTTGGAATAGTCGTACTCGTTGCGGCTGATGGCGTGTCCGCCCCAGCAGACCACCATGTTGACTTGTGCGGGCAGCACCAGTATTCGAGCATTTCGAACGATGTGGAACACGGCGTTCGTGATGCCATCTGACGATTCCAGATCGAATCGCCCACTATCGAAGATCTCGTGGCGGGTATAAACAATATCCCTGAGAACAGCCGACAATAGCTCACGTGTGCCGCGAATCATCCTGCCATCTACAAAGGCATTTGCCGGTGCGTTCTTTAGAGAGACCCTGAGACCTCTGTCCTGCTGAAAAAATCCGACCTCAAAATCGCAGTATGCCTGCAGCACTTCCTTTGCGTCATCAAACTCGCTACCGGAGGTCAGCACGGCCAAAAGACAGCGGCGCATTAACGGGTACAAGCCACCTGAGCCTGTGCTCTTGAGAAGATCGACTTCGTGTTGTGAGAGGACCTCCAGGCTACCCTCTGGCCATATCTCCGCATCAACGCACGTCAGTGAATCAGCCACTGGTCAGGGACGAATTTCTATCGGCGTATTATCGCCGGTCATCAACCAGATATCGATAATGTCGGAATTGGAAACGGCAATACAGCCGTTTGTCCAGTCCCGGGTTCGGTAGTAGGTTTCGGAACGCGTTGGTTCATTAGGCTGCCCGTGGATCATTATCGCACCGCCCGGATCTACGCCGCTTTGGTGCGCCTCGCGGCGATCCGCTGCACTCGGGTACGAAACATGAATTGACAGGAAGAAGTCGCTTTCCGGGTTGCGGGTATCAAGTAAGTATTCGCCCTCGGGTGTTCTAAAGTCACCCTCTTCTTTCTTGTCGCCATCCGGTCGAATACCCAGAGCAATCTTGAACGTGCGAAATATCTCACCGTCATTCATCAGATGAAGTACGCGCGCCGACTTCTCGACCACAACCCGATCCGCAACTGGAAACTCGCTGGCCGGTGAAACACCGGACACAAGTAGCAGCAGCGCAGCACAAATAGTTTTAGTTCGAATCGCCATCATAATTTTGTTTCGCCAGACCCAAGACTACCAAACCTCTGCTCACCGTAAAACGGCCTGTTTCACACTAGACGTTGCGCCCGACAATCCAGCCGATCGCAAATCCGATACCACCAGCAACGGTTGTATAAATGGGCAGATATTCAAAAACGCGTTCTGGATGCGCTGCATCGGTGAACATTTCATTAAGGTTTATTGAGTACGCGTAATGAATATACAACGCCAGACCGAGGGCGGGAATAGCATAACCGACGACGCCAAGTGGCAGCCTCTTACCGGCTCCGGACCAACGGCCACCGCCGAGGATCAGTACTACACCCGAGAGCAAAACCAGCAGAGCTAGCGGTACGAGATTGCGCAGTACGTACGGTCCGCCTTGTTGAATGTCGTTGAACCAAAATGCCGCGACAATGGCGACCAGGACAACCGGCAGCAATCGCCAGGCCGTAAGTCTGAGCACGGTGCCCATCAACCACGCTCTACTTTAGTCAATAACGGAATCTGCACTTTGGTGCCAGGGCGTACCATATGCATGTCAACGCCGGGGTTATATTGCCGGAACAACCAGATCGGTACATCGTATTTACGTAGCGCAAGAATCCAGATCGACTCGCCCGTCCGAATCGTGTGTTCGGTGACGCCGCTAATTATGTGCTGTCGGAAGAAGCTGTCCTGCTGCGACCGATGATAAGCGATGCGTCGTTCTTCAAACACCTTCGCATCAACGGTATTCAGGTCCAGTCGGATGCGCTGACCGACCGAGACGGGGGTACGAAATGCCAGACCGTTCAGGTCACGCAGTCTCTGTGTCTTTATTTCCAGCCAATCGCCAAAGTGCCCAAGCGTTTCCAGGGGCTGAATTTCGATCGTCTTATCATCAGCCACGCTGTAATCACTGGGGTCCGACAGTAATGCGGTTTGGATTGCCCCCAACAGCGACGAGGCCAGATCACCGGCCATCGTTCCTGGCGTCATTTCAGCAACCTCAGCGTCGCTCTTAGTAGCAACGCTCGCAACGGCATTCGCTTGCGCAGCCGGCATGTCAGTGGGTCGCGGTCCTGTCGGTGCCGGACCTGCGGCGGGTAGCCGCAGCTTTTGGCCCGCCCGGATACGGTGACTGCTATTGATGTTGTTCAGCGCTACCAACGTCGATACGCGTGTATCGTAAGTTTGCGCAATTTGCGACAACGTGTCGCCACGCGAAATGGTATGAAACAAATCGGGCAGCTGTTTTGCGAATACGGCGTCGGACGGCAAAGCCCGGAGCACCTCGGCAAGTGACTGCTGCAACCCGTCTGCGGGAAGGCGCAGCTGGTACCCCTTGGGCAGGTACTTGCTTCCCTGCCACACGGTCGCCTGCAGCGCCGGATTATATTGTGCCAGTTTCGCCGGGGTAATCCCAAGCGCCTTCGTCAATCCGGGCACGGCAACATAGGTCGACAGATTGGCGACCGAGAAGTTCGTTGGCGCCTCGATCTTCAGACCCGGAAAGTACTTCTCTACATTCTGATCGACCTCTCTGGCAGCGAGAAACGCTAAGTAAAAGTTTCTCGATGCAAAGCCGAACGTTCGGCCGTCGTATCTGCGCAGAATGTCAACGTATGCTGTGTCACCGTATTTGCGCATCGCACGACGTACGCCCCCCAGGCCGTGATTGTAAGCTGTAATGGCCATCGGCCAGTTTCCGGTAATCGAAAAGTTATAGGCCAGCAGCCGGGCCGCCGCGCGCGTCGCTGCGAAGGGGTCATTACGCTCGTCAACTATATGATCCACGCGCAGATAACGGCGCCCGGTACTGCGTGTGAACTGCCAGATCCCCGACGCACCAACGTGTGAACGCGCGGCCGGATTGTAGGATGACTCCACGTGCGGCAATGCTGCGATATCGATCGGGACACCGAGCGCCGCGAATTCTTTGTTGACGTAGTCACGCCAACGACCCGAGCGCTGCAAGCCGAGCCGGAATCGTCCCTTCAGACCTTGCTGATAGCGGATTCGACCGACAGCAGCGCTCAGTATCTTGTTACTGACACTCGCTGGCCACAATGCAAGTACCCGGGATTCTTCTGCAGTCAGGTTGCTGCGCTTACCCGACGCTAGTGATCGCAAGATTGTCTGCAGTTCCTTGCGGCGTTGGTCTATTCGCCGTTGCCGTTCGCGGCGCGACTGATTCTCGGGCATGGCCAGTCGCTCGTATACGATCGCGAGATTCCGATTGTCGTGCAGCACGCCTTCGTCGTTGCCGTAGACCGTGAAGACATCGATCCAGAAATCAACATCGGGCTGCAGCTCCGCGGGCTGGGGGAAGGTTTCGTCCGCTGCCGCCAGGCCGAAAAAAAACAATATCAGCGCTAATAAACAGGATCTTGGGCTTGTCATTTATGTTAAATCAAGTTTCAATCGTAAATTATTGATTACTTCACAGAAAAAAGCCGTGAAATGCCGTATTTTCGGAGTGAAATGAGCACCTCACGCCACCAATCTGACAGCTACGGAAGCATTTGCCAATACCTGGCAGGTTTTGCTTTGCTGCTGTCATTCGCCGCCGCCTATGCCAGCGAGCCTGCAATCGACCCTTCGGACAACGGCGTCGACGTCCTGCAGGATTCGACTGTCGATGCTGAATCTCGTTCCAGTGAAACCCCGGCTGCCGCCAAGCAGTTGCTCGATCGGGGTCCGGCGCGCGAATACATGGGTCCACTGGCTGACGCCGTGACGGCTGCCCGGGGCCGGGCCCGGCCGTTGCGATTGCTCGATACCGAAATCGCTCCGGGTACGGCGCAGCGACTATCGTGGTCGGCAACCGAGTTATTCGAAGGTATGCCGGTAACCACGCCGGTTCTCGTCGCAAATGGCGTCACACGTGGCCCAACCTTGTGTCTAACCGCTGCCATTCACGGTGACGAACTCAATGGCATCGAGATGGTGCGCCGCATCTTTCATGACATCGACCCCGAGAAACTATCCGGTGCATTAATTGGTGTACCGATAGTCAACGTGCAAGGGTTTCGCCGTGGATCACGCTACCTGCCGGATCGCCGCGACCTCAATCGATATTTTCCGGGGAATCCGAGTGGCAGCGCCGCGGCGAGAATCGCGCACGCGCTTTTCACCGATATTATTTTGCACTGCGACGCGCTCGTCGATCTGCATACCGGATCGTTTGAGCGTGCCAACCTGCCGCAACTTCGTGCCGACTTGCGCAATCCTGATGTCGTCACCCTGACCCTTGGTTTCGGTGCGATGGTTGTCTTGCACAACGAGCCGACAGTCGGGACGCTGCGCTACGCCGCGACACGCGCCGGAATACCGACCGTGACCGTGGAGGCAGGGGGGCCGTCACAACTTGAACTCGCCGAAGTCAAACACGGGGTGAAAGGCGTCGAAACATTACTGACGACGCTTGGCATGACACGACGTATACGCCTCTGGGGCGATCCTGAGCCTGTTTACTATCGTTCGTCCTGGGTACGAGCGAATAACGGCGGCATATTGCTGTCCGACGTTTCCCTGGGCAGCACCGTCAGGAAAGGGGATTTGCTTGGCTCAATTACCGACCCGATGAGCAACGCCAGAAGCGAGCTGCGTTCGCCCTATTCTGGCCGCATCATCGGCATGGCACGCAACCAGGTCGTGATGCCAGGCTTTGCCGCTTTTCATATAGGCATCGAGACGGATGAAGTATCAGCAATTGAAGAAGCAATCGACGTCGCACGAAAATCCACTGACAGTGGTTACGTAGACGGCATGTCCGAGTAAACTGCGGTCGCTATGACCGCCGATCGCAAACCCCTTGCAAGCTACTGGGCTCCGAAATACTGGCCGGCATGGATTGGTATGGGATTGCTGCGACTTGTCTGCCTGCTACCGCATCGGGCGGCGCTCGCAACGGGTCGCATGCTGGGCCGGCTAGCACATCGGTTTGGTGGGTCCCGTCGGGCTATTGTACGTCGCAACATAGAACTGTGTTTTCCGGAACTTACAGCAACTGAACGCGACGCGCTGGCATATGAGCATTTCGAAGCGCTCGGCATGACACTGATCGAGATGGGGCTGGGGCGTTGGGCCAGCGATGAACACCTTGCCTCGATTACCAGGATCAACGGGCTGCACCACCTGCAGCAAGCGATCGCAGAAAATCAAGGTGTGATTCTCCTCGCCGCACACTTTACGACGATCGAAATCAGCGGACGAGTCCTCGCCTTGAACAGCCCACCGTTCGATGGTGTTTATCGCAAGAATCGCAGTGCCTTCATTACAGAATTGCAGCGCAGCGGGCGTGAACGTACGGTCGCGAATACGATCGAAAAACGTGACATCAAGCAGATGATTCGAAGCCTGCGCGCCGGGCGACCCGTCTGGTATGCGCCCGACCAAAGCTACAATCGAAAGGGTTCGGAAGTCATTGAATTTTTCGGTGTACCGGCGATGCACACCACGGCGACCTCGACGCTTGCGCGCCTTGGAAGAGCTGTGGCAATTCCGTTTTTCCCGCGGCGGCTGAAAGACGGTACTTATGAGATGACACTAATGGCACCGCTAGCTGATTTTCCAGGCGACGACCCGGTTGCAGATACGCGCCGCTACATCAAGGTGCTCGAAGATCACATCCGCACCTGCCCGGAGCAATACTTCTGGATACACCGCAAGTTCAAGGACCTGCCCGATACCTACCCGAATTACTATGCGGACCTGGCAGCGCTGAAATAACCCTCAAGCAACTGCTCCCAGTTGGCGTCACGAAAATGCAGTATCGGATCCATTGCCGCTACCTTTTGGAGTGAGCGGTGCAAGCGACTCAGGGTTTCCTGTTGCCAGGGACCCGGTGGCTTGAGCGCGCCTCTGTCGAAATCGAGCATCCAGATGTCCGCGTCCTTATCGACCTGAACGTTGTACGCATTCATGTCGGCGTGATACACGCCAGCCTCGTGAAATTTCCAGACGGATGCGCCCAGCGACTGCCAGAATGCTTCGTCCCGATCGATTTTCGCTATGTATTGCGATAGCGAGACGACGTCCGGGATTCGAACGGTGATGATATCGGCAGTATAGAAAGTACCGCGGCGACAAAACCTCGCGGCGGCCGGGCGCGGTACATTCATGTTGTTCGCGGCCAGTTTGTCGAGCAGGCGCCACTCCAGGAACGAGCGAGTTAAATCCTCACCGGAGAAAATGTAGGTATCGCGAATGATCTTGCCGAGGAGGCCGCCGCGCAGGTAATGCCGCAGTACGAACTGACGCGGCACGTTGCCGACAAACATTGTGTTGCCGCGCCCACCGGATCGCAGTGCTCCGGTCAGAATTTCCGCGTGTGGCCATCCCTCAGGCGTAAAGCGCTCAGCCGAAATCTGGTTGATAATCGCCTTATCGTATAGGATGGCGCCGTTCTTGGTTCTCTCGACGGTTTCGGTCAACGGATCCGTCCTTGTCTTTTGTCTGATCTGATTTTACAAGTACAGCCGGAAAGAATTTGTGTCATACGTCTCTCGGCGATTGGTGACACATGTCATGCCCTCGCTGTTGTTCGTCGTATCCAGGATAGCTGGCCCGATGCCAAAATTACCTGGATTATCGGCAAAACCGAAGCCTCGCTCCTGGCCGATATACCGGACATTGAGTTTATCATCTTCGATAAATCCAAAGGTCGCCGCGCCTACGCGAAGGTGCAACAGCAACTTGGAAATAGCACATTCGATGTTGCACTCTGTATGCATGCATCGATGCGAGCCAACTTTCTCTGCCGCATCGTAGCAGCCCCAATCCGACTAGGTTTCGATCGCGCACGCGCGAAAGATTTTCAATGGCTGTTTACTAATCGACGTATTGCAGCGGCGACGGCCCAGCACGCCCTCGAAGCGATGATGTCTTTCGCTACGGCGATTGGCGTTGCTCCACGCCCGATTCGCTGGCACATTCCGCTTGATGACGGTGCGTGCGAATTTGCTGCTAAATTCAACAATCCCGGCAGACCCCTCGTTGTTATCAGTCCATGTAGCAGCCAGCGAAGCAGGAACTTCAGAAACTGGAGTATCGACAACTACGCGGCGACGATTCAACATCTTGCAGACCGGGGGTGCCGTGTTGTTCTCACCGGTGGCCCCACAGAACTGGAGATCCGGTACGGCGACGCACTATGCGCTACCGGGGCCGCCGACAATCTGGTCGGTAAAACGTCGCTCAAGGAACTGGCGGCGCTGCTCGACGCAGCCGATTTGCTTATCTGCCCTGATTCAGGACCGGCACACATCGCGACTGCTTTCAACACCCCCGTGCTCGGTCTCTATGCTACCTCAAACCCCGATCGCACCGGTCCATTTGCGGCACGCGAATTGACCATTAACCGTTATCCGGATGCAGCATTGAAATATTTGGGCAAGCCTGTTGAGCAACTGCGCTGGGGCCAGCGGGTGCGGCATCCCGGCGCCATGAGTTTGATTACGGTTAGCGATGTCATCGACAAGATCGACGTTTTTCTTGATATTTAGCGAATGTTGGCCAGCACGCTGGCCGGAGAAATCTCTTTCAAACAGCGCAGGTGCTGCAGCGGGCATTCCCGTTCGAAGCAGGGACTGCAGTCGAGGTTCAAATAATGAATGTCGTGGTCGTCAGTCAATGGTGGCGTAAAAAAAGGTGACGATGACCCATAAATTGCGTGGACGTGAATACCGACCGCAGCGGCCATATGCATTAGCCCGGAATCGTTGCTGACTGCCTGCTTACAAAGCGCCAACAGATCGATGACATCCGCCAGCGACGTCTTGCCGCACAGGTTTCGCCCATGGCCATGGTTCGTGATTTCGTCACCAGCCTGCACATCATTATCCGAACCCATTACCCATACGGCATGGCCAGAACGGTCCAACATCGACGCCAGCTCTGCAAAATACTCCAGTGGCCAGCATTTGGCAGGACCGTATTCGGCTCCCGGCATCATCGCCACTATCGGGCGTTCGATATTCAATGACAGGTCCGTCAACAATTGCTGCTGACGTTCTTCCGACACTTGTAACGACGGCTGCGGAATATCTGCCAACGACTCATGCGTCCTCAGTCCTAACGCCGCGAATCGTTTCACCGTTTGATTCAGAACATTCTGATCGAATGCGCGAACGTCATTGACGAGCAAGTACCGTGACTCACCGCGATATCCAGTCCGTACCGGGATGCCGGCAAACCAGGGTACCAGTGCGGACTTGAACGAGCGCGGCAGGATAATTGCCCGTTCGTAGTCTGCGTCGCGTAATCTCTTCGCAATTCGCCGGCGCTTTGCCAGCCCGATCTCGCCGTGCCCGGTCTCGGAGTCAATGCCATAACGAATCTCCGGCATTCGCGCAACGATAGGCAGTGACCAAGCGGGCGCCAACACGTCGAGGGTCCGATCGGGTTCTCGAATCTTCAGCAATTTGAAGAGAGACTGCGCCATGACCATGTCACCAACCCAGGACGGTCCGACAATGAGTGTCGAGTTGCTACCCAATTTGGTCCAGGTAGTCCTTCACGCCGTCCTCGACGCTACGAAAAACCACGTCACAACCTGACTGCCGCAACTGAGTGAGGTCTGCTTGAGTAAAGCTTTGGTACGCGCCTTCGAGGTGCGCCGGAAACGGTATGTAGCGGATCTTGCCTTTGCCATGCCACTTGATAACGGCATCGGCGACAACATTGAAGCTTTGCGCACGACCGGACCCCGCATTGAAAATTCCCGACACATCGGGATTATCGAGAAACCACAGATTCACCTTGCAAACATCATCGACGTAGACGAAATCTCGCACTTGTTCGCCATCGGCATAACCGTCAGTGCCGGCAAATAATCTCGCCTCCCCATCTTCGCGAACCTGTTTGTTGAAGTGAAACACAACGCTCGCCATCGAACCCTTGTGTTGTTCGTGAGGACCGTACACGTTGAAATACCGCAATCCTACAATCTGACTTTTGGCGTCTGCAGCAACTCGTCGCACGTAACGATCAAACTGTATCTTTGAATAACCGTACATATTCAGCGGATTCTCAAACACCGGGTCTTCGACGAATTGCTTCGAACCGCCGTAAACGGCTGCAGACGATGCGTAGATAAATTGTGTCTCGTGTGCAAGACAGTGGTGCAGCAATTTCTTCGAGTAGCCGTAGTTGTTTTGCATCATGTAGCGGCCGTCCCACTCAGTAGTCTCGGAACAGGCTCCCAGATGCAGGATTGCGGTTATACCCTTGGCAAATCCCTTGTCCGCCGACAGTCGCACCGCGAACTCATCTTTATCGAGATAGTCGGCGATCGGCAGAGTGGCTATGTTAACGAACTTGTGCCCATCAGTGAGCTCATCAACGACCACTACATCATCGTAGCCGCGCTCGGTCAGGGCCTGGACAATATTGCTGCCTATGAAGCCGGCGCCGCCGGTGACGATCCGCACTCAGCAACTACCTGTCGGCGTCCGTCATATGATATTGAGCACCACAATAGGGGCATATCGCCTCGCCACTGGGCTCGATTGGCAAGTACACTTTCGGGTGCGAGTTCCACAAATACATGCCTGGCATTGGACAGCTCAGCGGCAAATCCGTGGGCCGAACGCTATACTTGTGCTGGGCATTCGCCGGAATCAAGTTCTGCTCGACGGTTCCTGCTCTGGCTGCCACGGCTTTCTCTTTCGATTGTTAATCGGACCGCGAATTATAAGCGCCTCAGGCCAGCCAGTCATCCCACAGTGTCGCTACAAATTCGCGTTCCGAAGTAAAACGCCGTGCATCGCACAATGCTTTCTGTCCGTCAAGAACCAGACGGTGCAAATGCAGGCGATAGTCTCGATAAATATCCTGCAATTGCTCCGCCGCATCCTTTTCAAGCAGATCAGTAGCGATCAGCGCATCCAGCTGGCGAATATTATCGGAGTAAAGCATCACGTCCGGATGCTTGTTCGCCTCTCGCAACACAAGATACTGCACCAGAAATTCAATGTCGCCGATGCCTCCGTACCCATGTTTGAGGTCAAAAATTGTCTCGTCACTTTGATCGAGTTCTTTACGCATTCTGCGACGCATCGAGATGACGTCATCTCGTAACCTGTCGCGACGCACTCTGCCGCCCAGCGTTTCACGCCGTATGCGTTCAAACTCCCGTGCAATCGTTTTGCTGCCCGCAACAGCTCGGGCGCGCAGCAGCGCTTGATGCTCCCAGGTCCAGGCGTTTTCTTCCTGGTAACGCTCAAACGCTTCAATGCTAGTCACCAGCAGTCCGGAACGGCCGTCCGGTCGAAGACGTGTATCAATATCGTAGAGCTGGCCCGAACCCGTCTGCGTGGTCAGAAAATGCATGAGCCGCCGAACCAGCCGGCTGAAAAACATCGTGTTGTCCAGCGGCTTATCACCGTCCGTCATCTGCTTTTCGCCTTTCGAATCGTGCAGAAAAACAATGTCCAGATCGGACCCGTACGACAACTCGAGCCCACCCAGCTTGCCATAGCCGATAATGGCAAAACCGGCGTTATGAGTGGTTCCGTCGACAACATAACTAGGCTCGCCGTGTTCCGACCCCATGTCATCCCACGCCACACGCAGCGCTTCGTCCAGTACGACCTCAGCAAGCCAGGTTAATCCGTCGCTGACCTTCATGATCGGCAACTTGTCATTGAAATCCGCGACCGCGATGCGAAACATCGCGGCCCGCTGAAACTGCGCAATGGCATGCATTTGCGTTTCGCTGTCGGAGTTCGCGCCATTGTCGAGCCGTTGCTGAATTTCGCAAGCGATGTCTTCTTTCGTCACGTGCTCCGAGTAGACTTGTGGGTCCAGCAGTTCGTCCAGAAGCACCGGATATCGGGCGATCTGGTCGGCTATGTAGTGACTTCGACCGCAGAGATCAACAAGTTTCGACAATGCCTGTTCATTTTCATTGAGCAATGCCAGATAGGCGCTACGGCGCAGGATGCGTTCGGTAACGGCCAGAGTGCGCGACAGTGCCGAAACCGGCCGCTCAGACGTGGCGATCAGTGCGATCAACCTGGCCATGTAGCGCTGCAGACGCCGGCTCGATACCGCGTCGATTTGCTGTGTTGCCGACGACGATGCAAACGCTACAATTTTCTCAGCCAGTAATGGAGCATCAGCGCCAGTCATTTTGCTGAGTTCGTCTGCCCACCGTCGTTCGCCCGCCTTTGACTCCCAGAGCTCGTTGAAAACTTGCGATGCCGGACTCTGATCGCTGCGATCGCGAAAAGCGATCGCGTCGAACTGAGCAGATATCGTGTTGCGATGCCCGTCAAGCACGCTGACGAGTTCGTCCCAGGTATCGTGCCCCATCGCCAGGCACAATCTGGCTCTGTCGATCTCGTTAGTTGGCAATTCATGGCTTTGTTGATCGCGCATCGCCTGAATATAATTCTCCGTCCGACGCAAGTATCGATAGGCAAGGCGCAGTTCCTCGGCGTCGTCAGCCGTGAGGCCACGATCGCTGACAAGCAGTGGCAAGACGGTCTGTAATTCGCGGCTCTGAAGCTCAGGCTCGCTGCCACCGCGAACCAGTTGCAAAGCCTGTACAATGAATTCTGCCTCCCGAATTCCACCGGGACCGAGCTTGATGTTGTCAGCCAGCTCGCGACGGCGAACCTCCACCGCGATCAATTCCTGCATTTCTCTAACGGCCTCGAAAACACCGTAATCGAGATATCTTCGATAGACGAATGGTTGAATCATGTTCGAGTACAGCTCGTTGATAATCTTGGCCGCTGGTTGCG
>Ga0114947_10000111_pt1 | contig 22729 bp, 19 predicted proteins | sample CR02metaG_FD_99656 | JGI IMG/M metagenome (GOLD analysis project Ga0114947, IMG submission 99656) | Deep subsurface microbial communities from Mariana Trench to uncover new lineages of life (NeLLi) - CR02 metaG | ecosystem: Environmental > Aquatic > Marine > Ocean trench > Sediment ...
AAGAATAAGTGAAATTCGGAGAAAAAACATCCAGGCTAGACATGGCCACGATGAGAATGATCCACGAGGCCAGTCCGAGAAGTACCCCATTGACGAGATCCGGGTATCCTAAGCGAATGGACTGAAGGCCCATTTGATTCATGGATTCGATCCTGAGAAGAGGACGATAGGCGAAAAAGAGTATAATACCGAGGGCCATATACGTACGGTCAAAGATCCGCGAGAAGGGGAACCGATACTTTTCCCATTGTGGATACGCATCGAAGAAACGATCCCAAAGAACAGCGAACCACGGGCTGAGAAGGGCCGTGAGGAAGAGCACCACAAGAAGAAAGAGAAGGATCCTTTGGTAGCTTTTCATGAAACCAAATTAACAGGGACAAACGGTGTGTAAGCGCGATGCAGGGCAAAATGAGGCGAGCACTAGGTAAGGATACCTTCGCAATGGTTCAGATACAAGATCTCTTGCCAGACCGTTGAAAAAGGCCCATCTGCCGCCAGCCTGCCCTAAGCAGGCGTTTAGGATAGTCGCGCTCGATCGCAGCGGGAATCATTCCCGCTCCAAGCGGAGTCGCTCCAACGTACTGCTTAAGTACGCCTCCGCTCGTCGATTTCTCGCGCGACTCGCACCTGGAACCTTTTTGACCGGTCTGGGAAATGGGTTTCTTAACGCCCGGTTTCTATTTGACCACTATTTCTTGACCTGCTCTGAACCTCTAGGCTATGCTTTGGAAGACTCCAATCGACCTAGCGAAGAGAAAGAGTCAGGACGAAAAACGTTGAGTCTGGCTAGCCCTGATGGAGAGAAAGGTGGGGCCGCTCTGTGAGCATTAGACTTCTTTCTGACAGCTTGATCAGCCGGATCGCGGCCGGCGAGGTGGTGGAACGACCTGCCTCTGTGGTCAAAGAATTGGTGGAGAACTCTCTGGATGCCGGTGCCAATGAGATCTCGGTTTGGGTGGAAGGGAGCGGGACCTCTTTGATCCGTGTGAGCGATAACGGAGGGGGAATCCCCTTCGAAGACATCGCCCTGGCCGTCGAGAGCCATGCCACCAGTAAGTTGAAGGAAGAGAGTGACCTCTTGAAAATTGCCACCCTGGGTTTTCGGGGGGAGGCCTTGTCCAGTATCGCCTCTGTATCCAAGATGGAGCTCCTATCTCGTACTCAAAATCACGAGATGGGAAGCAGGTTACGACTAGAAGGAGGGAAAAACGGCGAGCCGACGATGGTGGGCTCTCCTGTGGGAACCACCGTAGAGGTGCGTGACCTTTTTTACAGTATCCCCGCCAGACGGAAATTTTTGAAATCACCTTCCACTGAACTGAGCCATATAAGCGATGTCATCAATCGCATGGCCTTGTCTCACAGTCATGTTCATTTTCGGCTTGACCATGCGGGAAAGACCCTTTCTGATTACGTCGTGACCTCGCGGTTGGAGGACCGTCTGCAGCAGGTCCTGGGGCCAGACGTCGCTGGTAGCATGGTCCCGTTCGCCGGGGGCCATGGGCCGGTGAAAATCTCCGGATATTTGAGCGCGGCTCCAAGTTCCTTTTCCAACTCGCGTTATTTGTTATCGTTTGTCAACCAGCGTTTCGTCCGGGACAAGATTATCACCCACGCTATTCTACAGGGGTATGAGACGCTCCTGATGAAAGGGCGGTACCCCGCCGTCGTCCTTTTTCTTACGGTTCCCTTTGGGGAGGTGGACGTCAACGTGCATCCGGCAAAATTCGAGGTTCGTTTCAGAAAACAATCCGAAATCCATGATGCAGTCGCTGGAGCGGTCCGTAGTGGCTTGAAAAGGGAAGCCAAAGAACCAGGACTCAAGACGAGTTCGGGCGAGTGGCTACTCCCCACCAACGTACGAGAGGGACCTGTACCCTATGGGACGGTCTCTAGAGATAGCCTTCAATTGTTTCGCAACGATTTGTTTCGTAGCGATACCGTCGAAACCCCGTCGGGTGCGCAAGGTATTCGTAAGGGGTTTTTTTCCTCCCTGACCATCCTAGGTCAACTTCTCGGTTGCTACATCGTATGTCAGTCCCAAGAGGGGATGGCCTTGATCGATCAGCACGCGGCCCACGAGCGTATCGCCTTTGAGAAGATGCGACTCCAGATAGAGCAGGGAAAAATGGAGCGGCAGGACCTTTTGATCCCGCAGGTGTTTGAGCTTCCCTTTGCTGAAGCCGCAATTCTTGGGCAATGGCTTGGCGGCCTGGAGCACCTTGGCTTTACGGTGGAAGGATTTGGGGGAGACAGCTTTGCTATAAAAGCCGTACCGGCACTTTTCCCCGCTGGCGACTACCGGGACGTGATGCGCAGAATGATCGCCGAATTAGCCGAGGTTGGGCACTCCACGGAATTGAGCCAAGAACTTCAGGAGCGCCTGATGACCTTGGCATGCCACAATGTCATTCGTGCCAACCGAATTCTGACCAGGGAAGAAATTTATGCCCTCCTCGAAATGCTGGATGAAATCGATTTTGCCACCCAGTGCCCTCACGGGCGTCCCGTTTTCATCGAATTTTCCCAATCCCAGTTGGAGAGAATGTTCAAGAGGTCATGAAGGCGCTTTGCGCCTTGGAGCATTGGAAATTGGAGATGTGGATCAGTGGGGGGGCAATGCGGTCCATTGATCTACTGCTCGAAAAATTCTTCCCTTAGTGTCAATTGCAGGTACAGGCAACCCGCAGGGTACCGATCATTTCAACAATGAAGCCTAGAATTGTCGTTATTCTCGGTCCCACCGGGGTGGGCAAAAGCGAGGTGGCCATAAGGGTGGCCTTGGCAGTCCGTGGTGAGATCATCAGCGCGGACTCGCTTCAGGTGTACCGATACTTAGAGGTGGGTACAGGGAAGCCTGGACCGGAGCAAAGGCAAGGAGTGCCACATCACTTGATGGATCTTCTCAACCCTGACGAAGAATTTAATGTGGCACTGTTTCGCGACCGGGCCTTGAAGGCGGAGGAGGAGATTCGGTCCAGGGGGAAAAGTACGATTGTCTGTGGGGGGACGGGACTTTATATCAAGGCCTTGATTCATGGCCTCTTTGTTGGTCCGGGAAGGATTGCAAATATTCGCAAGGGGCTTGAAGAAGAGATGGCAGAAAAGGGCATTGGATTTCTCTATGAGCGCCTGAAGGAGGTGGATCCTGATGGGGCCGCAGCAATCCATCCCAACGACCGCCAAAGAATATTGCGGGCCTTGGAAGTGTTTGGACATACAGGTACGGAAATGAGCCGATGGCAAGGGAATCATGGTTTTAAAGAAAACGCCTTTGAGAGTTTAAAAATAGGATTGAATCGGGAACGGCAAGAGCTCTATGGACTGATCGAACGTCGGTGTGAGGAAATGATGACCAGGGGGTTGGTGGGAGAAGTCGAGGGGCTCGTGAATCGCGGTTATAGTCTGGACCTCAAGCCGTTACAAAGCATGGGTTATCGTCATATCGGTCACTATCTGCGGGGCGAGATGAGTCTAGATGAAGCCCTTGCCCTCATGAAGCGGGATACCCGCCGGCTCGCCAAGCGCCAGTTGACCTGGTTTAGGGCCGATCAGGATATTCACTGGTTTCACCCTGAAAAAGAGAGAAAAGAGATCCTAGAAGCCACCAAGAGCTTCCTTTTGGACTCGCCTAATAGCTGAGCAAACTCTCCTTTTCTGTTAGGATTCGACTTAAAAAATACTTGATTACGGGTAAAAAATTGATATATAAACTAAATCTTCTAATGTGTTAACAATTAACACGTACACCAATACGTTATGAATAACCTCAAATACCATAGGGGGGACTGTCTATGAGCAACGAAACTATCGGGAACGTCCCATTTTTAAAGATTCACCGGGCATGGATGGACTGGAATCTCAGCAATTCCGGCCGCAGACGAAGCTCACTCCACCCTCGGATTCGAATATCTTCGGCACACGATGAATGGAACCATGTGGTCATACCCCTCATCGCCTTGGCCAAAGGTTTTTTTGCTGAGGAAGACCTTGAAGATGTGGAACTCGTGACCCTGGAAAGCGAGGGGGCAAGTCTTGAGGCCCTAAACCAGGGCCTTGTGGATTTTGCCGTGGACCCTGTGACCCCCTATGTATTGAAGGCTATCAATAATGGAATTGACATTTTCATTATCGGTCCGAGACGAAGGACCCATGCCTTTTTCCTGTTCGGGCAGAAAGGTATGAAGTCTCCTAGAGACCTCAAGGGCGGCAAGATCAATGTATTTACGCCCGGTGATGAGATGACCATTCAATCGACGCAGGTGATTCGCGATGCCGGTATGGTACCCGACGTGGACGTTAAAATCGACTATTATAACGGGGACATGCACGACATTCTCGGTATGGAGGATGCCTTCCGCCGAGGTGAGGCCCAAGGCTTGCTTGCCGTCAACGTGCAGGTAGAGAGACTCAAGTCAGAAGGTTTTCCTATTCTCGTCAACCTTCAAGAGGCCTATTTGCCCAGGCAGGACAGGGTGATGGTGGCAACGGGTCAAATGGTCAATTATCACCACAACACCGTCAAAAGTTTTCTCAAAGGCATGATCAGAGCCAATCGGTACTTTATGGAAAGGCGGAACAAGGAGGAGATCATTCGATTCATTGAAGATGCCGGTTTCGCTCAAATCGTTCAAGCCGATAGAAAATTATTTGAGGCTATGTTCGAAAATTCTTACACTCGTATTCCACCCGACTGTCACCTGCCGGTGGAAGCCGTGGACCAAGCCATAAAGGAACAGATCGCCCAAGGAAACATTGACGAAAGCATTACGGTAGAGAGGATCGTCAGGATCAAGGCGCTCCAGGAGGCGCAGCAAGAAGTTGGTGTAACGACTTCGAATGAGCAACCTGCGCGGATTAAAGCCCCGCCCGTCACGGTTCCACCCGCCTAGTTGTGAACCCCATTTAAGACAATGGTGAATGGGTAATTCTAGGCGGTAAAATTGCGTAAACCCCATTGCGCTGGGCCTTAAAAAATCTGTTGAGCGTCGAACCCTAGGTCGGTCGTCTTTCTGCCAGGGTTTTGGATGACCGATTCGTTACGAATGTGGGCCCGGTCCGCAATCTTCACGAGGGCCCACCGTCCCCTCCCCCCCATATAACGATAAAAACCCTTTGGCAGGCAATGATAGGGGGTTCCTTTTTGGTTTCAATTGTCCTTCGGCTCGTTGCATATAGGTGTGACGAGGTTTTCCTTGGTAAAGAAGCGGGTCTTTCCCCAACGGGCATCGTATTTTGCGATCGGTTTGACGGCAAGGGTCTCTTCAACGGATTTGCTGTTATTGATTAGCCCTTGAACGTTGTTGCCGATAGCCACGAGCATATCGCGAAATTCCATCATTCCTTGGAGGTTGAGTGTTGGTATTTGGTTGGGCAGGGGATCAATGAATAGATTTAGCTGGAAGACTCGGAATCCGATCTTCAGGTACTATTTGAGGTTATCCACAGGCTGGTTGTGGCATCAGGTACGGCATCAGAGGGAATTTGAGATGCCGTTTCTTTTTTCTTTAGATTAGGGCTGCCCTCTTTGCATTTGCTTAGAAATTAAGCTAAGTTAGGCCGGTCGAGCGCGTTCTTTTATGGAAAAGATTTTGCGTCTATGTGAGGTTTTCCTTGGCACGTACAGAGTCGGTCGATGGGCTCAGAAAAAAAATAGACCAATTTGATGAAAAGATCCTAGAGCTTCTCAACAAAAGGGCCAGCCTTGCCCAGCAAATTGGGCACACAAAGAGTCTCGGGAACGAAGAAATCTATGTCCCCGCTCGTGAAAAGACGATCCTACAGAGGATTACCAGCCTAAACCAAGGGCCGCTATCCGAGCAGGCGGTTCGTTCCATTTATCGGGAAGTCCTTTCTGCCTCTCGATCCCTTGAGGCATCAATCCGAGTTGCATACCTCGGTCCCGAGGCGACGTTCACCCATATGGTCGCGCGCGAGCGGTTCGGTCTTTCCAGCACATTCCGGCCAGTGGCGAGTATCAGTGATGTATTCCAGGAGGTAAGCCAGGGGAGGGCTGACTTTGGCGTGGTGCCCATTGAGAACTCCACAGAAGGGGCGGTTACCCATACCCTTGATATGTTGGTTGAAGCGGACGTTAAAATTAGCGCCGAAGTATCCATTGAGATTCACCAATGTCTACTATCCCGGTCCGGCCAGACCGACCAAATCCAGCGTATTGTGTCCCATCCCCAGGCCTTGGCTCAGTGCCGTCGCTGGCTTTTAGGCCATTTTCCTCATCTCCCCACCAACGAGGTGACGAGCACCGCACAGGCAGCACAGATGGCAGCTGAGGACCCGTCACTGGCAGCCATTGCCAGCGCCTTAGCAAGTGAGATTTATGGTTTGCGAGTCGTTGAAGGGAACATTGAAGATCAGGCGAATAATGTGACCCGTTTCTTCGTTATTGGAAATCACCCCTCCCGACCCAGTAGGGACGACAAGACCTCCGTCGTATTTTCGGTTAAGGATGAGGTGGGCATTCTCCACCGAATGTTGGAACCTTTTGCCAAGAACAAGGTTAACCTAACCAAGATCGAGTCTCGTCCTTTGAAGAATAAAACTTGGGAGTACCTATTTTTTTTAGATTTTAATGGGCATAGGGAGGAGCCAAAGATCCGTAAGGCACTTAAGCAACTCGAAGAGAAGTGTGTATTTGTAAAGGTTCTTGGATCCTATCCTTACGGTTTATGAACATTACTGACAAAGTCCCAGGCTATATCCGTAATCTGATCCCATACAATCCCGGGAAGCCGATAGAAGAGGTGGAAAGGGAATACGGCATAGAGGGTTGCGTCAAACTGGCTTCCAATGAGAATCCCCTAGGTCCTTCTCCTAGGGCCATGAAGGCCTTGGCCGGGCGGTTGGCTGAACTCAACCTTTATCCGGATGGCGATTGCTTTAACCTGAAGCGAGGATTGGCAGCGAAGCTAAATGTTCCTGACACCCGGTTGCTCTTTGGCAATGGTTCCAATGAGATCATTGAGTTGGCAGTGCGGACCTTCATGAGTCCTGGAGATGGTGCGATCATGGATCATTTTGCCTTCGCTATTTTTCGCCTCGTGGTGCAGGCTGCAGGGGGTCGCTGTAAAATCGTTCCGGCAAAGAATTTCACGGTTGATCTCGAGGCCATGTCCCGCGCGGTAACGCCAAGCACTCGGATCTTATTTTTGGCCAATCCCAACAATCCAACCGGGACGATTTACCGTAAAGGCGGATGGGAAAAGTTTTTAGAGGGGGTGGGGCCCGAAATTCTGCTTATCGTGGATGAGGCCTATTTTGAATATGTCCAAGAGGCAGATTATCCCAACTCCCTGTCCTATGCCAATGAGGGGAGGTCCATATTAACGCTGCGTACCTTTTCCAAGATCTACGGTCTGGCGGGGCTCAGGATTGGTTACGGAATAGGATCGGAGGAGGTGATCGGTCTCATGCACCGGGTCCGGCAACCCTTTAATGTGAACGCCCCGGCCCAGTGGGCTGCATTGGCGGCTCTGGATGACGACGAATACCTAAGGCGGACTCTAGCGGTAAACCAGGAAGGAATGAAATACCTGAGAAAGGAAATAAAAAACCTAGGCCTAGAGCAGGTTCCCAGCTACGCTAACTTTATTCTCGTGCGTGTGGGTAGCGGACAAGATTGCTTCCAACGGCTGTTGCGGCGCGGGGTCATCGTGCGGCCCATGGAAGGGTATGATTTACCAGATTACATTCGTGTGACCGTTGGTACCATGGAAGAGAATAGAAGGTTTATACAGGAGCTCAAGTCCATCATTGGATCGAAAGGGAGTTCTCAACCGGGACAATGATCGTTGTCTTGAAACCAGGGCTAGCCCAGGAAGAGATTCAAAAAGTCGTCGAAAGGATCGAGGGCTTCGGTCTGCGGGCCCACATCTCTGTTGGCAAAGAGCGGACCATCATAGGGGCCATCGGCGATGAGAGACTGCTCTCGGATCAGACCTTGGACTCGTTTCCAGGAGTCGAGAAGGTCCTGCCGATTCTCAAGCCCTATAAGCTGGTCAGCCGCGAGTTTCAGCAGGAGGATACGGTGATTGAGGTTTGCGGTCATAAGATAGGCGGTAAAAGGCTTCATGTCATGGCAGGGCCTTGTTCCGTTGAGTCCCGCGATCAAGTTTTGGCGGCCGCCGTACCGGCTAAAGAGGCCGGAGCAACCTTTCTCCGTGGCGGGGCGTTTAAACCCAGAACCTCTCCCTACAGTTTTCAGGGGCTTGGGGAAGAGGGCCTAGGTTACCTTGCCCACGCTCGGGAAGTAACTGGTCTCTCAGTGATCACGGAAGTGCTTGATCCCCGGGACATTGACTTGGTCTATCGTCACACCGATATTCTTCAGATTGGCGCAAGAAATATGCAGAACTTTAAACTCTTGACCGAAATTGGCAAGGTCGATAAACCAGTGCTCCTGAAACGGGGTCTGAGCGCCACCATGGAGGAGTTGCTGCTCTCGGCGGAGTACATCGCCGCAGAAGGCAACCGTAAAATCATCCTCTGCGAACGAGGCATTCGGACCTACGAAACGGAGACGAGGAACACCCTTGACCTGAGTGCGGTTCCCTGCCTCAAACAGTTGACTCATTTACCCATCTTTGTGGATCCTAGTCATGGGACAGGCAGATGGGATCTGGTGGCACCCATGGCTTTGGCTGCAATCGCTGCCGGGGCGGATGGTCTCATCATAGAGGTTCATCATAGGCCGGAGATGGCCTTGAGTGATGGACCCCAGTCACTAAAGCCAGAGAGGTTCAAGGCCCTCATGAAGGACCTCAGAAAAGTAGCCGAAGCGGTGGGGAGGGAAGTTTAGTGCCTTTTATGTTTCGTAGAATGGTGGTTGCGGGTGTTGGACTTACGGGTGGGTCCCTGGCGTTGGCAGCGCGAAAATTCGGCTTGGTGGATGAAATTGTTGGATATGGGCGGGGGGAAAAAAACTTACGCTTGGCCCGAAGGAACGGTGTTATTGACCGTTATTTCATGGATGAAGGAGGGGTCCCTAAAGGAGTCGATCTGTTGATTTTGGCCACACCCGTTCAGTCCATAGCCCCACTTGCGAAATCCTTCCTCCCGAGGCTTGCGCCAAGCTGCCTGGTGAGTGATGTGGGGAGCGTCAAGGCGAATGTTGTGCATCAGGTGGAGCGTGTCTTAGCTAGGCGGGCTTTCTTTGTGGGTGCTCATCCCATCGCCGGAGGGGAAAAGTGGGGGGCCCAGTCTGCGAAATCCGATCTTTTTATAGGACACCGCTGTATCCTTACCCCCACCCGGCATACCAACCCAAAGGCCCTTAGAAAAATGACGGCATTTTGGCGCCGATTGGGTTCAAGGGTGGAACTCATGGACCCTCGCGTACACGATAGGATCCTGGCATTGGTGAGCCATCTTCCCCATGTTTTGGTCTACTCCTTGGTCAACAGCTTGCGTGAGGCCAGGGTCGACTCATTGGATCTTAAGGAGTACTGTGCCGGTGGGTTCAAAGATTTTACTCGTATTGCTTCCAGCCGCCCTGAAATATGGCGCGATATATGTCTGGTCAATCCGCAGGCCATCACCAAGGGAATTGTCGATTACGTGAAGCGACTGGAAAAGGTCAAAAGGTGGATCCGAGATGGAAGAGGGGATTTGCTGGAAAGGGAGTTCCAGAGGGCAAACGAATTTCGAGGCGCCATCCCATAGCATCGATTATGATGAGAATCGAGGAAACGAATCATCCCCTCAGAGGTGCATTGAAAGTCCCCGGGGATAAATCCATCGCCCATCGAGCGGTTATTTTTTCATGTATCTCCGAGGGAGAAAGTCGCATATTTAACCTTTCTGGTGGGGAGGACAATTCTCGAACCGTACAAGCCTTTAAGAATCTAGGCGTAAGGATATGGAGTGAAGGAGGGGTCCTTTGCGTTGATGGCAAGGGATGGGAAGGTCTTTCGGCCCCTGACCACACCATTGACTGTGGTAATTCCGGAACCACAATGCGGCTCCTTGCCGGTGTTTTAGCAGGTCGACCCTTTACCACCACGTTGGACGGAGATGCGTCGCTCAGGACGAGGCCCATGCAGAGAGTCATTGAACCACTCAGTCAGATGGGGACTCAAATTCTAAGTCAGAACGGTAAGGGCCTTGCCCCACTGAAGATTCGGGGAGGGCAGATGCAAGGGATTCGCTATGCAACTCCCCTCCCCAGCGCTCAAGTCAAGTCGGCGATTTTGTTGGCAGGGCTTCAGGCCCATGGAGTGACGGTGGTCAAGGAGACGCAACGATCCAGAGATCATACTGAGATTATGGCTCGAGCCTTTGGGGCGGAGCTCAAGGTGGAGGGGTGTTCTGTCTCTCTCCGGGGCCCGCAGAAACTTTCCCATCAGGAAGTCAGGATTCCCGGCGATCTCTCCTCGGCAGCTTTCTTCATGGTTGCAGCCGCTTGTATCCCTGGATCGAATATCCTTATCCAAGGAGTCGGGTGTAATACCACCCGGAGCGGGGTGATCGATGTTCTGAGATCTATGGGTGCTTCTGTGGAATTGGTTCATCCGCGAGAGGAGTCGGGTGAGGCCGTTGCAGATTTAAGGATTGTGGGGGGCAGGCTTAAGGCTGTACAGGTGGGTGAAGAGATGGCGGCTCGGACCATTGATGAGTATCCAGTTCTTGCAGTGGCCGCCGCGTTGGCTGAAGGCGTAACGACTTTTTCTGGGGTGAGGGAGCTCCGGTATAAGGAATCCGATCGTATTGGCACCATGACTCGGGAGTTGCGCAAGCTTGGTGTCGAAATTGAAGAACGCGAGGACGGTATGAGTATCAAGGGGAAGGGGAGGCTTCAAGGGGCCCGACTGGAGAGTTATGGGGACCACCGGGTGGCAATGGCGTTGGCCGTTGCAGGTCTTTTTTCGGCAGGGGGAGTGGAAATCGAGAATAGCGCCTGTGCGGATGTCTCTTTCCCTGGTTTTTTTGACCTATTGGGGAGTCTCCGATAAAGGAAGGATTGAGCCAGGACAGAGGCATGCCCGGTGACAGGAAAGATCGGTTAATCGTAGCGATCGATGGTCCTTCAGGCGCGGGAAAGAGCACCGTGGCAAGGCGTTTGGCACGTGAGTTGGGGTACCTTTACATGGACACGGGAGCCATGTATCGTGCAGTTGCCTTGAATGTGCTGGAGTCAAAGACTGATCCGTGTGACGAAAAGGAACTAGGAAAAATCCTTGAAGACATACGGGTGAAGCTGATAGAGGAAGATAGTGGGCTGAGGCTCCTGCTCAATGGGCGTGACGTAACCGAAGAGATTCGCACGCCAGAGATGAGTCAGTTGGCATCTAAAATCTCCGAGCTCCAGGTGGTTCGGGAGAGGATGGTCGGGATCCAAAGGGATATGGCTGCGCAGGGGGGGCTCGTTGCAGAAGGTAGAGATATTGGAACTGTTGTGTTCCCTCGGGCCGAGGTCAAAATCTACCTGGATGCGTCGGAGCCAGAAAGGGCTAGGAGACGCTTCCAAGAACTTTTGGCCCGGGGTAAGCAGGTCACCCTGGGGGAGACTTTAAGGGAAATGAATGAAAGGGATCGGAGGGACCAAGAGCGTACCCTGTCTCCGCTACGTAAAGCTGAGGATGCCGTCGTGATCGACTCAACGTCCTTTGGGGTGGATGTGGTCGTGGATAGGATTGTCCACGAAATTAAGAATAAAATGGCCCAAATTCAGTGAGAAGGGGAGAATAGTTTTTATGGCCCAAGGCGAGGACGAATTTCGGACTCTATTTGAGGAAAGTATACGGTTGGTAAAACCTGGTGGTATTGTTAAGGGGAAGGTCGTGGGGATTACCCAATCCCATGTGGTGGTGGACGTAGGCTACAAGACTGAAGGGCAAATCTCGGTGAAAGAGTTTATGGACCGTACCGGGGAACTTCAGGTTAAAGTTGGCGATGAGGTAGATGTATTTTTCGATACCTTAGAAGACGAGGAAAATGGAGGGATCATTCTTTCACGGGAACGAGCGCAAGACATCAAAGTTTGGGAGGATATCGAGAAGGCCTATAATGAAGGTTCTGCAGTGGAGGGAACCATCATAGCCAGGGTGAAGGGGGGCTTCAAGGTAGACGTAGGGGTCATGGGGTTTCTCCCAGGTTCCCACGTAGACGTTCGTCCCAACCGAAGCGTTGACCGGTTTGTTGGTAAAAAAGACCATTTTCACGTCTTAAAATACAATCGTCCGAGGGGAAACGTGGTCCTTTCCCGCAAGCTCATGATGGAAAAAGAGCGGGAGGTGCTCAAAAAAGACACCCTAAAGATATTAGAGGAAGGGGTCATCCTTGAAGGGACGGTCAAGAACATTACCGGATATGGAGCCTTTGTGGACGTGGGTGGAATCGATGGGATCCTTCACATCACAGATATGTCTTGGGGGAGAATCAATCATCCTTCCGATCTGGTCACGGTGGGAGATCGCATCAAGGTGGTGGTTCTTAAATTTGATCCGGAGCGTGAGCGAATTTCACTGGGTATGAAGCAGATCACCCCGGACCCGTGGAAATCCATTGAGGAAAAGTTTGTGGTGGGTGCTCGTGTTCAGGGCAAGGTGGTGGGGTTGACGGACTATGGTGCCTTTGTGGAGCTGGAAAGGGGAATCGAGGGTTTAATCCATATTTCAGAAATGTCTTGGGCCAAAAAAGTAACCCATCCTATGAAAGTGGTCCAGGTGGGTGAGGCGGTGGAAACGGTTATCCTTAACGTGGACCCAAACCGGCGGCGCATTTCCTTAGGGTTGAAGCAAGTCATGCCAAATCCCTGGGTCCTGGCCAAGGAAAAATATCCTGTGGGAAGTATTGTGAAGGGGCCCGTACGCAATATTACGGATTTCGGCCTCTTCATTGGGGTGGAAGAGGATATTGATGGCCTAGTCCATATTTCCGATCTCCATTGGACCAAGAAAGTGAAGCACCCGTCGGAGTTTTACAAAAAAGGAGACATCGTCGAGGCTAAGGTTCTGGAGATTGACACGGAAAATGAACGGTTCTCCCTGGGTATCAGGCAGGTCACGCCGGATCCCTGGGAACTCGCTGCACAGAATCACCCGGTGGGATCCAAAATTGATGGACCCATTACGCGAGTGGCAGACTTTGGGGTTTTTGTTCGCATCGAGGAAGGCATTGAAGGACTCATCCACGTTTCCCAATTGAGCTCTGAACGAGTGGAAAAGCCCTCCAGTCTCTTCAAAGTGGGGGACCAGGTTCAGGCAGAGGTGATCCACGTGGACCCACATGAAAGGAGAATCGGGCTTAGTATCCGGGCCTTGGGGCAGTCCGAAGAGCGGGAGGAAATGGAGGCCTACTTGACGAAGGAGAAAGATGCTGGAAGATTTTCCTTCGAGACGATTTTAAACGAAGACTTGAAGCTCGATAAGGAGGAAGGTGGACAGCCCGCAAATAAAGGGAAGGGTGGTAATCCATGACAATGTGGTCGTCACTGCGATCCATGGTCCGAAGGCATTCTTTGTTGAGGGGAGTGGGGATCCTTTTTATTGCGGTGCTCGTATTATTCGTATCGGTGTTTTTCTTTACCTATCTGACAGGTGGAGAGACGCGGGTGCTTACCCTCTTTGGTGGAGACGGGGTGGGCGTGGTACTGTTGGAAGGGACCATTAATGAATCCCGTAGAACGATCCAAAGTCTGAAGCAATTTGGTAATGCTGAGAGAATCAAGGGAGTGGTGGTACGAATCGACTCTCCAGGAGGAGGGGTCGTGCCCACTCAGGAAATTCATGAGGAAATCAGGAAATTAAAAAAAAAGAAACCCGTCATTGCCTCTCTAGGTGGAATGGCCACCTCAGGAGGGTACTATATAGCTAGCGCCTGTCATCAGATCGTGGCCAATCCCGGCACACTTACGGGATCCATCGGAGTGATCATACAGCTGACAAATGTGGAAGGATTGATGCAAAAACTAGGTCTGGAGGGATACAATGTCAAAAGCGGACCTCTCAAGGATATGGGATCCCCCTTTCGGCCCCTTTCCCCTGAAGGCCGGGCCATACTACAGTCTGTAGTGGATAGTGTGCACGGGCAGTTTGTTCGTGCTGTGGCAAGTGGGAGGTCCATGGAGGAAAGCAAAGTCCGTGAACTTGCGGACGGTAGAATTTACTCTGGAGAACAGGCGATGGAGATAGGATTGGTGGACAGCTTGGGAAATATGGATGACGCCATTGATCTTGTGGCCAAACGTGCTGGAATTGAAGGTGTCCCTCAAGTCATCTATTCAAGGGCAAGGGATAAAAAATGGTGGGAAAGATTACTTTTCTCTCTCTTCTCGGAACAGTTCGAAATGGGAAGAAACTGGGGCTTGCGATATCAGTGATCCAGCGTTTAAAAAAAATTAGTAATTGTGCGGAGGTGTCATGACAAAACGAGAGCTAATTGACGAGGTCAACAGCAGGTTTCCTCATCTTTCCCGGTTTGATTCTGAGGTGATTATTAACTCCATTTTTGATTCCATGGTCAATGCCATGGAGCAGGAGGAAAGGATAGAAATCCGGGGCTTTGGCAGCTTTGTGGTAAAGCACCGCAGGGCCCGTGAAGGAAGGAACCCTAAAACTGGAGCCATGGTGTCCGTGTCGGCCAAGAGAGTTCCCTTTTTTAAGGTCGGCAAAGAGCTGAGGCTCCGGGTGAACAACGAGACGCCGAGTTCCGGGGATTCTGAATGAAGCAACTCTGGGCACCCTGGAGAATGACCTACATCGATAGTCCGAAGGAGGCAGGGTGTATTTTTTGTGATAAGGTGAGAGGCGAGGATCTCCGTTCCAGCCTAGTTCTGGCACAGACTCCTCACTCCCTTGTCATGTTAAATAAGTACCCTTACAGCAACGGTCATCTCCTGCTGGCCCCCAAGCGCCACACCAATGAACTCTCCTCGCTCTTATCGGACGAGTATTGGGATCTCTGCCGGGCAATTAAAGGGGCAGTGGATAACCTTTCCAGGGCCTTGAAACCCGGAGGATTCAATTTGGGTATGAACCTGGGCCGGTGTGCGGGAGCGGGAGTTGAGGATCATCTCCATTGGCATGTGGTTCCCCGCTGGGAGGGAGATACGAATTTTATGCCGGTTACAGGTGAGGTCCGTGTGATTCCGCAGCATCTCATGGAAAGTTATGACCGGTTGGGCCCGTTTTTCGCGAATTTTTTAGCTGAGGAAGAGAATTCAGAGCGGTAAACCCCGTACCACGAGCTTACGCCGGTGGCTTTGCCCCGTGGAGTATGATCCACGACTGACATGGGCGGTCTCAGTCGAGAGGTTACTCCACCCTGTGGAGTATTCCCACATCTGAGATGAGTGGTCTCGACCGAGGGGTTACTCCACAGGGTTGCAGAGAGTCCGGAACATTTACCCTGTGAAATAACGTCATGGTAGAGATGGGATACTTTGACGCTTCGAGACCCTCAGGGTCATGGTGAGGAAGATCGAACAATGACCGTCGATAATATTCCGCAGGGTGAACCCCGTGGAATAACGTCACGGTCCGACTATTTCAGTCTCGGGAGAAGAGCTATTCCACGCGGTAAAGAGGAATGGGTGTTTGCAAGATAAAACCATAAATGAATTTACCGGGAGGCATTGAACGTGAACCTTGCAAAAACGGTCGGGGAGCTTAGAAAGAGCGGAACGCCAATACTGACGGTGCATGAGGAGATGCGGAAAAACCTTGTTCGGCACCTGGAGTCGGGCGAGCGGATATTGCCGGGGATTATAGGATTTGATGATACGGTCATCCCGGAAATTGAAAATGCGATCCTTTCCGAGCATCACATGGTCATCCTGGGTGAAAGGGGGCAGGCAAAGTCACGCATTATGCGCAGCCTGGTCTCGCTTCTGGATGAGCGTATTCCCATTATTCAAGGTTGCGAGATCAATGATAATCCGTTGGCCCCCATCTGCCGTGTGTGCCGGCGGCGGGTCGAACAAGAAGGAGATACGACACCCATTGAATGGGTCGGTCGAGATCAAAGATACGGGGAAAAACTCGCGACCCCGGATGTTTCCATTGCCGACCTGGTTGGGGAGATTGACCCGATTAAAGTGGCGGAAGGACGATACCTGGCGGACGAAGAGACCATTCATTACGGTTTGATCCCCCGCACCAATCGGGGCATCTTTGCCATCAATGAGCTTCCCGACCTCACCGAAAAGGTCCAGGTGGGGCTCTTCAATCTCATGGAAGAGAGAGATATTCAAATCAAAGGATACAAGATCCGTCTGCCGTTGGACATCATCATTATGGCGAGTGCCAACCCGGAAGATTATACCAGCCGGGGAAGGATCATCACACCTTTGAAAGACCGCTTTGATGTCCAAATTCGTACACACTATCCACAGAATATGAAGGATGAGATCATTATCATGGAACAGGAATCGGCTCCGCTGAGCCGTCGCAGCCAGACGGTCCGGGTGCCGGATTTTATGAAAGAGATTGTGGCCCAGCTGACCTTTGAAGCCCGCAAGTCGAGCGAAATCAATCAGTCCTCAGGGGTCAGCGTCCGGATGACCATTAATAATTATGAAAGCATAATTAGTAATGCGGAAAAAAGGGTCTTGCGTCTCAGGGAAAAAGAGGTGGTGCCTCGGGTGAGCGATTTCCACTCGATGCTGGCTTCCACATGCGGCAAAGTTGAAGTAGAATATATCGGAGAGGACAGGAAAGAGAACGAATTGGTAGAGAAGCTTTTGAACCGGGCCATTTTGAAGGCCTTTGATGACCATTTTAGCGTCAACTCTGTTCAAAAAATTGTCGAATACTTTAACTCGGGTTGGGGGGTGGAAGTTTCGGATGGCATGGCTTCGGAGGAATACCTGGAGGGCATCAAGGAAATCCCGGGTTTGGAGGAGGCCATTCGGTCCCTTGGTGACATGGACTCGCCTGCTCTCATGGCTTCCGCTACGGAGTTCGTTTTAGAAGGTCTTCACTTGCATCAGAAGCTGAACAAGGAAGTAAAGGGAGGAAGGATCACCTACGGAAAGTAGGGAATAGGAGATAGTCATTTGAGACAGCAACTGTCCCGCGTCCCTCTTTGACTCTGTCTCTATCTCTGTCTCTGTCTAAAAGGGCTATGCCTTATATCCGATACAGCCGATGGACGGGCACGGGAGCCCCCTCGCATTCAGCCGAGCGTATCTTCGAGGGGCTTAACGAACATCTAAACAACACGGGGGATCTCCAACAGGCCATGCGTCGACTCATTCAGCGGGGTATGGGGGAGGGAGAGGAGCGTGTGAGCGGTCTTGACGACTTGCTGTCGAGGGTGGCCCGTGAAATGAGGCGGCTCTACGAACGCTATCAGCTCCGCTCAGCCTTGGATCAGGTTGGAGAGAAGCTGGAGGCAATCGTCAAGCAGGAAAAGCAGGTCCTGGCGGAGCAGGGGGAAGGGAAGCCCGAAGCTGGGGAAAAGGAGAAGTTTCTCGATCAACTGCCGCCTCGCCCGAGCGAAGCCATTGAAGCCCTCGCATCCTACGACTTTGAGGATGAGAAGGCTCGTTCTGAATTCGAAGAGCTCCATCGTCAGCTGGACGAGATCAAACGTTTGGAGCAATACACTTGGCGTGACGGCAATATTTTTAGAGGGGGGACCCGTCTGGATTTGAAGGAGGCCTCGAAACTCCTGGAACGGATGGAAGGTCTACACCAGCTGGAGAACCAGCTGTCAAGCAACCACATGAAAGATGTTAACCTCGATTTGTTACGATCTTTGTTAGGTGAGCAGGCGGGGCAAGAATTTGAACAGGTAGCTCGCTTAGAATCCCTTCTGGAAGAGGGGGGGTATGTGATGGAGCGAGGGGACCATTTCGCATTGACACCGCGAGGGGTGCGGAAGATCGGTCAGCTGGCCCTGCGAGACATTTATAAGCAGTTATCTCGTGACGGAATGGGGCGACATATCATGCGTCGGCGGGGATCTCAGGACCAGAGGATGGACGAGAGCCGGCCCTATGCCTATGGAGATTCCTTTGATCTCCATATGCTCCAGACCCTCAAGAACGCCCTGATTCGACAGGGGGGGGTGCCTCTGCAACTCCATCCGAAAGATTTTGCGGTCTACGAGTCTGATTATGGGACAAGGGCGGCAACTGTCCTATTATTGGATATGAGCTGGTCCATGAGCTGGGAGGGACGGTTCACTGCGGCAAAGAAGGTTGCCCTGGCGATGGAGAGCTTGAGTCGTTCCCTATACCCTCGCGATTACTTTGGTATTGTCGGGTTTTTTACCCGAGCGATCGAGCTGAAACCCAAAGATCTTCCCGAGGCAAGCTGGAATATGGGAGATCCATTCACGAACCTCCAGGACGGGTTGCGCCTCGCCTCGGAGCTTCTGGATCGAAAACCCAGTCAAAATCAGCAAATGATTGTGATTACCGATGGTCAGCCCACCGCCTATTGCCGCCAGGGGCGGCTTTACTGTGAGTGGCCTCTGAGTTTCGGCGGGATCAGTCAAAGGGCTGCGGAGGAAACCCTTAAAGAGGCTGAGCGTATCACACGAAAGGGTATCACCATTAACACCTTCATGCTGGATGACAGTCCGGTACTGAAGGATTTCGTGGAGGGTATGACTCGTCTCAATAGAGGGCGGGCCTTTTATACCCGCCCCGATAACTTAGGACAATACCTCCTGGTGGACTATATTTCCCGCATTAGAAAAAGAGTCTAAACGGTTCTAACCGGACCTCACCTCCTTATCCCAAGGGCATCATTGTCGAAATTGAGAGACCCCTTCCAAACCAGCGAAGACGTCCTATCTTATTATCTGTTTTAGCAACTTTGCCGGTGGGACATTGTCAGATCTTGTGGGTGTCGCCATCATGATATAATCAACACCCTTCTGGCGTCTGCGCTCCGTAGGAATGATGTCCTTGGGAATGTCTTCCCGCATGGACTCGTAGACTCTACCCGTAGGATTCAACACGTCTTGCAGTGTTGTCTGGCCCTTACGTGAAAGCATCCAGTTTATAAAGACCGTCGCCGCGTTGGGGTGAGGGGCCCGATTGAGTAACGCCATAGTGCTGGTACCACCAGGTGCGACGGCAGGCCGTTTTAGCCACTCGACGGTCCTGAATTCATCCACAGGGAGCCCTTGGGCCTTGGCGTACCTCCCGTCCGAGCAAAATATGCAGATAGGATACTTCCCTACTGCCAGCCAATCCACCGACTGTCGCCTGTCCCTGACAAGGGTAATATCCATCTCCTCAAATAGCCTCCTCAAAAATTTTGGTCCCAGCTCCGGCAGGTTGTAAATGACACGTAATCCTAAACGTGCCGACCCTGGCGCTCTGGGGTCTTCCATAAGAAGCTTGCCCCTCCATTTGGGTTTGAGGAGATCGTAGTAGGATTTGAATTCAGACGGCTTCACTTGGTTGCTGTTGTAGTACACATACCCCGCAGATACAGGTCCCATGAAGACAAAGACGTATTTATCCTCCGGGTCAATGTAATGGTGTTTCCCTCTCCACCATTTGGATGTATCGGCGACTTCGGGCAAGATGAGAGTGGGTTTGATGGGGTCAAGGAATTTACCCCTGTAAAGTATATAATAAGGCGACCCCGGGCCGGTAACGACTAGGTCCGCGAGGTACTTATTGGCCCGCCTTTCCGACAAGATACGGGATGCGTAGTGACCCCCGCCGGTAACTAAATTGACACGAATCTTTGGGTACTCTTTATGAAAGGCCCGAATGATTTTATAAAACTCACCGCCCCTTGACATGTATATGGAGAGTTTTCCTTCTTTGTCTGCCTTCCTAACGGTCTCCTCCCATTTGGCCCTTGGGTTTGATTTTCCCTCCTCAGCGCCCCCCTGATCCACTCCAAGCAAGAGGAATGGGAAAAATGACACAGCAAACCAAATCTGCAGCCTAAAGCCCGAGCTCTTTTTCTTCATTGATACCTCCTCAGATTTTCTTTAGTACCAGAATGGTTAATCTGATGATAAAAAAGAGGGTCCTAGCTACCTCCCAGTCTCCTGGGTGCTCTTTGCGACGTGGTTCCGTCACGATTCTCAAGATCCTAAGCTACCGGGGTTGGGACTTTGAGATGGGAAAGGTGGGTATCTCCCCGGTGAGAGGGGGCTGTATCAATTTCGTTTATGGGTTACAAGCTCCCTGTGGAGTAACTTCTCGGTCGAGACCACTCAACCCAGTCGTGAAGAATACTCCACAGGGTGGGCTTAGGAAAACGACCCTCGGGCCATGGCCTCCAGGCGGGCGATGCGCTCTTCCATCGGTGGATGGGTTCTAAACAGAGAACGTAGGCCCCCTCCGGTTAAAGGGTTCACGATAAACATATGGGCCGTTGCCTCGGCAGTGGACTCATTGACCTGCAGGGGAATCCGTTCAGAAGCCGCTTGCAGCTTGCGCAGGGCGCTGGCCAGTGCCAAGGGATCCTTGGTCATTCTGGCCCCTCCCTCATCGGCGCCATATTCTCTAGAGCGAGAGACGGCCATTTGGATGATCATGGCGGCGAGGGGAGCGACGATCATCATGACTAAAAGCCCGAAAATATTTCCTCCCCGATCACGGTCATGTCCACCAAAGATCATGGCCCATTGAGCCATCCACGCCAGATAGCTTATGGCCCCTGCGAGGGTGGCTGCGATGGTGGAGACCAAGATGTCTCGGTTTTTTACATGGGCCAGTTCGTGTCCGAGGACTCCTGCCAGTTCCCTTTTTGTGAGGATGCGGCGGACTCCCTGGGTCACCGCGACGGCAGCGTGCTCAGGGTTTCGACCCGTGGCAAAAGCATTTGGTGTTTCTTGAGGAATGACGAAGACCCGAGGCATGGGAAGACTGCCCTGCTGGGCAAGATCCTGCACAAGGCCGTAAAGCTCAGGGTCATCCTCAGCACCAATTTCCTGACCGCGGTACATCTTCATGACCATTCGGTCGCTGTACCAATAGCTGAAGAAGTTCATTGCCCCGGCAAAAATCAGCGCGATGACGGCGCCCTGGGTACCGCCGATCATATCGCCTCCCCACACGAGAAGGGCTGTCAAAGTTCCCAGGAGAACTGTGGTCCGCAGCGTATTCATTTATTCGCTCCTTTTTTGGTGTGACAATTCACAATTTAATGTCTTATTTCTTCATGTCAACCGGCTGGGGACAGGCCGATTTTGGATTTTGCAACCAATGATGGATTCCAATGGATTCGATTAGGAGTCAAAAACAGGAGAATTTCCGCTAATCAGTAGGTAATCCGCTCGTTTTCCAAGAATAGCATGGCAACGAATGAAGCCTCCACGGGTTTAACCCATGGTATCCTTCCTTTCTACGGCGGAATCCGCCGAAGCGGCCGCCTCGGCTGCGAAGGCCGGGCGCTCTTCGAGCTTCGGCCTTCGCTGACCGTCCCCTAACACTCGCTAAAGCGGGTCATTCCATTTGGAGATTGATCTGAGATAAGCTTGTTCGCCGTCAGGCCATTCAGCTCATCCCGCGGCGGGCTCGCCGATGCGCTCAAGCGACGGTTAGCGGTAAATGGCCTAATCTTTGATCCCAAGATACTTCTTGATGTGCTTGGCCAGAGCGTTGTCGATTTCTGTATGGCGGGGTACAGGCTGTTTTTGACCGGTAGCAGAATTGAGTTAAATGTCGTGGCGGCCGCCAGGGCGAAGCAAAACGCAGCCATGGCGTAGTAGCTCACGGATCAGTTCTGAGCGTTTCACACCACGATTTCTTTGATCTGAAAGTTTCCAGGCACGTCATCCATCACGATGGAGCGATAGGCATCTTTGATGTTTTCCTCCAGTTCCTCTAAGGTTTCCCCTTGAGTCATAATTTCAGGATGTTCCATTAACTTGCCGAGCCAGAACTTCTCCCCCTTCCAGTACACCATTGTTAACCTATGTTCCATTGCGTCACTCCGTTTTATAGCAATATCAACAAATTACCACGGGTAGCCGATTAATACCAGACCGCTAAACGCATGACCGGTAAGATGTCAACCTACCCTTTCCTCTGGCTCCTGCCATTGATATCAAACCAGGAGAGATGGTGGAGTGGAAAGTCGATAACCGCTACAAACTGTGACTGACCTGGCAACGGCTTAAACTAAAGAAACGAAGGAAGTAATAGGAGGGTTTTTCAGCGGAATCAAATATCACGCCCGACCCCCGATGCGACCAAACGAAGACAAACATTTTCGGCAGCGTGTCACCCAGCTCGGCGGGCGTTTGATGCAGATCAAAACATCAAAAGCCTGCCCCCCCGCCTGGCGGAGGCTCCCGGAATCGAAATGAAAAGCCATAAAAGTCGCAATGTCCCCTAACAGATCAAAACATCAAAAGCCTGCCCCTCTGCCGATTCGGAGTTTGTAGCAGAGGGGATAGGAAAGGGGCGACCGGAGGAGTTCCACAAGTCGAAGCTAAAGGCCAAGAGACCGGCGAAGATGTCGGTCGATCGCCTCTAAGTCGAGCTTAGGAATAGCACCAAGTTTCCGATCAATCATTGTCCGCTTGATGGTCCTTAACACGCCGGTCACCAGGGAAGGAAATAGCAATCCGGCCCCCTTCCAGTTGTCGATCAAATGATCGCCAAAGAGACGCCGTCTGACGTTGCTTGTAATGGCCGACACGACTACTTCCTCCTGTGCGCGGTTGTATGCAGCGGAGCTGATAATAACAGCGGGACGGAGCTTCCTCCCGGATTCGTCCGAAAAGACGAAGCCGACCAATACAACATCGCCTCGGTTACAGGCGATCATACTCTGAGTCTTTC
>Ga0114947_10000117_pt1 | contig 22487 bp, 20 predicted proteins | sample CR02metaG_FD_99656 | JGI IMG/M metagenome (GOLD analysis project Ga0114947, IMG submission 99656) | Deep subsurface microbial communities from Mariana Trench to uncover new lineages of life (NeLLi) - CR02 metaG | ecosystem: Environmental > Aquatic > Marine > Ocean trench > Sediment ...
ACCAGGAGTAGAACGTGGAGCGCGGAACTCCGAGCTCTTTCAGAGTCCGTCGAGCGGAGAGATCCGAGCCCTCCACCAGCCGGATCACCTCGAGCTTCTCGGACGCCTGCAGCCTCACACCTCGTCCTCGTCCGAGTCGTAGCCCGTCACGCTTTTTTTGAGCACTCGGTTCTCGAGGATCGTCTCTGCTACCAGCTCCTTCAGCCTCGCGTTCTCTTTGCGCAGCAACCCCACCTCGTCCGAGGTAGCCTGACGCTGGGTATCGCCCTGGAGCCGCTTCTTGCCGGCCTCGAGGAACTCCTTGTTCCAGCGGTAGTACAGGTTCGCCACGATCCCCTCGCGGCGGCAGAGCGTGGCGATGCTCTCCTCGCCACGGATCCCCTCGAGCACGATGCGGATCTTCTCTTCGGCCGAGAATCTCCGGCGGGTCTTGCGCCGGATCTCCCTCACGGCTTTCTCTGCAGACGCTCCCTTGGCCATCAGATCCCTCCTCCTCTGGCACCGGAAGTGTCTCTTAGTTCAACTCCCCCAATGGTCCCGGAGTATCTGAAGGCTCACACCGACCCCCAGTCGGGAGGATCACGACGTCACGAAGAGGCTCGTCGAGGCCGTGCGAGATCCTCCGTGCGGGGGATAGAGTAAAGAAGCTGCGTTTCCGCTCCAGGCCCGGGATGGGGTCTTATGCCAAGCCCCAGTGAGGACCCCGGGGCAGGCTGAGGGGCTCGTCAACGCGCACGCGGCGTCGCTATGAGCTACCACTTCGGCCCATCGAGCGCCTGGAAGGGTGCGGAGGAGCGGAAGGATGAGTCTCGCCGCACAGGTTCTGCTCGGCCTGGGATCCGGGATCGTCGCCGGGGTCTTCCTGGGCGAACTCATCGCCCCGGTCGGCATCGTCGGCCAAGCATTCATTCTGCTGCTCCAGATGACGGTTCTGCCCTACGTCGTCGTTTCCCTGGTGAGCGGACTCGGAAGCCTGACCGCCCGGGAGGCCGCGGAGCTCGCTCGCAGTGCCGGCGGCTTTCTCTTGCTGCTCTGGGGCATCGCGCTGACAAGCGTCCTGCTCTTCTCGCTCGTCATCCCCGACTGGACGTCGGCCTCGTTCTTCAGCAGCACGCTGGTCGAGCAGTCAGCGCCGTTCGACCTCCTGCGACTCTTCATACCCGCGAATGTGTTCGAGTCGCTGTCCGGCAACACCGTGCCCGCGGTAGTGGTCTTCAGCATCGCGCTCGGGATCGCCTTGATCGGGATCGAGAATACGGGCTCCCTGGTGCGCTCCTTGTCCCTGATCACCGACGCGCTCGGCCGCATCACCGGGTTCGTCGTTCGGCTCGCCCCGATCGGCGTGTTCGCCATCGCCGCGGAGGCGGCCGGGACCATGGACCTCGAGCAGATCCGGAGCCTCCAAGTCTACGCCGCGGGCTACATCGCGCTCGCGCTGTTCCTGAGCTTGTGGGTGCTCCCCGGACTCGTGACGACCCTCACCCCGTTTGGCTACCGCGAAGTGGTGTGGATGAGCCGGGATGCCCTCGTGACGGCCTTCGCCACCGGCAACGTGTTCATCGTGCTGTCCATGCTCGCCGAGAAAAGCAAAGAGCTGATCAAGCTCCACGCAGAGGACGCGGAGGAAGGCGCAAGACTCGTCGGCGTCGTGGTTCCGACGTCGTTTTCGGTGCCGAGCTGTGGGAAGCTCCTGCCGCTCTGTTTCATCCTCTTCGCCGGATGGCTGTCGGGCTCCCACATCTCCGTGACGGAGTATCCCGCCCTGGTCTCCGTGGGCCTCTTCACGTTCTTCGGGCACACGTTCGTGGCCATTCCTTTCCTGCTCGACATGTTCCGGGTCCCGATCGACATGTTCCAGCTCTTCATCGTCGCCGACAGCATTTTCGGGCGCTTCGGGACCCTTCTCGCGGCGATGCACATCCTCTCCCTGAGTCTCCTCGCGGCCAGCGGCGCCGCCGGCCTCATCCGCGTCGACTGGATGCGCATCGGCCGCTACGTCGGGATCACCATCGTGGCCGGCATCATGTTGCTGCTCGGGATCCGCGTCGGGTTCGAGTCGTTGGGCCATCAGTACCAGGGCTATCAACGTTTCATCGAGCGGGGACTGCTCGACGAGGGAGTCCCGGTCCGAATACTCGGGTCCGTGCCCGAGGTGGGCGCGACGAACGCTTCGGGCTCAGTATTGACTCGCATCCGAGAGCGCGGCGTCCTGCGGGTCGGATATCGCGCGGACCTGCTGCCGTTCGCATTCCAGAATGACGCGGGGCAGCTCGTTGGCTTCGATGTCGAGCTGATGCACCACCTGGCGCGCGATCTCGGAGTCCGACTCGAGTTCGTCAAGCTCGAGACCGCGGACCTGGCGCCTCTCCTGGCTTCGGGGGCGATCGATCTCTCTACCGGGATCGCCGTCACCCCCGAGTCGATGGAGCAGCTCACCCTCTCGAAGCCGTATCTCGATCAGACACTGGCCTTCGTGGTCGAGGATCACCGACGCGATGACTTCAGAAGTCGAGCCGCGGTGAAGGGGCGAGCGTCGCTTCGGCTCGCGGTAACGGGTTCGTCGTACTACGTCCGGAAGATCCGCAACTATCTCCCGCAGGCGGAGATCGTCGAGATCGCCTCGCCGCGTGCGTTCTTCCAGGGAAAGATTGAGGGGGTGGACGCCCTCGTCTACACAGCAGAGGCGGGATCGGCCTGGAGCCTCATCTATCCCAGGTTCACGGTCGCCGTTCCGCAGCCCGACGTGCTGCGCGTACCGTTCGCCTTCCCGGTCGCGCCCGGGGACGGCGAGATGACGCGGTTCCTGAACGGTTGGATCGATCTCAAGGAGCGCGACGGGACCGGGGACCGGCTCTTCGACTACTGGATCCGCGGTCGGACCCAGGAGAAGCGCACCCCGCGCTGGTCGGTGATCCGCGACGTGCTGGGCTGGGTGGAGTAGCGATTACGAGATCCGACCCGGTGCGCGTGGAACGGTGCGCTCGGTCGAATTCGGCTTGCAGCCGATTTAGGTTTCGGCACAACCGTTCCTAGCGGCTCACAGCGACTTCAAAGTTGGCTAGCCTAGGGGCGGCCGAAGTGATGCTCGTTCAGGACCGACGGAACCGGCAAACTCTGTATCAACCTGACTCATCCTGTATCCGAGCAACCTTGAATCACCCGCAGGCGGATCGCTTTGTGTCATTCCAGGGCTCCGGCTCAGTCGATGCGCTCGAACTCACCCGGTCGCCATGTCTTGTCGTACCATGCCTCGGTTGGACTATAGAGGCGCAAGAGGCAGGCCTCCGTCTTCTGCAGACACACCCTTGGGCGAAAGAGAGACGAGCGCGAGCAACAATAGAGCCACTGCCAGCGTCCGGACCTCATGCATTCCCATCAGCCTCTCCTTCCGAGCTGCGCTCGGACTAGGGTTCGCGCAGGGGAAGGACGAAGCCGATGACTGGGCAGCGGCCCGCGTCGCTCACCAGCTCGTACGCCTTCGGTCCTCGGCGATAGAACTCGAGCGAGGCAACGCCGCGTGCAATCAGGTCACGGCACGCCTCGGTCCGCGGTATGACCGCGATGCTGTCGTCTCCACCCGCCCAGCCGATCTGGCCCGCGAGCGGGAAGCGTCCGCGAACGAGCGTGATCTCCTCGTCCGCCCAGACGGGCTGGAACCTGGCCGTGGCGCGCGGAACCGGACGCCCGCTCCCGCGCGGACGGCGATCACGCCACGCTGCCAGCGACGCGATCCCCACTGGCTCGCAGCTGAGCTCCCCCGACTGCACCTGGCCCAGCGGCCCCCGTGAGCGGTACTCGGCCATGCCCTCGGCGCGCAGGACGCGCTCACACACCTCGTTCGCGGGGAAGAAGAAGCGCAGCCGGAAGGTCTCCGCGAGGAGGATCGCATCGAGATAGGCTCCGCGAGCCTTGACGCTGGTGACTTCCACGGCCGTGCGCGCGCCGGGCAGCCTGGGCGCCAGCTGTTTACCCACGGAGCCCTGGCAGCCGACGAGCGCCAGCACGAGCAAGCCCGCAAGCGATGGGGTCCGTCGGTCGTCGGAACGGCTCTCAGTCATCGAGGAGTGGGTCGCGCTGATCATGGTTCGCTAGTTTGGGTCCGACAGGCTCCACTTCGCAGTATCCACGCGCATCCTGCGCAACCGCGCAGAAGCGGGCTTCTAGCCCACTCTGCTGCTATTTGAACATCGGCTCGATGTTGGTTCCGTACTTCTCGTTGATTTCGTCGAAGATCGGTCCCACGACCTCGGGCATGACGAGCACGCCGGAAATCGTGAATTTCGAGAACGCGATCGCGCTCGCGATATCCGGCGGGATCTTCTTCTTGAGCGCCGGGCTCGGCCAGACTTCTTCGTCGATGGCGGACATCCGCACCCGAACGTCCTTCTTGGTGACGTTGAAGACCATGTAGTCCGAGGCGAGGGCGAGCGGTCCGTCGTAGGTCTTGCGGACTCGCCTGCGGACCTCAGGCTCGGTGTCGAAGTCGTTGTAGAAGTGGTAGCCGACGGCGAGACGTGGCTTCACGAGCGACATCACCTTGCCGAACTGCTCCGGCGAGGTGTGGCCCTGGGTGCCGACCATGAGCGCCTCCATGGGGGCGAAGCCCTGCTTCGTGACGAGCAGGCTCGCCGGGAGGAAGCACTCGTGGACGACGACATCCGCGTCCTTAGCGTGCTCGACGAACCACTTGTTGGGGACCGTGTCGCTCCCGTAGACGAACTTGAGCCCGTTCCACTCGAGGATGAAGCTCACCGCGCCATCCAGGCCGTGGACGGCCGGGATGCTGCGGATGACCACGCCGTTCTCGTCGTAGATCACCTTGTTCACGCCGTCGAAGGGGAATTCGTGGACCTCCAGCTCTCCCCCTCGAAAGTCGATCACCCCCGAGCGGGTTGCGATGTCCCAGACGTACATTTTCTCCATCAGGTCGAGGGCGTGTTTGGTGCCATACTTCGGCGTGCCCCCGCTTGGACCCCAGATGCGGAGCGGGGTGAGGCGGTTCATGACCGTGCCCCCGAGCCAGAATGTCGGCAGGTCGCCCATATGGTCAACGTGCAGGTGCCCGATGAACAGCTTGTCCAAGTAGTCGTACGGGATCTTCTGGGCCGCGAGCCGCTCGTGGCAGCCGCTACCGATGTCGAAGAGGAACTTGTCGCCGTTGCCCAGCTCGGCCAACCAGCAGGCCGCCGCCTGCTTGGGCCGAGCACTCGGCATGCCGGTACCCAGGGCAACGATCCGCATCTCGTCTGGCTTGAGATCCTCGGTGCCGGGGTAGTACACGTCCAGCTCGGATTCGGGGACGCCCTTGGTGGGCGACCTCGTAGCTGCCGTAAGGACGAGCACCAGTGCGCAAGCCGTGAAACCCGCAAGGAACACAAGGCTGGTCTTCAACATCACGTCGATCCTCCTAGCTCTTGCCTCATTTCTTCCGCGTAGGCGCACACTTGTACCACAGGAACGCTCTGGGTAGGGCAACTCAAGCGCGACTCACGGAATCCGACTCTCGAACCGCCAGATTCCGCGCACTTAGCCCGCAATGGACGCGGGTTCGATTCCTGCCGCCTCCACCACTAAGTCCGCGACTTCACGGGCTCCTCGGGCCGGGCCAATCAGTGCGACTTAGGCCCGTAGGCGAGTAGATGTAATTGGCTGTTTTCGTCAACACGCGAAGCGTTAGGGGCCGGTGCGTCAGTGCGCGAGATCGTCCTCCAGCCGGAGCCACTCCTGCACCAGGTCAAATACGTCGCCACGCTTCAGCTCCGGGTGCTCCTCCGCGATGGCTTCCTCCAGCTCGGCGAGGAAGCACTCCCGGCAGAAGCCAAGCTGTCGCTCGCTTGTCGCTGGCGGCAAATCACGAAGATCCGTCGAAAACGTAGGTACGGAAAACCCCTTTAGATCCGAAGGCTTCCCCTCCCCTACACGAAGCTATCCCACTCCCCGCACTGCGGGCAGCGCCAGTGGAGCTCCGTGTCCTGGGTGCCGCAGCTTCGGCAGTGTAAACGCTGACGCTCGATGGGAAGGCGGTCGAGAAGCTCCTCGAAGGCTTTGGTCGCCTCGGCCTCGCGCTTCTCCTGCAGCAGAACACGCCCAATCTCCGCATAGCCCGGCAGGAAGCCGGGCACTCGGTCGAGAAGCCGGCGTAGGCCTGCGAGCCCCTCGTCCACACGCCCCTGACGCACGATCACGCGGGCGAGCCAGATCGAAGCCTCCCGGTCGTCGGGCTCACTGCTCAGGCGTTCCTGCAGCACGGCTTCGAGGCCCGCCAGGTCCTCCAGCGCCGTGTAACCCTCCCAGAGCCGCGGATAGAGCAGACTGCCGATGGCCGCATGCAGCGGGAGCGCGCGGCGCCACAACCCGATCGCCTTGCGGACCTTTCCGTCGCGGAACTTCAGGTCGCCGAGAGCGATGTACGCCTCAGCGCAGCGGCGGTCGTGCCCGAAGGCGCGCCGGAAGGTCTTGCGCGCCTCGGCTTCATGGCCGGCCTTCGCCCGCTCGCGTCCCAGACCTGTCCACAGATGCGCGAGGATCTGCGGCGTGGCAGGATCGGCTCGTCCGATACGACGCCGGATGCGGATGGCCTCCTCCCAGTCACCGCTCTCGACCCGGATGCGCTCCAGCTCACGCAGCGCCTGCTGGTTCTGCGGATCCACCTCGAGCAGCTCTGCGAACGAGGCAGCGGCTCGTCGCAGGAAGCCGCCGGCCCGAAAGTCGAGCGCCAACCCGAGCAACGCCTCGCGGCGCAAGAGGGGGTCCAGGTCCTTGCGCAGAAGCAGATTCTGGTGGATCTGAATGGCGCGGCCAATCTCACCGCGCGCGCGGTAGAGGTTGGCCAGCGCCAGGTAGACGTCGAAGGAAGACGAGTCCAGACGCGCGGCGACCGCGAGCTCCGCCTCCGCGGCCACCAGGTCCCCTGCCAGTACAAGATGGAGCGCCCGGCGCATATGCGCCCCGGTGGTCTGGCCCGGCTCGGATCGGCCGGCACCCCAACGGAACCAGCTCATGGAGTCCTATCCTTCCTGGGCTGATGTATCCGCCGCGTGTGCCTCCTGTTCGAGGGGCAGGGTACGCAGGCCGTGAATCTCCTGCTCGAAACGCGTGATCTGCCGACTCTGACGTCGCACCTGCAGCCGCAGCCGCAGCAGGGGCCAGAGGCAGCCAAGACCCGCCAAGAGCGCGCCCAGCATCAGGGTTCCCAGGAGCGCGCCCCAGAGCGGCACCCCGGCCAACACGGTGAACACGAGGTTGATGCTCACTCGCTCCGAGTTGTTATGCACCAGGAACGCAGCGAAGCCCACGATCGTGACGAGCACCGCAGTGCTGATCAAGCCCCTCATGATGCGGAGAGCTCCTGGAAACCGGCGACCAGCTCATCGAAGATCCGTTCGACGTGTTGCGGGATCACCGAGGTCTCTCCCACGACCGTCATGAAGTTCGTGTCCCCGCTCCAGCGCGGTACGATGTGAAAGTGAAGGTGGTCCGGGTAGCCCGCGCCGGAGGCGGTGCCTACGTTGGCGCCGATATTCAGGCCGTCGCAGCGGTAGGCGTGCTTGAGCACCCGCGCGCCATCGGCAATGCGCGCCATCAGGTCCGAGCGTACCTCGAGCTCGAGCTCTTCGAGGCAAGCGCCGTGGGCATACGGAGCCACCAGCAGATGGCCAGCGGAATAGGGATAGCGATTGAGCAGCACAAAGACATGTTGCCCCCGGTGAAGCACCAGGTGGTCACGGTCTAGCTCGGGACGGAGGTCACAGAAGATGCATTCGCCTGATTTGTCGCTCTTGATGTACTCCATTCGCCAAGGCGCCCAGAGGGGAGGCCGCCTTGTCACTTCAGACGTTCTCCGCTGATCCGGCCTCGCTCTGCTCGCGCATCCTTGCCTCCGCCTCGCGCTTGGCCCGCCCCGTGGCGTCAATGCGTTCCTTGAGCTCTTTCCCCACCTTGAAGAAGGGCGTGCGCTTGGCGGGGATCTTGACCTCCTCGCCCGTCTTGGGGTTGCGCCCCTCGCGCGCCTCTCGGATTTTGACCTGAAAGCTCCCGAAGCCGCGGATTTCGATCCGGTCCGAGCGCCGCAGAGCCTCGGTCATGCTGTCGAAGATCGTGTTGACCACGATCTCCGTATCCTTCTTCGAGATGTGCGGCAAGCGAGCCGCAACCCTCTCGATCAGGTCACTTTTTGTCATGCCGGAGCCCCCCTTCTCCCGTGCGCGCACAGCGCCTAATCAGTCCTGCGTGTCGCCCTCGTCCGTGCCATCATCCGATGCGTCCGCTGAGTCCCGGCCGACCCGGTCCAGAAGCTCACGCGGCAGCAGGTCGCCCAGCGTGGCAGTCTGGGTTCGAGCCTGCGCCCCCGCGCGCTGGATGGCCTCTCGCTCTTCCTTGGCCTCAATCGCACGGATCGAGAGCGCAATTTTCTGCTCGGCGGCATCGACGCGCACCACCAAGGCCTCGACCGTATCGCCTTCCTTGACGACATCGCGCATGTTCTCGACGTCCTTTCCGATCTCGGACGCAAAGATCAAGCCCTCGATGCCTTCTTCGATCTCGACGAAGCAGCCGAAGTCGGCGATGTTGGTGACCTTGCCCTGCACCTTCGTCCCGACCGGGTACTTCCCCGGGACGGCCTCCCACGGGCTCCGCTCGAGCTGCTTCACTCCCAGTGAGAACTTCTCGTTCTCTCGGTCTACCTTGAGTACGACGGCCTCGACTTCGTCGCCCTTCTTGTAAAACTCCTTGGGGTCGTGGACCCGCTTCGTCCATGAGATGTCGGATACGTGAATGAGGCCATCAATCCCGTCCTCGATCCCGACGAAGACGCCGAAGTTCGTAACGTTGCGGACCACGCCCTTGACGCGCGTTCCAGGTGGATACCGTTCCTCCAACAGGCTCCAGGGGTTGGGCTCCACCTGCTTCATCCCGAGGGAGACCTTGCGGCCCTCCTCGTTCACATCGAGTACAAGGACGTCCGCCTCGTCCCCGATTGCAACCATCTTTGACGGGTGCTTCACCCGCTTGGTCCAGCTCATCTCGGAGATATGGATCAGGCCTTCGATGCCCGGCTCGAGCTCGACAAAGGCGCCGTAGTCGGCGAGCGAGACCACCTTGCCGCGCAGCCGAAGCCCAATGGGATAGCGCTCGCTCACGTTCACCCACGGGTCAGGCAGGGTCTGCTTGAGGCCGAGACTGACGCGCTCACTGGCCACATCGAACTTGAGCACCTTCACCTTGACGGATTCGCCCACCTGGAAGAGCTCCGACGGATGGGAGATCCGGCCCCAAGACATGTCGGTGATGTGAAGCAGCCCGTCGATCCCGCCGAGATCGATGAAGGCGCCGTAGTCGGTGATGTTTTTAACGATCCCCTCGATGACGAGGCCGTCCTGCAGGGTCCGCAGGGTTTCGTCGCGCAGGCTCTGGCGCTCGGTCTCGAGCAATGCCCTGCGGGAGAGCACGATGTTTCCGCGGCGCTGATTGAACTTGATGATCTTGAACTTCTGGACCTCGCCGATCATGCGCTCGAGGTTGCGCACGGGTCGCAGATCGACCTGGCTGCCGGGCAGGAAGGCCTTCACACCCATGACATACACCGAAAGGCCGCCCTTCACGCGGCCATCGATCGTGCCCTCGACAACATCTCCCTGATCGTAGGCATGGGAGAGCCGATCCCAGACACGGACACGGTCGGCTTTCTCCTTGGAGAGGCGGACCAGACCCTCCTCGTCCTCGGCCTGCTCCACCATCACCTCGACTATCTGGCCGGGGTCAATGCGGGCGATTCCATCCTTGTCCGCAAACTCCCAGGTCGGAATCAAGCCTTCCGATTTGTAGCCGACATCGATTAGCACGTGGTCTGCGTCCACGCGCAGAATCGTGCCCTCCACCACATCGCCCGCTTTCAGGAAGTCTTTGCTTTGCTCGAAGAGCTCCGCGAAGCTCTCTTCAGTCTCCACTGCCGCATCTGGGCTGCTCTGACCTGTCTCAACCATCTTGACTCAATTCCTCGGTCTCCCTACTGTTCTGCCTGTGTTTTCCTGAACACCTAGCGCTCCAGCGCTTCTAGCGCTTGGTGTCCGCGCCTGAGCGCGCGCTCGAGCGCTTCACGGTCACCCCGAGCAAGCGCCTCCGAGATACCTGCCAAGTTCTTTTCGAACTGCGCAATTTCTTCGGCTATATGCCAGCGATTCATAAGCAAAATCTCGCACCAGAGCCGCGGGTTGCCGCGGGCGATGCGTACGAAATCCCGCAGCCCTGGGCCCGCCAATCGGAGCGTCTCTGCGTCAGGTAGGCCCTGCGCGAACGCGAAGGCTACCACGTGCGGCGCGTGGGACAGCAGCGCCATCACCGCATCGTGCTCCTGCGGCCTCATGCGGACCGTAAATGTGCCCAGACCCTGCCAGAATTGATCGACGCGGTCCACCACCTCCGGGGGCTCGCTGCCCTGAGGCGTGAGGATGCAGGGCGCGTCCTGGAAGCAATCGGCCTGTGCGTGGGCAAAACCACTCGCATCGCCGCCGGCCATCGGGTGCGCTCCGACGCAGCGACCCGCATCCGGCAGCAGACGGCGCGCGGCGGCGGCCATCGGACCCTTCACGCTCGCGGTGTCGGTCAGGATCGTCTCTGGACCCACGTAGGCAGCGACCTGCTCGACAACGAGCTCGATCGACTCTACGGGCACCGCCAGCACCAGCCCGTCCGCCCAGACCACGGCCTCTTCCAGCGTGACCAGCGCGATCGGTCCGGCGCTCTCGAGCTGGGGATCCACGCCCCGCACTTCGCGCGCCAGACCCCGGGCCTGCGCTCCCAGCGCCACAGAGCCGCCGACCAGGCCCAGGCCAATCACGGCCAGGCGCTCGAACAGGGGCTCCGTGCTCATCGCCCCAGCTCCTGGCGCAGCGCCTCGATCAGGCGCTTGTTCTCCTCCGGCAGGCCCACGGTGATCCGCAGCCGATCCTGGAGCCCGAAGGCGTCCATGCGTCGGGTGATGACGCCGGCTCGCTGTAGCCCCGCATGAATCTCGGCCGCGCACGACCCCACCTTGACGAGGATAAAGTTCGCATCACTCTTCGTGTAAGCGAGCCCGATCTCATCGAAGGCGCACTCGAGCTGATCCAGGCCTGCGTGCGTCATGCGGCGAATCCGGCTTACGTGCTCTGGATCCTCGAGCGCGGCGCAGCCCGCCACCTGCGCCAGCAGGTTCACATTGAATGGATGGCGCGCCCGCTCCAGCAGCCCCACCAGCTCGGGATCACCCACCGCATAGCCGAGGCGTAGCCCCGCCAGGCCGTAGACCTTCGAGAACGTGCGCAGCGTGACGAACGTGGACCGATCTTCGAGGCAGGCGAGCGAGTCCGGGAAATCCTCGCGGCGCACGTAGTCGAGATAGGCTTCGTCGTTCACGACGATGACATGTTCGGGTACCTCCCGCAGCAACCCGGCCAGGTCCGCGGCGCCGATCGAGGTTCCCGTCGGGTTGTTGGGGTTCGAGAGGAAGAGCAGCCGCGTGCGCTCGGTCACTGCGCCCACCAGCGCCTTCACGTCCACCACCAGCTGCGGGTCGAGTGGAACCTTCACCGCCGTTGCGCCCACACCCTGGGTCACGATCGGGTACATGGCGAAGCTCGGCCAGGCGAAGACGGCCTCGTCCCCGGGACCCAGGAAGCACTTCACCAGGATCTCGAGGATCTCGTCGGAACCCGCTCCCAGAAAAAGGCTTTCCACCCCCGTTTCCAGATGCTCCGCGAGCGCTCGGCGCAGGTAGAAGCTGCCGCCATCGGGGTAGCGGTGAACGCCAGCCAGCGCCTCGCGCAAGGCCTGCAGCACGCGCTCCGAGGGCGGGTGCGGGCACTCGTTGGAGGCGAGCTTGATCGCGTTCTGGATGCCCAGCTCGCGCTCGAGCTCCTCGATCGGCTTACCGCCCTGGTAGGGCTCGAGGTTCCGGATATGCGGTTTCGCTAGCTCCGTGATCCGCATCATATCGGCTCCGCCCGCGGGTAGCTTCCGAGGACCTTGACGAAGTCGCAGCGCGAACGGAGCTGCTCGATCGCTTCCTCCACATGCGCGTCTTCGATGTGCCCCTCGAAGTCGCAGAAGAAAATGTACTCCCAGGCGCGTGCCTTCGTAGGCCGGGATTCGATCCGCGTCAGGTTCACCGCGTGCCGCGCAAACGGCTCGAGCGCCCCGTGCAGCGCTCCGACTTGATCCCGCTTGATCGAGAATAGTAGTGAGGTGATGTCCCGCGCGCTGCGTTTAGGAGGCCGACGGCCGATCACCAGGAAACGAGTCGTGTTGTGGGGGCTGTCCCCGATCCCAGACTGGACCACGCGCAAGCCATAGAGCTGCGCGGCGACCGGACTCGCGATCGCCGCGATACGGTCATCGCCGGCTGCGAGCTCCGCCGCCAGGGCCGTCGAATGGGTCGGGAGTTGAGGCACGTTCGGCAGGTTGAGCTGCAACCAACCTCGACACTGCGCCAGCGCCTGGGGATGCGAGTGGAGCGCGCGAATCGCGCGTGATTCGCCACTCTTCGAGAGCAGATCGTGGTGCACCGCCACATGAATCTCGGCGGAGATCGTGAGCGGAGACTCCACGAAGAGATCGAGCGTATGGCTGACCACGCCCTCGTTCGAGTTCTCGACTGGAACAACACCAAATTCTGTCCCCTCGACCTCGACGCTGTCGAAGATCTCGGCAATCGTGCTGACCGCGACGAAGTCCGCCATCTGGCCGAACTGCTGAATCGCGGCCTGATGCGTGTAGGTCGCCGGTGGTCCGAGGTACCCGACCGTCACGCCGCGCTGCAGGGAGACGGACGCGGAGATGATCTCCCGGTATACATTGCGCAGGGCCGGCGTCGGGAAGGGCCCGCGGTTCGCAGCCTCCAGACGTTCGAAGATCTCGAGCTCACGGTCGGGTACGAAGACCGTGGCTTGACCCGAGGCCTTGAGCTCTCCGATCTGCGCGTTGCAGCGCGCCCGCTCGTTGAGGAGCTCCAGAATCCGGTCGTCGACGCGATCGATCTCCGCGCGCCATTTCTTGATCGCCTCTTCCGCGTTGCCCAAAACCGATGATTCCGTGCCTCCGGGTCCAGATCGTACCCCAGCCCCTACGCCTTGCCAACTAGCTGCTTCCCGTTTTCCTGAGTGTTGACAGCCAGTTCCACACGCCGGGCCATTCCGTATACTGCCGGCCATGGCCCACCGGGGTACGCTGGCGATCGGGCTTACGGGAGGCATCGGGACGGGGAAGTCCCGGGTGGGGCAGCTCTTGCGCACGCTGGGTGCAGCGGTGGAGTGCTCGGACGAGATCGTGCGTGAGATCCAGGCCCCTGAAGGCGCGGCGCTGGCTCAGATCGCCGCCACCTTCGGGGAGGCGTACCTGCTGCCCTCGGGCGAGCTCGATCGCGCGCGGCTAGGAGAGCTCGTGTTTCGCGATCCCGACGCGCGTAGGAAGCTCGGCAATCTGATCCACCCCCTGGTGTACCGCGAGCTTGCCCGGCGGCTCGAGGCCCATCGCCGTCGGGAGGTCCAGGTCGTGGTACTCGATATCCCTCTGCTCCTAGAGGGACGCCAGGCCGGACCCGGCTCGGGCGCCCTGCTCCCCTTCGATCTGATCCTCCTAGTGTATGCCGATGAGGAAACGCAGCTGAAGCGGATCATAGCGCGGGACGGTCTATCGCACGAGGACGCACTGGCTCGCATCCGCTCCCAGCTACCAATCGAAGAGAAGCGCGCGTTGGCCGATGTGGTGATCGACAACTCCGGCAAATGGGAGGCTACCAGCCAGCGCGTGCGGGAGTGCTACGAGCAGTGGGTCAGCGCTGACGAGCCGACTGCAGCGCCTGCCTGAGCGAGCGGACGAACTCGACCGAGGCCTGTAGCGCGGCCTCTCGACTCGGCGCCGCACCAATGCGGCTGACGAGCGCGCTGCCGACGATCACCCCGTCGGCGATGCGTGCAACCTGCGTAGCCTGTTCGGGAGTCGAGATCCCGAAGCCCACCGCAACCGGGGTCGAGCTCACGCGCCGAATGCGGGCGACGAGCTGCTCGAGGTCGGAAGCGAGCGTGGTGCGCTCTCCGGTCACACCGGTCACGCTCACGCAGTAGATGAAGCCCCGACTGCGGCTCGCGATCCGAACGACGCGCTCGGGTGTACTCGTAGGTGCGATCATCAGGATGCGGTGCACCTCCTTGGCCTCGCACGCGGCCTGCAGTACTTCCGCCTCGTCGAACGGCACGTCCGCAACGATCAGACCGTCCACCCCTGCGCCGGCGCAGGCCTGGACGAGCGACTCCTCCCCATACGCCAGCACGTTGTTCAGGTATCCCATCAGTACCAGCGGTACCTCGCTCCCGGCGCGTACCCGGCGACAGAGATCGAGAATGCCTGCGAGCTGGACGCCCCCGCGAAGCGCACGCTCCGAGGATGCCTGAATGGTTGGTCCTTCGGCGATGGGATCGCTGTGCGGGATCCCGAGCTCGACCAGGTCCGCTCCGGCCGCGGCCAGCTCCGGAATCAGCGCCTCCGTAGTCTCGAGATCGGGGTCGCCCGCCGTGACGAAGACGACGAGAGCCGCCCGCCCCTGCTCGCGTGCGCGGGCGAAGGCTTGATCAATGCGGTTCACCTGTCCCGGCCCAGCAGCTCGCGCGCCTGCGCTACGTCCTTGTCGCCGCGGCCGGAGAGGTTGAGGAGCACGAGGCTGCCCTCCGGCAAGCCAGCTGCGCGCCGCCGTAGCTCCGCGATCGCGTGTGCGCTCTCGAAGGCGGGAATGATGCCTTCCGTGCGGGAGAGGTAGACGAACGCATCGAGCGCTTCGTCATCGGTGATGGGCACGTACTCCGCTCGGCCGCTCTCTTTGTATAGCGCGTGCTCTGGGCCTACACCTGGATAGTCGAGGCCAGCAGAGATCGAGTGCGCCGGAAAGATCTGGCCCGCGTCGTCCTGCAACACGTAGGATAGGCTGCCATGCAGGACGCCGGGCGAGCCGGCGGATAGCGACGCCCCATGCGGACCCCGCTCCACGCCGCTCCCACCCGCCTCCACGCCGACCATTCGCACTTGAGCGTCATCGTAGAACGGGTGAAAGAGCCCAAGCGCGTTGCTTCCGCCTCCGACACAGGCCATGAGCAGATCCGGAAGTCGACCCTCGGCCTCAAGGATCTGAGCCCGGGCCTCCTCGCCGATTACGGCCTGCAGATCCCGCACCAGCCGCGGGTAGGGATGCGGGCCGGCAGTGGAGCCAATCAGGTAGTAGGTGTGCTCCACGTTGGTAGCCCAGTCGCGCAGCGCCTCGTTCATCGCGTCCTTGAGCGTGCGGCTACCGGAGCGCACAACGTGGACCGTGGCGCCCAGAAGCTCCATCCGGAAGACGTTCAGCGCCTGGCGCACCGTGTCCTCCTCGCCCATATAAACCTCGCACTCGAACCCGTAGCGCGCGCAGGCCGTGGCCGTGGCCACGCCGTGCTGACCGGCCCCTGTCTCAGCGATCACGCGTCGCTTGCCCATACGTCGTGCAATTAAGGCCTGGCCTACGGCGTTGTTGATCTTGTGAGCGCCCGTGTGCGCCAGGTCCTCACGCTTCAGGTAAACCCTGAGCCGCAGGTCCTCACTCATGCGTGCGGCGAAGTAGAGCGGCGTGGGTCGTCCCGCGTAGCTGGCGCGCTCGCTATGCAGCTCGTCCCAGAAAGTCGGGTCGGCCGAGAGCGCCTCGTAGGCTTCGCTCAGCTCCTCCACCGCCGGGAACAGCACTTCGGGCACATAGCGTCCGCCAAAGGCTCCGAAATAGCCCCGGGGGTCGGGGCGGGCACGGGCCGGGAGCGCGCCGCGCGCCTGTGACACGAACGCCCGTACCTTCTCGGGATCTTTGCGCCCGGGCTTGCGCTCGAGCCCGGAGGCTGCGTCGACACCGTGTGGCTTGGCGCGTCGCACAGCCTCGGCGACGTTCTCGGGAGTCAACCCACCTGCGATCCAGACCCGGCGCCCGCTGGCCACGAGAGCCAAGGCCCATTCGTAGTTCCAGGTCTCACCGCTTCCCCCACCCGTGGGATGATCGATCAAGAGATCCGCCTTCGGGTAGCGCCGCGCCTGCTGCTCGAGCGCATGGCTCGCGGGCAGCACCTTGAGTACGGGGAACGGGATCGCTGCTGCGTACTCCGGGGACTCATCCCCATGCAGCTGAACCACATCCAGCCCGATCTCTTCAACGCAGTGCCGGATGCGCTCGAGCGGCGCGTTCTGGAAGACCCCCACACGCACGGCGCGACCCATAGCCACGGCACTGATCGCACGCGCGCTGTCGTCGTCGAGCGCCCGGACTGAGCTCGGGACGAAGTTGAGTCCGAGCGCATCCGCACCCGCCTCCAGGGCGGCGAGGGCATCCTCGGGCGTGGTGATGCCGCAAACCTTGACCTGGATCACGTCACCCCCCTCAGCTTGCGCAGAGCCTCGCCCGGATCGCCCTCCCGCATCAAGGCCTCACCAACCAGGAAGGCGTGCACGCCCCCCTCCTCCAGTGCGCGCAGCACATCCGGGTCATCCAGTCCGCTCTCGCTGATGATGGTGCAACCAAGTGCGCGGGGCAGCAGTCGACGCGTGACGGCGACGTCGATGTGAAAGCTGTGCAGGTCGCGATTGTTGATGCCCACAATCTCCGCTCCACAGCCACGCGCTCGCTCCAGCTCTTCGTCGGTGTGAACCTCGACCAGCGCATCCATGCCGTGCTCCTGCGCGCTGGCCAGCAGCTCACGCAAGCACGCGTCCTCCAGCGCGGCGGCGATCAGCAGGACCGCATCCGCCCCGGCCGCGCGTGCCTCGCTCACCTGGATGGGATCGATCAGGAAGTCCTTCCGCAGGACCGGCAGCTCGCACGCTGTGCGTGCGATCCGCAAATCCTCGGAGCTGCCCTCGAAGAAGTCGGCATCGGTGAGCACCGAGAGCGCCACCGCGCCCGCGCGGGCGTACGCGCGCGCAAAGACGGCGGGATCGGCGCCAGCCCGGATGACGCCTCGCGAGGGGGACGCGCGCTTGAACTCGGCGATCACGCGGGGGGACGGTCCAGCTCGCAGCGCGCCGCCGAAGCTGCGCACGGGCGGGGCCTGCGCGGCCAGTCGCTCCAACGAGGCCGCGCCCGGCTCCCGCTTGAGCTCGGCCACCTCGGCCCGCTTCCGCTCCAGAATTCGCTCGAGCACGCTCATGGCGAGGCGTGCCCCAAACAGAAGCTGATCCAACGCTGTAGAACCGTGGCGGCCGCACCCGAGTCGATGGACTCCCGGGCTTGCTCCACTCCCTGCGCGAGCGTCGTGGCCCGGTCGGCAACACAGAGCGCGGCGGCCGCGTTCAAAAGTACGACATCGCGCTGGGGTCCAGTCTCGCCCCGGAGTACGGCCTGTACGATCGCGGCGTTGTCGGCCGCATCCCCGCCCTGAAGATCCTCCAGGCTCGCCGCAGGCACGACCTCTCCGGGCTCCAGCCGCAGCCGCCGCTCGCGTCCATCCGCGTAGATCCAGAACTCACTGACGCTGCAGGTCGAGGCCTCGTCCAGCCCGTCGCTCGCATGCACGACCCAGGCCGAGTCAATCCCGAGCTCTACCAGCGCCGTAAGCGTAGGCTGGCACAGAGAGGCGTCGGCGACCCCGACGAGCTGGCGCCTCACACGCATCGGGTTGGTCAGTGGACCCAGGCGGTTGAAGATAGTCGGAGTCGCGAGCCGAGCGCGGATCGGGGCTACCCGAGCCATGGCCGGATGACAGCTGCGAGCAAAAAGAAACCCGATTCCCACTCGCTCTACAGATTCCGCCATGCGCTCGGGGGGGATGTCGAGCCTCACACCCAGCGCCTCGAGCACGTCCGCGCTGCCACAGCGGCTGCTGGCGGCGCGGTTGCCGTGCTTGGCCACGGGCACACCGGCACCGGCTACAACCAGCGCGGCCAGCGTCGAGATATTGAAGGTACCGGCTGCATCGCCGCCGGTTCCGCAGGTGTCGATCGCGTCGGGCGGCGCCTGCGGCAGCGGAAGCGCGAGCTCCCGCATCGCTTGCGCCGCGCCCACGACCTCGTCGAGCGTCTCGCCGCGCGCGTGGAGTAGCCGAAGGAGCTCCTCGACCTCTGACTCCGTGCCCTTGCCCTCCATGATGTCGCAGATCACACCCTGCATCTCGGCCCGTCCGAGCGATTCACCGCGTCGTACCCGCGCCAGGGCTACGTCCATCACGTGCGTGTCCCCCCGCGCACCAGCTCGAGGAAATTGCGCAGCAGCTGCTTGCCCACCGAGGTGAGGATCGACTCGGGATGGAACTGCACCCCGATCACTGCATGCTGTGTGTGCCTCAGTCCCATGATCTCGTTGTCTTCGGTCCACGCCGTGACCTCGAGCTCCTGGGGCAGGGATTCGCGTTCCACCGCGAGCGAGTGGTAGCGGGTTGCCTCGAAGGGGTTGGGGAGACCTTTGAAGATCCCTTGGCCTGCATGCTGGATGAGCGACGTCTTGCCGTGCATCAGGGATCGAGCCGCCACCACCTTGCCACCGAAGGCGAACGCTATGGACTGATGCCCCAGACATACGCCCAGAATGGGCAGGTGCCCCGCGTAGCGGCGTACGGTCTCCACGCTGATACCCGCCTCCTTCGGGGTACGAGGTCCGGGAGAGATGACAACGGCGTCCGGATCTCGCTGCCGCACCGCCTCCACCGGAATCGAATCGTTGCGCACGACGTCACATTCGGCCCCGAGCTCACCGAGATACTGCACCAGGTTGAAAGTGAACGAGTCGTAGTTGTCGATCATGAGCAGTCTCATGACGCCCCGCTTCCCTCGGCGAGATCGACGGCCTTTAGCAGGGCCCGCGCCTTGTGCAGCGTCTCCTGGTACTCCCGCTCGGGATCCGAGTCCGCAACCACGCCGCCGCCAGCCTGCACGTGGAGCTGCCCGTCCTTGACGAGCATGGTACGGATGGCGATGCACATGTCCATGTCGCCGCGATAGTCGATGTAGCCCACGGCTCCGCCGTATAGCCCACGTCGCACCGGCTCGAGCTCCTCGATGATCTCCATCGCACGGACCTTCGGCGCGCCCGAGAGCGTCCCCGCGGGGAAGGTGGCGCGCAAGAGGTCGATCGCGTCCGCGCCCGTCCGCAGCGTCCCGCGTACGTTCGAGACGATGTGCATCACGTGGGAGTAGCGCTCGATTACCTGGAGCTCGTCCACGGTCACGCTGCCGATCTCGGCCACGCGTCCTACGTCATTCCGGCCGAGGTCGACCAGCATGATGTGCTCTGCCAGCTCCTTGGGATCGCTCAGGAGCTCGCGCTCGTTCGCCAGGTCCTGCTCGGGTGTCTCCCCGCGCGGGCGAGTTCCGGCGATGGGGCGCAGGGTTATGCGACGGCCTTCAAGCTGTACGAGAATCTCGGGTGAAGACCCGAGGACCAGGTGATCGCCGCAGCGCATGTAGAAGAGGTACGGCGATGGGTTGATCACACGCAGCCAGCGGTAGATGTGGATGGGATCCGTACGCAGGGGCATGCTCAAACGCTGAGATGGCACGACCTGAAAGACGTCTCCGGCGCGGATGTACGCCTTGCAGCGTTCCACAACCTCGTGATAGCGCTCGCGACCGAGGCCGTAGCTGACTTCCAGAGGCTCGCGCGGTTCCGTGGCAGGCGGCTGCAGCGGGGTGGCCCGCGAGAGCTTCTCCCGCAGCTCCTGCATCCGGGTCAGCCCGGCCTCATAGGCCAGCTCCGCGTCTTCTGCGTCCGCGACATCGACCGGCATCACGATACTCACCCGCTGCCGCTTGTGGTCGTGCACGAGCAGTACTTCCGGGAACGTGAAGTAGCAGTCCGGCAGGCCCAGGGGATCGGGATTCTGGTCGCGCAACTGCTCGACGTAGCGCACCCAGTCGTAGCTCAGGTACCCGACCGCGCCTCCCGCAAAGCGTGGCAGACCCTCAAGCTCGACTGGGCGCAAGCGCTCGAGCAGAGTTCGCAGCTGCTTAAGCGGATCACTGCCGTACCCTGCGCCCGAGTCGATGCGCTCGACGTGCTGGCCGCGGCGGATCTCCACCTTCCCCGCGCGAGCGGTGAACGTCGCGCGCGCACCGACGCCGATGAAGCTGAAGCGACCCCAGCGCTCCCCGCCCTCGACCGACTCGAACAGGAACCCGGAGACGCCATCATCCACCTTCAGAAAGATGGCGAGGGGCGTGTCGAGATCCGCTAGGACCTCGTGGATGAGAGGTATGGCCCGCCCCTGCCGCGCGAGCGCACAGAAAGTGTCGCGATCGGGACGAACCATGGTGCGGACCTCATGGCGCGGGAGCTTTCCAAACCCGGGGGGTCCCGTCAACTGACGGCCTAGAAGGTGCGGCCGAGTCCCGTGAGATTGACGTGCAGCTGAAAGCGTGTGTCATCGGGCCGGGTGCGCCGCGCCACCTCGCCCACAAGCTCCCAGCAATCGCAGCGTGAGCGGATCACGAGCCCGACTGTGCCCTCTGAGCTCGAGGAGTCGTTGAGCGAGACGTAGCCGTCCCCGAAGAGCTCGAGCCGTTGCGTCAGGATCCAACGGGCCCTCAGGTTGAGCTGGTTCACACGATTTACGTCGTCGTCCGCCTTCCCGAAGATGTTGTCATCGAAGTTGAAGTTCTGGAAGGAGTCGCTGAACTCACGCAAATAGCGGTAGCTCAGGGCCAGCTCGTGGCCCCCCTGGCCCTGCCAGGACAGGCCGGCCCCGGTCTCCTGGAGACGGGTGTTCTTGGGATCGTACCCGATCAAGCCGTAGACGTTCAGGCGGGCCCAGTGCGTGAACGTGCCGCTCAAAAAGATGTCGGCCAGCCGTCCACGCTGGAAGTCGTAGCCCGAGCCCAAACGCAGTGTTCCCACCTGCTGCGCAGTGTGGCCCGCACCCACGGGCGCGGCGAAGAAGCGGCTCCCCAACGAGAACTGCAACAGCCGCTCGTCCTCGATTCGATCGCTCGGATTTCGGGTCAGGAGTCGGCCGTCCCAGTTGATCTGGCGAACCGGTCGCACTGCACCACGCGGGATGAAGAGCGGATTATCACTCTGAGAGGGAGTGGATACCAGCACGAAGGCTAGCTTGGGCTCCACCAGGTGATGGAGCTCCAGCGAGTCGAGCTTGAAGGAGCGCTGAAAACGCGAACGCACGTCGAAGCGGGCGGTCCAGATCTCGCGCCGCTCGGATCCCGCATGGTCCGCCCAGTACAGCGTCTCGCGGAAAGCGACCTCGCTCAGCGTCTCCAGCGGCCCGAAGCGCCACGGCAGGCTGACCCGCGGAAACAGGTCGAGCCGGTGGCCGTCATCCGCCAACAGCTCTCCCTCGTCGAAGATGCCGTTCCCCTCGGTCCCACCCGTGGCGGCGTTGTCCATGCTGTTGTCGGGGCCCCCGTCCACCAGCCCCGTCTGAGGGTTCGGCTCGTCGGGGTCGAAAAGACCATCGATTCCGGTGTCGAAGAACTGCTCGTTCAGCGGAGCCAGGCCCCCCGTGCGACCGCTATCTCCTTGCTGGTAGAAGTGCGTATAGCGCGCATCGACTCCCACCCAGAATGGCAGTCGGCCCAGGGGCCGAGGCAGACTGGCGAACTCCACATCGGGCAGGCGGTGCAGGATGAAGTCGTCCCGGTCCAGGTTGTCCGGGCTCTGCAGGTCATCGAAGTACATTAGCTGGGCGTCCAGATACAGGGACCCCCGATCGGCGATTCCCCAGGCGGAAGACTCCAGGTAGCGGCTGTGGCGCGTTTCCGGCGGCAGATCCTCGAACTCGACCACATAGTCGTTGTCGCTCACCCGCGCCACATCCGCACCGAAGAGGATCCCCTCTCCCAGGGGCTGGTGGTGGCGAAGCCAGTACGTCCAGCGGTCGTCGCTGTAGGGGGTCGTGGGATCGCCTCGCTCGACCTCGCGATCGTTGGGCAGGATGCTGGCACCCCCCTGCGTGAACGCCTCCTCGCCGAACAGGTACTCGAACTCGGTTCCGGGTTTATACCCCCGCTTCGAGTAGTAGCTGGGCCGCAAAAGTACGTTTAGATTGTCTCGCGCGGCCCAGAAGAAGGGGATCTCCAGCTCCAGCCCGGTGGTACTGCCGCTCGCTAAGGAGGGCATGAGAAAGCCCGTCTGGCGCTCCGTCTTCACCGGCAGAAGCATCCACGGCGTATAGAGAATGGGGATGCCCCGGACGTTGAAGGTCGCGTCCCGGGCCACCGCGTAGCCCCCGACTCGGATTTCGGCATGCGCGGCCCTGAAGTCCCACGGTGGGCAGCCGCCATCGGGCGCACAGCGGCAGGTCGTAAAGCTGGCATCGTCCACCTGGTAGGTATTGGTCCCGGTCTTGTGAACGGGATCTCCGGTGACCACGAAGCCAGGCGTGCCCGCATCCAGGGTCGCATCGGTGGCGATCGCCACCAGGGTATCGAGGTCCACCGTGGTGAAGTCGGCGACCAGTGTGTCCTCGCCATCGCGGATGCGCACATTGCCGCTCGCGACGCCCACC
>Ga0114947_10000120_pt1 | contig 22284 bp, 15 predicted proteins | sample CR02metaG_FD_99656 | JGI IMG/M metagenome (GOLD analysis project Ga0114947, IMG submission 99656) | Deep subsurface microbial communities from Mariana Trench to uncover new lineages of life (NeLLi) - CR02 metaG | ecosystem: Environmental > Aquatic > Marine > Ocean trench > Sediment ...
GAACTACCCCGCAGCAAGCTACGGGGTATCTGAAGGGAGATGCTTCGCTTGGCTCAGCATGACTGACCAATGTCATTCTGAGGCTGAAAACCGAAGAATCTCTCTTCAAATCCGCAGCAAGCTGCGAGGAATTAACCCGTAGAGATAAAAAAAACCGATCAGCACAACAGCACGATTTGCATGACTTCAGTCAAACCAGGCCGGCACCGATTGCCCTGGCCCGCGGGTTGACCGGCTAAGCCACAGGCGCGCCGGCCTTGATCAAATCAATGACCTTCTGGGTTGACAGTTCGATCACCGCTACCTCATCGGTGATCTCGCAGCCTATGAAGGCACACTCCCCATCCGGGTCGAAGACGATATGAGCCGGGGCCGTACCCACGTTCAGTTTTGCTATCGTCTGATGCTCGGTCGTGTCGGCCATGCAGACGCTCGACTCGCCCGTGTTTGAGATCACTATCCATCGGCCGTCTGGACTGATTGCAAAAAAATGCGGGTAAATACCTGCCGGTATACGTGTCACTATTTGATTAGTTGCCGTATCCCACACCGTCAGGTCATCCGACGCGAAATTAGCCACATACCCAAGGCGTCCCTCATGATTCAGAATGGGGAGATGCGCGGCCACGCCTGCAGGAATTGTGGCTACCACCTCATGGCTCGCTGTATCCAGCACAGACACGTCATCCGAAAGCGTATTCGCGACATATGCGCGGCGACTATCCGGGGAAAAGGCGATGTGTCCTGGTCCCAATCCAACAGGGATCTCCCCTATGACTTGCTGTATCTGAGCATCGATCACAGTAACGGTATGGGACCCGGAATTGGGCTGGTAGGCCCAGCGGGAGTCCGGCGAAACAGCAATATCATGTGGTGCCTTACCAACCGAGAGAGTCGCAATCAGATCGCCTTCGCCATCCAGGACCGTCACCGTCTCGTCCGGTCCGCTGGGCATGTAGACGAGGTCGCGACCCGGCGCCACACACGGAAGGAGCGGACGCTTCCCCGTTGCCGTTGTTTTTATGACCATATCGGTCGAGGTGTTTACAACGCTGACGTTGTTCGAGTCGGCGTTTGCCACGTATAGTCGCGTCGCATCATGTGATAGCTCCAGATGCGATGGGTTCTCTCCTACGGGGATGTGCCTGACCACCCTTCGATTGGCGGCATTGATGACAGCCACGCGGTTTCCTTTAGTGTTGGTGTAAATCCGACCGTCGGGGTGTGCCACGATGGAATGGGCGCCACGAACACCAAGTCTTGGGGTTGAGCCGTCCGGTCGCAAAGCCAAAAACGTGGCCGAATCCTCACGCTCGAGCGATACGCGGTATCCACCCTCGAGCATTGAGATGTAGGGCCGCACAGGCAGCTCATCCACCCGTGCTCGGACCACAACGCCCCTTCCCCTCAACGTGCCATACTGCTCCCGCAGGATGCCCACCAGCCGATCTGGTGACAGCCCGCGCAAATCCAGCTGTACTGTCTCCGTCGCCATCGTTCCTATCCTTTCACCTTTAGCGCCATCTCATATGCGGAAATGATGTAAAAGATAGTATGTAATGGAAAAAATCTTGGCAAGGGCAAGGGAGGAGGATATCGTAGGCGGGGGGTTGCATAAGATAACAGAGGATTCTAAAGCTGGTATTTTTGTACCTTCAGACAAAAATGTTTGATCGGTTGACCCGAACACCTGGACAAACACGTACCGTCCACTCTTCCATAGGACAGACCCCCTCAACCGCCCAGGTAGGCGCGCTTGACCTGCTCGTTCTCCAGCAGTCTGGCCGAAGGCCCGGAAAGTGATACCTTCCCAGTATCCAGCACGTAGCAGGTTTCCGATAAGGTCAAGGCCAGATAGGCGTTCTGCTCCACCAGGAGAATGGTGGTGCCAGCCTTGTGGATCTCTTTGATGATCTGGGCGATCCGCTCCACCAAAATGGGAGCAAGGCCCAGGGAGGGCTCATCGAACATCAGTATCCGGGGACGCGACATGAGCGCCCGGCCGATAGACAACATCTGCTGTTCCCCACCTGAGAGCGTGCCCGATTTCTGGCTTTTACGCTCCTCAAACCAGGGGAAGTACCTGTAGACCATCTCCAGGTCCTTCTGAATTTCGTCCCGGTCATCGCGTAAGTACGCCCCGAGCTCCAGATGTTCCAGAACGGTCATTTGGGGCCAGATCTTTCGTTCCTCCGGGCATTGGGCGATCCCCAGGCGGACGATCTCGCTTGAGCTCAGGGTATGAATGGGTCTTCCGTCCAAAAGGATCTGGCCGCTCCGAGGCTTCATGATGCCCGATATGGTTCGCAGGGTCGTCGTCTTTCCCGCGCCGTTGGCCCCGATGAGCCCCACCATCGACCTGTCGGGGACGCTCAGACTCACGCCCTTGATGGCGTGGATGTTTCCGTAATAGCTATGAATTTCTTTGACCTCGAGCACGTTGATAACCCTCGCCCAGGTAGGCCCGGATCACGTTGTCGTTGTTCTGTATCTCGGCCGGGGACCCCTCGGCGATCTTTTCGCCGTGGTCCAGAACCACAATGCGGTCGGAGATGTCCATCACAACGCTCATGTTGTGCTCGACCAAAAGGACGGTGACCCCTCGAGCCCGGATGCGGCGAATGAGGTCCAGGACCCGACCGGCCTCCTCGGCGTTCATTCCGGAGGCGGGTTCGTCCAGAAGAAGGAGGCTCGGCCCCGGCGCCAGACCGACGGCGATCTCCAGAAGCCGCTGCTCACCGTAGGGAAGGTTGCGCGCCTCCATATGGGCCTTGTTGGCCAGACCGGTGAATTCCAGGAGCCGATCGGCCTCCTGCTCCAGGGCCTCGTCTTCTTCCTTCTTCAGTCGAGTGTTCCACAGGATATCCCACCAACCGACCTTCGAGCTCTTGTGAAGGCCCATCAGGACGCCCTTCCGAACTGCCACTTTCGGGAACACCATTGTCTTTTGAAACGTCCGAATAATCCCCAGGTCGGAAATGGCGTGGGTAGGCCTGCCCACAAGGGATTCGCCCCGGTAGAAGACGCCCCCTTCCGTGGGCCGATAGAAGCCAGTCATGATGTTGAAGATCGTAGTCTTGCCCGCCCCGTTGGGGCCGATGATGCTCAGGATCTCTCCCTCGTTCTGGTGGAAGGTGACGTTACTGACCGCCACCAGCCCGCCGAACCGGATGGTGAGGCAGTTGACCTCCAGTAGGGGCCTCTGCGGGTTCATTCGGGATGGGCCTCCTCGCCGGCCTGTGCCACAGGCCGGCGGCCGAAGCGCTTGCGGACCCAGGGGACGATCCCCTCAGGCATGTAAACAACCCCCAGCAGGAGGATCAAACCAAACACCATGAGCTGGAGCTCGGCGGGCAGTGCCTTGCTCGTCACCAAGTGGCCCGGGGCCCACGAAAGTCCCCAGAAAGGGTTGGGCACGAAACGCAGGGCCTCCGGGAGGCCCGTGAAGATCAGGGCACCGATCACCGGTCCCAGGATCGTTGCCCGCCCACCGAGAAGCACCATCGTTAGCATCTCCACAATGTGCAGGAAGTCGAAGACGTCGGGGCTGATGTAGCGGGTGTAATGGGCGTAAAGGCTTCCCGCCAGTCCGGCAAAAAAGGCGCCCAGGACAAAGGCGATCATCGAGTAGCGGAAGGCGCTCACGCCCACCGACTCGGCCAGGGGCTCGTTTTCCCGAATGGCCTCCAGGGCCCGGCCCACACGGGAGTTGGCCACCCGGTAGCACACGTAGACGGTGATGACGCAGAAAACCAGGATCAGGTAGTAGAAATTCGTCTTGGAGAAGAAATCGATTTTTCCGACTCCCGGGATCTCCAACGTGGGCGAGGGAACCCCCGCCAGGCCGTTCTGGCCGTCGGTCAGCCCGATCCAGTTGTAGTGAACGAGCTGAATGATGATCTGAAAGGCCAGGGTGATGATGACAAACCGGTGACCCCTCACCTTCAGGATGAGCCGGCCCAGCAGAATGGCGAAGACGGCGGCTAGGAGTCCCCCGGCGGGAAGTCCGAGCCAGAAGGGCCAACCCTGCTTCAGCGCCAGGAGCGCCGAGCAGTAAGCCCCTAACCCCCAGAAGGCGCCGTGGCCGAGGGAGAGCTGACCCATGTATCCCACCAGGAGGTTCAACCCCGAGGCCAACATCACGAAGAAGCCGGCATAGATGATGAGGTGGAGGATATAATCGTCGGGCACGATCCAGGGAATGGCCAGCAAGAGGGCCGTTAGGACCAGGCCCCCGAAGATTCGAGACACCTTCATTCCTCTCCGAAGATCCCCTGCGGTCGGAAAAGAAGGAACAGAATGAGGAAGAGGAATCCGAACCCGTCCTTGTAGTCAGAGGCGATGAACCCTCCCCCCAGGGCTTCCATAACACCCAGCCCAAGGCCTGCGACGATCGCCCCGACGAAGGTTCCCATCCCGCCCAGGATCACCACGATGAACGCCTTCAGGGTCGCGAAGCCGCCTGAGACAGGGTCCATGGGCATGAAGGTGGCCAGCATGATCCCCGCAATGGCGGCCATGCCCGCCCCTGTGGCGAAGGACCACCGGTACACACGGTCGATCTCGATCCCCACCAGCGCCGCCGACTCCCTGTTTTGGAACGTCGCCCGAACGGCCTTTCCCAGGCGGGTGTGACGCAGCAGGAAGTGAAAGATGGCAATGCAAAGCCCCGTCACCACCAGGACGAACAGGCGGACGGGCGGCATGACCACCGGACCCCAGATGAAGGGGTCCAGGCCGAAGGGACTGGGCATCTGCCGGGGCCAGTGTCCCCAGATGGCCTGGATGGAGTTGGCGAGGAAGATGGACAGGCCGATGGTGGCCATGGTGGCCGTCAGCAGAGGCTCCCCCCGAAGCCGCTTGAAGATCAGCCTATCGAGAATCACCCCGAAGCCTATGGTGGCAAAGGTGCCAACGATGAAGCCGAGAAAGTAATTGGCGATGACCGACTCAAACAGGGTGAACATCTTCGCCACGGTGAATGCAAAGTAAGACCCGAGGACATAGAACTCTCCGTGGGCGAAGTTGGCGATGTCCATCAGGCCGAAGATCATCGTCAGGCCGATGGCGATGAGGGCGTAGCTGCATCCGATGATCAGGCCCTGGACCGTGAGTTGAATGGCCAGCTCCATACTTCCCCTCTCGACAAGGAAGGAGTCAAAAAAATGTCCTGCCCGCCGTCCAACTCGAAGGACGGCGAGCAGGATCAGGGTGGGGTTGACTCCCCTTACGGTTTCTTAATCCGCACGACCTCAAGTACTTTGGGGACTCCCCCTTCGTTCTTGGTAATAAAGATATCGAAACCGTAGGCCTGGTGGACCTGGTTGAATCTGTAGTTCCCGACCAGACCGTCGTAGTTCGTCTTCTCCAGTGCGTCGCGGATGGCCTTGCGGTCAGCGCTGCCCGCCCGCTGGATGGCCTGGGCGGCAATGTTGACCAGCGTGTGCCCGGCCGCGCTGTACTTGGTCGGGTTCTCATTGTGCCTAGCCTTGTACTTGGCCACGAAGGCCCGATTCATCGCGTTGTCCAGGGTGTAGACGTACTCCACGAAGCCAAGGATCCCATCGCCGGCCGCACCTGCCCCTCGGTAGAAGGGCGCCGTGGTCCACGCACCCTCCCCCAGGATCTTCGCCTTCAGCCCGACCTCTCTGGCCTGCTTCGCGATAGCGATGCAGTGAGGGGTATAACAGGCGGTGACGATGGAATCCACCCCCAGAGAGCGGGCCTTCGTGAGGTAGATGCTCAGGTCCTTTTCTTTCCGATCAAAGATGAAGGTTTCGACGACCTTACCCCCCTCGGCCTTGAAGGCGCGGCCAAACTCCGCGGCCACAGCCCGGCCCCAGTCGTCGTTGATCACCAGAAATACCATCCGTTTGAGGCCCATTTTCTTTAGCATCGGTCCGATGGCATTTGCATAAGCGGCCGAGGTCCCCTGAGCCCGGAAGAACCATTCGGTATCCTTCTCGGTGAGCTTGGAAGAGGTAGAGACACCCGTAATCTGCGGGACGCGGTACTTATTTGTTACGGGCTTGACAGCTGCCGACGAGGACGAGCAGTAGGCGCCCAGGATGATGGAGACCTTGTCCCGCACGATGAGCTTCTCGGCAGCGTTCACACTCTTGGGTGGAACGCACTGGCCGTCCTCTGGAACCAGCTCCAGCTTCCTCCCCAGCACACCTCCGGCATCGTTGATTTTCTCCACGGCCAGGCGGGCGCCGTTGAGCAGGGTGTTCCCGCCGAAGGAGACCGGCCCCGTCAGGGGCTGAACCATGCCAATCTTGATTGTCTCCTCGCCCAAGGCCGTTCCGCCCATCACCAACGCCACGGCGAACACCAGAACCAGAAATCCTCTTAATTTCCTCATCTGTGTACCCTCCATTCCCATTTGGGGCTCGAATCTTACAAGGGGGTTTCGAACCCCTGCGGAACCCCCTCGCCATGACGAAAATCGCCACTTCCACTTTGGAAACGCACTCACCATAGCCAATGGTCTTCCCAACTGTCAACCGTGAAGTGAACCACCCCATCTATCAAAGACCGTGCATCAAAAACCTCGCTCACGCACCGTTAGTGCATGTACAGAGCACCGTCCACCAGCAGGGTTTGCCTCGCGATGAAATAATAGGAACTTGCTTTTGAGGTAGGAACACTGAGAAGTCGCGAATTCCTCTCTGCGGCCACGCTCCAACACGCCTTCGAAGCCGCAGGCGGTTACAGGGAAGCTGCTGTTGGCAGCGATCAATATCTTTGGGGACACAATCACTTATAAGCGCCTATTATGTCAACATTAGGCCGACCTTGACACAGGCCTGGACATTTCCTTCGACGTGGGATATTGGGGTTTCTAAATCAAGTTATATCGAACACGGGGTTTGAATCCCCGTGTTCGACCAAAGGGGAGAGCTGCCGCTTTCCCCCTTTGGAAACCTCATCGGCTTTGTGCTCGCCTCAAGAGGCGGGGTTTACATTGAACCAAATGGCTGTAAGTCCGTAATGTGCCCGTGGCAAGCCGCGGGATATCCTAATCATCAATGCGCCTTCAGGCACTCTCAGTTGGAATAGGTGTGGTGCATAACCACTTCAACGGATTTATCCATAGTGTTTTTCATCATGCCTGTAACATCAGCATCGATAATCAATCTCTTATCACCCTGCTGTCATCAAGCTTGGACAATGCGCCTCAGGGTATTCGTCTCGATACACCTCCTGACTTCACTTTTGAGGACTATCTCGAGTTGGGTCAGCCAGTCGGTTGTCGAGCCAACATTCTCAGATTTAGCAGGTCTTCCATATCCATTGATCTTCGCTCTGCACGTTCCTGGCGCTCTGACCTATCGGCGTTGCGGATCGATATAGATGAACCCAGTACTTTTCGTGCCTGGAGAGCTGTGTGGGAGAAGCTTCGGTGTCGCAACCATGGGCTTGCAGCCATCCTAACTAAGGGTTCCATACTAGAGGAAAATCAATCCCTGTTGTCTGACACGAAAATACTCGTTCAAACTGCAAGGAAATGCTTTCCGAAGCTGTTATATGCTACTGGTAAGCAGCAGGTGGACAAAGCCGCTTCTGCTTTAAAACCCTTAATAGGACTTGGTCCTGGCCTTACCCCTTCCGGCGATGATTTTATTGTCGGTTACCTGACTGGTCTTTGGAGTACTGCTGGAGAGGAGCGATCAAGAAGGAATTTTTTATCATCGATAGGGAAATGGCTTGCCACTGCCTTAAACGAAACCAACGAGATCAGCCGCACCTATATCAACTATGCGATTGAAGGAGAGGTTTCCGAACCGCTAGCGGTCCTGGCGAGAAGAATAGCTCAAGGCGAGAACTCGAATTGTATAAAAGAGTCTACAGAGGCGGCGTTTCAGGTTGGCAGTACTTCTGGCACTGATGGCGTATTGGGACTGTTGCTAGGAATCTTGGCCTGGTATCACTCTCCTTCCCAATTTCTGAGCACAGACTTTTTGAATGGCGAATCGTTTGGGAACTCATCTAGCAAGGAAGGCAAAAATGGCTACGCTGCAAAAAATCATGCGCAATCATTATCGGGATTCAGTATCGCTGATGCAGCTTTCATCCAGACTCGTAGATTTATCCGGGGTCGTACAGGCATCGGCTGTCATGGCGACGGACAGCAACCTCGCTTTACTCAAAGAAGCCGGCCTGTTGGAGGGCAAGAACGATGCCGGACCAAACGATTTGCTCATCGTGATTCAAGGGGACGATGATGCCCTTCTGGAAAGGGCGTTGGCCAAGGCTGAAGACCAGCTCAACGAACGGCGCGCTGTATGGAGTGAAGACTCAGTAAAACAACGCATAGCGCCCCGCAGTATAGAGATGGGACTCAACTGTATGGCTAAAGCCAATCTGGCGCTGATTTCAGTTCCCGGTGAGTATGCAGGCTCTGAAGCGCTGAAGGCATTGCACCTGGGGCTCCACGTGATGCTGTTTAGCAGCAATGTCGATCTCAGCGAAGAGATTCAACTCAAAAAATATGCTCGAGATCATGATTTAATTGTCATGGGACCAGACTGTGGTAGCGCCATAATCAACGGCATTCCTTTAGGCTTTGCAAATGTCGTCCGGCGCGGAGATATTGGTTGCGTGGCAGCTTCCGGTAGCGGCCTGCAACAGGTGACGAGCCTGATTGACCGCGCAGGGGAAGGTATCTCCCAAGCCATCGGAACCGGCGGACGAGACCTGCACGTTAATGTAGGTGGAATTTCTATGTCGCAGGGCTTGGAGACTCTTGCTGAAGACCCGGCGACTAAAGTCATCGTATTGATTTCAAAGCCCCCGGCACCCGAGGTTTCCGAACGAGTACTGGAAAAGGCTGCCAGGGTGGGAAAACCCGTTGTTGTAAGTTTCTTGGGGGTTCATCCAGCCTCCGTAAAAAGGCCGCATGTTTTTGCTTCGGGCACCCTTGAGGAGGCCGCCAACATGGCTGTTGCCCTTTCTCAAGGGAAAAATCCCGAACATAATGGTGAGGTCAACATAAAGTATGAAAACCAAACAACTGCTGCAGCCTCCAAGCTTTCACCCGAGCAGAAGTTCATACGTGGCCTCTATAGTGGGGGCACGCTAGGCTACGAAGCAGTGCTCCTGCTTAATGATCTAGTTGGGCCGGTGAACACGAATACGCCAATGGAGCCCAAATTCGCTCTGGCCGATGTCTGGCAGAGCAAACAGCATACGGTCATCGATCTTGGGGATGGTGTATTCACCCGTGGCCGTCCGCATCCGATGATCGATCATCGTTTGCGCAATGAACGAATCTTACGAGAGGCAGCCGATTCAGAGGTAGCTGTAATTCTTCTCGACGTTGTTTTGGGTTACGGCTCGCATATTGATCCAGCTTCCGAAATGATACCGGTAATCGACAATGCAAGAAAAATTGCAGCAAGGGCGAGTAGGCAACTGGTATTTGTTGGGTCGGTTTGTGGAACCTCTTCAGACCCGCAAGGCTTGTCCGGACAAGAATCAGCGCTCCGGAATGCAGGTATGATCCTGACCGAAAGCAACGCGCAGGCTGTACGCCTTGCGGCGAAGATCGTACGGAGCCGATAAAGTGAAGCTTGACATAAGCCTGAAGAGGGGAACGTAGATGAAAGATTTATTTAAAGAGGACCTCCAGGTGATAAACGTCGGGCTGACTTCATTCGGCGAGGTCGTTGCAAGGGAGGGAGGCACCGTTTTACAGATAGAGTGGAGCCCTCCAGGGCAGGGAAATAGGGAGATCGGAAAGAAACTTGCCAAGCTGGTGAACCTGCCTGAGGTAGAAAAAGCAAATCAGCGAGCGTTCAAGAATTATCTGGCAGCCCAACCTATCCTGGAAAGTGTAGGAGCCGCCAAGGCCGTAATCCCCAATATGGGGGAACGGATGATATTACACGCTGGTCCCCCTGTCTCCTGGGAAGAGATGTGCGGCCCGATGCGAGGGGCGATCACCGGGGCCATTCTACTGGAAGGATGGGCAAAGGATCTCGACGAGGCAAGTGAATTGGCCGCCAGCAATGAAATTACCTATGAGCCGAACCATCATCATGCGGCTGTTGGTCCGATGTCCGGTGTGACCAGCCCGTCCATGCCGGTATGGATCGTTTCAAATTCCACTCACGGCAATAAGGCATTCTGCAGCCTCAACGAGGGGCTGGGTAAAGTCTTGCGAATGGGCGCGAATAGTCCGGACGTCATAGACCGACTCAAATGGATGGGGAAAGATCTTGCGCCAATACTCAAATCAACCTTAGACAGGTTGGGCGGTCTCGAGCTCAAACCCATGATAGCGCAAGCACTCCAGATGGGAGACGAAGTCCATAACCGTAATGCTGCTGCCTCATCGCTTCTGCTTAAGCGGCTAGTCCCGGTAATGGTCAAAACCGATATCCCGCTGGATCAGATTGCAGCCGCGGTGGAATTTATTGCCGGCAATGACCATTTCTTTCTGAATATTTCGATGGCTGCGTGCAAGGCTATGCTGGACGCGGCCCATAACCAACCAGGAAGCAGTATGGTTACAGCGATGGCACGTAACGGCGTGGAGTTTGGGATTCGCGTTAGCGGGACAGGGGATAGTTGGTTCACAGCGCCGGCCCCTAAGGTCAATGGCCTTTATTTTCCTGGTTACAGCATTGAGGACGCTGCGCCCGACCTGGGTGATAGCGCTATCACGGAGACCGCGGGTCTAGGCGGATTTGCGATGGCAACCGCTCCTGCGATCGTAAAATTCGTCGGCGGATCCGTACAGGACGCCTTTGCCTATACACGTGAGATGACACAGATCACGTTAGGTCTGAATAATGCGTTGTCCTTGCCGGTAATGGATTTCAGCGGAACACCGGCAGGCATCGATATCCGAAAAAGCGTGGATACTGGCATTGCCCCAATCATTAATACTGGCATTGCACATCATAAGGCGGGCATAGGTCAGATCGGAGCGGGTATTACGCGGGCGCCCATGGCATGTTTGGCACAGGCTGTCGTTGCGCTTGCTGATCGACTCCACTAACCTTTGGATCAGCGGTGGCTATAAGGCAGTCGTCTGTGTGAACTGTGGATCATAAACGCAATCAAATTATATCGAACACGGAGTTTGAATCCCCGTGTTCGACCAAAGGGTGGATCTTCCGCTTCTCCCCTTTGGAAACCCCATCGGCTTTGTGCCTGCCTCAAGAGGCGGGGTTTACATTAAATCTATTATGTGACTGGATGAAAGACAACGCTTTCTATGAGGTCGTGGAGAATCACGCCGTGCCACAACAGTTCTAAACTCTAAGGATCAGATGATCCACCTGACCGGGATAGGTGCATGGAGAAATGTCCTTTAAATGGAGCTGACGGTATATGAACGTAAAGGCATTCAAGGTGAGTATGGGCGGGCCGGATGACGTATCAGAAGCGCGAAAGTTGATCGAAGCCGATACGTTCAAAGCCCAACATGTAGTTGCCATTTTGGGAAAGACTGAGGGAAACGGCGGGGTGAACGACTATACCCGGGCGTTGGCTACCCAGTGTTTTCAACTGCTGATCTCGGAGAAATCCGGTCTCTCCATAAGTGAGATAGCGAAAAAGGTACCCATTATCTGGTCGGGAGGGACTGAAGGATTGATGAGCCCCCACGCTACGATTTTTGTGAAAGAACCAGGCGAAGAGAACAAGACTGGAGAAAAAGGTTTCACCGTGGGCACGGCTTATACACGGGATATGGCTCCAGAGGAGTTCGGGACTCTGACCCATGTCCAAGCGGCGGCACAGGGCGTCAAAGAAGCCATCCAGGACGCCGGGATTGAGGATCCGGCCGATATCCATTTTGTTCAGATTAAGACCGGCGCCTTGACCACCGAACGGATTAAAGCGGCTTACTCTAGGGGTAAAAATGTGGTTACAACCGATACGTATAAATCCATGTCGTATGCCCGGAGCGTAGCAGCCCTAGGCATCGGAATCGCCACCGGAGAGATCGAAGAGCAAAAAGTCACTGAGAACAGTATCGGCCATGATTTCTCCATCTATTCCAACGTGGCTTCTACATCTTCCGGGATCGAGCTTATGAACTGCGAGACTATCGTCATGGGGAATTCGAGTCGGTCCACCAGCGATCTGATTATTGACCACGCGGTTATGAAAGACGCCATTGACGCGGGAGCCGTACGGCAAGCTCTGCGCAAGGTAGGATTTGAAGTGCAGTGGGAACTGGCTGAAACTGATAGACAACGGTTGGTCAACGTCTTCGTCAAATGCGAGCCGGACTCGTCCGGGGCCACCCGGGGCCGCCGGCACGTCATGTTTGAGGATTCCGACATTAACTACACGCGGCACATCCGAGCTGTTGTGAACGCCGTAGTCGCCTCTGTCACAGGTGATACCATGTGCTACGTCTCCGCTGGCGCCGAGAACCAGGGCCCCCCAGGGGGTGGGGTCATAGCCGTTCTGGCCAGGAAATCCTGATTCGGATAGTTAGACCAATAGGCTATTTACGAAAATGCTATTTTTCTTTTTCGCGGTCTTGGCCCAATGACACAACGGGAACGGTATGGAACGAGTAAGGGCTTTGTCGCTGCACCGGTTACCAGAACATCGTGGTCGGCGCTCTGGGCGCTGCCGAGAAACTCGCGACGACCGGATCGCCGCCGTCGTGGAGAGCGCCATGACACGGATTTTCATGCTGACGACGATAGGTTACCGAGCGAGGTGATATGGCTTCCCTAATCGGCGCCTCAGTCAAACGAAAAGAGGACCTGCGTCTGGTCAAGGGAGAGGGAAAGTACGTCGCGGACTTTCGCCTTCCCGGGATGCTGCATGCGGCGGTGGTCCGCTCTCCGCACGCCCACGCCCGCCTTGGCCCCATCAGAGCCTCCGCCGCAATGGCGCTTCCCGGCGTCGCCGCTGTAATCACCGCTTCGGATATTGGTTCGGTCGGACTCATCCCCACGCGACTTGGTGCTCGCCCGTCACTTCTGGCGTACCTACAGCCTCCGCTGGCCGTAGATAAGGTGCGTTACGTGGGAGAGCCGATCGCGGTAGTGATTGCGGCCAGCCGGTATCTCGCTGAGGACGCCATGGATCTCATCGAGGCGGAGTACGAGCCGTTGCCCGCGGTGTCCGACGCACGGCTCGCCCTTGAAGTCGGAACTCCTGTTCTTCACGCCGCGATAGGGGGAAATCTGGTTGACCGGCTCCATACGGAGACCGGAGATGTCGTGGCCGCGCTGGCCGGTGCGGACCGGCGCATCAGTGAACGCCTCACTGTCCAGCGCCACACTGGGGTCCCGCTGGAAACACGGGGATTGGTGGCGTCCTTCGATGCGGGCTCCGGTGTACTCACTTTGTGGGGGGTTGCTAAGGTCGCTCACTTCAACCGGACCCTCCTCTCCAAGCTTCTCAACTATCCAGAGCATCTAATCCGATTTGTCGAGTTGGAGGTCGGCGGTGGCTTCGGCGTGCGCGGAGAGTTCTACCCCGAAGACTTTTTCATTCCCTGGGCGGCAATGCGCCTGGGCCGACCTATCCAGTGGATTGAGGACCGGCGCGAGCACCTCATGGCGACAAATCACTCCAGACAGCAGCTTCATGAAGTGGAGATCGGATTCCGCATGGACGGATCGATCGTAGCTCTTCGAGATCGCTTCCTGGTAGACCTTGGCGCCTACATTCGCACGCACGGCGTCATAGTCCCGGAGCTGACGGTGGCCCTCCTGCCGGGTCCGTACCGGGTCGCAAACTACCTGTGCGAGGCCCTCTGCATTGTCACCAACAAGACGCCGACAGGGACCTACCGGGCCCCCGGCCGGTTCGAGTGCAACTTTGTCCGGGAGCGCCTACTCGATCTCATAGCGAAAGACCTGGGCCTTGACCCGGCTGAGGTACGGCGGCGGAACTTTATTCAGCCGGAAGAGATGCCATACGAGGTCGGCGGCGACGCGTTAGGCCAGCGCACGGTGTACGACTGCGGTGATTACCCGCGGGCCTTCGAGCGCGCGCTTGCGGAAGTCGATTACAAAGGTGCCAGGGCCGAGCAGATCAAGGCCCGCCGTGACGGGCGCTACCTTGGCATCGGCCTCGGCTGTATTGTGGAAAAGGCAGGGTTGGGCCCGTGGGAATATGCCCGGGTGGAGGTCGACGCATCCGGCAAAGTGGCCGTCTACTCCGGCGCTGCTTCGGTCGGGCAAGGACTGCAGACCACCCTCGCCCAGATCTGCGGTCAGGAGCTCGATATAGGAATCGAGCAGGTCACCGTGGTCCATGGGGAAAGTACACTGGTGCCGTTTGGGATCGGCGCCTTCGCGAGCCGCGGAGCGATGGTTGCAGGGAGCGCAGTCCTGGAAGCCAGTAGGAAGGTCAGGGCGAAGATGCTTGCACTGGCCGCCCGCCTGCTAGAGGCCGACCCGAACGACCTTGTCCTCCAAGGGGGCCGGGTTCACGTTCGCGGGACGCCAGAGCGCGCGGCCAGCTTCCGCGACCTCGCCTGCGCCGCAGCCCCTGGCCAGTCGCTGCCTGCGGGCATGGAGCCGGGACTCTCCGCCAGCCATTTTTTTTACGCGCCGAAGATGAGCTACCCGTACGGGACGCACGTCGCTGTAGTGGAGGTAGATCCTGAGACCGGTAAGATCTCGATTCTAAAGTACGTGATCGCCTATGACGTAGGAAAGGCCATCAACCCTATGCTCGTGAAGGGGCAACTCATCGGTGGCCTGGCGCAGGGAATTGGCGGAGCGATTTTGGAAGAGTTAGTCTACGACGATCAGGGCCAGCTCCTGACAACGACATTCATGGACTATCTTCTTCCAACGACCACGGAGATGCCGGCGGTAACGGTTATCCAGATTCTGGAGGACACCCCTACACCCGTGAACCCGCTCGGGGTGAAAGGGGCCGGCGAAGGCGGAATCGCAGGAGCCTCCGCGGCTATCTCCAACGCGGTGGCCGATGCTCTCTCGCCGCTAGGGGTCTCCGTTACCATGCTACCGCTCTCCCCCAACCGGATTCTTGGCCTTATCCGAGCCCGCACGAGCGAATGAACGCCGATTCCCCTGCGCTACACCACCGCGGATGTCAAATTATATCGAACACGGGGTTTGAATCCCCGTGCTCGACCAGAGGGGAGAGCTGCCGCTTCTCCCCTTTGGAAACCCCATCGGCTTTTTGCCCGCCTCAAGAGGCGGGGTTTACATTGAATGATAGAAACTTGCTTTTGAGGAACGGACACTGAGAAGTCACGAATTCCTCTTTGCGGCCACGTTCCGGCCCGCCATAATTCTAAGGTTGTCACATCTCTATTAACGGCGACGAGTCCCTGTCACTCCTCAGCCCCTGCAAAGTCCCGTATGAGCGTGAGAGCGAGAGCTTGATCCCCCGGCGAGCCGAAGATCACGAGCACCGGCTCTTGCAAGCCTGCCTTAATATAGGCCTCAAGCCGGTCACGGCACTCGCTCGGCGTACCGCCGACGGTAAAGGCCTCAACCGCCTCGTCGGGAACCAGCCGGGTCGCTTTCTCCATGTCACGGCGGGCGACGGCTGCAATAATCGCGTCCTGATCAATTGGAATACCAGATTGCGCCACATTGTCGGACAAAAACCTGTTGCGCAAGAGAAAGGCAAGCTTGCCGCGCAATGCCTCGATTGCGTCGGCGCCGTTCTGTGATACCGCGAAGTAGAGGTAGCCTGCCTTGCGCAAAGATGCGGGGTCACGGCCCGCCCTTCTCGAGCCTTCCGCGCTCAACCGCAACGATCGAGACACGAAAACCGAAGAGAGCCCAGCCGAGAGCACCACGCCGTCCGCGATCTGTCCAGTAAGCCGGAGCATCTGTTCCCCCATGGCTGCGATATAGATGGGAATAGGTTTTGAGGGTCGGAACTCCATCCGCGCCCCCGCCAAGCGGAACGCTTCCCCCTTATAATGAACGGGTTCGCCTGTCCAGAGTGCGCGCAGACATTCGACAAATTCCCGCATCACACGCAATGGCTTTCTCAGTTCGATCCCCGACTCCTGAAGAAAAAGCGGGTTTCCGCTACCAAGCGCGATACCCGCTCGTCCCGGCGCCGCCTCGCCCAACGTCGCCATCGCCATGGCCACGGACATCGGGTGCCACATGTAGGGACTGACCGCCGTCGGGACCACCATGGCCCGCTCGGTCGACAAAAGGTAAGCCATGCATGAAATCATAGACTGACGGTAACCGAGATGCTCGGCCATCCACAGGCTGGAGACACCCACGCCGACGGCCCGACGAGCAACATCCACCGCTTCCCAAATCGGGGAGAACCCATCAAAACTCACACCGAGTCGATTTCCCACCATACCCCCCCTTAATCGGCAAATCCGTCCACCAATAGACAGCGAAGGCCTACCTTGGAAACCCCGCCGAACCCCGTGCGCTCGAGTGTCAGCCCATTCGAACGGTAATCTTTCTCTACTGCCACCGAGGCCAGGTGGGTCAGGTGATCCATGGTCTGCGTGGTGTCCCCTCCTTCACTCCCCCTGCTGCAATCGCTTGCAGCGCCATTTGAGCACTGCCTTTATTGATGGTTCTTCGCAACTGTTAACCCCGATCCGAAATTAATCAGTCCAAGAAATCCTCTCTGATGGGCATCAGGTCGCAATAAACACCTGTTTGCCCCGTACCACAGAACGCCCCGTGCATGAACGCAGGGATGAATGTTCTAAACTCCCTCCAAGGGCAGCGCCCCAAATCCACGGAGGTAAGTCCGTGGTACGGGGCTTGCCGCGTGAATCAGCAACTCACCTTTAGTATAGTTGCAGACCGAAGATTCAAATGCAGTAACTGCTGTCATATGGGCCTCAGCACCGCAAATGCCTCGATTATTTCTTCGGATCGGGGTTAACGGAGTTGGGACACCAAACTGAACAAGCACTCATCGAAGTCATTGACCAGTGAGAAAGATCTGGTCATATCCTTTCGAAGCAGGTGCCTGAAGGGGAAGTGGTTAGCTTTACCCATGATTTTATGGTGGACACTATCTACGAGAGCGCTGGCTCTGCTCGCGCACTCCGATTTATCCCCCCTTCTCCAACCTCTGTCGATCAAGTTCCAGACGAGCCAGGAAAGTAACCAGCGGGTGTATCCCAAGCCCCAGCATGTCCTCCTCGCCAAGGTTAACCAGCACAATCTGTTCCGGGGCCGACAGATTCTGCATGGCCGCATAGGCTTTGGGGTCTGCCAAATACCGCTCCCTTTCCTCCGGGTTGTTGGCTAACCGGTGCAGCGCCTCGGTCAAGGCCACCCTCTCAGGGTGAATCTCTGGGTAATGCGGCTTTTCGGAGGTAGGTTCCACCTCAGCATACCAAGCCACGGTCCCGTAAGTATGGTGCCAGGAGGGCTCCAACGAGGTCAGATCAGGCCGTCGTTCGGCCAACATCCCAGCAGCTATCGCCCATGACCTCAGCTCTACGTTACCCGTATCGTCCAGCCGCCGGTCGTCAAAGGCGAGCAAAGCACGCAGATGGCCGCACTCGATCTCGGCCATCAGTTTTTTATCAAATGCAAGGTCGGGATTCCCATATCTTTTTGTACCCGGAAAGTGAGAGAGCCCACCACTGGCCACCACCACGGCGCGTACGCCGATCACTGCGAGCCCTCGTGCAATGGCCTGACCCAGCGCATAGCAGCGCTCCATACGCGGTTGTGGAGGAATGTAGGAATTGATGTAGAGCGGAATAATCGGACCTTTGACCCCAAGAAAGGTCAGCGGGATACCGAAGGCGTAGTCAATGCCGGCAGTGCTGGAAAAAGCCGGATCGAACTGCTCGTCCTGGAGGTAGCGAATCAGTGCGGTCGACACCTCACTGGCGACCTGATAACGGAACTCAGTGCCCGCAAAGGACCCGCGCGCCTCCCGCCCCCGGTGGCAGGTAAAGGGCGGTACACAGTGGAGCAGGAACTGGTTGGCATGGTCGTTGGCTATAACGATCCACACATCCGGTTTCAGAGCCTTCAGCTTTTCGCCAATGTCCGCCGCGAGAGAACGAATCCGCTCAATCATCGCCGGATCCTCCGTCTCGGGACGAGTGAAGAACTGCGGCGCATGGGGCATCGCCACGCCGCCTACAACATTCGTCTTCATTTTGCTCCTCCCCCTATCTTCAATTCCTCCATCGCCACCTCAATCGCGCGCAGAATGCCTGCGTATCCCGTGCACCTGCACAAGTTCCCGCTAAGCTCTTCCCGCAATCGCTGTCTTGGGAGATTGGGGAGACGTGTTACAATATCTCGCGCGCTGATGAGAACACCCGGGGTGCAGAATCCACACTGCACACCATGCTCTTCAGAGAAGGCATTCCGGAGCACAGCCATCACCGCGTCGTCATCGAACCCTTCGATGGTACGAACCTCCATGTTCTCACAGGATACGGTTAAACTAATGCACGAACGCACCGGCTTGCCATTGAGCAGCACTGTACAGGCACCGCAGACCCCATGCTCGCAACCAAGATGAGTACCTGTAAGCCCAATATGATCCCGCAGGAAATCCGCTAATGAAAGACGAGGCTCGACATCGGTCGACACCTCACGTCCGTTGATCGTCAGCTTAACCTGGCTCATGAAGAAAGCGCCTCCCTAACCGCTCGAACCACGGTAACACGATGGATCTGTCCTCCATAGGGATCAAGCGAGGGGAAAGCAGTCTCCAGATCAGCTGTGACCGCTTCCCTAACGGCATGCTCTGCAGCGGGGCTCCACGCATCGAGTGACGCGACAACGTTACCCGTGGTGGCGAGGAGGAGCGGCCTGTCATTTGTTGCTCCCAACACCACCCTCGGCAACGGTCGTTCCGGATCGATCACAATCACGGCCAATGAATCAGCAAACTCGCCCGACTTCCGGCACGTTTTGTAAAAACCCGACTTCGCCGAAAGGGACAATCTCGCGATGCGAATGTCCACGAGGATCTCATTGTCCTGGAGCACGGTCGTGAACGGTCCCAGGATGAATTCGCTGGCACTTACTTCCTGACGCCCATCGGGGTTTCGATATCCGATCACGGCGTCGAGTGCCACCAGCAATACCGGCCACTCGGCCGCAGGATCGGCGTGGGCCATGCTCCCGCCGATGGTTCCCAGGTTCCTGATAGCCCGGTAACCGATGGCGGCTCCCACCCTCTGCAACAAACCCCCCGCAACATCGGGAACGATCCCATCCTCAAAGGCAGCGTGCGAGACACAGGCCCCTATCAATAGGGAATTCTCATCTTCCTCGATGATGCTCAGTTCAGCAATTCGCGAGATATCCACGATGAGCTCGGGCTGGGTCAAGCGGAGGTTGAGCAGGGGAACAAGCGACTGCCCCCCCGCCAGCACCTTTGCCATACCATTAGAAGCTCTAAGGTGGGCGATTGCCTCCTGCAGATCGTTGGGTCTCACATAGGTGAACGGTGCGGGCTTCATCGGCTCCTTCCTGTGACAGGTTTTAACCCCGATCCGAAATTAATCAGACCAAGACATTCTCCCTGATGAGCATCAGGGCGCATCAATCACCCCTTCGTAGCGTGTATCAGCAACACACCTTAAGTATAGTTGCAAACCGAAGATCAAATTGTCGGTAAATGCTGTCATATCGTGGGCAACACCGCAGATAGCTCGAAATTTTTTTCGGATCGGGGTTAATCCTTTGTCTTTTCCTTTGCCGCTGCGAGGGCCGCAAGCAGGCGCCGGGCCGTGATCGGTGTTTCGTTAATCTCCGCGCCCAGCCGGTGCAGAATGTCATTTACGGCGTTGGCAATGGTTGCAGGCGGCGCGATGGCTCCGCCCTCTCCCATTCCCTTGATACCATAGGGAGTGTGTGGCGAAGGGGTCTCCATGTGGTTGATGCGCATCAATGGTACTTCCGCGGCGCCCGGGAGCAGATAGTTCATAAGGGTTGTGGCAAGCGGTTGCCCGTTTTCGTCATACGGAATTTCCTCGTACAGGGCCGTACCGATGCCCTGCGCAACACCACCGGCGACCTGACCGTCAACGATCATCGGATTGACAATGGTCCCGCAATCCTCGACAACTACGTAATCTAAAATTTCAACAGTGCCGAGTTCAGGATCCAGCGCTACCACCGCTGCATGGGTCGAGTAGGAGAAAGCACCGGTTCCCACCTTGGGGGTATATACAGAGGTGGCTTCCAGACCCGGTTCTACATCGGGGGGGAGACGCTCCGGATGAAGAAACGCCACATGTCCGATGTCCGAAAAGTCGAGACTGGTCTCGGGGCCAAACACCTTGCCTTCACGTATGGTGACCTGTTCCACTGTACACTGCATTAAATGCGCTCCGATCCGTGCCATCTTTCCCCCCAGAATCTTGCAGGCGCGGGAAACGGCTCCGCCGGCCATGACCATGCTTCTCGAAGCAAAGGTACCCATCCCGTAAGGCGCAAGGGAACTGTCGCCATGGCGAAAGGAAACACGAGACGGATCGATGCCCAGTTCCTCGCAGGCAATCTGGGCAAGCGTGGTCTCGAGTCCCTGACCGTGCGACTGAATGCCAGCCGCAAGCACCAGCCCGCCATCGGGCGTCAATCGGGCGGAGGCCGCTTCGTAACCGAAGGTAACGGGCAGTCCTCGAGCCACCCATTCCTCGGTGCCATGGGCGCTCTGCTCGGTATAGCTAGCAAAACCGAGCCCTATCAGCCGGCCGTCAGGTTCGCCTTCACGCTGCCGCCGCCGTACCTTCTCGACGTTTACCATCTCTGCGGCCCGCCTGACACTCTCCGCATAGTTTCCACTATCGTAAAGCTTTCCCGTTACCGATCTGTAAGGCATCTTATCCGGAGAGACCATGAGCTCCGCCCGCAGTTCATGGGGCTCCCGGCCGGCTGCCCGCGCCACGATATCGATCGTACGCTCTATTGCAAAACAAGCTCCGGGACGCCCCACACCTCGGTATGGCCCGATTGGCGGCTTGTTGGTGGCAACCGTACGCGTATGGACCCGATAGTTCTGGATGAGATAGGGACCCACAAGGATGCCGGCAGACATACCGGCCTCCATGGCGGAAGTCCAAGGCCAGACGGAATAGGCGCCGGCATCGACAACGATTTTGGCGTCTAGCCCCATAATTTTTCCCCGTCGGTTGGCATATGCCGTGATCTGGTAGCGGTGATCCCGGGCATGGGCCGAGGAGAGAAAATGCTCCCGCCTATCCTCGATCCAGCGCACAGCATGATCCACGCGCATGGCAAGCGCAGTGATCGCCAATTCCTCCGGCTGAAGGTTGTTCTTGACCCCGAAGCCACCACCCACATCAGGCGCGATGACTCGGAGACGGTGCTCTTCCAATCCTAGATATTCAGCCAGGATGGTGCGGATCACATGGGGAAACTGTGTCGAGCTGACCACCACAAGCTCATCCAGCCGATTGTCCCAATAAGCCAACACGCCGCGCCCCTCCAACGGTACGGCGGCCTGGCGATTCATCCGGTACTCGCGGGTCACCACGATTGCTGCCTCGGTCGCGACAGCATCGACATCCCCCGCATGGAACTGGGTCTCCACCCAAATGTTGTCCCCCCATCCCTCGTGAACCAACGGCGCCCCAGGCTTTGTGACCTGGTCCATGTCTACGACGGCCTCCAACTCCTCAAAGTCAACAAATATTTCCTGGGCGAGGTCCTCTGCAAGCGCGCGGGTCGGCGCCACGCACATGGCGATGGCCTCTCCCGCAAAGCGCACTTTGCTCACGGCCAAAGGCGGGTAGTCCGCTGCCTTAAAGCCCGCTAGCGCAGATACGGCCCGAATAGGCTTCACGCCGGCAAGATCCGCCGAAGTGAAAACCCGCCTTTTGATGCTGGCAGGTATCTTGATGTCCCGAATTCGGGCGTGTGCAAACGGACTACGCAGAAAGGCGACATCCTGCATCCGGGGAATGGTGATGTCGGCGAGAAACTCCCCCCGCCCCCGAAGATACCGGGCGTCTTCTTTCCGTAGAATACTTGCTCCAATTCCGTATTTGCTCATGTGAACTTATGGAAAACGCGATTGCTTGCCATCGTTCCTATCCTTTCACCTTTAGCGCCATCTCATATGCGGCTATCCTGAAGAGATAGTATGTAATGGAAAAAACCCTGGCAAGGGCAACATCCGATGATTATTTACCCCCGATCCGAAATTAATCAGCTACTCACCTTTAGTGTAGTTGCAGACCGACAATCAAAATGCCGGTAACTGGAGTCCTAAGCCGCTCAACACCAGAAATGCCTCGATTATTTTTTCGGATCGGGGTTAATGTAAACCCCGCCTCTTGAGGCGGGCACAAAGCCGATGGGGTTCCCAAAGGGGAGA
>Ga0114947_10000124_pt1 | contig 21976 bp, 20 predicted proteins | sample CR02metaG_FD_99656 | JGI IMG/M metagenome (GOLD analysis project Ga0114947, IMG submission 99656) | Deep subsurface microbial communities from Mariana Trench to uncover new lineages of life (NeLLi) - CR02 metaG | ecosystem: Environmental > Aquatic > Marine > Ocean trench > Sediment ...
ATGGCCCAGCCAAACGCGGCTCCTAAAATGAGTTGCGGAATTGAAATGAATCGTTTCACGAATGGATAGGCGACTGTCAAGCCAGCGGCAACGATCGCCAACATTTGCGCGGGATGATTCAGCATCGTCGCCAGACCCACGGCGATAAGGCTAAGCGCGGCGAAAAGTATCAACGCTTCCATTGGCGCTACGGCGCCCGATGCAATCGGGCGCGTGCGCGTGCGTTCCACGTATGGATCGATCTTGCGATCGACAAAGTCATTCAGCACGCAACCCGCGGAACGCATCACGATTACGCCGAGCGCGAACACAACGAACAATCCCTGATCCGGATTGCCGTCGCCAGCAAGCCAAAGACCCCACATCGTAGGCCACAACAGCAGCCAGATACCGATCGGTTTATCGATGCGCATGAGCTTGCCGTAGTTGCGAAGCTGGCTAATCAGTTCCGGCTTGAAATTCGGAGCGAGGAATTTACTCATGAGCCGAATTCTACACTTTCCCGTATCGGCCGGCGTCACCAAGCCAACGACGAACGATTGCTGCCGCGCGGTCTGCGGACTTTTCACGAAGCGCCTCCGCCGCGATCTGTACTTGTGGCATTAGTTCTGAATCGCGGACAAGATTGGCAATTCGGTATTCCGGCAAGCCGGTCTGTTTCGTTCCCAACAGCTCACCGGGTCCACGGAGTTCGAGGTCACGCTGTGCGACAACAAAGCCGTCGTTAGTATCACGCAAGACGGTCAGCCGCTGTTTCGCGACGCGGCCTAACGGTGCTTTGTAAAGCAGTACACAATGACTCTGCCGGGCGCCCCGGCCAACACGCCCACGTAACTGATGCAATTGCGACAGGCCCATGCGCTCCGCGTTTTCAATAATCATCAAGCTTGCGTTCGGAACGTCCACGCCGACCTCGATGACAGTCGTCGCGACCAACAATTGAATAAGTCCTTCTTTAAACGCCTTCATGGCGCGTTCTTTTTCGGCCGGTCGCATGCGGCCATGTACAAGACCGGTGCGAAGATCCGGCAATGCTTCGGTGAGCATTGCATAGCTCGCTTCTGCCGCCTGGTAGTCGAGCACCTCGGACTCTTCAATTAGTGGACACACCCAATACGCCTGCTGACCACCGGCACATGCGGAGCGCACGCGCTCAACGACTTCGCGGCGACGGGTTTCCGGTACAGCGATCGTGGCAACGGGCTGCCGACCCGGCGGCAGCTCATCAATCACCGAGGTATCGAGATCGGCGTATGCGGCCATCGCTAATGTTCGCGGTATCGGGGTTGCCGTCATCACCAGTTGATGCGGATGACCGTCAACGGACACGCCCTTGTCGCGCAGTGCCAGGCGTTGATGCACGCCGAAGCGATGCTGCTCGTCGATAACAACGAGACCCAGGCGATTGAAATCCACACCCTCCTGAAAAAGTGCGTGTGTGCCAATAATAAGCTTTGCCTGGCCGTCCGAAATAGCCGCCAGCGATTCCCGCCGCGAGGCGGCCCGCTGGCTGCCGCTAAGCCAGACCGGTTCGATGCCGAGTGGGCGGAACCAGTGATAGAAGCTACGCCAGTGTTGTTCGGCCAGTATTTCGGTAGGCGCCATGATGGCCGCTTGCACACCGCACGCAATTGCCTTGATGCACGCGATTGCTGCGACGACAGTTTTACCAGAGCCGACGTCACCCTGAATCAGTCGCATCATTGGATGCGGCTGTGCGAGATCCGCGAGAATATCGGCCACTACGCGTTCTTGAGCGGCCGTCAGATCGAACGGCAGATCCCCGACAAAATTACCGACATCCTCGTTACCATCGGTCAGTGCGACCGCATCCTCGGTCGCGGCGAGGTCACGCAGTCGCCGCAAGCTCAGGTAGTGAGCAAGTAATTCTTCGAAAGCCAGACGTTGCTGGCACGGGTGAGTCCCCGCGAGCATCTGTTGCACATCAGCGTCAGGCGGTGGCCGGTGTAGATAACGTATGGCCTCGCCGAGCGATGGCATACCAAGTTTTCTTGTGACAGCTGAGGGCAGTAATTCCTGCGGCGGTGCATCGGCCATCTGTTGCAGCGCCTGACCGGTAAGGCTGCGCAATCGACCCTGTTGCAGGCCCTCTGTGGCCGGGTAGATTGGTGTCAACGAGTCGCTCACCGCGGCGTCCTGATTGTCGCGCAGGACGCGATACTCAGGATGAATCATTTCGAACCCGGTTTTGCCCCTGCGGGCGTCGCCGAAACAAGTGATGTGAATGCCAGGTTGAAACTGCGCTTGTTGCTGCCGCGAAAAGTGAAAAAAGCGCAGCGTCAACTGGCCGCTGCCGTCGCTGATCCGAACGAGTAAATTGCGACGCCCCCGATACACAGTTTCTGCAAGCAGAACCTCACCCGTGACAAGGCAGCGACGGCCGGCCTCCAGCGCGCCGATTTTTACGAGTTGTGTTCGATCCTCGTAACGCAGAGGTAACAGGAACAGTAAATCATCCACCTGAAAAACGCCGAGCTTCTCAAGTTTTTTCGCTAGCGCCGGACCGACGCCCTTAAGGACTGTTAGGGGCGAGTCAGAGTGCAAGGACTGCGTCGGCCTCGACGTCGACACCTTTAGGAAGTGCAGCAACACCCACCGCGGCGCGTGCCGGAAACGGTTTATCGAAGAAGCGCTCCATAACGGAGTTCACAGTCGCGAAGTTGTCGAGGTCGGTAAGAAAGACGGTTATCTTGACGGCGTCATTCAATGTGCCACCAGCCGCCTCCGCTACCGCCTGCAGATTTTCGAATACCTGTTGCGCGCGCGCTTCGAAATCGCCCTCGACGATTTCCATTGTCGCCGGGACCAAAGGAATCTGGCCCGACAAGAATACGAGGCGACCGGCGCGCACCGCTTGCGAATACGTGCCGATCGCTGCAGGTGCTTTGTCTGTATATAGCTCTGTCTTGCTCATGTCCTGCTTCCTGAATGTCACGCGGACTCGCGGGACACGCGAATTACGTTTTTCATGTTGCGTACGCTGCGCATGATCTTCGCGAGGTGCGCACGATCTTTTACTTGCAGTAAGAACGACAGCACCGAGCAATCTTCGTGCCGGCCCAGTACTTCTACCTGCTCAATGTTGGAGCCGCAATCCGCGATGGTTGCCGCAACCTCTGCAAGCACACCCGGTTTGTTGCGCGTGTCGGTCTGGATCTGGCAGGCAAACTCGAGTTCGATATCTTTTTCCCAGGTAACGGATATCCATTTCTCAGGCTGCTTACGGAAGTTTGACAGATTGCCACACTGATTACGGTGAATAACGACACCGCGTCCGGCAGTCAGGTAGCCCATGACATCATCTCCCGGAATCGGGAAACAGCACTTAGCGTAGCTGACAACCATGCCTTCGGTACCCGCTATGATAAGGCTCGCTGTGCTCTCCCTTACATCACTGTCTTCACCCATCCCGGCGAGAAAACGTGCGGTTAGCGGTGCGAGTCTTTCACCGAGCCCTAGCTGTTCAAACAGCGCGGTATTGTTGTCAAGGCCGAGCTCCTCCAGCGCGGCGGCCATTCGTACCTTGCCAATCTTGCGCAGTGACGAGCCGAGATCCTTCAGCGACCGATCGAGCAAACGCTTTCCAAGGTCGACTGACTCGGACGACCGCAGGTTTTTCATGTGCTGGCGGATGGCGGTTCTTGCCTTTGCCGTGCGTACAAAGGTTAGCCAATTAGGGTTCGGTTTTGCGCCTTTGGCTGTTATGACCTCGACAGTCTGACCATTTCGTAACTCGGTGCGCAGCGGGACGAGGCCGCGATTCACTTTGGCCGCAACGCATCGATTACCGATGCCCGTATGCACGGCGTAGGCGAAGTCCACGGTTGTCGCACCTTTCGGTAGCGGCATGATGTCGCCTTTGGGAGTGAACACGTAAATTCTGTCGGGGAACAAGTCGACTTTGACGCTTTCGAGAAATTCCTCGGACGTGCCCGATTGTTGCAGCTCCTCAAGATTGGCCAGCCATTCACGTGTGCGTTGTTGCGGACTCGCATTGGACTTTTCGTCGGCTTTGTAGATCCAGTGCGAAGCAACCCCGGTCTCCGCGAGGCGGTCCATTTCACGGGTACGAATCTGCACTTCCAGCGGCAATCCCTTGGGTCCGAACAAAGTGGTATGCAGTGACTGATAGCCGTTAATTCGCGGAATCGCGATGTAATCCTTGAACCGTCCAGGCATCGGTTTGTACAGGCCGTGCACTATTCCGAGCACCTGATAACAGGTATTTACATCGTCAGCGATGATACGGAAGCCGTAGACGTCAACGACGTCCGACAGCTGGCATCTTTTCTCCGCCATTTTTCTGTAAATACTGTACAGGTGTTTCTGACGGCCGATGACGTCGCCCTCGATGCCTTCATCGGCCATTGCCGAGCTGAACTCTTCCGATATCTTTTTGACGATCTGTTTCTGGCTGCCCTGGCTTTTCTTCAGCGCGGCCTCAAGAACGCGGTAGCGAAACGGGTGCAGGTGTTTGAAGCCGAGGTCTTCCAGCTGCACTTTCAATCGGTTGATGCCGAGTCGATTGGCGATCGGTGCGTAGATGTCGAGTGTTTCGCGAGCGATGCGCTTTTTCTTCTCGGCCGGCATCGCGCCCAGTGTTCGCATGTTATGCAAGCGGTCGGCAAGCTTTACGAGAATGACGCGAATATCTTCAATCATCGCGAGCATCATCTTGCGAAAACTTTCGGCCTGAGCCTCCGCGTGGCTGCGGAACTGAATCTGGTCAAGCTTACTGACGCCGTCGACCAGCAGCGCAACTTCGCTGCCAAATTGCTCTGCGATTTCGTCAAGCGAAGCAGACGTATCCTCGACGGTGTCGTGCAGGATCGCAGCCGTTATCGCCTGGGCGTCGAGATGCATTTCGGCGAGTTCCTGCGCTACCGCAACAGGGTGAGTAATGTAGGCCTCACCGGTCTTACGCGTTTGTCCGAAATGGGCATTGGCGCCGAATTCGTAGGCAGCGGTTATCACGGCTAGCTGCTCTTCCGGCAGGTAGGATTGAAGCGTTTCAATAAGTCGCCGCACACCGTGGTCGCGCTTACTCGCACCCGGGAGTTTCGACAGTATTGTTGCGGCATAATCCATGCCCCGATCATACCTGCGGAGCGGGGATTGTGTCGCCGTTGTCGTGGTTGGGCCGGCTTAGTTGTGCCTAATCGCCGATGGAAATTCCGCGGACCGGCAGAACGTCTTCGACCGACTCAGCCTGCATGAAGTCCGGAGTGACCGGCTCTTCAATCTCGTCGAGAATCGCGGGCGTGACGAGACCTTCAGCGATTTCACGTAATGCAATCACGGTAGGCTTGTCGTTTTCGAGTTCTACCATCGGGTCTGCACCGTGAGCAACGCGCCGGGCACGTTTCGCGGCAACCAGCACCATTTCAAAAATGTTCTCGATGTTTTCAAGGCAGTCTTCGACCGTTATTCTGGCCATGTGTCAGTGTCCTGTATCGGGGAGCAAGTCCCATCTGAATTGCGGGCCGCGAGTCTATTTAACGCTGCGGCTAAAAGCGACCACATATAACCAGGCGGTATAAGCGGCCTAGTCGATGATGCGCGAAATGGCCTGCCTGAGGTCAATATTTGCCGTCGATGACGAGTCACCCGTTCCGGCCAGCACCTCCTCGAGGTCGGCCACGGCCTGCTCGAGTTTGTCGTTGATGATGACGTGGTCGAACTCATCCCAATGCGACATGTCGCTGACAGCATCTCTCAGACGACGCTCGATGACGTCAGCGCTATCGGTGCGCCGGTCGCGCAGGCGCCGCCCCAATTCTTCCAGCGACGGCGGCAATATAAAAATTGATACGCATTCGGGCATCGAGCTTCGCACCTGAGCTGCGCCTTGCCAATCGATTTCGAGGATGACGTTATGTCCTTCGCTGAGATGTTTGTCGACCTGGCTGCGGCTGGTTGCGTAATAGTTGTCGAATACCTCGGCGTACTCAAGCATTTCGCCCTGATCACGAAGCTGCATGAATTCGTCTTCGCTGACAAACAGGTAGTCGACCTCGTTGGCCTCATTACTGCGTGGCTCGCGTGTTGTATAGGAGATCGAGAACCGCAGTTCCGGGTGGTTTTCAAGCAGCGCGTTAACCAGGGTCGTTTTTCCGGCTCCGGACGGCGCCGCGAACACAAACAATTTTCCGGCATGCGTGACCATTACGTGTCACTCAACATTTTGAATCTGCTCGCGCATCTGTTCGATAAGGACTTTTAGATCCACGGCGGCCCTGGTGGTGTCGGAGTCGGCAGACTTCGAGCCAAGCGTATTTGCTTCGCGGTTAAGTTCCTGCATCAGAAAGTCGAGTCGCCGGCCGACAGGTTTTTCGTCGCCAATGGCATCGCGGATTTCGACGAGATGACCTTCAAGTCGGTCGAGTTCCTCAGCAACGTCCATTTTCTGCGCAATCAACGCCAACTCAACTTCGAGTCGTGCCGGGTCGGCTTCGACGTCGAGTTTTTCGATGCGCTCTTTTTGTTTCGCTCGCGTCGACGCCAGCACTTCAGGCATGCGCAGTCGCACCGATGCAGCAATGCCCGCAATGTCGGAACAACGTGATTCGAGCATTTCCTCAATTCGCTGGCCCTCGCTCCGACGCATGGCGGTCATTGCTTGCAACGCAGCATCAAGCAAAGTCGTCGCTGCAATAAAAACGGGCTCTGCGTCGACCTCGGGTTGCTGGATAACACCGGGCCAGCGTAAAATTTCCATCGGACTGACGGCAGCGGCGGCCGGGAGTATCGCTGCCAGCTCCGACATCCGCGCGCCAAGAAGTTTGATGAGATCGGTATCGATCTGCAATTCCGACGGTTGGCCGGTCGCGCGTCGAAAATACAGCGCGCACTCGACTTTGCCACGCCCGAGGACAGCGCTCGCCTGCTGCCGGAAAGCCTGTTCTTTCGGTCGCAATTCCTCAGGCAACTTGAATTGCACATCAAGGTAACGGTAATTAACCGCGCGGATTTCCCAGGTCAGCGTGCCGAGGGCAGTTTCTGCGGACTCGCGCGCGAAGCCTGTCATACTGTGTAACATCAGCGTTGTTCTCCAGGACGTGCAGCAATAGTACTGTGTAGGTTACGTTTTTTTCGGGGACAACATTCTAAGCTGTGGCCGCATAGTGGTCCAACAAGCTAGTATTTATAGGTTCAGAGCTATCCAGATAACCCAAGACAAGGCACAGTCCGATGGGAATGGCGTGTTCTTTACAAGGACCGTAACGCCGGATCGGATTATCTGGATAGCTCCCTTCGGGCGAGCCGTGAAACGGTCGCCCATATCGTCGCGCATCTTGGCAAGGGCTGGCCATTACCGGCGACGCGCGCCTCATGCTCGACGGTTTCGCAGCTCGCTGAATCAATAAATACTAACTTGTTGGACCACCACCACCTATCGCTACGAATCATTATGCAGATCGAATACGCCAAAATATCAGCTCTCGGTGATCGTCAGGATAATCAGGACCGTGCGGCGGTGGTGGTTTCGGACGATGCGGCACTCATGCTGGTGTTTGACGGTATGGGTGGACACTCGGACGGTGCGCGAGCCGCGGAGACCGGACTGAAAATTGTGCAGGAGCTGTTTATGGCTGCAACGCAGCCGATATTCGATCCACAAGGCTTTCTTTACACGGTGCTGGCGAAAGCTCATGACGAGGTAGTCGGCATGGGCCACGATCTCGCGGTCGATTTTCGGCCGCGTGCAACTTGTGCAATCTGCCTGATCCAGGAGGGCGGCGCGTATTGGGCACATATTGGCGATAGCCGGATCTATCAGGTCCGCAATGGATCGGTGCTATCGCGGTCTCGCGACCACAGTCATGTTGAGGTGTTGATTCAAGAGGGCGCGATCAGTGAAGAGGAGGCGCAGGATCACCCGATGCGCAATTTCGTTGAGTGCTGTATAGGCGGTGACGCGCCAGTGCCGGACATGAGCATCACAAATCAAAAAATCCTGCTCCCTGGCGATGTATTGCTGGCCTGTTCCGATGGGATGTGGTCCGGGCTTAGCGACAGTGACATGGCGCGGATTGGCGTTCCCGGCGAAAATAATCTGGTCGAAAACTTAAAGGCGCTAAGCATCAAGGCACTGGAGGTCAATGCGCCCTACAGTGACAATACGACGGGTACCGCGCTAAGGTGGCTCGGCGGCTGAACGCGCCGTATTGAGGAGAAACGTCATGCGTCCGAGCGGTCGCGATCCGGCAACGATGCGCGAAGTGCGTTTCGTCCCCAATTTCACAAAACATGCAGAAGGCAGCGTATTGGCTGCGTTCGGCGATACCCAGGTATTGTGCACGGCAAGCATCGAAGATCGCGTGCCGGGCTGGATGCGTGGCAAGGGCAGCGGCTGGGTCACCGGCGAGTATGGAATGTTGCCGCGAGCCACGCACACCCGTTCCAGTCGTGAGGCCACGACCGGCAAGCAAGGCGGCCGCACGTTGGAAATCCAGCGACTCATTGGCCGTTCGCTGCGAGCAGTAACCGACATGAGGGCGTTGGGTGAGCGTTCTGTCATGCTTGACTGTGATGTTATTCAGGCCGACGGTGGAACAAGAACCGCGTCCATTAGCGGTGCGTACGTAGCGCTCGCAATCGCGATGGAGCGCCTGACAGCGACGGGCAATCTCAAGAAAAATCCGTTGCATGGTCAAGTGGCCGCAGTTTCGGTGGGGATCTATAGCGGAACGCCAGTACTGGATCTTGACTATGCCGAAGATTCTGCGGCTGAGACCGATATGAATGTGGTTATGAATGATGCCGGCCGTTTTATTGAGGTACAGGGAACAGCGGAAGGACACGCTTTCTCTGACGATGAACTTAACGCCATGCTTGATCTGGCCCGAAGAGGAATCGCGGGAATCATTACGGCACAGAGTGAGGCAATTGCAGCGGCACGGGCGTGAGCACATTGCCAAACAGGGTCGTCATGGCTTGCGGCAATCCCGGCAAGATTCGTGAAATAGCCCGCCTGCTGGACGGGCTGGGTATTGAGGTTGTTGCGCAGTCCGAGTTCGGCGTTACAGATGCCGACGAGACGGGTACGACGTTCGTCGAAAATTCGCTGATCAAAAGCCTGCATGCGGCTGACGCGACAGGGTTGCCTGCAATCGCCGATGACTCGGGACTTGTCGTGGATGCGCTCGACGGCGCTCCTGGTATTTACTCGTCGCGCTACTCCGGGCCGGATGCGACAGATGACTCAAACATCGACAAACTACTCGCTGCGATGAAGGATATTGAGAGGTCGGACCGCGGCGCCACATTTCAATGCGCTGCATCATTTGTGCTGCCCGATCGAGCACAGTCGCTGGTCGCTGAGGGCGAGTGGCGAGGCTCGATACTGACGGCACGACAAGGCGATGGTGGTTTTGGATATGATGCCGTATTTCTTGATCCGGAGAGTGGGGCCAGCGCCGCATCACTGACCGCCGAGCAAAAAAACGCACGAAGTCATCGTGGGCAGGCATTGCGGAAGCTGGTCGCGCTGATAGAACAGCAATTCTCGTGAAGCCACCACCACTCTCGCTCTATGTGCACCTGCCATGGTGTGTGCGGAAGTGCCCGTATTGCGATTTCAATTCGCATACCGCCGGTGATGCGCCGCCCAAGCGACGCTATGTGCAGGCATTACTCAAGGACCTGGCCCGGGAGTCGAAGCGAGCACGGGGACGGGTGCTTACCAGTATTTTTCTTGGCGGCGGTACGCCGAGTCTGTTTTCCCCCGCAGAAATCGATCACCTCCTCCAAGGGGTCAGAGCCCTTTTTACATTGGCCGAAGGTGTCGAGATAACGATGGAGGCGAACCCAGGTACAGTCGAATGCGGATCGCCGGCCGGGTATCGAGATGCTGGCGTGACCCGGCTATCGGTTGGAGCACAGAGCTTTGACGATGGCCTGCTGTCTGCGCTCGGTCGAATTCACAGCAGCGACGACATCGTTCGCGCGGTGCGAGAGGCGCAAGACAGCGGGTTCGACAATATCAATATTGATGTGATGCACGGCCTGCCCGGACAAACAATAGAATTGGCGATGGCGGACCTGATTGCTGCGATCGAGTTGCAGCCGGCACACATATCCTGGTACCAACTCACGCTCGAGCCGAACACGGTGTTTTATGCGCGGCCACCGGCGAATCTGCCGGATGACGATCTCGCGTTCGAAATTCAGGAGCATGGCCAGGCATTAATAGCCGACCATGGCTATACGCAGTACGAAATATCTGCCTACGCGCAGGACGGGCTGCAATGCAAACACAACCTCAACTACTGGCTGTTCGGTGACTATCTGGCGGTCGGTGCCGGCGCCCACGGCAAACTGACAACGCAGGACGAAATTTATCGCTACCAAAAGCCCGCCAATCCATTGCAATACATGAAGTTTCAAGAGACTGACGACCCGGAGATAACGAGGACAGTCCTCGACCGCGACGACCTGATGTTCGAATTTATGCTGAATGCGTTGCGCTTGAACGACGGCTTTGCCGAAAATGTCTTCCTGCAGCGTACGGGCCTCTCAACGTCCGACCTGATTGACGCTACCCGTAATGCCAGACAGCGTGGGTTGATTGAGCGCGATAACAATGAAATCTGGAAGCCGACGGAGCTCGGCGGGCGGTTCCTGAACGATCTGCAGTCCGAATTCATCGTCCAGCGGGCCTGAGAAGGCGCACTTTCGACACCTCAGAACGCGAAATTGACCATTCCTGCCGAAAGGCGGCAGTTATTCATTTATGCACAAGACTGCACGTATGCCTTAATTTTCAGCGTTAGAGAGCCCTGATCTCACTTGGCGCGTTGCAAAACGCCTATAAGTCATTGTTTTCTATTATTTATCAAAAATGGACACAAAATAGTCATTCTGACAACGATGCTTGAAAAACCGCAGCTTAGGGCATTCACTCAATTTTCTTCCACAGTCTTATCCACAGGTTCTGTGGATAAAAAATGGGGGCTTGCGACAATCGGCACTTCCCTATATCCTACGCGCCCTTTTTTGCACAGTAGCCGCTCGGGAGAGCCAGATCATGAAAGCCGACATTCATCCCAATTACGACGACATCAAGGTCACATGTAGTTGTGGCAATGAGTTCGTTACACGCTCGACGCTCGGCGAGGATCTCCGCATTGAAGTGTGCTCCGCATGTCACCCATTTTATACGGGCAAGCAGAAGATCATCGATACCGGCGGACGTGTAGACAAGTTCCGTAAAAAATACGGTTTGGGCTAGGATCAGCGCCGCTGCGGCGGCCGGCTCGTTTCTAACAAAGCGATTTTCCACGATCCCGGCACGCCGGGCGCTCTGCTATGCTCGTCTGATCAGTTATACGGATTTTGAGAATAAAAATGAGCGAGGACGCGTATCGTCTGACGAGCCCCGATGGCTTAGAAATGGAATTGCCCATAAGGAAGGGTACAGTTGGTCCGGATGTGATCGAGATTGCTCGCCTGTACCGGGAGCATAAGGTATTCACCTACGATCCAGGGTTTGTCTCGACGGGTAGCTGCGAGTCGGACATCACGTACATCGATGGTGAGAAAGGCATCCTGATGTACCGGGGTTATCCGGTGGAGCAGCTTGCCGAACACTCCAGCTTTATCGAGGTTGCTTATCTTCTGATACACGGTGACCTGCCGACGGTCGATCAGCTCGCCGCCTTCGACAATACGATCCGCAGGCACACAATGCTCAACGAGGGCATGTTGAGTTTCTTTAAAGGCTTTCGATACGACGCCCATCCCATGGCAATGTTATCTGCCGTCGTCGGATCCATGTCGGCGTATTACCATGATGAAATGGACGCCGCGAATCCCGAGCATCGCGATATCTTCGCGCATCGGATACTGGCTAAACTGCCGACGATCGCGGCAGCAGCATTCAAGCTGAACATCGGCCAGCCGTTCATGTATCCACGTAACGATCTCAACTACACTGAGAATCTGCTGCACATGCTGTTTGCAGTGCCAGCAGAACCTTACGAGATTGATCCGGTAGCGGCAGACGCGCTCGATCTGCTGTTCATTTTGCATGCCGATCATGAGCAAAATTGTTCGACGTCGACAGTGCGTATGGCGGGTAGTTCAGGCGCCAATCCGTACTCGGCTATTGCGGCGGGCGTCGCCGCGCTTTGGGGTCCGGCGCACGGCGGGGCGAACGAAGCTGTTCTCAACATGCTTGAGGATATCGGGGATGTCAGTCAGATCGGCAAGTACATTGACAAAGCTAAAGACAGGAACGATCCGTTCCGTCTGATGGGCTTTGGTCATCGCGTTTACAAGAACTTCGATCCGCGTGCGACGATAATTCGAGGGATGTGCTACAAAGTCTTGGATAGACTCGGTAGCCAAGACACACCGTTGTTCGATCTTGCGCTCGAGCTTGAGCAAATCGCGCTGAAAGATGACTACTTTATTGAGAAAAACCTGTACCCGAACGTCGACTTCTATTCCGGCATAATTTATCGAGCGTTGGGTATTCCGACCTCAATGTTCACAGTGATGTTTGCGTTGGGCCGCTCCGTCGGCTGGACCGCGCACTGGTGTGAGATGATTGTCGATCCGACGGGCAGGATCTCCCGGCCGCGGCAGCTCTATACCGGACCACTGGCAAGGGACTACACGCAGATTGAAAAACGTTAGTCGTGCTTGAGTAGTTGTTGTACCGTGTCGGCGTCGACACGCTTCATCGGTCTGCCGTCAATCGGACTCATCGGTGCCTGGCGGATACCGTCAACAGGAAATACCGTCGCTTCGATCGGGCTGTTGCTGTGATGAAAATGAAAGCCGGCATAGTTTTCTGCCTGGCCACGGCGACTTTTTAGCCTGTTTTCGTATGGACGATAGTTAACACCCAACTCGCTGAGTTCCATGGCGACATCCTCGGAACTGTCCGCGAACAGGTGCAGGTTCACTGCCGAGTTTTCATTAGCCGTACCGACAAGTACCGGACCGACCAGTCGTGGCGTGAAAGAAGACAACAGAACCATCGCGGATAGTGCGGCGACCCGCATTAATCGCAAATGGTCTTGGTGAGAATCGCCGCCGAAAATTTGCAGGTGCTCAGCAACGGCCGTTTCAATTTCAGCATTTCCCGGCAGCGATCCGCGATCCAGGAACCCAAGACGTACAATGGCTTTTTGCTTGGCGATTTGATAATCGCGCACACCGTGATTAACGATAATTCGAGCCGCTTCCTGCGCGACAATCTGTCGCGCTCGTTCAGATTCGCTCGTCCGTTTTCTTCTCATGTATTTAAAAAAGCAATCTAGAAAATTGGTTCAGATTCTTCGTCTGCTTCCTGATCCGGGTCAGGATCGATACCGGCCGCATTGTTGAATGGATCCGGCATCTCCTCGAGACGCTCACAATCGGGCACATGTCCGTCGCGAAATACTTCAAAAGTGACATTCGGCTGGCCGGAGCGTGCGGGACAGCCCGTCGCTCTATCGATTCTAACGTTCACGATGCCTTCAGGCATCGGCATTTGATGTTCGGGCACATTATGTAGCGCGATACGCGTAAATTCGATCCATATCGGGAGCGCCGTGCGTGACCCTTCCTCGCGTGGACCCAGTGGCAGGGAGTCGTCATAACCCACCCAGACGACGGCCACCAGGTCAGCATTAAAGCCAGCGAACCAGGCGTCGCGACGATCGTTTGAAGTACCCGTTTTGCCCGACAAGTCGGTACGGCCCAACTCCCGTCGTGCGCGAACGCCGGTGCCGCGACGGATGACGTCGCGCATCATGTCCTGGATCAGAAACGCATTCTGCGGGGTGATCGCCTGCGGTGCCAGGTTGAGATCCACAAATAACTCCGGAGCGATGGTCGCGTCGGGTCGATACGACATTACGACATCAGCCATCTCCTCAAGCAGTAATTCCGGGTCAATCGGGTCGTTGTCTGGAAGAGCAGACTCATCGGCCACGCATTTATCACAAACGACGGCGGGCGCCGCCCGGTAAAGTGGTTCGCCGGCAGGACCAAAAATGGAGTCGATAATATACGGCTTCACGGCATGGCCGCCGTTGGCGAGCATCGCGTAGCCCTGCGCCATGTCCAGCGGTGTTGCATCACCGCCACCCAAAGCCAGAGAGCCGTTGCGAATAAGAGTTGCGTCGCTGAAGCCGAATTTCGCAATGTGTCGCACGGCATTGCCGATGCCAGTTTCAAAAAGCAGCAGGCGGACGGAAACAAGGTTCATGGATCGGACCAGTGCTTCTCGCATGCGCGTGGGCCCGTAGAACCGGCCGCTGTAGTTAATGGGCCGCCAGACAGCTTCGAGTTCCGACGAACTGATTACGACCGGTGCGTCCAGCACTACGGTGGCAGGTGTATTGCCATGTGCCAGCGCTGCGGAGTAGATAAACGGCTTGAAGGCCGACCCCGGTTGCCGGTATGCCTGGCGAACCCGGTTGAATTTACTCACGGTGTAGTCAAAACCGCCCGTGAGTGCAGTGATGGCACCGTCGTACGGGTCGATCGAAACGACAGCAGACTGCGCCTCGGGCATTTGCGCAAGCGCCCAATGGTCGTTCACCGTCGGCATCACATAGATAATGTCACCGAGCGCGAGGACCTCGGCCGCCGATTCGGGTGCCGGTCCAGTGGTTTCTCGATCGATAAAAGGATTGGCCCAGCTGATGCCGGCCCAGGGTAAGGTCGTTTCGCTGCCATCTCGGAACAGGAGGGTCGCCTCGTTGTTTTCGGCGACCGCCGTCACCAGCGCGAGAGACAGTCCGCCCGGCGCATATTGATTTAGTGGCTCGAGAATATCAGGCGGCCATTTGTCATGTTCCAGCAGCAACATCTCCTCGGTGAGTGCTACCTGGGCGTGTGGTCCCCGATAGCCACGACGCCGTGTGAACTCAAGCAGCCCGTTACGTAGTGAATAGTTCGCCGCCTTCTGCAAGCGAGAGTCGAGCGACGTTACAACCTGATAGCCAGCTGTATACGTCTCTTCGCCGTAGCGTTTGAGCATTTCGCTGCGGACCATCTCGGCGACATACGGTGCGTTGAGCTGGATGGCGGCGCCGTGCAATGTGGATTCCATCGGGATGTCCACGGACGCCTGAAACGATTCCTCATCGATATAACCCAGGTCGAGCATCCGACCCAATACATAACGCCGTCGTATTTCCGCATTCTTCACGTTTGAAACAGGGTTGTAACGAGAAGGCGCAGGTAATATGCCTGCGAGCGTAGCGGCCTCAGCCTGGCTCAGGTCCTGCAAGTCCTTGTTGAAATAAACCCGCGCTGCAGCCGCAACGCCATATGCTCGTTGGCCAAAAAACATCTTGTTCAGGAACAGCGCCATGATCTGTTCCTTCGTGAACTCCTGCTCGATCTTATAGGCAAGAAATGCCTCGCGCAGTTTGCGTGAAAACACGCGTTCGCGACTCAGAAAATAGTCTCGCGCCAATTGTTGGGTCAACGTGCTGCCGCCACTGGAGATGTCGCCCGTCAGAGCTAATTGGGCGAAAGCCCGCAATATGCCCCGGTAGTCAATACCAGGATGAACGAAAAAGCGCTGATCCTCGGCGGCGACGAACGCGTCGATGACATGCTGCGGCACATCATCAAAAGTTACGGGAATTCGCCGTCTTTCACCGATTTCGCTAATCAAATAGCCGTCGCGGCTGAAAATCCTCAGGGGCACCTGTAGCGGAATATCACGGATAGTTTCCGCGGCGGGCAGGCTGGGCTGCACGTAGTAATAAGCCCCGATAACGCCCGCGACTGCGCTGATGGCCGCTACAGACCCAAGGCCGATCAGCAGAATTACCGTTCTCGTGATTCGTCGGCGTCTTATGTGACGTGGTGTCACGTTTATTTCCGTTGGATTATGCATAGTTATAGGCGTTTTCAGCCGAATTCCCCTGTTTTTCGGGGCGTTTGTCTCCCTTATTAGAGGTTACGGTGATGTCCGGCTGATGCAAGAAATGTGGTTTTTTAGGGGCAAAGGCTCGTGATGAAGTGGATGGCGGCTGATGATAGACGGCAAGACATCAACGCCGCAATAACAAGTCTCACACGCCGCCGACGACTGGTTCACGGAAAGCATCCACCAAGCAGCATTATTATGAGGATTGTCGGATCGTGAACAAAGTCACGTTTTATTTAACATTTTATTGATATATAGTTAAATCGCTTTGCTAATGTCTGACCTAGTTTTGACTCGCAACTTACCGACTTAGAAGGAAAAACACGTGCTTTTCGGCAACAAAATACAGCCATTGCTGGGCCTCGATATCACGACGTCGTCGGTCAAGCTGATAGAGCTCTCCCAGAGCGGAAAGCGCTATCGCGTCGAGTCCTATTCAGCGGAGCCAACGCCCCCTAGTTCAGTGAATGAAAAGGCTATTGTTGATGCGAATGCGGTCGGTGAAGCTATTCGCCGCGCTGTGAAGCGCGCCGGGGCCAAGGCCACGGACGTAGCTGTAGCCATTAGCGGCGATGCTGCGATTACCAAGGTCATTCAGATGCCATCGCACCTTTCTGAGAAAGATCTCGAAGGCCAGGTGGAAATTCAGGCGGATCAGTACATACCCTTCCCGATGGAAGAGGTGAGCTTCGATTACGAAGTGATCGGCCCCAACGAAAAAGACCCGGAACTCATGGATGTTCTGTTGGTTGCAACGCGTACGGAAAACGTTGAGCAGCGCCAGGCTGCAGTCACTGCCGCCGGACTTGAGACGAAGATTGTTGATGTTGAGGCATTCGCACTTGAAAATGCTTGTCGTCTTCTGAGTCACCAGATTCCGGATGGTGGGATTGGACAGTCGGTTGCTGTCGTCGACATCGGCGCGAGTAGCACCACGTTCAGTGTGCTGCAGGATCTGAAAGTCATCTACACACGAGATTTTAACTTCGGCGGCCAGCAGTTGACCGAAGAAATAATGCGTACCTATGGGCTGTCGATGGAGGACGCCGGTCGCGCCAAGAAACAAGGTGGCCTGCCGAGCAACTACCAGCCCGAAGTACTCGAACCCTTTATCGATGACATGACACAGCAGGTTAGTCGTTCTTTGCAATTCTACCTGGCATCGGGCGGTGGCCGCGAGCAACCCGACATGATCCTGGTCTGCGGCGGCTGCGCCAACATCCCGGGTATCTCGGATGTCATCTCAAGCCGTGTCGGTATCCCAACCGAGGTTGGTGATCCGCTAGGGCAGATGAAGATTTCATCAAAGGCTAAATCACAGGGCGTGAACAAAGACGCGACAGCACTTCTTACTGCTTGCGGTCTCGCACTGAGGAGTTTTGACTGATGCCAAGTATTAATTTACTCCCGTGGCGCGAGGAAGAACGCAAGAGGCGTCAAAAAGAATTCGGGATTGCCATGGGCGGCGCCGTCATAGCGGGTATTGCTGTAATAATGCTCACGCTGCTTGCCTACACGCAGATGATTTCACTGCAGGAAAATCGCAATCAGAGACTGACCGACGAAATTGAGGAACTGAACAAGAGTATCGAGGAGATCGATGGTCTGGAAAGGCAAAAAGAACGTCTGCTCGCGCGCATGGAAATTATCGAGCAGTTGCAGAAAAGCCGGCCGGAGATTGTTCATCTGTTTGATGAATTGGTCCGGCAGCTTCCAGAGGGCGTTTACCTGACTGGAATGAAGCAAACCGGATCGCGCGTTGAAATTCGCGGTGTAGCACAATCAAGTACACGGGTGTCGGCGCTAATGCGCCAGATCGACGCGTCAAAATGGTTAACCGATCCCGAAGTAGAAAGGGTAGAAACAAAGCAGTCGGGCGCCTCGAGACAGTCCGAATTTGTTGTCTACCTCAAGCAGGTGCGCCTGGACTCTGACTCGGAGGACGGGGCATGAGTTTTATTGATGAGCTACAAAGCCTTGATGTCAACGACGTAGGACGCTGGCCATTCGCTTTTCGCTCGGCAGTTATTGCTATCGTGTTTGCCGGCGTCATCGGTCTGGGAATTTACTTCACAATTATCAAGGACAAGCGCCCGCAACTGCAGCGCGCGGTGGCTGACGAGATAGAACTGAAGACTACGTTTGAGAACAAGCAAACTAAAGCTGCGAATTACGATAAATACAAGGAGCAACTTTCTCAGATTGAACAGTCATTCGGCACTATGCTCAGACAATTGCCTGGTGAGACGGAGATACCCAGCCTTATCGTCGATATTTCTCAGACTGGCCTCGCGGCCGGCTTGCAGGAGAAATTGTTCATTCCACAGGCGGAAATCCCGAAAGATTTCTACGCCGAGAAACCAATCAAAATTCGCCTGACTGGCAGTTACCATGAGATTGGTAATTTTGTCAGTGGCATTGCGGCGCTGCCACGAATTGTGACATTGCACGACATTAATATCACGCTTGAGAACGCTGAGTCCTTTGACAACCTGAGCATGGAAGTCACTGCTCAGACCTACCGCTATTTAGACGAGGATTTAGACTAAATGCGTACTTCTCTTACTTTCAGACACCGTGTCGTACTCGTGCTGCTGGCGCTTGGCCTATCGGCTTGTGGTGGCAGCTCGGATGATCTCGATAAGTACATCAACAAAATCAAAGCGCGCCCTGGGGGCCGGATCGAGGAGCTTCCCGAGATTACGCCTTACGAAGTATTCACTTACATTGCGGACGCACAGGGTTGGCGATCGCCATTCCGACCGGATACACCGCAAGCTACGGGTCGCGGTGTCGGTCCGCGACCGGATGTCGAGCGCAGCCGCGAGTACCTTGAAGGCTTTCCTCTGGATACGCTGCGTATGGTTGGAACGCTGTATGTCAGTGAAACGAAGTATGGCCTGGTACAGACTGCTGACGGCCTGATTCATCGCGTCATTCCCGGAAACTACCTGGGACAGAATGATGGACGAATTACGGAAATCACTGAATCAGAAATCGATGTGGTAGAAATTATATCTGATGGTATTGGCGGCTACATTGAGAGAGATGCCGCAGTTGGTCTTTCAGACTGACGCCGGCATGGAACTGGGAGTTATGGGAATGATGTTCAAATTCAAACCGACAGCCGCGGGCCGTATTTTGGCGTTGAAGTTGGCTGTATTGGCACCAGCGGCGCTGCTGCTTTTCTGGAGCGTGTCAGCTAGCGCACAGGCAGGCAATCGGCTGCAGGATATTCAGGTGCAGAGCCTGCCCGGCCAGCGTGTGGAGCTAAAACTCATTATGAGTGACACGGCCCCTGAACCGCTTGCCTTTACTATCGAGAATCCGGCGCGTATCGCGCTTGATCTGCCTAATACGTCGTTGGGACTGACGTCTCGCCGTCGTGATGTAAATCTTGGACCACTGGATACAATACTGACAGCCGAAGCCAACGGCCGTACGCGCGTTGTGCTCAATCTTGCTTCTATGGTCGAGTATACGACTGTCCGCAGCGGCAATACGTTAACCATCATTTTGGGTGATGGAGGTGAATACAGCGCAGGCTCTACCCGGTTCGCCAGCGCATCGTCATCGGGCGACCGTTCTTACGCAGCACCAGGCAGTCGTGCGATCTCGAGCGTTGATTTCCGTCGCACCCGTGATGGCGGCGGTCGAGTTGTTATTCGATTGACGGACCCTTCCACGCCGGTCGACATTCGCCAGGAAGGTGGTCGCGTAGTCGCAGTCTTCAAGGATACAAGTCTTCCTGCGGAACTAATGCGCCGTCTCGACGTAACGGATTTTGCGACGCCGGTAACGACGGTTGATACATTACGGACGAATCTGGATACACGCATCATTATTTCTGCTGTTGGTAAATATGAACAGCTTGCGTATCAGTCGGACAACGAATTCACAATTGAAATTAATCCTGCGCCCGAAACGACGGACACCGAGTCAAGCTTGTTCTCGGAGACCAAGGAATATGATGGTCAACGCTTGACGCTGAATTTTCAAGATATTGAAACGCGCGCGGTTTTGCAGCTCTTGGCTGAAACCTCTGGCAAGAACATCGTTGTTTCTGACACGGTTCAGGGCAATGTCACGTTGCGCTTGCGCAACGTCCCGTGGGACCAGGCACTCGATATCGTAATGACGACGAAAGGTCTGGACATGCGCCAGAACGGCAACGTCATCATGGTGGCACCGGCAGAAGAAATTGCCGCACGCGAAACTGCGGATCTCGAAGCGAAGCTTGCAATAAACGAACTTGAGCCTTTGTATTCGGAGTTCCTGCAGGTCAACTATGCGAAAGCGGCTGATCTTTCGGCCCTGATCACCGGTCAGTCTGGGGGTAACACGATGTTATCCGCTCGCGGCAGCCTCGGCGTTGATGAACGCACCAACACACTGCTTGTTCAGGACACAGCGGAGCGCTTGCAGGATGTTCGCCGCATGGTTCGGACGCTGGACGTTCCGATCAAACAGGTACTCATCGAGTCTCGCATCGTTGTTGTGAACGATGACTTCAGTCGTGATCTAGGCATACGTCTGGGTGTCTCGGCATTCAATGTGAGCAATACGGGCATTACAACGATCTCGGGTTCGGGTTCGGGCACGGACACGATGGTCCGCTCATATCTTGATAATTTGGCCGACCCATTGAGTACTACATTGCTCACCTATCCGTTCCTGGGCAATCGCTACAACGTCAATCTTCCGATCGCTGACGCGGCAGGACGATTCTCGCTGGCGATACTCGAAAACGATTACCTCATCGACCTGGAATTGACCGCTTTGCAGGCGGAAGGTCGTGGCGAAATTATTTCGACACCGCGCGTTATCACTGCGAATCAAAAACAGGCGACGATAAAGCAGGGTGTGGAAATACCATACCAACAGTCTGCGTCATCGGGCGCCACGACTATCCAGTTTAAGGAGGCTGTGCTGGAGCTCGTTGTAACGCCGCAAATCACACCTGACAACAACATCATCATGGATCTGCTAGTGAGAAAGGACAGCGTCGGTCAGATTATTTCTACCGGTGGTGCGGGTGGAACGGTGCCGAGTATAGACACTCGCTCCGTCGAGACCCAGGTGCTTGTCTCGGACGGCCAGACGGTAGTGCTTGGCGGTATCTACGAAACTGAGCGTCGCGAGACGATCAAAAAGGTTCCGCTCTTTGGCGATATTCCGATCTTTGGCGTCTTATTCAGGAGCAAACAGCTGGTAGAAAACAAGGCTGAGCTGTTGATTTTTGTAACACCACGCATCCTTGAGGAAGGTTCTAACATCTATTGAGCTGCCCGATCTCAATTGAACGGAAAGGCCAACCTTCGGGTTGGCTTTCTTTTATCGGTCAACGTCGTATATGAAGCATCCGCGCAACATCTTTCTGATCGGCCCCATGGGCGCAGGCAAATCTGCTGTCGGGCGTCACCTCTCGCGCGCACTGCATCTGTCATTTGTCGACAGTGATGATGAGCTTGAGTCCCGCACTGGCGTTGACATTCCATTTATTTTCGAAAAAGAAGGCGAGTCGGGATTTCGTAGGCGCGAAGCGGTTGTCATCGACGACTTGAGCAAAATGGACGGCGTCGTACTTGCGACAGGCGGTGGCGCAGTTGTCGACCCGGAAAATCGCAGTCACTTGGGAGGGCGTGGATTCGTTGTTTACCTGTACACAACAGTCGACCAACAAGTAGCGCGCACGCAAAAAGGCCGCGAGCGTCCGTTACTTGAAAACAAGGATCCTCGTATAACGCTGCAGAAGCTACTGGACTTGCGCGATCCGCTGTACCGGGAGATCGCGGACCTTGTCGTCGAGACCGACGGGCGCAAGGTAAAGTCTGTGGCGAACGAGATTATCGACCAGGTTAGCTAGATTGCGGGGGAGCCAGAGGGCATGAACCCGCGCAACGATGCGGCGACAGTCAGGTCGCTTTGGATGTCATCGGGATGGCGGCGTCTCACAAGCTTGGTTTCATTCCTGTAATCTACGGCGATGACAGCAGCGCACACAATTACAGTCAATCTCGGTGATCGCAGCTACCCGATCGTCATCGGTGCGGGCCTGCTGAATGGCGG
>Ga0114947_10000126_pt1 | contig 21733 bp, 18 predicted proteins | sample CR02metaG_FD_99656 | JGI IMG/M metagenome (GOLD analysis project Ga0114947, IMG submission 99656) | Deep subsurface microbial communities from Mariana Trench to uncover new lineages of life (NeLLi) - CR02 metaG | ecosystem: Environmental > Aquatic > Marine > Ocean trench > Sediment ...
AACTATCCTAAACGCCTGCTTACGGCAGGCTGGTGGCATATGAGTCTTTTTCAGCAGCCTGCTAGGAATTTGTGGGAACCAGCCATCCGGCCCCCCTTTGAGGTGTCCGTGACACAAGGGCTGGTCCAAACACAAGACCAACATTGATGGCTAAGTGGTTCCATGGCTACTCGGGAGATTGAACACACTGCTGATATAGGAATAGAGGTGGAGGCGTCAGACCTGCCGACTCTTTTTTCGTCCGGAGGAGAGGCGCTGTATGGTCTTTTGGTGGATATCAATGGAGTGAGGCCAAAGGAAGAAGTGGTGGTTTCGGTCACTGGTGAGGGATGGGAGGAGCTCTTCCATGCTTGGTTGCGCGAGCTCTTGGCTCAGTTTAACCTCAGCGGCTTCGTCGGAAGGCAATGTGAGATCAAAAACATCCGTGAAGGTCGAGTGGAGGGCCTGGTCAGAGGAGAAAGACTGGATCTCAAACGGCATTGTTTTTATACTGAGATTAAAGGTGTTACCTATCATGACTTCAGAGTCTGGAAGGAAAACGATCACTGGTGGGCAAGGGTGATTTTCGATGTCTAGGGAAGATTCCATGACAAGAGAGCCTGTCAGGCTCGAACGAGTCGGTGAATGCCTCTGGGAGATCCCGCGCCAGGGGAAAATGAGGGTTCCTGGAAGGATCTTTGCGAGCGAGGAACTCATGGCGGGTCTCAAAGATGACAATAGCCTCCGCCAAGTTATGAATGTGGCCTGCCTGCCTGGAATTGTGGGTTATTCGTTGGCCATGCCAGATATTCACTGGGGCTACGGGTTTCCCATTGGGGGGGTGGCTGCCTTCGATTTGAAAGATGGCGTCATCTCGCCTGGTGGCGTTGGATATGACATCAACTGTGGAGTCCGCTTGGTCAGGACAAATTTGGTTTTTAGTGAGATCGAAGAAAAGATGGTATCCCTCATGGACTCTCTTTTTTCTCTGATCCCATCGGGTGTGGGTGCCCAGGGGGCGATTCCGAAAATTTCTATGGGCGAAGAAAAGCGATTGCTACACGAAGGGGCGCGTTGGGCAGTGGAGCGGGGATATGGGAGAGAGGAAGATCTCGAGCACATGGAGGAGGACGGGGCCCTCAAACTAGCGGATGCGGAGCTTATGAGCGATCGCGCCTTGGAGCGGGGGTTAAAGCAAGTTGGCACCTTAGGTTCCGGGAACCACTTTCTCGAGGTGGGGAAAGTCGAGGAGATCTATTTGACGCCCGAGGCGGAGACTTTAGGCCTCTTTCCCAAGCAGGTGGTGGTCCTTATCCATACTGGCTCCCGCGGCTTGGGCTATCAGACCTGCGAGGATTCCCTCAAGGTCATGAGTCAGGCCGCAGGGAAATACGCCATTGAACTCCCTGACCGCCAGCTCGCCTGTACTCCCTTGCAGTCTCGCGAGGGTGAGGATTATATGGCTGCCATGGCCTGTGCTGCCAATTACGCTTGGGCCAATCGCCAGGTGATCATGAGTCAGGCGGAAAAGGCGTTCCTTACGGTCCTGGGGATCAGCCCTCGGGAACTGGGATTTTCACTGATTTATGACGTGTGCCATAATATTGCTAAAATTGAAGAGCATCAGGTGCAGGGAGAAACCCGTCGTGTTTGTGTTCATCGGAAAGGTGCCACACGGGCTTTCCCGCCAGGCCATCCGTTGATTCCGAAAGCCTACCGGACTATCGGACAACCGGTCCTTGTCCCGGGTGATATGGGCCGCTATTCTTATCTCCTGGTGGGGACCGAGGAGGCCATGAGGTCCAGTTTTGGCAGCACTTGCCACGGGGCCGGGCGGGTCATGAGCCGAGCGCAATCCAAGAGGATCAGTCGCAGCCTGAACGTTGACCAGGAGATGAACCGTCTGGGCGTGGTGGCACGATACCAGGGAAGGGCCACCATGGCCGAAGAGATGCCCCACGCTTACAAAGACGTGGCCGCCGTGGTAGAAACTATGGACCGAACAGGCATTTCGAAAAAGGTAGCTCGATTTCGCCCCGTCGGGGTAATCAAAGGCTAACCAAACAGTTTTGAAATTTTCCCTTGAATTTTGGATTATGGAATCCGGGGCACGAAGTGAAACCAGCTGGCCGTGAGCAGCTGGCAGCCATTAGGGCTACGGATTACAGGACAGCAAGCAGTAAGAAATCAACCCCTCCGCATGGGTTTTCTAAATGCAGATTTGCCTACCGCTTACTGCTATCTGCCTACTAGTTTCCCTTGGCGTCTTGGCGCGAAAAGCTTTGTTGAAGTTGTTCTGTTGAACATTTTTTCGGTAAGAATCTAGGGAACCAACCTTCATAATTGTCGTTTATAAAAAGAATAATTCTAGGAGGAGAAGGAGATGACCTATATCATTGCGGAGCCTTGCATTGACGTCAAAGACACCGCCTGTGTGGATGTCTGCCCGGTGGATTGCATCCATCCCACGAAAAATAATACTGAAGAATTCGAGAAGGAAAACAAGCTTTACATCGATCCAGAAGAGTGCATCGACTGCGGGGCCTGTGAACCGGTCTGTCCGGTAGAGGCAATTTTTGAGGAGGCGGCGACTCCGGACAAGTGGAAGCAATACATCCAGATCGACGCCGACTACTTCAAGAACAAAAAGGCTTAGTGTACGTGGCTCCAGGCGCGGTAGGAACTGCGCACTAACGGCCCTGATTCCACGTGCCGAAAGCCGAGCTTTTGGGCCTCTATTTTGAGTTCCTGAAACTCGGATGGGGGAACGTAACGCTCAACCGCAAGCTGGTCCGTTGAAGGTTGGAGATATTGGCCTAGGGTGACGATATCACAGTTAATTTCCCTTAGGTCCTGCAAGGTGACCATAACCTCTTCAAGGGTCTCACCCACACCCAGCATCAATCCCGACTTGGTTAGTATCTCTCCCCGTATCCCTTTGGCGGCATTTAGGATGTCCAACGAACGCCGGTAAAAGGCCCCTGGCCTCACCTTCTTGTAGAGTCGAGGAACGGTTTCGATATTATGGTTCAGAATATTGATTCCTGAGCGAACCACAGTCTCTAGGGCACGCTGATCTCCTTTGAAATCTGGGATGAGCACTTCCACACGAATACCGGGATTGAAGTTCTTGATCCAAAAGACAGTCTTGGCAAAATGGGTTGAGCCTCCATCGGGGAGGTCGTCCCTGTTCACAGATGTCACCACAATATGATCCAAGCCAAGGTCTTTGACCACCAGGCCGACATTCCGAGGTTCTTCCGGGTCCAATAGACTCGGCTTGCCTTTGCTAATGGCGCAGAAGCGGCAGCCGCGGGTGCAGATATCTCCCAGGATTAGAAACGTGGCAGTATTGTGTTCCCAGCATTCGCCAGCGTTGGGGCAGCGTGCCTCCTCGCAGACCGTGTGAAGGTTGTGCCTTCTCAGGATTCGCTTGAGACGGAGGTAGTTGGAACTTCCTGGGGCTTTAACTTTGATCCAGTCGGGATGTCTTCGTGGCATAGCTTACTTAAACCTGTGTAACGAAATTGCTTGATGAAGCATTCGATGAATACTCCTTTCACCCTTGCCAGGTCAACCTCTCTTCCCAGCTCTTGGTTCATGGAGGTGACTTCAGCCCATGGGAGACCACAGGGGACAATTCGTTTGAAGTAGGTGAGATCGGAATTCACGTTCAAGGCTGCCCCATGATAGGTAATACCGCTACGCACGGCGATGCCAATGGAGGCGATTTTCTTGTTGCCAATCCAGACCCCTGTCCAGGGAGGACGCCTTGTAGCCAAGATGCCGTATGCCGTGAGCGTTCGGATAAGCGTCTTTTCGAGATTGCGGAGGTAGGTATGGACTTTCCTTCGGACAGTGGATTTGAGGTTCACCAGGGGATAGACCACGAGCTGGCCGGGACCATGATAGGTGATGTCTCCTCCCCGGCCGGTAGAATGAACGGGTACCTCCCCAGGATCCAGCAGGTTTTTTACTTTGCCCCCTAGGCCAATGGTAAATACATGGGGATGCTCCACCAACAGGAGCGTATCGGCAAGTTGGCCGTTCTGCTTCTGTTTGAGGAGTTTCTCCTGAAGAGACCGCGCGGCCACATATTCCATCTGGCCGAGGTCTTTGATGAGGAGTGGATGCATCAAATGAAGACCTCAGGGAGCAAACGATTCTGTAGCGTAAATCAAGTTGTGGGTAAATTGCAACTGTGCGCATTCTGCTTGCGCTTTGGAGCGCCTCACCCCTGAATGGAATGGGAGGTATCCGTTGGGGCTTGGATATTCGACGAGGAGCCTACAGCAATTCTTTGATCAAGGACTGGGCGTCTTCTGGGGAAACTCCCAATGAACGATGTGCCAGGGGCTCCCCATCTGCCAGGACCGGCTCGAGTTGGTCTAGCGAGGGTAAATCCTCGCGCTTCCAGAACAGCCCAATCGGGATCTCATCGCCCCACATATAGGCCTTTTCCATGGCGGCCTGAAAGTTGCTTGGGTCGTGACCCATATCTTCAAGCTTTCGGGTGCGCTGTTTGAAAAAGTCGTGTCCGTTGTCCAGGTTGTAGGTTACACAGGGGCTAAAGGTGTCGATGAGGGCAAAGCCTTTGTGCTGGATGCCCCCCTTGATGAGTTCGGTCAGGTGTTTGACTTGGCTCGTGAAGCCCCGGGCTACGTAAGTCGCCCCGACCGCAATGGCGAGGGGGATTGGATTGATGGGATTCTCTACGCTGCCAAAAGGTGTGCTTTTGGTGGTCATCCCTTTGATGCTAGTGGGGGAGATCTGGCCAGTGGTCAACCCATAGACCTGATTATCCATAACGATATAGGTTAGATCCACGTTTCGCCGCATGGTGTGGAGGAAATGGTTGCCCCCGATGCCATAGCCATCGCCATCACCGCCAGTTGCGATGATCTTGAGCTTGTGATTGCCCAGCTGGGCACCGGTGGCCACGGCCAGCGCGCGGCCATGGAGTGTGTGCATCCCGTACACATTGATGTACCCTGGCAGGTTGGATGAGCAGCCAATACCGCTGACTGTCATCACCTCATGGGGGTAAAGACCCAGCTCCACGAGGGCCTGTTTGAGCGCGACGAGCAAGCCGAAGTCGCCGCATCCAGGGCACCAATCGGGTTCGACTAGACCTTTGAAGTCCTTAACGGTTGGCTTGGGCCGTTCCAGTTGTGTCCCTGTTGGGCCGCCTGTTCTGCTTGCTATTTCTGCCATGGGTGTACTCATGATTTCTCCTCAAACTGTAATCTCGTGAACCGGTACATACTGCTTGGATTTGCCGGCAAGAATCTTCTTCACGCCGTCCACAATATGATGGGGCATGAATGGCTCGCCGTCGTACTTGCGGATGTGGCCATCCGCATCGATGCCGGTCTCGGACCGAAGATACCTGGCGAATTGGCCACTATAGTTGTTTTCGATAATGATGGTTTTTTTGCTCTTGGAAAGAATGGAGAGGATTGCCTTGGCATGAAGGGGAACGATCCACTTGATCTGAAGGTGGTTGGCTGTGATCCCTTCTTCTTCGTTGAGTTTCTCCAAGGCCTCGCGGATGACACCTTCGGTGGATCCCCAGCCCAACAAGGTCACCTTCGCCTTTGCGGGCCCGAACAGTTTCGGTGCCTTGAGCAGGGGTAGAACCCCCTTCATCTTACGCATGCGTTTCTCATGGCTGGCCCGCCGCTTGAGGGGATTGGTGAACTCATCGCTGATGAGCCCGCCATCTTCATCGTGATCGTCCGTGGCCACCACATGAACATAACCCGGCGTCCCAGGCAGGGCACGCGGTGATATTCCACTTTTGGTGAAGAGGAAACGTTTATACCCTCCGTTGACGGGAGGGGTGTCGCCGTTCAAGCCAATGACTTCACCACGGTCGATGGGGACATTGAAGTCCAACTCTGCGGGATCCACGCTGGTCCGCCCCTCAGATAGGAGAAGATCAGAGATGATGATTCCAGGGCATTGGAATTTGTCCACCAGGTTGAAGAGCTCAGGAACTATTTTGAAACAATCGGGGATGTTGGTCGGTGCCACGATGATTCTCGGATAGTCTCCCTGACCGGCCCCTATCACCTGCCAGAGATCGCCCTGCTCGGTCTTTGTGGGAACCCCTGTGGCCGGACCCGCCCTCTGAACGTTGATGCAGACCAGGGGGATTTCCATCATAGAGGCTGAGCCGAGTCCTTCGCTCATAAGGGCGAATCCGCCGCCCGAGGTGGCACACATGGCACGGCACCCCGCGTGTGCGGCACCCGTGACCATATTGATTACCCCGAGTTCGTCTTCCACTTGGCGCACCATGATGCCCAACTGACGGGCATGACGGGCCATCCAGTGAAGAACTCCGCTTGCAGGACTCATGGGATAGGCACAGTAAAATTTCACGCCGGCGGCCGCACCGCCCATGGCAAGGGCTTGATTGCCCTCGAAGAAGGCGAACTTCTTACCTGTATCCGGCAGGGTAAAGGGAAACGGCTTGAAATGAGCAGCTGCATAATCGTACCCTACCCGCGCCACACCGACGTTTTCATCCACCACAGCCTGTCCCTTCCTTTTGAACTGGAGGGTCAGAATCTCTTCGAGAATACTGAACTCAACACCGATGAGTTGGAGGACGGCGGAGAGGGCAATGGTGTTCTGAACCAAGTCGCCCTTAACGGTGGGAGCCAGCTCTTTGACCGAGAAGGGGCAAAGCTGAGCCCCTTTGTTGGGCGCATCCGGTTTTATTTTGTCGCTGTTATAGAGGATTGCAGAGCCGGACTTCATTAGTTTGAGATGCCGGTTCATCGTGTCCTGGTTTAGCGGGATCAGCACGTCAAGTTTGTCGCCCATGCTGAGAACGGGTTTGTCGCTGGTACGGAGTGTTAGGAATATATGGCCGCCGCGAATAATGGACTGGTAGGCGTTGTAGGCGTTTAGGTGAAGTCCGCGGCGCACGAAAATTCGTGCCAGAATATCTCCAGGCGTTGCAATCCCCTGTCCGGCTGCGCCGCCGATTGCAATGGCAAGATCAACTTTACTCATGGTTGTTCCCTTCAAAAGTGACCGGGCTTCCATAGGAGGACACCAGCACCTACTCGTTAATACAGTTTTGATTGAGTACGTTCACGATATGCAGTGAGGTCCTGTAGGATAGTAGTCTTTCCCACCGCTCTATCCGTAGGGCAAACGTAACCGCCAGGATAACCAACCTATTTATATTATACCTTATAAAACTGAAATCGATAAGCCCCAATTAACCTTAGGGCCATTTTTCAGGCACTCTCTTCTGTTTATTCCCGATAGCCTCTTATTTCAAGGGAAATCAACCTAAACTTGTTATATTTATACTAACGCGGCGCGTGAAGGTTAGGTTCCCTGGCTGTTGGATAAGCAGCCAAATGTGCAGGCCCCCTTTCCTGAGGGGGCACCAAACGCATTTGCAACTAACCCAATCCACCCTTGCAAGCCTGCTTCACCCTTTGTTCCTTGACTTGGTTGTTTGGCGGGATTATGAGAAGTTTAAAGCCGTTTAGGAAAGAAGATCTAATTATGACCGGAACGATTAAAAAATTGGTGCGGCAGAAGGGTTTCGGGTTCATTGTCCCCGATGATGGTAGCGATGATGTGTTTTTTCATCGGGGGAGTCTAGCTCCTCGAGGCCAATTTGAGGACATCAACGAGGGGGATAGTGTACAGTTTCAAACTCGTAAAGGGGAGAAAGGTCCTGTGGCCATTGATTTAAAAATTCGATAGGGAACACCAAAGGAGGTTTTGCCATGGATGAAGCTGCCAAAAAGACGGCGCTGCGCATGATCCCGTATGGGATGTTCGTTCTGACTACGAAGGACAGCACAGGGCAAAGTGTGAATGCGGCGACCATAAACTGGGCGACACAGACTTCATTCAAGCCACCCTTGGTGGCCATTGGGGTCAAGGCTGATTCCGGTGTCCACCGCCATATCAAGGATACCAGTGTCTTTGCGGTTAACGTGATTGGCAGAGATCAAAAAGATTTAGCCTTCAACTTCTTCAAGTCTCACCAGGTTCAGGGCAACACCATCGGCGGCGAGAGTTTTGAGATCGGTAAAGAGACGGGTTGTCCGCTGTTGCTTAATTCTCCTGCATGGTGGGAATGCAAGGTGGTGGGGGAAGTGGCAAAGGGAGATCATACCCTTTTCGTGGGCGAGGTGCTGGATGCAGGTGTCCGTCGGGAGGACCAGACCATCCTAATGAGAGACCACGGCCTTAACTACGGTGGTTAGACGGGTCCTGTCCCGTTGCGATCCGACGGCCAGTTAGGTCGCAATAAGTGCCATTGGGTCGGGGCTTCCCGCACCATGGCTTCGAGGGCATGGGCGAGGCGTTGAGTGCGGATCCGTAAGCGCTGTTCAAGACTGCCCGTGGTGGCCGGTTCCAGCGGTGGGTAAACAACGGTCCGGTGGCCACACCCCGGTTGAAAGTAGACAGCCATGGGAAAGATAGGGGCCCCTGTCAGTTGTGCCAGGGTGGCTGGGCCAGCGGGGAGAGTGGTTTCTTCGTCAAAGAACTGAACGGGGACTCCCGTGCCAGTGAGGTCCCGATCGCTCAGGAGTGCCACTGCACCACCAGCTCTCAACTTCTTCACCAGCGCCGATGTGGAGATGCCCCTTTCTTCTGCAAAAACCACCTCGATTCCCAGTTTTCGTTGCAGCTCAACGACATATTCTCTAGCCCGCCGTCGAAGTGGGGCTTGGACCACAGCTGTGAGGGGAATCTGTTCCCGTAACGCCACGCAACCTGCCATGTCCCAGTTGCCTAAATGAGGGAAGGCCAGAATCATTCCCCGACCTGCGTCTCGAGCCTTGCGGAGTTGTTCGATACCGTCCACTACGATGTGACGGTCCACCTCCTTGACTCCGTGGGATCGGATCCAGAAGATTTCAGCCCAGTAGCGACCATAGTTAGCGAACACTTCTCTGCTCGCTTGGCGGAGATCGGTGCCGGTTCCAAGCGCCCGATTCATATGTCGAGCGGCCATTCGCATCCGCCCCCGGCAAAAATAGGAGGCAAGATAACCGCAGAAACGGCCCAAGTTACGGGCGACGGGCTCAGACAGTATTCCCATCACGCCCGTTGCACTACGGGAAAACAGATAATTCACAAGGTTAGTCTCACTATTTAAATCTTCAACAGGACGACTGCAACAAAGATTCCCCCTTCGCTAAGGCTTCGGGAGGATCCTCCGAAGCCTTAGCGAAGGAGGATTTCGCGCCCTCCGGGCCGGACGGCCAGAGCTCCGCCAGAGTCCGCCACAGGACGGATCAGCCTTGGGCTGAGCCAAGCCCGTAAAGACTTAACTAGTCACAGCTTAACGCAGATAATTTTCTGGCCAATCTGGCCAGAAAATTAAGTCTCTTTGTCTGGGTCTATCTGCGTAAATCGGCGGTTAATAGCTCCTAACGTTTTGCCCTATGCGCCATGCGCTTCGCGCATTTCCCTTGCCTACTATTCATATCATATCGGATCTTTGTTGACACCTGCCACAGTAAGCAGGTAGTTTCCCAACTTAGATCAGTTAAGGGGGTTCTTGCCGATGAAGATGTTCGTGGCAGGCCACTGGGTAGATAAACCGAGGGTCATTGAGGTCAAAAATCCCTATGATGGCGAAGTGATAGACACGGTCCCCAGGGGAGATGGGGCTGACGTGGAGCGTGCGCTTGCCTTTGCCGAACGTGGGGCCAAGGTCATGGCGAAGCTGTCTGCCTATGAGCGCTGGAAGATCCTTAGGAAGACGGCCGATTTGATAGCGGCGCGCACCGAGGAATTAGGACAGGTGATTTCAAAGGAAGAGGGGAAAATCATCGCTGAAGGTCGCGGAGAGGCGGGACGGGCCGTAGAGACCCTGATGGGTTCGGCAGAGGAGGCAAAGAGGATCCATGGTGAGACCGTCCCCCTGGATGGCGACCCTAGCGGTGCAAAAAAGCTAGGTTTTACCCTGCGGGTGCCCTGTGGCGTCGTGGCGGCCATCAGCCCCTTCAACTTTCCCTTGAATCTGGTTTGCCATAAGGTAGGGCCGGCCCTAGCCGCAGGCAACTCAGTGATCATCAAGCCGGCCACGGATACCCCCCTTTCTGCCCTCAAGCTCACCGAAATCCTGCTAGCGGCCGGGCTCCCCAGCGAAGGCATACAGTGCATCACCGGTCCCGGGGGTGAAATCGGTGCAGCACTGGTCTCGGATCGCCGGGTGCGGAAGATTACCTTTACGGGTAGCCGGGATGTTGGAGAGCGGATTTGCCGGCTTGCGGGTATCAAGAAAGTCACCATGGAGCTAGGCTCCAATTGCCCTGTGATCGTCATGCCGGATGCCGACCTGGACAAGGTGGCTCTAGCCGTAGCTGCCACGGGTTATGCCAATGCCGGACAGGTTTGCATTTCAACCCAGAGGGTCATCACGGCGGGTAAGGTCTATAGTGACTTACTCAGCGTCTTGAATTCCAAGGTGAGCGGCCTGACAACGGGCAATCAACTCGATGAAAGGACCAAGGTCGGTCCTATGATTCGTGAGGATGATGCCATCCGCGTGGAGCAGTGGGTGCGGGAGGCAGTGGGAGGTGGGGCCCGTGTTACCGCAGGAGGGCAGAGACAGGGCGCTGTATACGCGCCCACGGTGGTGGCCGATGTCAATCCGGAAATGCGGATTTCTACCGATGAGCTGTTCGGGCCAGCGGTGGTGGTGACTCCCTTCGAGTCCATTGAGGAAGCCATGGAGCTGGCTAACCGAACCATCTACGGTTTGTCCGCAGGAATCTTCACTGAGAATCTCGATTGGGCCATGAGATTCGCCCAGGAGGTGGAATCGGGTAATCTCCACATAAACTGGGGTCCCCAGTGGCGGGCGGACCTTATGCCCTATGGTGGGTTGAAGGAGTCAGGTTTTGGCAAGGAAGGACCCCGTTACGCCGTGGAGGAGATGACGGAACTCAAGATGGTGGTCTTTCACCTGTAAAGCAGAGGAAATCTCGGTGCAGGATAAGGAACGGATTGCCAAAGATCTGGTTGCTGTCGTTGGTACGGACGGCGTCGTGGTCGATGCCGATGAGCTAACGGTCTACGAGACCGATGGGTTGACCATCTTTAAGGCAAGGCCGGACATAGTCGTTCTTCCACGCTCTGCAGAGGAGGTCGCCAGGGTCGTAGGGGTCTGCCACCAGGAGAAAATCCCCTTTGTAGCGAGAGGTGCAGGGACTGGGCTCTCCGGAGGGGCCCTTCCGTTAGATGGTGGGGTCGTGATCGGTCTCAACCGGATAAATAGGATCCTGGAGATTGACTATAAGGATCAACGCGCCGTAGTGGAGCCCGGCATGGTCAACATCTGGCTTACCGATTCCCTTGCCCCGCAGGGTTATTACTATTCCCCAGATCCTGCCAGCCAGACCGCGTGTAGCATCGGCGGTAACGTGGCAGAAAACGCCGGTGGCCCCCGCACACCGAAGTATGGAGTCACCACAAATCACGTCCTCGGATTGGAGGTCATCCTCCCCACGGGCGAAGTTGTCCAGATGGGAGGAAAGGCCTTGGATTCCCCTGGATACAACCTGACAGGGGTATTTGTCGGGTCTGAGGGGACCCTAGGGATCGCTAGCAGGGTTATTGTCCGTATCATGCGTAAACCGGAGGCGGTCAAAACCCTGTTGGGGGTCTTCGAGTCCATCGAGCATGCCTCCAGCACCGTTTCTGGGATCGTGGCCCGAGGAATTATTCCGGCGGCCGTGGAGATGATGGATAACCTGTGTATACAGGCCGTGGAAAAGGGGGTGGGAGCGGGTTATCCCCTAGATGCGGGGGCGGTTTTGCTCATCGAAGTGGACGGGCCAAAAGATGAGGTGGCGGCCATGGTGGATCCCATCATTGAGGTTTGCCAGGAGAACCATGTGCGAGAAGTGAGAGTGGCCAAAGATGAAAACGATCGTTTGCAACTCTGGAAGGGTCGGAAATCCGCCTTTGCTTCCATGGGCCGGTTGGGCCCTGAATACTATGTCCAGGACACCGTCATCCCGAGGACTAAGCTCCCCGCAATCATGAAGACGATTGAGGAGCTTTCCCGAAAGTACGGTCTGCGAGTTGCCAATGTCTTTCATGCAGGTGACGGCAACCTCCATCCCCTGATGCTCTACGACTCCAGAAACGAAGGGGAGCTCCGGAAGGCGGAGGAGATGGGGAGCGAAATTATCAGGGCCTGCATCGAGATGGGCGGGAGCCTCACGGGTGAGCATGGGATCGGTCTGGAGAAACGGGATTACATGCCCATCATGTACACCGATGACGATCTGGAGGCCATGGCCAAGGTCAAAAAAGTCTTTGACCCAGATGGTCTGCTAAACCCCGGAAAAATATTCCCCCCAACGAAGTCGAGTTTCGTAACAGGGATGTCAACGCAGCGTGACATTTTGCAGAGGGTGCTGGGACACCATTAGGACCCGATCCAAAAAAGAGCTCGGGCCAGAATAATAAAAATCAACATTTCTCCAGAAGGGAGACGATCCCTTGGCGGATTCGAATAGGCCCCTGCAGGGGCCGAGCGGGTGGGTCAAAATTTTCGCTCGGGGTAGGGTCAATCGTGCTCTCGCAAAAGGTTTTGCTCGGACGATTGAACAAACTTGTGGGTGAGCAGCACGTCATGGCGGGTGATAGGGTTTCTGCCTACGCTGTTGATGGCAAGGTGCCCCAGGCGATCGCCTTCCCGGCATCGGTGGCGGAAGTCTCCGCGATCATGGCCCTTGCCTCGGCTGAGGGACTAAGGGTTGCCCCCTGGGGGAGTGGGACAAAGATAACCTTCGGGGCAGTTCCAGATGGGGTTGATCTTGTCCTTGGTCTCTCCCGCCTGAACGCATTGGTGACCCACGAGCCAGGCGATATGACCGCCACCTTCCAGGCGGGAATATTACTCAGAGAGGCGCAAGAGGTCCTGGGGCGTAGCGGACAGTTTATTGCCCTGGATCCCCCTTATGCCGACCGGGCGACACTCGGTGGGATCTTAGCAACCAATGCCAGTGGACCTCGGAGGCTTCGCTACGGGAGTGCTAGGGATCTCTTGATTGCGGTTCGTGTGGTGCAAGCCGATGGGAAGGTTATTAAGGGTGGGGCGAAGGTGGTCAAGAGCGTTAGCGGCTATGACATGAATAAGCTTTTTATCGGATCGCTGGGGACCTTGGGAATTATCGTCGAGGCCACCTTCAGGCTGTACCCCGTTACCAACGTTGAAAAGACTTACCTGATTCCTTTTGCTTCAGTGGATGTGGCGGGTGAAGGGGTCGCCCGGGTTCTCGATTCCTCCGTGGTCCCCTCTGCTGTGGAGCTGCTGTGCCCCGTGGCCTCAGGTCAGGTTGTTGCCCAGGTGGGTCTCCCTTGGCCGAAAGATCATTATGGATTGGCGGTGGCCATCGGTAGCGTCAGCCCAGAGGCAGTTGACGCCCAGCTTGAAGATGTGGCGCGGATTTCCCAACATGGGAGTGCCCACGAGGGGTACAGGTTAGAGGGCCAGGTCCACGATTCCTTCTGGCGGGCGACGCGCGACATTTCCATGGGAGGTCACTGCCAAGCCGTTCTCAAGGCGAGTGTCCTCCTTACTAAGGTGGCCGAAGCAGTGAGGTTAGGGGAAAAGGTAGCTGGCCGCCTGGGCCTGGGCCTTGCAGTAGTATCTGAGGCGGGATCGGGAATCGTCCGGTACTATTTCGCCGATCAGGTGGGCTCAGCCCGTGGAGTAACAGCTCGACCGAGTTGGATTGTCTCGACCAGGGCTAATACTCCACAGGGCTCGCTTGATCGATTTCAGCAATGGGTCGTCGAGGCAGTAAAGCAGCTGCGGAACTTTGCTCAGGGTTGTGGGGGGAGCCTCGTCATTTTGGAGGCGTCGCCTGAGGTAAAGGGCAACGTTGACGTCTGGGGTCCCATAGGGAATGCCCTTCCCTTAATGCAGGGGCTCAAGGAGCAGTTTGATCCCCAGAGAATTTTGAATCCAGGGAGGTTCGTCGGAGGAATCTAAGATCATGGAGTAACACTCACAGCCGGGAAGTGCCTTCGATCAGCTCGATCAGCCTGACCCTGAACTCTACCTAGACTGCGTCCACTGCGGCTTTTGTCTTCCGACCTGTCCGACCTACCTTGTGCTCGGCAACGAGATGGATAACCCGAGGGGGCGGATATATCTTATTAGGGGGGTTTCAGAGGGAAAGATTGGAATCACCGACAACTTCGTCAAGCATATGGACCTCTGCCTCCTCTGCCGTAACTGCGAGACGGCCTGCCCCTCTGGCGTTAAATTTGGTTTCCTCATGGAGGCGGCCAGGGGGCAGATTGAAAGGCATTATAAGTATTCTCTTGCCGACCGGTGGTTCCGTGAACTCATCCTACGCACTTTTACCCACATCGGGTACTTGGAAATCATGAGTCGGCTGCTCCGTTTTTACCAAAGGGTTGGACTCCAGAAGATAGTGCGGACCTCGAGGGTGATGAGCCTGTTGGGCCGGTTGGGGAAGATGGAAGCCCTCCTTCCTCCCGTTCCTAGAGTGAACGAGAATCTGCCTGAGGTCATACCAGCCAAGGGTGAGAGCCGTGGCAGGGTGGGTCTCCTTCTGGGATGTGTCCAACGTTATTTTTTTCCCCAGGTGAATGTTGCAACGGCCCGGGCCTTGAGCGAGAGCGGCTATGATGTCGTAGTGCCAAAGAAACAGGGCTGCTGCGGCTCTCTTCTTGTCCATGAAGGTGCAAGGGAAAGAGGCAAGGGGTTAGCAAGGAAAACCATCGACGTCTTTGAACGGGCCGGCGTGGACATGATCGCGGTCAACACTGCGGGGTGCGGCTCGGTTATGAAGGAGTACTGGGAACTGTTCCATAGTGACCGGGCCTACTCTCACAGGGCCGAAGCCTTCAGCAAGAAGGTGCGTGACGTCTCCCAGATCCTGGCGCAGCAACCGATGGAAGGACGTCTTCGAGAGCTTAACCTTACCGCCACTTACCATGATGCCTGCCATCTCGCCCATGGTCAGAGAGTTAGGCAGGAACCCAGGACCCTCTTACAGGCAATCCCTGGGCTGCGACTCATCGAGCTCAAAGAGTCTGACTTCTGTTGTGGTAGCGCAGGAATCTACAATCTACTCCATCCGGAATTGGCTCAGCAGTTGCTAGATCGGAAGATCGAGCGAATCAAAGAAACGGGCGCTCAGGTGGTGGTGAGCGGTAACGCTGGCTGTTCACTCCAAATTGAGAAGGGTCTAAAGGAACAAGGACTCGACGTTCGCGTCGTTCACCCGGTGGAGCTTTTGGACTGGTCGATTCGTGGCCAGGAGCGCTAAGATGTTTAAAGCAATCGATCTTTCGAAAGCTGTTCGCTCCAACACGGTCGCCATCACTTTTCGCTATCAGATCACGAGCTGTACCGAAGAGGCCCCACTGCTCGCCTGGCTGGCGGACAATGCCCAAGGAGAGAACCCCATCCTCCTAGCGGGTGATTCAGGCCATGTTACAGTCCGTTTGCGAACTGCGCAGAAACTCTACTACAAGTTTGACAGTTTACAGTTTCACCTAAACTTGTGGATTGTCGAATGTAAGGAGCTGGGAAAGCACGCGGGTTGACACTGTGCTGCCAAAGCGGCTGGCAGCACAGCGCTAAGCGCAGAGCGCAAAGCGTACAAAGAAAGCAAGCAGAACGCAGCAGGCAGTTGGCAGCAAGAGTAAGGACTACTGACCACTGACTACGGGACTACGGACAAATAAGAAGCCAGGAGCAGAGGGCTTAGAGCAAAGCGTAATAAGATAACGGACTACTGATGACGAGACGACTGGAAGATTTCGAAATTCGAAATTGCAAATTCGAAATGGCTCCTCCCCGTCTTCGGTCTTCAGTCACCGGTCAACTGGTAAGAGCAGTCGGCAGTGGGCAGCAATGAGTCAGGAGCTGAAGGCTGATGGCTGAGAGCTGATAGCATAAAAGTGAACGCTCTGCTCATTGCTGTTAGGAATCTGCGTGTGTCCGTGGTTAATCTCTCTTAGCGCTATGCGCCATGCGCTTTGTTGTGCCCTAGTCGGCGAAAATCTGCGGTTAAAGATTCTTTGCACCTTGCGGGTTGGCGCGCAATCCTCCTACGCTAAAGCTTGGTAGGATCCTCCCGAAGCCTTGGCGAAGGGGGAAACTTTGTTGCAGCCGTTCTGTTGAGCATTCTATCGGTAAGAATCTAGCCTGTCCTTATCCCGATGCCCATCATCACCAAACAGGACCTCGAATTGTTTTCGCGAACCTGCCTGCAAGCCGCGGGCTGCGGTCCTGAAGATGCTGCCGTAGTAGCCGAGATTCTGGTGGCCGCTGATCTCCGAGCGATCTACTCCCATGGAGTGAATCGGCTCGAGATGTATGTTCGTGAACTGAGGGCCGGTGAGGTGGATCCGGAGGCTACCCCTGCGATCGTCACTGAGACCCCGGCGGTGGCGTGTGTGGATGGCAACAACGGCCATGGTATGGTGGTGGGGCGATTCTGCATGGAGCTTGCCATCCGAAAGGCCGCCGAGGTTGGCGTGGGATGGGTGGTTGCCCGAGGGTCGAACCATTTTGGTATCACCGGTTACTACGCCATGATGGCGGCGGATCAGGGTATGATCGGTCTCAGCTTCACCAACACCTCACCACTCGTCGTGCCCACAAGGGCGACAAAGCCGGCCCTCGGCACCAACGCGATTGCCGCTGCCGCGCGTGCCCACAAGGACCGATTTGTCCTCGACATGGCCACCTCCACGGTGCCAATAGGAAAGGTGGAAATAAAGCATCGGCAGGGAGAGAAGGTACCGCCGGCCTGGGGGGTGGATGCCAGCGGCCAACCCACTACGATCCCGGCAGCGATTCTTGACGGTGGGGCGCTGCTCCCCCTAGGTGGAGGTGAGGAGACGGCCGGTTACAAGGGTTACGGTCTAGCCGCCCTTGTGGAGATCTTATGTGGCGTGCTCGCTGGGGCGGCGTTCGGTCTCGACATCGCCCCTTGGCGCCAAGGTCGGGGCGGGGCAGCGAATTTGGGACAGTGCTTCGTTGCCATTGATCCGTCGCGGTTCGGGAAAGGGTTTGAGGATCGGCTCGGCACCTTTCTCGATCAGCTACGGACCCTCCCTACTATCGAGGGAGAGACAGAGGTGCTCATTCCCGGCGACCCGGAACAACGGGCTTACGACCGCCAGATCCGCAGCGGCATCGAGCTCCACCCCAATGTGGCTACGGCTCTAGAGTCACTCGCCACCGACCTCGGTGTGCACCTGCCCACGTTTCAAGGTGAGTGACTGGTCGTCCACGGCACCCGAGGCGCCCTCCATATTGTTTGGAGGGAACCGTGTGCTGAAAAATTGTGGACCTGCCTACTTAAATTTAGTAGTCATTATATACAAGAATCTGGGGCATGCGTGTTAGTGCAATCATCCGGGGGCCGGAGGTTACGGCAATAGGCCCCTCCGATTTCTGAACCACTGGGCTAGCAATAGGACATCTGATGCGAGCGGACGGGAGAAAAGAAAGAGAACTCAGACCGGTCACTATAACACCGGGCTTTATCAAACACGCGGATGGTTCGGCCCTGATTGAAGTAGGCGCTACACGGGTCATCTGCACGGCCAAGGTAGAAAGCAAGGTGCCACCCTTCCTGCGTAACACCGGCAAGGGTTGGATCACCGCAGAGTATGGGATGCTGCCCTCCTCGTCTCCGATCCGTATACCTCGTGAGGCTGCCAGGGGTAGGGTTGGGGGAAGGACCCACGAAATTCAGAGGCTTATCGGTCGCAGCCTTCGGGCCATCACCCATTTAGAGTCCCTTGGAGAGAAGACGGTCTGGATCGACTGCGATGTGATTCAGGCAGACGGTGGGACTCGCACGGCTTCCATCACTGGGGCCTATGTTGCCTTGGTGGAGGCAGTGCGCAGCTCATCGGCAAAGGGATTCAACGAGCAGAGTCTCATTAAAGATGCGGTCGCAGCCGTCAGCGTGGGTATTGTAGACGGTAAGGTCTTCCTGGATCTAAACTCCGAAGAGGATAGTCACGCGGAGGTGGACATGAACTTTGTCATGACTGGATCGGGAAAATTTGTCGAGGTCCAGGGGACGGCGGAGCTCACACCCTTTAGTAAGGCGAGATTGGACCGCATGCTCGAGGTTGCCCAGAAGGGAATTCGGGAACTTCTCCAAATGCAAAAAAGAGTCCTCACGCACATTGTCTAGGCCTTGGTTCCGTGGATATCCTAATCGGCACAACGAATGCAGGGAAGCTTCGCGAGGTAACCACAGTCCTAGCCAATCTTCCTTTGCAGTTCATTTCCCTAGCGAGTTTTACTACTTGGCCCAAAGTTGTGGAAGACGGCAAGAGCTTTGAAGAGAACGCCCTGAAGAAGGCCCGCACTTTGGCTGATTTTTCTGGCTATGTCACCTTGGCGGATGATTCCGGGCTCGAGGTGAATGTCTTGGGTGGGGCTCCCGGAGTTTATTCCGCACGTTACGGCGGAGAAGAAGGGAATGATGACAAAAATAACGAGTTGCTTTTGCGGGAATTGGCCGGAGTCCCTCAGGACAAGAGAGATGCTCGTTTTGTGTGTGTGATTGCGCTTTGTGTGCCCCAAGCCTTGGGTGGTCGGGAATGGCTTTTTCGTGGGGAGTGTGAGGGAAGGATCGCCTTTGCTCTCAAGGGAGAGAGAGGGTTTGGTTATGATCCACTCTTTATCTATTCTCCCATGGGCCTGACCTTCGCCGAATTGGACCCGGAAACCAAAAACCAGGTCAGCCATCGTGGCAAGGCACTGAGGAAACTAACGGAGGAGTTGCCTTCGCACATTCCGCTTGGAGACAAACCTTGACCCCGATCCTGACCTCATGACGAAAACCCCTTCAGTTCTTCAACGATCCGATAATGTCTCCGAATCATGGTCAGGATCGGGGTTGAAATCGTCTCCTCCGAGTGTACAATGAGCCTGCTTGATCCTGACGGGGCGTAGCGCAGCCAGGTAGCGCACCTGCCTTGGGAGCAGGGGGTCGGCCGTTCAAATCGGCTCGCCCCGACCAGTAAAGCAAACGTAAAAAATGCGTTTGCTTTAGACCAATGGAGCAGTGGAACAATAGAGCAATGAATTTTACCAAATGGGCTCCATTGCGGTCCACTGCTCTAATGCTCAATTGTCAAGAGGTTAGAGGAGTTTGTATTACAGTCAGCAATGGGCAGCAGGCAGTTTAGACCCTGTTTTTTTCGTCTTCTACCGTCTGCATCCAGCGTACTTATTTGGCGCCAGTAGCTCAGGTGGATAGAGCAACGGCCTTCTAAGCCGTAGGTCAGGGGTTCGAATCCCTTCTGGCGCGCCAACAAGGTCTGAGATGTGGTGAGTGTAGCTCAATTGGTTAGAGCACTGGACTGTGGCTCCAGGGGTTGAGGGTTCAAGTCCCTTCACTCACCCCAAGAATTCCTGTTCACCCCGATCCGACATTAATCAGCTCGAGAAATCGACCCTGATGAGCATTGGAGCGCGGCGAAGAGCTGTTTGTATCATTAATCGGCAAGCCACCATCAGTGTAGTTACAAACCTAGGGACGATACGTGTGCAATTCGTGTAACATCAGCCCAGGATCGCATATGCCTTGATTATTTTTGTCGGATCGGGGTTCACTATTGTCTCTTTGCACCAGACCGTTGAAAAAGGCCCATCTGCCACCAGCCTGCCCTAAGCAGGCGGTTAGCATAGTTGCGTTGGGTCTGTGCGGGAATCATTCCCGCTCCAAACGGGGTCGCTGCAACCTACTTTCTAAGTACGCCTCTGCTCGTCAATTTCTCGTGCGCCGCTCGGCTGAGCTCGCGCCGAAGCCTCGCACCTGGAACCTTCGGCTAAGCTCAGGTCAAGCCTTTTTGACCGGTCTGGGAACAGTTGATTAAAAACCTTCCCACTTGGTCACGACTTCCTGGCCTTTTGTGGACAACGCCTACAAATTGTTAGTAGAAATCAAACTACCCTTTATTTTTCAAGGGTTTCTTTGAGAAGGGGGTCCCAGGCATCAAATTTGCTATCAATCTATCTGAACGGGCGGGCCGAATGGTGAACCAAAACAGTGACCTCCAAATTAACCTGGCCACTTATGCGTGGACTGCACGAATCTTTTCGATTCTGAAGAGATTTCTTCGGGTCAATCTTGAACTGCACCACAAAGATGTGGTGGAAGCTGGTGAAATCTTTCTCTTCAACCATTTCGCACGCTTTGAAACTTTTATTCCCCAGTACCTGATTTACCAAGAGACTGGAGCCTTCTGCCGCTCTGTGGCATCGAGCGATTTCTTTCTTGCGCCGTCCGCCTTCTCAAACTACCTATTGAACGTCGGTGCGGTACCCAATGACCACCCTAGACTTCTTCCCTTGCTGGCCGAAGAAGTTCTGAGGGGACGGAAAGTGATTGTGTTTCCCGAGGGCGGGATGGTGAAGGACCGTAAGGTACTGGACAGCCGGGGCCGATACAGCATCTACTCGCGGGAGGCTGCAAGGTCACGCAAACATCACACAGGGGCTGCCGTGTTGGCACTGGCGCTGGACGCGTTCAAGACAGCAATCCTCAAGGCCTATGAGAAGGGAGACATGAAGCGTGTGGAGGTGTGGGGGGAATCATTGCAGCTGGACAAATGGGCCCTTTTGGCTGCGGCCCATCGGCCAACGCTCATCGTGCCCTCCAATATCACCTTCTATCCCATTCGAGTGGGAGACAACGTCCTACGAAAGGTGGGCGATGCACTCAGCAAAGGACTCAGCCGGCGAATGTCGGAAGAACTTGAGATTGAAGGGAACATCCTCCTCAGGGACACAGACATGGACGTTCGCTTGGGCGACCCAGTGGCACCCACTGAGTTCTGGCGTTGGTGGGACCGCAAACTCATCACCCATCTCGCTGGCAAGATCGATTCCCTGGATGGATTCTTTGGACTATCGTCCCATGGGAGAGGATGGAATGAACGCCTGGTGACCCAACTCATACGGCGAAACGCGCCGCATATCCGCGATAAGTACATGCATAGGATGTACACCGGCGTGACATGCAATCTCAGTCACCTGACATCCCAACTCATTCTGACTTATATGGACCGAGGGAAAACGGAAATCGATCATGACACTTTCCACAAGGCCCTTTATTTAGCGGTTAAAAAGGTCCAAAAGGAACCCTCTGTCGACCTCCATCGGAGCCTCAGGAACCCTGCGGCCTACCGTGGGGTCATGGACGGTGAGTGCCCTGGGCTGGATCAGTTCTTGAAGACCGCCACCGCGATGAATCTCATAGAATATGACAACGAACACTATCGTTTTCTGCCCAAGCTAAGCCAGGAGCACGAGTTTGATGAGATCCGCCTCGAAAATTTGGTGGTGGTTTACGCCAACGAGGTGGCGCCCATTTCTGGGGTCACTCGTTCGGTTAAGCTGGCTATGGATGAAGCTCGGAAGTTGGACCGGCAGACCTTGGCAAGGATGCGGTTTGACGATGAGGTGGTAGGCTACACCTGGGACAGACAGTCCTTTGCCAAGCCTCACCACAAGGAGATCAACGAGCAGGAGACGGCCACAGAAAGCGGAGAACCGTTCCTGTTGCTGCCTAAAAAGGCAAAAGATCTAGGTGTGGTTCTCGTGCATGGACTGTTGGCCTCCCCTGTGGAGGTTCGCTCCTTCGGCGCAAGGCTCGAGGCCCTCGGCTATCCGGTGATGGGAGTACGACTTAAGGGGCATGGGACATCCCCTTGGGATTTAAGGGAG
>Ga0114947_10000127_pt1 | contig 21585 bp, 21 predicted proteins | sample CR02metaG_FD_99656 | JGI IMG/M metagenome (GOLD analysis project Ga0114947, IMG submission 99656) | Deep subsurface microbial communities from Mariana Trench to uncover new lineages of life (NeLLi) - CR02 metaG | ecosystem: Environmental > Aquatic > Marine > Ocean trench > Sediment ...
CGATCCAGCTCTAAGGCAAGTGAGACCATTCGGAAGGCATCGGCTCTGAACCGCATGAAACTATCGAACCCCATCAGGTGTTCAAGGACGACATGAGCGCTTTCGGGTTCCACGCATTGGCCGCCTGCTGCTGTACGGGTCATGCCCGGCAACGGAGGGTCGCCGTGGGCGCATAGGTCCGGGATCAACCCCGACAGACGCCACGAGCCGCGAGCCCTCCGCTCGCGGCTTTTCTTGTTTGAGGAAGGCCGGAATGGGAACAGCGCTGGGCTACGCGCTCACGGATCTGACGCTCTCGACCAGCGCTCGGGCTCTCGTGGCGGCCATCGGGAATACGCCTCTCGTGCCCCTCCCCTCGCCGCACGCGGGGGTGCAGATACTCGGCAAGACCGAGTGGCTGAACCCGGGAGGCTCCGTGAAGGACCGCGCGGCGTGGTCGATCGTGCGGGCGGGCCTGTGGAGCGGCGACCTGAAGGGACGGGCTCTGTTGGACGCGAGCTCGGGCAACACGGCGATCGCGTACGCGATGCTCGGCGCGGCGATCGGGTTCGAGGTGGCCCTGTGTGTCCCGAGGAACGCCAGCCCGGAGCGCCTCCAGACGTTGAGGGCGTACGGCGCACGACCGATCCTCACGGATCCGCTGGAGGGCACCGACGGAGCCATCCTGGAAGCACGCCGGTTGGCGGAGGAGGAGCCGGAGCGGTACTGGTACGCGGACCAGTACGGAAACCCGGCCAACTGGCGCGCGCATTACGAGGGTACGGCCCTCGAGGTATGGCGACAGACCGGAGGCGGCGTGACGCACTTCGTGGCTGGACTCGGTACCACGGGGACGCTGGTCGGCGTCGGACGTCGTCTCCGGGAACTGAGCCCGAGGGTGCGGATCGTCAGCGTGGAACCGGCGGAGGCACTGCACGGAATCGAGGGTCTCAAGAACCTGGACACGGCACTCCGTCCGGCCATCTACGATGCAGATGTGCCGGACGAACGGCTTCGCGTCACGACGGAGGAGGCACAGGCCTGGTCCCGGCGGCTGGCGCGCGAGCACGGTCTCTTCGTCGGCGCCTCCTCGGGCGCCGCGTACGCGGCCTGCCGCCGAATCGCCGAACGCCTCGAGGCAGGCGTAGTCGTGACGGTTCTTCCCGACGGAGGTGCGAGGTATCTCAGCGAGGAGTGGTGGACGACGTGATGTCGCCCGGGTCCGACGCGAGCCGGGAGCGTGTGCAGGGGGCGGCCTTGCAAATCGGCTCCGGCATCCTGAGCGACATCCTGGCGGCCGCCGCAGCCGGCTACCCGCGCGAGGCATGCGGCATCCTGTTCGGGCGGCTGAACGAACCGAAACGCATCGTCGAGGGCTACCGGCCGACACCGAACCGGTGGCCGGAGCGCGGAGATCGCTATCTCATCGATCCGGAGGCGCTCCGGCGCGCTCTCGGAGCGGAGGAGGCGGGCGGTCCCCGCGTGCTCGGTTTCTACCACTCGCACCCGGATGCACCCCCGGTCCCATCGGAGACGGATCGTGAGCTCGCCTGGCCGTGGTACTATTACGTGATCATTCCCGTCGCACGGGGGACACCGGGAGAGGCGCGAGTGTGGGAGCTCGATCCGGAGGCGGGACGGTTCGTCGAGCGTCCGTTAGCTCCGGCCTGACGCTGGCCCGCGTGCTACGTTGGCCCCGGCGACGGTGGCCCGCGTGCTACGTTGGCTCCGGCCTGACCGGAAACTGAAGAAAGTGAGAAAACCGGCCGGTAAGAAAGAGGAGCGAGGACATGCCGAGGGTGTCGATACGGATTCCCACGCCGCTGCGACCTTTCGTCGATGGACGGTCAAGCGTCGAAGTTGAGGCCAGCACGGCCCGCGAGGCCCTGGCGCGGCTCACCGAGGACAACGAACGGCTCCGCGCCCAGCTCTACGGTGCCGATGGCCAGCTGCGAAGCTTCGTGAACGTCTATGTGGGGGACAGCAACCTGCGCGATCTGGCAGGTGACCCGGAGCTGTCGGAGGGCGTGGAGCTGAGCATCGTCCCGTCGATCGCCGGCGGTCGTGAGCCGGCGGCGGCGGATCTCCCCGCTACGGCGGATCTCCCCAGGGCGGAGGAGCTTCCCGACCTCACTCCGGACGAGCTGCGCCGCTACAGCCGTCACCTTCTGATCCCGGAAGTCGGCCTGGAAGGGCAGAAGAAGCTGAAGCAGGCTCGCGTGCTGCTCATCGGGGCGGGAGGACTGGGATCGCCGCTGGCCCTGTATCTGACGGCGGCCGGCGTAGGACGGGTCGGCATCGTGGACCACGACGTCGTGGACTTCACGAATCTGCAGCGCCAGATCCTCCACGACACCCCGTCCGTCGGAAGCCCGAAGCTCGAATCCGCCCGGTCTCGCCTTGAAGCGATCAACCCGAACGTGGAGGTGGAGACGTTCGAGACGAGACTCGACTCGGGCAACGCGCTCGAGATCCTGGACGGCTGGGACATCGTCGCGGACGGGAGCGACAACTTTCCGACGCGCTACCTCGTGAACGACGCCGCGGTGCTTCTGGGCATCCCGACCGTGTACGGCGCGATCTTTCGTTTCGAGGGCCAGGCCTCGGTGTTCGGTGCCGAAGGGGGACCGTGCTACCGCTGCCTGTTTCGCGAGCCCCCGCCGGCCGAGCTGGCGCCGAGTTGTGCCGACGCCGGTGTGTTCGGCGTGCTGCCGGGCATCGTGGGCACGATCCAGGCGACCGAGACGATCAAGCTCATCATCGGCCAGGGGCGGCCGCTCATCGGCCGTATGCTCCTCATCGACGCCTTGCAGATGCAGTTCCGCGAGCTGAGCATCCTGCGAGATCCATCGTGCCCCGTCTGCGGCGACCATCCGACAATCACGGAACTGATAGACTACGAGGAGTTCTGCGGCGCGAACGTAGAGACGGGAAGCGGTGCCGACGGCATACCGGAGATGGACGTGCTGGAGCTCAAGCGCTGGCTGGATGATGGCCGCCGCTTCCAGCTCGTGGACGTCCGGGAAGCATACGAATGGGAGATCTGCAACCTCGAGCCGCAGGGTGCCCGGCTGATGCCCCAGGCCGCGCTGCCGACGCGGATTGGAGAGCTGGACCGAGAGGCGACGATCGTCGTCTACTGCCGCTCGGGCGCGCGGAGCGCTCAGGCGGTGGAGGGCCTGAGGAGTTCCGGGCTCGAGGCGATCAACCTCAGGGGTGGGATCCTCGCCTGGGCGGCCGAGATCGACGAGAACATGCCGACGTACTGAGGCGGCGATGAAGATCGTCTCTCTTCTGGCCGGCGCGACCGAGATCGTTTGCGCGCTCGGGCTGGAGGACCAGCTCGTGGGAATATCGCACGAGTGCGACTACCCCCCGGAGGTTCTCGACCGCCCCCGCATCAGCCGTCCGCGCTTCGATCCCTCGGAGCTCTCGAGTCGTGAGATCGACCGTGCGGTTCGGGACGCCGTCGCCTCGGGCGACAGTGTCTACGAGATCGACGCTGAGGAGCTCGCGAAGCTCTCCCCGCATCTCGTTCTGAGTCAGGCTGTGTGCGACGTGTGCGCGGTGCCGTCGGAGGGGGCTCGGGAGGTCGTCGAGAAGGCCCGCCTGGATTGCGAGGTGCTCTCCTTGGACGCCCACTCACTGCGCGACATCCTCGACACCGTGAACCAGGTAGGGGAAGCGACCGGAGTCCGGGAACGCGCCGAGGCGTGCGTCGGTGAGCTGCGGCGCCGGTTGCATGAGGTATCGAGATCCGTGACAGGCGCCCTTCGACCGCGAGTGCTGGCGCTGGAATGGCTCGACCCGATCTTCGTTCCGGGCCACTGGGTGCCGGAGATGATCGATCTCGCCGGCGGCCAGTGCCTGGCGGGCGCGGCGAAGGACCGATCCGTCGAAGCTTCGCCGGAGGAGCTACGCGAGCTGGACCCGGACGTTCTCGTCGTCATGCCGTGTGGCTTCGGCCTCGCCGCGGCTCGACGAGCCGCCACCGAGCAGGCCGGCCTTCTGTCGGATCTCGCGCCGCGCGCGATCGAAGAAGGCCGGGCGTTCGTGGTCGACGCCTCCTCGTACTTCAACCGGTCCGGCCCCAGGGTCGTGGAGGGTGTCGAGATCCTGGCGAGCCTCCTTCACCCCGAGCTGGTCGGTCTGCCTCCCGCCGGCGCCGCAGCCACCTGGCTTCCCGACTAGCAGATCGCTAGGCGTCCAAGACGACCTGGCGCACGGCGGTGACGCTGGGCAGGGCAGCCAGCGCGCGCAGGAGCTCCTCCGCGAGCGGGGAATCCGTTCGGATCACTCCAAGCGCCTCTCCACCCGCCTCTCGCCGGCAGAGGTGGTACTCAGCGATGTTCACACCTGCCCGGCCCAGCACTGAGCCCACCTCACCGATGACGCCGGGGACGTCCCGGTTGTCTACGAGGACGAGGTTGCCGCGAGGAACGACATCCACGTGATACGGGCCGATGCGCACGAGCCTCCGATGTCCTTCGGCCACGAGCGAACCACCCACGACCTCGTCGCGCCCTCCGCGCTTCGCCGTGAGCTCCACGTAGTTCGCGTAGTCAGCGATCCGTCGCGTCCGAACGCGGGCCACATCGATGCCGCGCTCGCCCGCGATGGTCAGAGCGTTCACGAGGTTCAGCGGCGAGGCCACGGTCGATCGCAGATAGCCCTCCAGGGCCGCCGCGGCCAGCATCCGGAGCACGCGGCGCAGCGGGCCCGCGTAGCGGACCTCCAGGCGCTCGCAGCGCCCCTCGGTCAGCACGGCCAGCAGCACGCCGAGTCGGCGCGCGAGCTCGAGGATCGGCTCCAGCCGCGCCCGCTCCTCCGGGTCGATGCTGGGTACGTTGAGCGCGGCCGTCAGGTCGCCCGTCAGAAGCGCATCGCGAACGCTCCGGGCGATCTCGATCGCCACCTCCCGCTGCGCCTCGGCCGTGGCCGCTCCGAGGTGGGGCGTCATCACGAGGTTCGGTGCGTCACGGAGGGGGTCATCGTCCGGAAGCGGTTCCCGCGCGTAGACGTCGAGCGCCGCGGCGGCGATGGTCCCCGCTCGGAGGGCTTCGGCGAGGGCGCCCTGGTCCACGATCCCGCCCCGCGCTGCGTTCACGAGCACCGCCGTGGGCTTCATCCGGGCCAGCTCGGCCTCGCCGATCATGCGCTCCGTAGCGTCGGTCAGCGGCACGTGCAGGGTCACGAAGTCCGCTTCCGCCAGGAGCTGGTCGAGCTCCACGCGCTGAAGACGCTCCTGGGTGGCCTGCTCCCCGCTCAGGTACGGGTCGTAGGCTACCACGCGCATACCGAAGGCGCGGCCGCGGCGGGCCACCTCGCTGCCGATGCGGCCGGCGCCGATGACACCGAGTATCTTGCCGTGAAGCTGCTGTCCACGCAGCGCCTTGCGATCCCACCGGCCTTCACGGATGGACCGATCCGCCTCCGGGATCCGGCGGACCGCCGCGAGGAGCAGGGCGAACGCCAGTTCGGCCGTGGAGTGTGTGTTTCCGCCGGGCGCGTTCAGCACCGCGACGCCGCGCCGGGTGGCCGCCTCCATGTCGATGTTGTCGACCCCAGCACCCGCGCGCCCGATCACCTCCAACCGCTCCGCCCGCTCCAGTAGCGCGGAATCCACCTGCGTCCCGCTGCGGACGATCAGGCCCTCGGCGTCCCGGATCGCGGTCGCCAGGGCTTCCTTCGGCTCCCCGGATACGTCTGCCACGTCGAGCCCGTCTTCGGCTCGCAGGAGCGCGAGTCCCTCCTCGGAGAGCGGATCGGCAACCACGACGCGCTTCACCGCCTGCTTCCCACTCGCCGTCTCGCCTGCTCGAGCCGTGAATCCGGGCTCCCGCAGCGACACGCCGTCGATCATGTGCTTATCGCCTCCGTTAGTTCGGCCAGAAGGTCCTCCAACTGGTCGAGAGTGTGATCGCCCATGTGGCCGATCCGGATGCTCTCCTTCTTCAGCTTCCCGTAGCCCGCGGCCACGACGTACCCGCGCTCTCTGACACGTCGCACCACCTCGGGGCCGTCCATGAGGGAGGGGTCTGGGAGGCGTACGCCGGTCACCGTCGGCGAACGATACTCCGCCGCTGCAACGACACCGAACGACCGGCCCGTGGACGTTGCCAACTCCTCGACCCACGCGTGCGTCCGGTCGGCCATCGCCTGATGCCGCGCCCACCGCTCCTCCAGACCCTCCTCGCATATTCGCCTCAGCTGATGCAGGAGAGCGAACAGGATGGATACGGCCGGAGTGGTCGGCGTCATCCGGTTGGCCGCGTGCTTCTCGAAGTTGAGCAGATCGAAGTAGAAGCCCCTGTGCTCGATCTCCCGCGCCCGGGAAAGCGCTGCCTCCGACGCGGCGGCAAGAGAGATCCCTGGCGGGAGCGCCAGCGCCTTCTGGGCGCCCGTCAGCACGAAATCGAGCTCCCACTCGTCGGTCCGCACCGGCGCGCCCGCCATCGAGCTCACGGTGTCCACCGCGAGAAGAACGTCCTCGAACTCGTGGACGATCCGGGCGATCTCCCGGATCGGATTCAGGACACCGGTCGAGGTTTCCGAGTGGACCACCGTCACCAGATCGTAGCGATCCGGCTGGGCGGCCAGCACGTCTCGTACCTCCTCCGGCAGGTTCGCCTCGCCCCACTCGACCGCCAACCGGTCGGCCGGCTGGCCGCACCCTGCGGCGATGTCGTAGAAGCGCTGGCTGAACGCGCCACAGACGAGACAGAGGACGCGCTTCCGGCTGAGGTTGGTGATCGCCGCCTCCATCATCCCGGTCGCGGAGGAGGTGGAGATGTAGACCGGGCGCGTCGTTCCGAACAGGGACCCGAGCCCCGGTTGCAGGCGGCCGATCAGCTCTCGGATCTCCTCTCCCCGGTGGCCGATCACCGGCTCCGTCATCGCCGCCAGGGTGGCGGGCTCCACCTCGGTCGGCCCCGGGAGGAAGAAGCGTCCGTACTCGAGCTTCGTCATTCGGTCTGTAATCCTCTTTGTCGTCCCCCTTTGGAGACTCGCCCGGCGCGGTGAAGAAGGCGCCACAACGGGCGGTATGGGTATTATCGGCCCACAAACATGGCCGCCGCCAGCCCGTCCCGTACGGGAAGGATCACACCACGGAAGCGGCGATCCTCCGACAGGCGGCGGTTGAACTCCCGGATCGCCTCCGTCTCCGGATCCCGGGCAGAATCGTCCACCACCTTGCCCTCCCAAAAGGCGTTGTCTCCGAGCAGCAGACCTCCCGGCCGGAGCAGATCGGCGGCCGCCTCGAGATAGTACGGGTAGCCTTCCTTGTCCGCATCGATGAACACGAGGTCGAACGCTCCCCGGCTTGCGGGATCGGGCAGGATCTCGTGTCCCAAGATCTCCCGGGCATCGCCTACCCGAAGCTCGATGCGCTCCTCCTCACCAGCGCGCCTGATCGCCTCACGGGCGAGCTCCGCGTGATGCGGATCGTTCTCGATGGAGATCAGCCGCGCATCCTCGGAGAGGAGCGAGACGAGCCAGAGCGCCGAGTATCCCCCGAGGGTGCCGATCTCGAGCAGCCGTGAGGCACCGAGCGGCCGTGAGGAACCGACCAGTCCGGCGAGCAGGGCGAGAATGCGACCCTCCAGAGGCGACACGTGGATCGGTGGAAAGCCCCGCGCCTCGATCTGTGCGCGGATCCACTCGTGGACCTCCGACTCCCGCGCGAAGAGCTCACGGGCGTACTCCAGAAGGCGCTCCTGACCGTCACCAAGTCGCTCCTGGCCGCCGCCAACATGGGTATCGCTCATTCCTCACACTCGCGCGAAGCCGCACGCATCCACACCCGCACCCTCGCCGGCCTCCCTGCGCGCGGATCATCGCGCTCCAGCCGAACGGCGGCCGTTACGCGATCAGGATCCGCCCGTGCCAGGTCGCACACCGTTCGGATTCCCACGGCCACGAGCGCCACCGCGTTCTCGGCACCGATCCCCTTCAGACTCGCGAGGCGTGCGGCCTCGATGATCGCCTCCGCTCGGCCGACCCCGATTCCGCTCGAGGACAGATCGACCGCTCTCGACGCGGCGAGCTCCTCCACGCTTTGGACGCCGGAAGCTCGAACAGTTCGCGCCTCTTCCGTGGACACACCGGGGAGCGCCTCGATCCGTGGGTAGGCGGAATCGATCGTCCAACGCTCCATTCCGACAGCCACCCAGACCCCGAACGCCACGCAGGCCACTGACGCGGCCATCACGATGGCCGGCGGCAGCCGTCGGCGCACCTCGGCACGCGGCCCGGACCACGGCACGGCAAGGCCGGCGTTCACCAGGGCCTGGTACGCGACGAAGCAATCGAGGGCAAACACCGGGAACCCCAGGAACCCCGGGAGCGGCATCTCGAACAGCTTGTGCCCCTCCAGGCCGGGAACGGTGTAAACCCACCGAGCGCCCGCCAGCGAATTGAACATCTCCCACAGAAGGCCGACGACCGCGCCGGCCGCGACGAGCTGGATCAACCGATCGTAGTGGCCACGGGCCAGATCGCCGATCAGCGATCGTTTGGGATCCCTGCGGTAGTTCCACGGCTCCAGCACGAGCGTCAGGAACCCCCAGGCGAAGGGAAAGAACAGCTCCGGGTGCCAGAGAGCGAGGCCCAGGACGCCGGCCCCGATCGCCACTAGGGTGCCGGCGTGTCGGTGCAGGGGCAGCTTCGGGCCCCGCAGCCCTCGCGCCACGCCGAGCCGCTCGAGCCACCGGTAGGCCAGGTAAAGCGCCGGCAGGACCGTTGCGAACGCGCCGAACGCCCCCACCACCCGATCCAGCCGACTCACCGACGCGTAGACGTAATACCAGTTCGCGAGACGGAAGTTGATGAGCTCGAACAGGAACCAGAGCGGCGCGGACCAGAAGAGGAGGCTCAGAGCGAACCGAGGTGTGCCCGGCGGCCGGCCGAAGGCCAGGGCGTAGCCCGCGGCGAGCGCCACCAGCGTCGGATACCAGGCCCAGTGGTAGTACCAGCCGTAGAACGGCTGCACGAAGCGTGCTGCGCCGGCTGTCGCGAGACCCAGAAACAGGAGCGCGGCAAGAAGCAGCGCTGCCGCGAGCGGGGCGGCGGCGAGCCGGTCGATGACTGAAGGCCATCTGCTGCGGTTGACGGAAGGTCGGCTGCGGGCAAACTTCACGGCCACCTCCGGTTCGATGCGCACCCCGTAGAGTGGCGACGCGTCAGCGAAACCCGTGACTGGCATGAGATACATCGCGATGACACACATCCCGCCGGAGGACGTCCTGCGGCGGGCGAAAGAGTTCTACGCCGCGAACACGCGGCTCGAGATCGCCGAGGAGTCGTCCGACTCCGTCACCTTCCGAGGGGCCATCGGCACGGCACGGATCCGCGTGGACTGCGATCACGGCCGCACCAACGTCCACGCCTCCACCGACCGCGTCGTCGGCCTGGACGTGACGGACGTCACCAAACGTTTTCTGTACACCCTCGGACGGGCGTAGCAAGCGAGGTCTAGCATGAGCGAAATGTCCTCCGGTTCCACGACTCCCGAGGATCCTCCGTCGTCGGTGCCGCTCCTCACCGTACGCCTCATCATGCCGGACCGCTGGCTGGAGCACATCGCCGAGTTGCCCGCGACGACCACCCTGGATGAGGCGAAGCGACTCGGCCTGCGCTCCCTGCTCCTCCGTGACACCGATGACCCGGCCGACTTCTACCTGGAGTACGCCGAGAAGCGCCTGCCCGACGAGTCTCTCACCCTCGCCGAGCTCGGGGTCCAGGATCGAGAGGCCCTGTCCATCCGAGCGTACGACCTCGGACACTACCCCCGTTTCGGCGGCTAGCCGCGAGCGCTCACCCACATCCGGCTGGCCGGCCTCGCCGTCGCTCGCGCCACTCGAACTCCTCGCGGAGAACCGCGTACTCGATGAGATCCTCGAACCGATCCCATTTCAGCACGTGCTGCCGGCGGCAGCCCTCGGGCCGCATTCCGATCTTCTCCAGGACTCTGCCGGAGGCGGGATTGCGGGGGAAGTGGCCCGCGTGGATCCGGTTTAGATCCAGTTCGTCGAAAGCGTAGCGGGTAACCGCGAAGGCCGCCTCCGTCGCGTAGCCTTGACCCCAAAGCGGCCGCCCGATCCAGTATCCGATCTCGGCCCGCCGGTCGGCGAGAGCCAGCTCGAGGCCGATGGCGCCGATGAGGTCGCCTCCCTCCACCAGCTCGATGGCGAACACGATGGCCTCTCCCCGCGCACGCCGCGCGGGGTGCGAGCCGATCCACTCCTCCGCCATTCCCGCCTCGTACGGGTGCGGGATATGGGTCGTGTTCGCGGCAATCGCCCGATCCCCCGCCAGCCTCCGCACATCCGTGGCGTCGCCGAACTCGAACGAACGCAGGAGCAACCGCTCGGTCCGGATCGGAAGCGGCGCCGGGATCTCCGGGCCTGCTGGCTCATCGATTTCCGCTACCGCCGCCTCGACGGCGTACCCAACCTCCTGCCCGAAGGACAGCTCGAGGGTGTGCCCGTCCGGGTCGGAGAGCATGGCCAGATATCCGGCGGGTCCTCCCGTCTCACGCGGCTCCTTCCGCAAACAGCGCTCCAGGCGCGCGAGGTCGCACAGACGGTCCACCTCGTCGCGGTCGGCGCACGCCACGCCGAGATGGGCGAACGGACCGAGGGGTCGGTCCACGGAGGCCGCTTCCGCGAGCACCACCACGAAGGGCCGCGTGCGATCGCTGAGCCACGCGATGTCCAGACCCGGATCCGAGGCCAGGGGCCGCCGATGCACCACGGTCATCTTCGCGTACTTGGCGTAGAAGGAGATGCTCCGGTCCAGACTCGTGACCGGGAGCGCCACGTGCGTCAATCCCAGGTCAGCCATGTCTCCGAGCAGCAGAGGAGGCGTACCCCATCATCCCTACCGTCGCCGGAAGAGTGGCGCCACCAGACCTCCGATCGTCGCACCGATCGCGGCGGTGAAGGCGAGCGGTCCGAGGTGGTCGAGCGGCGCCGCTCCGTTGGCCCGGTTCATGTACGCCGCGAGCCCGGCGCACAGGAGACCTCCGAGCATGGCACCGAGCGCCGAGCGACGGAGCAGCCGATTCATTAAGGCCCGTCCGCGTGGCGGGCGAAGTAGGAGCGTGTCTCACGCCAGACGATCCCGGAGAGCAGGAGCAGTCCGATCAGGTTCGGGAAGGCCATCAGAGCGTTCATGATGTCCGAGAGCAGCCACACGACGTCCAGCTTCGCCACGGCGGACACCGCGATCACCGCCACGAAGAGCAGCCGGTACGGTACGATCGCCTTCACTCCAAGCAGGTACTCGAGATTCCGCTCGCCGTAGTAGGACCATCCGAGCATGGTGCTGAAGGCGAAGAAGGAAAGGCAAACCGCGACGATGGCGCCGCCGAACTGGCCCGGCAGGCCGCTGCTGAAGGCCAGCTGCGTGAGGTTCGCTCCGTCGACGCCACTGCTCCACGCGCCCGTGCTCAGGATGGCGATGCCCGTAAAGGAGCAGACCACGATCGTGTCGATGAACGTCTGCGTCATGGAGACCATCGCCTGCCGGACAGGCTCGGCGGTCTGCGCCGCGGCGGCGGCGATGCCCCCCGTGCCGAGGCCCGACTCGTTCGAAAAGATACCACGGGCCACCCCGAAGCGAACGGCCTGGGCAACCGTATAGCCGAGCGCACCGCCCCCGACCGCCATCGGGGTGAACGCCCCTGTAAAGACGAGCCGGAACGCTTCGGGAACCCCCCCCAGGTTCAGGAGGATGACCAGCCCCGCTGCGGCCATGTAAAGGACGATCATCATCGGAACGAACACGCCTGTAAACCGGCCGATCGACTTGATCCCGCCGAATATCACCACCGCGACCAGCGTGGCGACGACGACGCCCGTCAGCCAGTGTGGGATCGAGAAGGACCGGTTCAGCGCATCCGCCACCGCCTGCGACTGGACGCCGTTTCCGATCCCGAACGCGGCGACGGAGGCGAACAGGGCGAACACGAACGCCAACACCCGGCCGAGCCGACCGCTGATGCCGTGCTTGAGGTAGTACATCGGACCGCCGGACATCTCGCCCCTGTCGTCCGTTTCGCGGAAGCGCACGCCCAGCACCGCCTCGGAGTACTTCGTCGCCATGCCCACGAGGCCTGTCATCCACATCCAGAAGAGCGCTCCCGGGCCGCCCGCTGCGATGGCCGTCGCCACACCCACGATGTTGCCCGTCCCTACGGTGGCAGCGAGTGCGGTCATCAGCGCCTGGAAATGGGAGATGTCGCCTTCGGCTCCCTCCTCGCGCCGTTTCACCAGCGCCAGCCAGAGCGAGTGCTTCAGCTGGCGAAACTGGAGCCCCCGGAGGAGCAACGTCAGATAGAGCCCCGTTCCCACGAGCAGGACGATGAGCGGAGGCCCCCAGACGAAGGACTGAACGGAGGCCAAGAGATCGGAGAACGAGCGCCCCGAGTCGCCCTGAGCCGACAGGGGAGAGGAGCGCAGGAGTGAGGCCGCGTGTACGAAGAGGAACGGGCTGAGCATGCGGTCTCTCCGAATCGGGTGGCAAACGCCGGCCAGACGTACCACATTGCCGGCTCGTCAACTGGCCAGGCGCTCTGGCCGGCCGCACACTAGGCCGATTCTCTCGGAGCCGTCAACCGGGGCCGCGAAAGCGTTGGCCCTCCGATCGCGAGACAGCCATGGAGGAGAGCGACTCGATCCGGGAGCCCGACGTCGTGCGTGAGCTGCGGCCCGCGATCGGGAGAGGCCGCCACATCGCCATGATCGCGGCCGCCGGCTCCGGTCATGAGCGTGTCTTCGCGGAAGCCGTGGGGGCGGCTTGCGAGCCGGAGAAGGGCATGCAGGCGCTCGTCCTTGTTCCCACTCGTGACGCCGCGCTGCGCTGCGCTACCGCGCTGGCCCAGCCGGCTGCCGACGCAGAGGGCCCTCGTCTTCACACCCTCGCGTGGCCCCCGCTCGCCGACGCCGCCACCGCGGATGTCGTCGTAGGGCGCCCTGCCGCTCTCCTCGCCGAGATTCGCGGAGGGCGCCTCGGCACGTCGGCCCTACGCATCATCTGCGTGGACGGGGCGGACCAGATCGCACGCCTGGAGGAGTGGCCCGCTGTCGAGGCGCTCCTCGACACGGTGGGCACGGAGATCCAGAAGATCGTGGCCAGCAGCTCTTTCGAGGGCGACCTGGCCGGGCTCCTGGAACGCCGGTTCTCGAGAGCCCGCCGCTGGCCCGAGGAGCTCTTCGCGGAGGTGACGGCCGCTCAGGAGCCGCCCGGCAAGGTTCTGTGGTACGGCGCAGCGGCCCGGGAGACAGAGCGGCTCGACCTGTTGGCGGCCGCGATCGCCGACGCGGCGCGGGAAGAGGCCGAGTCGGCAGCGAAAGAGTCCGACTCGCCGATTCGATCGCTGGTGGTGTGCCCGGATCGAGAGACCGCCCGTCGGGTGCGCGACGGGCTCGCCGCTCGCGGCGTGGCCGTTGTATCCGACGCTACCTCCTCCGGGGCGCTGGTCGTCCACGGTGCCAGTGCCGCCGGCGTCGACGCCGCCGACGCCGAGGGAGTCGGGCCGAGAGTCGTCATCCGCTGGGGCCCTCCCGACCAGCTCGCCGCTTTCACCGAGGATATGCTGGCAGGCCGCCGGACGATCGCCATCATCGAGGCCCGCCACGTGGCGCAGCTCCGGCTCCTGGCGCGCCGTGGGGGCTGGCAACTCCGGGCCATACGAACTCCCACGCCGGAGAAAGGGGAGGCCGTGGAGCGATTTCGCGAGGCGGTCAGAAGCCGTCTCGCAGAGAACGACGTTTCCGCCGAGCTCCTCCTCCTCGAACCGCTGCTCGAGGAGCACCCCGCCGCCATCGTGGCCGGCGCCCTGGCGAGCCTGCTGCGCGAGCAGCCGACGGGCGAGCCGGCTCCCACGGCCAAGGATGCTCCGAAAGAGACCGTTCTTCCGGCATGGACGCGGATCTTCCTCGGCGTGGGCCGCAAGGACGGCGCAGGGCCCAGCGACATCGTGGGGGCGATCACCGGAGAGACAGGGGCGGCGGGCGGTCAGATTGGTCTGATCGAGGTTCGCCCCAGCTTCACGTTGGTGGACGTGGATGCGGAGATCGCCGATCGCGTCATCGAGCGCCTGCGGGGCGTACGGATCAAGGGCCGAGAGGTGACCGCACGCCGCGATCGTGACGTGGGCGCCAGGCGCGGGCGCCCAGGCGGCTCGGGGCGCGGGCGCCCAGGCAACGCCGGACGCCAGGGTGGCTCGGGGCGCTGAAGGATTACAGCGAGTCCTTCAGCCCTTTTCCGGCCCGGAAGATCGCGGTCCTGCTGGCCGCGATCCGGATCTTCTCACCGGTGCGCGGGTTGCGCCCCGATCTGGCCTTCCGAGTGCGGGCTTCCAAGATCCCGAAGCCGGTAATCCGGACCTTCTCGTTTCGACTCAGGGCGCGCGCGATGATGCCACCGGGAGTGTCGAAGAGCGCGTCGATGCAACGCCGTGCTTCCGCTTTGGAGATTCCGGCCCGGCTCGCCAGCGATTCGGTCAGATCGGTCTTGTTCACGGTCGCTCCTGTCGGTGAAGTTGCGGGAAGGCTGGAAGGGGCGGACACACAGACTCAGGTTAAATGGGGGCTCAGGGAGCGTCAAGGGAGGGATCGCGCGACGCACCGCGTGTTCCGTCGGATCGAGCGGACGTGGGTGAAAACGCCTCTTGATTCGCTCCAGGAGATCGTCCGAGCCTGAGCGAGGCGTGAGACACCGGATCGGCGTGACCCTCCGGCGGCCGGGCATCGTTGTGCCGGCCGTGGTCGCCGGGATCGTGCTCTCCTGGCTCGGCGTCGGATGGGCGACCCTCCCCGACGTCAGCTCCCTGGCGGAGGCCTGGCCGGACACGACGGCGTACATGCGAATCCGCATCGCCCAGGCGGTGCGCCGCGGAGATACCCTGCGGATCAGGTACCACCCCGTGCGGCTCTCGGACGTCCCCGCTTCCCTCCGCCGCGCCGTGCTGGTCTCGGAGGACGCCGGCTTCTACGACCACTCGGGCTTCGACTGGCACGAGATCCGAGCGGCGTTCGAGAAGGCGCGGAGAGAGCGCGAGATGCCGCGGGGCGCCAGCACGATCACGCAGCAGCTCGCCCGCAACATCTACCTGTCCCCCCGGCGCGCCCCGACGCGTAAGCTGAGGGAGGCATTCATCACGAGACGCCTCGAAGAGGAGCTGCCGAAGAGCCGGATCCTGGCGCTCTACCTGAACGTCATCGAGCTCCGGCCGGGCCTCTTCGGGGTGGACGCGGCCTCGCGCGAGTACTTCGGGATCCCCGTGTCGGCGGTGTCGCGCCGGCAGGCGGCGATGCTCGCCGCCACGATCCCCTCGCCGCTCCTCGACAACCCTGGCACGGACACGCGCCGGTTTCGCTGGCGAACCGACCTGATCGCGGGGCGGGCCTTCGCTCCCGCTCGCCCGGAATAGGAGGCATCGGATGAACCTGCTGCTGATGGTCGTGATCCTCTACCCGCTTCTGCTGGTCGGCGTGAGCGTGTGGCGGTCGCGCTCCGTGAAGAGCCACGAGGACTTCATGGTGGCGGGGCGGGAGGTGCCCGTCCCGCTCCTCGTTGGCACGCTCGTGTGCACGTGGATCGGATCGGGATCCCTGTTCGGCGGCGCCGGCCTCGCCTATCGGACCGGCATCGCGGAGCTCTGGTTCAGCTCCGGTGGCTGGCTGGGCCTCGTCGTGGCCTTCTTCCTCGCAGCCCGGGTTCGGCGCATCGCGGAGTACACCGTCCCCGATCTCCTCGAGAAGCGCTACAACGCACTGGCCCGCCTCCTCGGCACGGTGGCCATCATCCTCGCCTATGTAACGATCGCGGCGTACCAGTTCCGGGGCGGCGGGTGGATCCTGAGCATCGTCTCGGACGGAGCGATCAGCCCCGATACGGGCATGTACATCACGGCCGCGGTGATCGTCCTCTTCACAGCGCTGGCCGGGATGGTATCGATCGTGACGGTGGACATGTTCAACGGGATCATCATCACGCTCGGCGTCCTCTTCGCAGTGCCCTACATGGTGTTCGAGCTGGGCGGAGTACAGGCCGTGATGAACGCCCTGCCGCCGAGCCACCTCGAGCCGCTCGGAGGCCACAACGTCCTGTGGGTGTTCGGCGTGGCCGCCCCCACTTTCCTGCTCATCCTGGGCGAGAGCGGCATGTACCAGAAGTTCTTCTCGGCCAAGAATGAGAGCGCGGCACGGAAGGCGGTGGTGGGGATGCTGCTCGGGATCGTGATCATCGAGGTGGCGATCGCGCTTCTCGCGATCACGGGGCGGGCGGCGTTCCCCGACCTCATGGAGTCGACCTCGGTGGTCGGGCGGGCGGGCTCGGAGACCGTGATCCTGTACATCGCCCGCCATGGCCTGCCGGTGGCCGGCGGCATGGTGCTGCTGGCGGCGGCGGTCGCCATCGTGTTCTCGACCGGCAACACCTTTCTCCTCGTGCCGTCGACCAACGTGAGCCGTGACCTCTTCCAGCGGTTCATCCGCCCGGACGCCTCAGAGCGGCAGATGTTGCTCGTGCAGCGCCTCGCCATCGCCGGGTTCGGCGTGCTCGCTCTCCTGGCGATCACCCAGTTCGACACGATCCTCTCGATGGCGCTGTATGCGTATTCTCTAGTGGGGGCGAGCCTGACGCCGGCGCTGCTCGCGGCTTTCCTCTGGCGGCGCGTCACGGTGGCCGGGGGCGTGGCGTGCATCGCGGGCGGGCTCGGAGCGCTCATCGGGATCGCCGCGGCGAGCCGCCTCGGCGTCGACTTCACGCTCACGCTCGGGCGCACGGAGTTCGATTTCGCGAGCAGCGAGTACATCGTCATCCCGGGCGTCCTCGTGTCGACCGGCCTGATGGTCATCGTGAGCTTGCTCACCAAGCCCTCGCCCAGAGAGAAGTGGGAGCCGTTCTTCGTGCCGGCGGGGGCAAGGCTGGAGGAGGCGATTGTGGACGAGCGACGCCACGTCTGAAGAGCCGGCCGCGCGGCGGGAAACTGTACACGGGCGGCGAGAAACTGTACACGCGCGGCGGACACCCAACTCACTTTCCGCCCTTGTCGGCCTCCATCTGGCGCTTGAGCTTCTCCAGAAGCTCGTCGGCCTCGAGGTCGTTCTCGGGACCCTCCAGGTCATCGAGCGCGCCGGTGTCTCCGGCGAGGTCGCGCTCCAGCTGCTCCCGGGCCGCGGCCAGGTCCGAGTCGCGAGTCAGGCGACCCTCCATCCGATCGAAGGCGTCCGTCGCACTCCCCGATACGCCGTGCAGCCGCCGGCTCGTCTTGGCTCGCCGGCCCCGCGCGAGAAGGGCGTCTCGCTGCACCCGCGCCGTCTTCAGTTGGCTCGTCATCTCCGCGATCTCAATCCGCTTCAGCTCCAGCTCCGCCACGGCCGCCTCGCGCTTCTGTTCCAGAAGCTCGGCGCGCGCTCTGTGCTGCTCGGCGAACCGGACGGCGACCTCGACGGTCTCCTGGTCGCCGATCTCCTGTGCTTGCTCCGCTCGGCGCACGCAATCAGCCGCCCGCGTGAGCTCGGCGGCCCGACGCTTCTGCAGGCTGGCGATCATCTTCTCCAGCTCCGGAAGACTCGCCTTGGTCTCCACGAGCTCCTCGCGCATCGCGTGGAGCAGCCGGTCCACATCCTCCTCGGACGTTCCGCCGAAGCGCTCTTCCATGGTCCTCAGCGCGTCGTCCAGCGATTCTCGCAGCCTCTTGAACATGGGCCCAAGTCTAATGAACGGGGGCCGCGCTCACCACGTCTGAAACCAACCTGGCCGGTGGCGCCGGCGCCACCCGAAGAGGATCCTTCCGGTGTATACTTTGAGACGACGAGGGCAACAGCGGTCTCGACACACAGCGTGCAGACGAGCCATGAGCGAGACAACCCTGACACAGGTCCCTGATCCGGCCACTGAGGCGGACGGCAGCCGGCGCGAGGTCTTCCCTGTCGAGGGGATGCACTGTGCCGGGTGCAGCAGCGCCGTGGAGCGTGCCCTGAACCGTCTGGAAGGCGTGGAGGCCGCCGTGAGCCTGACCGCCGAATCCGCCACCATTCGGTACGAGCCGGACGTCGTCACCGCGGACGACCTTCGTCGGGCCGTCCAGGATGCGGGCTATGTGCTGCACCTCCCGCCGGCCGGGGGAACCGAAGCGGGCGCCATGGAGCGGGAGCGGCTGGCGCGGGCGGAGAGACACCTCTCCGAGGCACACCGCCGGATGCGGCTCGCGTGGATCCTCGCGGCACCGGCGGCCCTCTGGATGCTCCCGGAGATGTTCCTGGACGTGAAGTGGCCGAACGCCATCTCCTACGATCTCGGGATGACCCTAATCGCGGCGGTCGTGCTGGCCGGGCCCGGCGCGGCCACGCTGCGGAGCGGCTTCATGTCGCTCCGCCACTGGGCGCCGAACATGGACGCCCTCATCGCGCTGGGCAGCGGGGGCGCCCTCTTGACGGGGATCTTCACCACGCTGCACGACCTGGGGATTTCTCCGCCCCTCATGAACTACGCGGGCGTGGGCGCGATGATCATGGCGATCCACCTGACCGGCCGCTTCATCGAGGCGAAGGCCCGCGGGCGCAGCTCGGCGGCCATACAGCGGCTGCTCTCCCTGGAGGCGAGCACCGCGCGGGTCGTGCGCAACGGAGCCGAGGTGGAGGTGCCCGTGGCGGAGGTGCGGGTGGACGACGTGATGATCGTCCGGCCGGGCGAGAAGATCCCCACCGACGGCGTCGTGATCGAGGGGCGTAGCGCGGTGGACGAGTCGCTGGTCACGGGTGAATCCATGCCCGTCGAGAAGGGCCCCGGAGAACAGGTCGTGGGAGCGACCATCAACCAGGAGGGCGCTCTTCGTGTGCGTGCCACGGGCGTCGGCGAGAGCACCTTCCTCGCCTCCGTCATCCGCTCCGTGGAGAGGGCACAGGGGAGCAAGGTGCCGATTCAGGAGTTCGCGGACCGGGTCACGGCCGTGTTCGTGCCGGTCGTTCTGGCCGTGGCCGCGGCCGCGCTCATCGGCTGGCTGGCGTTTCCCGGCTTCTTCCAGTCGATCGCTGCGGCGGCGGCGCACTTCCTCCCGTGGGTGGAGCCCGGCCTGGACCGTGCCTCGCTGGCCCTCTTCGCAGCCCTGGCCGTCCTGGTCATCGCCTGCCCCTGCGCGCTCGGCCTCGCCACCCCAACGGCCCTCATGGTGGGCACGGGCCTTGGCGCCGAGCACGGCGTGCTGGTGCGCGACGGGGCCGCCGTGCAGCGACTCCAGGAGGCCGACGTCATCGCGTTCGACAAGACGGGCACCCTCACGGCGGGCTCGCCGGCGGTGACGGACGTGGTGGCGGCCGAGGGGTGGACGGAAACCGAGCTGTGGCGGCTCGCCGGACCGCTCGAAGCCCTTTCGGAGCACCCCCTCGGCCGCGCGATCGCCCGGACAGCGGCCGAGGGCCTCGCAGGGACGGAGAGGTCGCACGTGGCTGACTTCAGCGTCGAGCCGGGACGGGGCGTTCGCGGAACGGTCGACGGCCGAATGGTCCTCGCCGGCAGCGATCGGCTGATGGAGGAGGAGGGCGTGGACACGTCCTCCCTGCAGGCCCGGTCCGATGAGCTGGAGACCGACGCGCGAACGATCGTCTTCGTCGCCGTCGACGGCGAGGCGGCCGGGCTGTTGGCGCTCGCCGATCCAGTCAAGGAGGGAGCGGCCGAGGCGCTTTCGGAGCTGCGCGAGATGGGTCTAGAGACCCTCATGCTCACCGGCGACAACGAGCGCACGGCTGCCGCGGTCTCCTCCCGGCTCGGCATTACGTCATGGCGCGCCGGTCTCCTTCCCGGGCAGAAGCTCGATGTGATTCGGGAGCTGCAGGCGGAGGGCCGCATCGTGGCGATGGTGGGCGATGGGATCAACGACGCGCCGGCCCTCAAGCAGGCGGATGTGGGGCTGGCGATCGGCGGCGGAACGGACATCGCGATAGAGGCGGCCGACATGGCCCTTCTGCAGGATGATCTAGCGGTCGCCGTGCGCGCCGTGCGGCTCTCCCGCGCCACCTTCCGAAAGATCCGGCAGAACCTTTTCTGGGCGTACTTCTACAACACGGTGGCCATTCCGGTGGCCTTCCTCGGACTGCTGCACCCGGTGATCGCCGAGGCGGCCATGGCACTCAGCTCGATCACGGTTGTGACGAACGCGAACCGGCTGCGCGCCGTGAAGCTGAGCCGCTAGTGTACCGTCTCAGAAGTACGGTAGGCACTCACTAGCTCGGGCCGTCCTCGGCCGGAGCGGACTCGCCCGTCTCACGGGCCGCCGCGGCTTCCTTCTCAATCAGCTCCCGGTGCGCCTGGTACTCGGGCCGGCCATCCTGGTCGAGCAGCCCCACCTCCAGGGCCGCTCGAAGCCGGGTCGCATACCCGTCAGCTGGCGCCTGATCCCCGCCGCTGGCGGCGGCTCGGCCACCGAGCAGGAGCGCGAGGAGGTCGTTTTCATCGTCTTCCAGAATGCCGTCGGCGATCGTCCGGGCGGTGTTGGCATCCCCGATCGAGAGGTGCAGCAAGCCAACGTGAAAAAGGGCATCCAGATCAATCTGGTCGGACGGCACCTGGCCATAGGCCTGCAGCGCCATGTTGGCGAACATCGACGCCTGTTCCTGGTTTCCGGATTCCTCTTCGCGCATCGACCGTTCGAAGAGGCGATCGGCGGCCTCACGAGGGGACATGGAGGCGAGGTCGGGCATGCCTCCGGTACCCCCCACGGGACCGCCGACGCCCGACTGTAGCTCCGGCAGGCCGCCGGTGATCGGGTCGTCCCCGGCGCGGGCGCGCGACTGGCGCTGGACGAAGAACGCGATCGCCAGGGAGAACGCGGCGAGGGCAACGAAGGAGAGCACCCACGGAAGGTGTGCCGAAAACGGCTTCCGCTGACGGGAGCCGGTCGGCTCGCCGCAGTCGCTGCAGAACATCACCCCCGGCTTCAGCTGGCCACCGCACTTCAAGCAGCGACGCGCCTCACCCGAGAGAGGGGCGCCACACTGGGCGCAGAACTGGCCCGAAGCCTTGGCCCCGCATGAGGAGCATTTCATGTCAGTTCGATCCTCTCCGCCCATGTTCCCCACGCCCGTCGCCGCGCTCGATTCCGCGTGGTATCTTGCGGCCGGCGCCCCAAAGGTGGGACGGGAGCAATCGGATCCGATGCCCTGCAGGGAGCAGAGATGAAGTCACGCTACGTTGGTCTGTTGATCGGTGTGTGGTACGTGCTGGCACCTTTCGTCTGGGGCTATCCCATGGGATTCCTCTGGTGGCACAGCATCCTCATCGGCTCCGTGATCATCGCGGCCTCGGCATCCTACCTGATGAGCTGGAGCCGCGGCGGCGCGTGGGTGCTCATCGGGGTCGGCGCCTACAGTATGCTCTCCCCCTTCCTGCACCACTACCTCACGAGCCAGTTCGCCTTCTGGAACGACCTGTTCATCGGCGTGTTCACGGTCGGCATCGGGGCGGCTCTCGGCGCCGCCAGCATCGAGTACGGTCAAGCGGAAGGCCAGACGGGCTAGCAGGTCGCTGAAGAACCCTGGCGGGTCGCGTTACGAGCGCCGGACCCACCTGCGGTGGGTGCCCGACAGATCCAAGGCG